>Ga0208498_1000384_pt1 | contig 17836 bp, 1 predicted proteins | sample CryBogCBE12Aug09_FD_185502 | JGI IMG/M metagenome (GOLD analysis project Ga0208498, IMG submission 185502) | Freshwater microbial communities from Crystal Bog, Wisconsin, USA - CBE12Aug09 (SPAdes) (version 2) | ecosystem: Environmental > Aquatic > Freshwater > Lake | place: Crystal Bog... | reverse complement strand
ACTTGTGACATTGAATCCTACCGTTACTTGGGATAATGGTACTACATCGAAAGTGAAACAGTTGAGTGATCATAAGGTTATTCGGAGTGTGAGACGTAAAATTGAAGTTCCTACTGCACCCCTTGAAGATTTTTAATTCAATTTCGTTTTCAAAAACCCACTTTCTGAACATCGTGATTTTAGGCCCTTTCGACAATTTTCCAAAAATTCTGCTGATGCCTATGCAACTCATAGGTATTTTAACTTACATACTGAAATTTTTCCAGGCAATCTTGGCTGGAAACACCCGCCTCCAGAAACTGGAGGATGGCGAGCTCAGCAAATGTAAACGCGCCCGAAACAAGGCAGCGAGACAGCGGGGACGGTCCAAAATTCCATCATGCTCAACGAATCAACTGAACACGGAAGCTCTTAAAAGCGGCGCTGTGCGGGAAACCTCCAGCCAACTTTCAAATATTCAAAAAACTTCGAAACCAAATTACGAACCATGGAACAAATATCATCAACTAACCCAAATTCAGAAATTAGATCAAACCAGAAACTCAGAGCACCAGAAATCTCATCAGCACTGGATCCCTCAACTACCTGATTATTTTCTTTCCAAACCACAAGAAAATAATCAGCATCTCTCTGCCAAGAACCTCCTAATTCCGGAACCCCTAAGCTCTCCTTCCGAATTACAGGAGGCTCAGGAATGCTCAGCTGAGATGAATCAAAAACCTGCTTCCTCTCCTTCCAACCTACAGGAGAGTAACCTGCAGTTACCTGATGAAGGGCCCATTTCCAAACTACAGGAGGCTCAGGAATGCTCAGCTGATATGAATCAAAAACCTGCTGCCTCTCCTTCCAATCCACAGGAGAGTAACCTGCAGTTACCTGATGAAGGGCCCATTTCCAAACTACCGGAGGCTCAGGAATGCTCAGCTGATATGAACCAAAAACCTGCTGCCTCTCCTTCCAACCTACAGGAGAGTAACCTGCAGTTAACCGATGAAGGGCCCCTTTCCAAACTACAGGGTGGCTTCATATCTCTCTTCTACTATTTGTTGCAGGATCTCTGGGATCCCTCTCCTAGGGTGCCTCAGAGACACCAAGGATCCAGTGCTCAAGACAAGCTCAAGCTCGGCTCGGAGGGTACCTCCCAAACCACAGGACCCTCCCCAATAGTTCCAGGTCGGAGGGTATCCCCCAAACCACAGATCCCTCCCCAGCAATATTTTTGGAGTCGCCTTGCAAACCTCCTTGTAACATACCAACAATGGATATACATCCCCAAACTCTTGAATCGACAGACGGCTGACCCACCTGACCAGCAACCTTCTCCTCCCAGAACCTCATTGTTTACCCGAGCACTGGAGGATGAAGCTGCTTTCCAGCGTTTCTTTGCTGCGGTTATCACAAATCCCAGTATCTCCCTGAAAGGGCTAGAAGAGCCCTCTCCGTACCAAGCGCGGACACTCCCCTTCACACGAAATCCGGATGATGAAGCCGCTTACCACCGCTTCTGTGCCAACCTTAAGCGTACTGAGGTCTTCAACCCTGGACCACTACTCCCTCCTACACCATTGGTGGTCGAAGAAAATTTCCTGGACCCATTCCCACCTCAAGAACCCAGTCAATTCTTCTGTCTCATGATCAGACCAGTTTCTGCACCTATGGACCTTTCCTTGGAGAACATAACTCGCACTAACTTCCAACTTCCCAAAGAAGCTCAAAAGAAAGGAACCCGACATTTTGATCAAGTTCTCACAACGGAATACCTTCCAAACGGGAATGCGGTGAAACTCTATCGAGTCCAGAAGAAGACCCCTCAGCAGCTCTGGTCCATCCATGAGCTTACGGCATACCACTGGGCCAGACTCTATCTTCCGGGAAAGAAAATACCACTCATCTCAGAAGAAGACTTTCTTGCCGCAGCAGAACTCATCATTACCAAAACTCAGCATGCACTCATCCCTGGTACACCACCTCCTCGAGTATTTGGGACACACCTCCGCCCAGAACTAGAAACGATGGAGATTGCTCAATTACTATACAGATTCTGGATAAAACAAGAGAAACCCAAAGCTCCTAAACGCGCTCTCCCGGACCCTGAGGAAGACAGACCTCCAAAAAGGACCCTGGCAGAAGGGATGCTTCCTACTATGGAGGGGGCCACCCCAAATCCATCCCAGACCTTGGAGGGAGAAACTACCGACCGCAATGAAGAGGATTTTGATGGCCCACCCCCTTCTCCCACAGCAGACGACGACTCTGACATAGCATCGGAGGCTCGGACAGTCCTCTCCTTTGACCCTACCCAGAAATGGTCAACAGTGGATTTCCCTGAGCTCTCCATTCTGGATGATATTCGCAAGGAACAACTCAGGCACCCGCGGCATCACCAACAAAATGCATGGTCGCCACTGGTAGAGCTTGAAGAACCTCCAATCTGGGAACGCCAACTGACAGGCGGTACGGCAGAAAGGACTCGCCCCAACCAACCAAACCGAGACCTACGGACTCCGCGCCCGCCCTTTCGCTCCTCGGAAATACGCCAGGACTCCTCAAGCCTCTCTAGCTACTGCCCACTACCAATACCCACCAATCTAATGGCGATAACAGCAGAGTTCCTCCAATCTACCCCCCTGGATGAATGGAACTGGCTTAGCATTGACCCCTACGGGACATGGCTTAGTGAATCTGAGCAAACTGGAATCTTCCCTACACTAGAAGCCATCAACCAGCTCAAGACAACTCTAACACGACGAGGGGACCAAGCACGAACGAACTGGACACTCGTCAAGGAAACCCTCTCTGATGCAAGCTACCAATCAGGACAAAGGGATTTTGCACACAGCTACCTTCAAGGTCTAACCAAATATGTCGTTCCTGATAGTGCCCTACACCTACACCTGAATGAAATCGACCTCATGTTAGAAGCCTCTCCTAACACTCAACACTACAGAAACACACTCTTCCTTACGAACTGGTGGCTTATGAACAAATCGGTACAAACTACAGCAAAAGACCTTCTGAAGAAAACTGAAGCTCACGAACACAAAATTAAATTAATCATCAAACGAGAAACAGACCTCCGCTACCAACTATACAACCACCAGGACAAAGACACTCGGGCCTGGCACATCAGCCGAAAACAAGGCACGGATCACAGAGTCAACATAGCCTTTGAGGAGCTCAAGAGTGCTCTGACTACTGTCCCTGACTGCCAACACACGTTTCTCCATGAAGTCCTCCACGAGCAACTGCACCCGAACCTTCCAGGACAAAACCGACATGCCCCCACCCACCCATTGCATCATGAACTAACCAAAAAATGGGAAAAACTCCAAAAGGATATTGCAGACCTTATTCTTCCAGGCTACATAAACGACAGAGTCAGAACAATGGTTCTCATGCAGTTCCCCTTAGCGGCCAGGTCTGAATACCGCCATCTTCTCACTGCAGACTTGGAGAACAGGGATGACCACTTCTTGCGCAGCCGTCTAATGACCATGCTCCTTGGGGTACAGCTCCCACAAGCACAAAACTCCAGATCTCTCTACTGGCCATGCACTATATTCAATAAAATCTCGGAGAGAGGTTTTAGCACTTGTTACACTCCAAAAGAGCTTCAGCAGGGTCATCCGGACAAACGTCCGGCCCGAATATTATGGTATAGACGTAACTGCTCCTTGCCAACAGCCCCCATTGCAATGCCCATCCTGCGCTCGTCCACACTCCATGGAGGATCCTGGCCAGCATACTACACGGGACGAGATCTCTTTCATGAAGCACTGGCACTCCTAGGCGTCTCACCCCCGGACATAGACATCCCACCTGCACACACCCCAGGTGATGCGTATCGCAGACTTCTTGGTCCTGGACGTGCTCTGGCTGCCCTCGACAGCACTCATGCAATTCGAAAAATAGAACTGGAAACTGCGCGTTCAACGACTGGAATCTCTGACCCAGAACTCCGGGAAGCGGTCATCACATTTGAAAGAGACCCAGAGCTACAAGGGAAAGACTGGAGAAAAGTAGATCCGGACAATCTACTCCACTGGTATCGTAAATACAATGTCCCATACTCTACACCAGCGGAACAACTCCCTCTCACCTTATCCCTTGACTGGGATCCCATAACGCTCATGGTCAACACAACCCCCCAAAACCCTGCCCCAGGACAAATACAGGAAACTGCAATAGTGGACAGTGGCTGTACCATACACCTCTTCCAAGATAACTACTTTCCCCGCTCCTCCTGGACTAGGAACATGGCATATCCACAGAAGGTGCACACGGCAGGTGGACCAGTAGACATCACTGGATATCAATGGCGACACGAGCTGGGGTGGATATACCTGGCACCAGCAATCCCCACACATATCCTCTCTGTCAGAAGCCTCGCCTCCAGAGGTATTGAATTCTGCCTCAACAAAGACACAATGACCCTAACAAATTGCCGGTCTGGACAACTAATCACATCTTGTCCGATGAATGAGGATGGTCTCTACTACCTGCCACTAAGCTCCACTCTGACGGCCCTGAAAGACCATCGCAGTACCCTTCTTTGGCCCCCCAAAAAGAGTTCCTCCCCCTCAGGCACGGACTCTCCACACCTTTTTCACACTGCTTTAGACAGTGGTGCCGCCAACCACTTCCTGTGCTCCACAGAGCTCTTCAGCCACAACTTCTCATCGACTTGCGAACACAAAGAAATATTTCATACGGCAGGAGGTAAAATACAACCCTCAAGCAAGGAATGGCACTCCACTCTTGGTACCTGCTACTATCTTCCGACCTTGCCCATCAACATTCTCTCGGCATCACAACTCACCAAACGAAATTGTGAAATATCTTTTACACAACATGCCACAACAATCAAGTTAATTGGCTCTGATAACGAACTCCAAGCACTGAGCTTCTCATCACAAAACGGACTTTTCCGAGTTGGACTAACAGAAATTGTTGACTTTCTCGACACTAGGAATCATAAACGCAGTAACAACAACTCAAATCTCTCAACTGGAACTCCCAAAAAATTACCATGTTCAGAAACACGGAATTATCAAGCTCATGCACCAATTTTCCATATCACAACTTTCCAAAATAACGGTTACTGGATTTGGTGTACACTGAATTCAAAAAATGTAATTCATGCACTGTTGGCAAAAAGTGTAATTATCCCATCGTTGGCAAAACATGGCATAAAACACTATACATCCAAGGACAGAATACCCTCTCCTCTCCAAGCTAACACAAATGCATTGCCGCTTTGCCGAAATTCTGCCCCAGCCACAACGGACAGAACTGAGAACGAGATCCATCTAGAACAAAAAAACATAATAAATTCCAAGATGAGCGATTTTCAAGACATGGAAACGGATGTTGCAATCCTACCCTTTCGTAGAAGAAATCCCATTGAAGCCGTCAAACCATCGTCTTTGGACTCCCCTCCCTCTGGTAGCAGCTGCAGACAACCTCAAGCCACAGAACGTAAGGAACAACTTCATGCGGAGGCCTTCAACAGATTCCGCAGCATAATTGAAGAACCTGAAGATGAAACTGTGCTGCACTCTGATCACCCTGGTGAACCCCTCTATCGATCGGCCGAATTCTCTGCAAAGCACCCATCCCTCCGCTTCATATACATCACCAAGGGCTTCCTCCTCAGCCCCATTGAGAATGACATGACGGATAGGGCGAAAACCGCCCTGCTTGCCCAAATTGAGGAAATCCTCACGCTCCGCATTGACTGGGACAAGCTCACGACAGCTTGGCAGGACCACAGCGCAGTGCGTTTTGGCAATAGGGACTACCACTGCCTGTACATTCCTATCATTGGATGCCGATATGCAGGACCAGGAGGGGACGCAGTCACGAAGGTCACTCGCCAACTCACCCCCACGGCAGAAGAACTCTCCCATGCCTCAGTCACGCTTCTCCCAACCTGCGTGACTCTTCCAAACCTTAAACTTCAGAAGCGCCCAACACAGAGCTACCTGGTCCAGTTTCTAGACCCCACCTGTCTGCCGGTTCAATATCCAGAAGTACTGACCTTTCGCAATTTCCCACCACTAGGGTCAGGAGCCCTGCTTGAAGCTCTGAAACACCAAGTTGAAGATTACATCCGCTTCAAACTTCAGGAGGCCAAAATCACCAAGGAAGTCTGCCTAATTCTCTATCCAGCGATGGTCAACAGCTTTGACTCGGAATTCTTTGGCTCAGTATACCTTCCAATGGGCACATCACTCGCAGTGGCCAATCAAATCCGACTCGCGGTAGGCCTCACCAGCCCTCACACTGCGGACCTGGACTTCAATGGATACAGAATCATGATGGGCCCCAGTCTGGGGGATGTGCTCAAGCCGCAAAACCTTGCAGCCTTCTCGCTGACCAACAAGGCCCCGACGGCGATGGCTCTTTCCGGCCTCCGACCGGGAGCTCGACTGGTGGATCTCCTCCACGCCCTCTGGATAGACAGCTGGTATAACCCTCAATGTTTTGAAAACATTGCATTTGCCTACATCGAACGCACAGCCATCCGGCATCGAGCACCTCATATGTTCATCAAAGGGAACCCGTCCACTCTCCCTCCTCCTGGCGACACACTTGTGCTCATCACCAAACTAAATGCGTACGCCCGCTTGGAATTTGGAGCGACCCTACAACAATATATGGCTGAGGACCAATTCCCTAGACTCAACCGACTTTCTCCAGCCCCTCTCCCTGAATTCACCAAACTGCTCGCAATCCATGGTAAACTCCCTAAGGATGATGGCTCCCCGAACAGAATCCGTCCGAGTCGCCCTGACCCTAAACGCAGGACCAACACCCCTCTCCGACGTGTGGCAGCCGATCTCACCCAAAGGAGAGCAGCGTTAACTGCCCAGCATCATTCTATGCGACATCTGATCCCTGCAGGTTGGCCTCCAGGCACAACCTATACTATCTCTCACCCTCGACTCTCACAGACCGCCTGGATGCCCCGGAGGACGAAATACTGGGGGATATCCACGACGCTATCGGAGATGACAGTGAAGTGGCGGGCCTGGCATAACTGGAAGCTGTCTACATGCTGCATATCTCCTTACCCGACTTACTGTATAGCACTCCCTCCTTACATTAGGCTTCAAGGGCAGTTCCCATGCCATTCTCTGCAATCGACTAATCGCAATTTCCTGCCCTCACTGGTACCTACAACTTTGTTGCCTCCTGCACCACCATCAAAAATACTTAATCAACGTCGCTCCTCCACCACATACCGTAATACACGTAGAGGAGGGGGTATCATCCCCCACCCCTATGAGCCTCATCCCACCAGAGACTTAGACATTGCTGAGGCCACAAAAGCGTATTGCATCGGCTACACCTGGGTACCCTCCATAGGCGAGGCACCCCCCTCCCTTGCGCGAGCTCCTGAAACCACCCCTCTCCGTATACAACCACATCGCGTGGTCAAACTTCCACCTATAGTGCAAGTCCCACTCCGTCCCTCCAGCCTCCCTGCGGACATTATCCCTATCTCCTACTATCCAGGGCAACAACAGCACCATCAACTGGGGAGAGGATGCTCCAGCAGAGCTGGAGCAGGTCAAGGAATCTTCGCCTTAACTGACATGCCACTAAACGACTTTGCACCACAGCACAAGTATAATATAGTCTGCCAATATGGGGGCAAACGTATCCCTCTGTCAACTGCTGAACATCCGAACTATCCCTCTGACTACCTGTGGGGATGGCCGGAACATGATGAGGCTATTGACGGCCAACTTGACACAACTGGAAGCATTGGCCCCCTCATTAATGACGACTTCACCCGACCTGATAGCTCACTGGAGGCATGGCGCGACGGGAAAACGGGTCGCACATTTCTCTGCCAAATCGAGGACATCTCTGCCGGAGAGGAGCTCAGCCTCTCGTATGGCAAAGACTTTTGGCTAGGTCACTTCCTGCAACTCTCCGCAGAAGCAAGAGAGCAATGTATATGGAAATACTCCATCAGCCCGGACGAACTAGCTCTCCTTGGACTACTCCCGAATGGTATGCCCATAGCACCAATCCTCCGCAACACCAGAAGGCCAGCCGCTCTGGAACCTTGCCAGGATATCATCACAATCCCGGCCGACCTCCTACGCAGACCATGGGCAGTGGAAGTGGGCAACCTGCGATTATGGCTCCACACTGGCCGTAGACAGGGTGACCTCCTCGTCAATCGAAACACTGCCATCGATGATCTCTGTGCCTCCCTCCGACAAACCGCTCTACGTCTAGGCTGTGCGATCCGAATTCCAAACCTCCCAGCCCAAATATGTCGCCCAGATGGAAGTTGTGGTGCCCAGATTGCTGTCATACTCACAGATGCAGGGGCTACACCATTGCTGCCTCTGTCTAATTCGTGGTACTTTCAGACGGAAGACCGACACCAGAGGTACATTTCCCAACTTCAGGAATGGTCATGCAACACCTCCACTCCAGGACACACCAAGGTGAAGATAGACGCGATGCTAACCTGGATTCTCTCCAATCCCACGTATCGCACTAGGCTTCCCCAAATGTTAGACCAAGAGTTTTGGTTTGATTCGCGTGACGTACTATCGCTGCTCCCACCCACGGCCAAAGTCACACTGTGGATCCAACCTGGCACACACCCGGACTGGAGAAACTGGGTCGCCTATAACGGGACCTCGGAATCCGGAGAGGAAAACTCCACAACATGGGACTGCCTCACCACCTACCTCTCCACAGATCGCAGCAACAGCATCCTTGCCCATTCCCACTTCCACCCCTGGTCCACCTCGGAGGAGCTCGCTGCTACTCTCTGGGAAGCCCTACCTCTGCTGGCCGCCAAAATCCTTGCTGAACTCAACAATCCTCCATCCCTCCACGCTGATGAAAATGGTACTGTGTTTTTGGAAATCAGCAGCAATCGCACGGTCCCAATCATTCAATCCCCCCGCTGCACCAGCCATACCAACATCATCGACCAGTCGGCCCCACTGCAATACTGGAGCCTTGTCCCCACCATGCCTCACGCGAACATCAAAAAGAAAAACCAAAAGAAAAAGAAGACTTATGACATGCGAGAGCAACAAACTTTGGACTCCTGCTGGAAAATAGACTCCTTACTCAACGCCCCAACAACCCAATCGGCAGTCAACACTGACAATGCAACCCGCCTCTCCTGCAACATCGGCCCACATTCGTCCCCTGTAATATGGATGGACCTGACTATCCCCACCAAAGATCCCGATCTCACACGAAGTACTTCTCCTTCACTTGCCCTGCTTGCCACCTTTGCACCTGACCTTTTGCTGGACGACTTTCCCCCGATACCTCTAAATCCTTTGGCCCACCCGTTTCTCCCCCATGCCTATGCCCACCCCACTCTGGTGGCTCCACCTCCATCTTTGCGTGCGCTCACCCTAAGACCCTCTTCGACCGGCCAAAGCACTCTCATTACTCCCTCCACCCCTCTGCACCCTCTCCCACAGCCCAACGTGGACCCCCCCAACCTGATCCCCAGTGCGTCTCTGCGCAACACACCCATCCGCAGATGGGGCTCAAGCATCAAGAAGACGAGCTGGCACAGGAAAGCGCCAACCCCTATCGGTTTCACTTCCGACCGTGACGGTGCCGCACCACCCCACTTGTTTTCTTCGGGTACGGACTGGCCGCTCCCTCTACTGGCCCTCCCCAGGGAGGAGCTAGTCTGTGCCCTTCGCCTAGCCTCCTTACAGTCTGGTCTTCATGGCCAAAATGGTCTCGCTGCACACCTGGCCCACAAAGTTCTCACCGCCATACCGGCTCACCAAACAACAGCATCTCTGCTTCTCGCGATCACTGCCAGCTTCCATAAAGACGCCGGCTCGGCGCAACAACTCTGGCATGCCACACAGGTAACGGCGGCAGAGTTCTGGGATCAAAAAATACTTGTCTGTAACACTCAGCTCACGTCGCTACGCTCCCAAGCGCTGGGCCAAGATTATTCTCCTGAGCTCCTACTCACCAGTCTAACTGGACCACTACCGACTGCAACACTCAGTCTGAGTGCTCTGGCGCTCTCCCTACAAGGAGGAATTACCATTCTTTCCGAAACCGGAAAACAACTAGGGCGCTACGCTCCAGCGACCACACTGCACCGCCTACGACATCTACCAGCTCTCACCATAATACACTCTAGTGCAGGTTTCCACGGCACAATCAAATCTCCCTCAACAGACACCACCACCCTCGGGGCTCTCACACCCTACACAGTCCGACAACCGGGATCCACCAATCCACCATACTGGACCTCCTCCTCTAATCTACCCACCCATTTCTTGGACGGCGTCGAGGTAGGTGTCTGCACTACCGCGGACCTCCTCATCGCGACACTCAACGTCAACGGCCTTACTGGCCACAAGTTTGGTGAGATCCTAAACCTAATGGAAGCGCGCCACATTGGTGTAATGGTCCTCCAGGACACTCGCTGTGAAAAAGCTGAAGCTGCCATCTTTGCGGAACGCCTCCGAGCTGCCCTCGGGGACCAGTCTAAACTCTTCAACATTCAAGCCCCCAGACTTGCTGGCACCAATGGCAAGACCCACCGCGTCAAAGTCGGTGGCCTAATGTTTCTCACCAACCACAAATGGGGTGTGTACACCCACGATTTCTCGCCAGATCCCACGGGCCTTGGGGTCGTGAGCTCCATCACCGTCTCCAGCAAGCAGGGAGGCGTAGGGATCAAAATCATCGGCACCTATTGGCCACCACCCACCAAACACCTCAAGGGCAGTCTCTGGACTCGACTACAAGCCTCGCCTGCGTACCTCCAAGCCCAAAGCACAACCCATGACCCTCTCACCCCTCTACAATACATCCAACTCAACATTGACAAAATCAGCAATGCCTACTGCTCAAAACCACACCACCTGGCGGTGTTAGCAGGGGATCTCAATAGTGGATGGGATACGACGCTCACGGAAGGGGCAGGTTCAAATGGATCGTGCAGGGAATGGGCAACCGCCACAGCCTGGAAGCACCCCGGGGACTCCCTGGGATACGGAGACCTTGCGACGCACTGGCACTCCCACTTCTCCTGGGACGGGAAAAAAGGAACGGGGTGCCTGGACCACATACTCACCAAAGGATCGGCTCCAATCACCCCCTCCTATCATGCAATTGATCACAGTGGCTACTGGCTAACCAGCACTGATCATCGACCAGTCTTCCTGAGCCTCTCCTCCCCCTGTTTCGAGTTAATGAACTCCCCAACCAGTAGCAACATCGGCTACCTCCAATTCCCGCAACACTACGTCAAGCCAGATTTTTACTCAGTATCCAACTATTACCACACCATGCTTGAGACCCGCACTCCAGACCTTGGACCCCAGGCCTCCTTAGAAGAAATCCAGTCCGCCTACACGCTCATTATGGAAACAGCTCGAAAGGCTCTCCCCCCCAAAACTAAAAAGCAAAAAGCGACCAGGAGAGCGTACAAGGACGGATGGTCCCCACTCGCTGCGGCCCTGAAAGCGCAGTTAATGATGACCTACGAAATACAACGACGAATCACCCCAGGAGCTGGCCGCAAATGGAGGACGGCAGAGCAACGCCATTCAGGCATACACGATGCCACACACCACTGGGAAAACATCGTTCGTCGTATGGACTGGCCCACGGTCAACAACCTTCCCCAAATCGACCCACGCGTCTGGCAAATGGGCACCACTGCACAGGAATGGCGCACTTTAGACGTCTCCCACTCACAACGCTTGCTGCAAAAATGCATACTGGATATCCGCGCCCTCAAAAAGGCCCTCCACGGGAGAAAACGCAAAGATATGACAATGGAAATATCCTTCCACATCCGCGCAAGGGAGACTAGACGATTAACAGGCAGAATCAAACGCAATGTCGACGCCATCCTAGGAAAGGACCGACAACCACCTCCGATAACTGCCATTCCATTCACCCACCCACAAACCGGGGAGCCTGGCTGGCACCCGTCCTCCCCGGAGGAGCTTGACACGGTCCTTCGGGACCACTTCCATCGCCAATTTGCGGACCAGAACGAACATCAGCATACAACAGCCCCCACGGCCGACAACCCCTCAAAACCTTCCTGGGAAAGTGTTCAATCCTGGCCGTCGTTCCAAGCCGCCTGCTCCCATCACAACGTCCCTGCAGCTAATGGACCGCAACCCTCCGTTCTCCGCCGCCTATGGGAAACTCTAACCAATGTCCCAAACAGGTCCAAAGTCGAAGCCGAACTTCTGGCCCTAAACCAACACACGCCCACGTTTGAGGACTTTAATGCCTGTTTGGCGATGAAAACAAAGAACACCACGGGAGGCATCTCAGGTATCACCTACAACACAGTCAAACAATGGCCAGACAACTGGAGGAAAATCACCTACGACTGTATGGCGGGTTTCTGGAGACACCAGTCCCTAGCCGAGGAATGGAAATGGCGTTGGTTAGTACCCATCCCCAAAAAAGGTGGCACCTCCCTCCAGGATCTCCGCCCGATAATGCTCCTTGAAGTCCTCCGCAAGGTCTGGACAACACTGATCATGAGCAGAATTACCAAGGTCCTGTACAAACATAAAGTCCTCACACCAACTCAACATGCATACCTCCCACACAAAGGCACTGACTCTGCCAACCTCCAAGTCATCAACACCCTAGAGACTGCCTTTGAAGAACGGAGAGCGCTCTATGGCTCAAGCTGGGACATCACACACGCCTTCGACACAGCGGGCAGCTGGCTCACACGCCTCTCATGGCGCAGGGTTGGCATCCCAGCCGACCTTGCTGAATGGCTTGTCAGGCTCGACGCCGGCAGCCACACTGTCGTGCGCACGGAACACGCCTTTGCACAGTGGATCCTGCACGGTCCCAAAGGCCTAGCAGGCCTTGACTTCGAACCCGAACGAGGAATTGGTCAAGGGGATGTGAGCAGCCCTCTCACCTGGCTAGCAATATATGACATACTCCTGGCCATGCTTCATTCCGATGACCCTCATGGAGGATTTCGCCTATGGGACCCACATAAGCGCAAGCACTACGCAGCGCCTGACGTGGGGTACGCGGACGATCTTCAATCCTTTGCTGCAACCCTGGCGCAACTGCAGCGCAAAGCTGACGTGGTCTCTTGCTTCTCGATTTGGGCTGACCTGACAATTGCTGAGCACAAGCTCCGGCTGTTCTACGTCCCAGGATGCGAACAAGACCTCTCCGGCACCCCGCCCCCAGGGCTCATCATCCACTCGGCTGGCTGGGTACCGAACTGGGTACACTTCAAAGACGCCAACTGTTTCAAAAGCTTGGGAGTCTGGTATGACACAGACAACACCCTGGGTGGCACACACCTTGACAAGATCTCCCAAGAACTCCGCACCACCGTGGCCAGAATACACACAGTTAAAGTATCGGCTGAAACTATTGCTGAAGTCCTCCGGGTTGCCCTCATTGCCAAAGTAGCGTACCCAGGCGTCCTCTCCTCCTGGTCCCTTGAGGAATCCCGTCTCTTGGACAAACAATTCGCCAAGGTCTATCGCACCATCTCCAAAAACATGGCCACCTCCCAAGAAGAAAACATTTTCCAACCAAGAGAAGCTGGTGGCCTAGGCTTTCCCAGAATCTCCCATATCATCCAGGACAGGAAGATCTCCCTCCTTGAAAGGATCGCGGAACACGGAGACCAATACACCAAACTGGCAGTCGCAGCCCTCAAGAGCAGAGGATCCACTGTTACCCCGACTGGGGGACAGCTTCTCAATCGCATTCGACCCGGATACTGGATCTCCAGTGTAGTTGCGTACCTGGCTGAAGGAGACATCGAATACCGCATCGGTGATGCAGCAACAACCTCCTGCCCAATACCCCAGGATGATGTCTTCCGGGACCCGGTCTGGCGAAACGATCTCATGATGCATCAACAGAAATACCTAAAATATGAGCACATCACCTCCCAACAAGACCTTATGGAACTATCCCATCATACTGGGGAACCAGTCTGGCGGGAGCATCTCCCGCTCTGGCTCCGCACAGCACTACCTCTCCAACCACCATACATACCGGACCAGATTGCACTGGCTATTGGACAATTCTGGCACATAGCCCATGGCACCCACTCTCGCACAATCTCCATCAAGGGCCTCATGCACTCCGATGACGGAACTCCCCTTGTGGAACTGCACAGCTGGTTCATGGAAGCACTCCTCCCCCGGGCAGAGATGCGCATCACTCTTCCACAAAAAGCGTGCCCACACCTCATCCCCTATGCCGAACTCTTCGACCACATGCACGACATCCTCCACCTACACATGCATACAACTGGATTCCAGAAGAAAGGACCCAAGTCCTTGAAAGTACTTCGGGTCACCAGAACCGAACCCCCGCTATACCCCCCCAAAGACGCGGTCCCGGAGGTCATCACCGAGCCCCCCCCCAGCCCCTGCCCCACCCCCGACATCATGGTTGCCCCTCCGACCTATGGACAGCTATCACCCCTTCTCTCCCTCCTCACAGACGCCGTCCCCCCTCCACCTCCCGACCTCTCCCCTCCTGTGCGGGCAATCGCTGAGCCACCCTCCCTCCTTGAACCCATGCTGCTGGAGACACCATCCCCGCGCCAGAGCACCCAAACCCCTGATATCACCCCCGCCTTAAAGTTTTACGTGGGACACCATCACCCACCATCCCTCATCCTCCGGGAACTAAACAACCACTCCTCCCCCCTGTGCGGGGGGTACTCATGCCTCTCCAACTTCGAATGGGCCCTCACCCGCTTCACGGACACACCCAACATGGAGCCGCCACACCCCTCCACATACAGCACCTTCCTGCTCGGCCTCACTCTCCACTGCATCACAAACGCAACGGCCCCGGATCAACGTACGGAGATCTGTCTCCCACACCCCTCGCTCCTGCGACGGATCCTGGGCTCATCCAAAACCCCGGTGAAAATCCCCACTCAAATCAGTCTTCTACGGGCGATCCGCTCCAAACTCCACCCGGGGATCACGTTCTCGGCATACAAAGCCGTCCCACGCGTGGCATTTAACCCAAACTGGGCGATCCCCCAGACCGCCTCCTACTGGGTCAGCCTCTGGCACTCCCTAAACGCCGACCACCTGGAGCCTGGTCGCCTCACAGACCTCCCCCTCTCCGCGCTCATTCCTGAAGAATGCCAACTCACCACCTGGCTGCCCTACCACATTCCCACTGGCGCCATCTCACTGGGACCGGCCCACTCTGCGGTGAATGCTGCTCGACACCTCGATGCCCGAACCCTCCGCGACCACAGCAGGGCAACTCGTAATGCCCCTCCATACTGGAATGACAACACCTTCCCTCTTGCGGCCAGAGTTCTGTGTCTCCCTGAAGCAACGGTATCCCAGGCTGGCCATAGGGAAAAATTCCTTGGCAGAAGACACTGGGGTGTCCGCAGCAACCGCACGAAGCACCTCGCCCCTGGATCCACTGAGTGGAGAGAAGCCGGGCACTGTCCACTGTGCCTTCTCCACACTGACTCCTACGACCACTGGATCCGCGACTGCCCTGAACCCAACATGCTTCGAGTTCGGCAAACCCACCTCGACGCAATCCACTCGACCTACCTCTCCACCCTGCCCCCTGAACAGAGCATCTGCCACGCCCTCACCCTCCTCTTCGCCAGACCGGACGGATACCGCATCTGCCTTGGCGACCTCAATACCCTGCAACGTGAGGTACTCCTCCCACAATATCTGGCCCTACGCGACACTGTACCTGACCGTGATGCTGACTCCACTCTACTCAAGCACATCCGCTCCTATATGAACATGATGGAAGCACTGTGGGAGGAGAGAGTCCACACCCTGGACCCTGCGGCGCCCTCCTGGGCCCCGCAATGCGTAAAGGGATCCAAATTTTTCGCCGTCTTCATCGGCCATGCCCCTGGCGTATATGCTGACTACGCCCTCGCCAAATCCCAGATCCACCACTACCCTGGCAACAAATGGAAAGGCTTCCCCACCGAGCTGGAAGCCACTGCTGCTCATACCAGCTGGACAGCCCTGCTCGCTATCCGACTGAACAGCACCAACGCAGCAGAAGGCACGGACCGCGTCAGGCTCTATGTCAAAGGAAGCTATAAAGACATGGACCGTCTCAACCCTGCTCTCCCCCTCCCCCCCACTGCTGGGTGGGGCATGGCTGTCTTTGGAACGGACTGGTCCACTCCACTCCACTCCGGGTCTGGACCCGTCGCCCTTGATCCTGTCCTCCCTGACTTCCACGGGGCAACTGAGACGTCCCTTACCACGGCGGCTCTCACTGGACTAGGAGAGGCCCTGGCCTGGATTGGAGCACAGCCCAGTAGCCCTAAGACCTCCTACGAACTCTGCACGGACAATCAATATGGCCTCGACCTCGTAGATGCCCTCACCGACACGGACCAAACCCTCGTCCGAAACGGCGCACTCATCGCCTGGTCCCTCCGCCAGCTCCAAAATGCACGCAACACCGGCCACACCGTCCTCTTCCGCAAAGTCCAGGCAGCAGGGAACGCTGACTCCCTGGACACCTCCGCCCTGTCCAGCGCCTCTGCCCTTGCCCACGCAGGCAGACTCGCCGCCTTGGACACCTGGCTCCACACGGACCGCCCCCCAGACCTACCCCCGCCGCCCCAAACACCCCTGGACCACGAAACAGCCATCCGGGCTCGGACGACCCCATACACCCGAGGCCCCCTGCCCCCGCGGCCGGCTGAGCCAACCTTCTGTGACCTCCCCCGGATGGAGACTGCTGAGTCTATCCCAGACCCTCCATCCCCACTCTCTGACCTCCACACCCCACCAGCCAGGGTCCCTCCGGTCAAGCGCGTACGCCCGGCCAACACACAGCGGTCCTGGCTCACCCCTGTGCGCGACCTCCTTGCCCCCCCAACCCCGACGGACTCCCCGGACACCAAACGCGGCCCACAGCGCACACCCTCCAGCCCCTGCTCCAAGCTACGAACATGCAGCGCCTTCCCTCTTGCGACCCGGCGCCGGCACTCTCTCCTCACCCGACCTTGCCGTCGCGTCCTCCAGCCTATGGACTCCGCTTCTACCCCACCCTACGTTGCACTCCCGCAACTTCAGACCGGGCTCCGGACGAGCAACGCAACTCTCCGACTCAGGGGAGGCACCAGGCCTCCCAAAAGAACCCATGCCGAGACCCGCGCACTAGAGAACCTCGAGATTACCCAGATGATGCCCCTCGCTTCTTACTGGCATCGCCAGAAAAGGGTGAAGTCTGACCAAGCCCCTTGCTGGACCCTGGAGGACCTGCACCCACTGGAGGCAGCGGAACTAGAGGAGAGGGACTGGGCCCTAATGGAGGTAGAGGAGGCGGCGCGGCCCCCCCTCGCCCCCTGGTCCCGCCTCATAGCTGCCGCGAAAGTCCTCCCTCAGGACATCCTAGGCGATTGATTTAGTTAGCTAGTTTAGACGGTTTTTCGTCCTGCATGCCCGCCACACTGAAACATGTGATTTGCTTTTTGCTCATGGGGGTACTTTACTGTACGGTCTTTCATTCCATACCTTACTTTAAATCTAAGTTAATCAGAATTTAAAAAAAAAATGTTTGCATATTCATCAAATGGATGTGGAGACCGCTTTCCTAAACGCCGATCTTGAAGAGATCGAGTATATATGGCCACCTGATGGTGTTGTGATTGATGTCGGTTTTGACGTGTTTCAATTAAAGAAGGCACTGTACGGTCTCAAACAGGCACCTCGTGCTTGGTATAAGAACATTGACACTAAGTTGAAACAGATGGGTTTTATGTCTATGGTCAATGAATCTTGTCTGTACTATCGTGTCTTCAGAGGTTCCCTTA
>Ga0208498_1000381_pt1 | contig 17910 bp, 17 predicted proteins | sample CryBogCBE12Aug09_FD_185502 | JGI IMG/M metagenome (GOLD analysis project Ga0208498, IMG submission 185502) | Freshwater microbial communities from Crystal Bog, Wisconsin, USA - CBE12Aug09 (SPAdes) (version 2) | ecosystem: Environmental > Aquatic > Freshwater > Lake | place: Crystal Bog... | reverse complement strand
CGGCTCTGACCTACGAGGGTGTAGACGGTGCAGGCGAGCATTGAGATGAGACCAAATGAGAAGATGTTGTACAGCGAACTCCATTGGCCGTTCGAGAGTTGAAGCATTCGGAATTTCCTCCTGTAAGTGGAGCTTTACGGGGGATCCGAGATGGCTCGGCGTTGAGCTCCTTAATGCAAAGTGTTCGCTACAACTGTGGTTTCTGCCACTCTAAATTCAGCGAGTTCTCATAAATCATTGCGGCAAGTACGTACAAATCGGACATTTTGGCCGATTTTGGCACTCGCCATACTTAAGTGCGAAGCACCTTCCAGTCGAAGCGAGCGGTGGTGATCATGTGGGGAACGGTCAACGCCCAGACGATTACCAAAGTTGCCCAGAACAAGCCAGTTCCAAATTGGTGCGGATCCCAGATCATAAGTCCGGCGCCCAACGCGAGTGTGCCCACGACGGCATATAGGCCCGGGACTATTGCGGATGCATACGCGCGCGGTACCGCATTATCCGACGCCGCCTTCAAGGCCTTCGGCAATTTCGGGACCAATCGCGCTGTGTGACGAACCGCGTGCCAACACCCAAAGTAAACCGCAAAGGTAACGAGCGGAGGTGCGAATTCGGAGAGCAGAACGAGAAGCACCAGATCGATAGCGAGATTGAATGCTTTACGAGCCGCAAGAAGGAGAATTGAAAATGCCGCACCGGCCACAACAATCTGGCGGATAACTCCCCCGTGATTACCGGCCCAGTTTCCCAGTGAGTGATTAATTCGATTAAGCGCGCTGAGCGATTGGCTATTGGTCAGCGGCAGCGCGACCGGTAAAAACCCAGCTGGCAACGCATACACAATTTCAATTACTAACGGATGACGAGTTTTGCCCTGAGCGTCTAGCCACTCGTTTGCGTACGCCGCGTCACCAAAACCAAAGTGCAACGCGCTCATGATTAGGACGGCCTGGAATCCGTGCAGATTCCATGTCGCTATACCTACCCCCGCTACTAATGCAATGACTACGTAGCCAAATACAAATAGCGCGAACCGAGAGCGTGGATGGCTGGGGATAGTAATCAGATGATCGATTGCCCCGTGTGGAATGCCTAACGCAAGGGCCAACAACGCGATCACGATTTGAGCCGAGATAGGAAGATTGATGCTGAGCGCGCGCAACAGGCCGAAAAGCAAAATCGCAAGCACAACTGAGAGCCGCGAGAAGCGCTGGGCCAGCGCGTAGACCCGAGAAAGTCCGGCATTCATATGGAAAGAGTATGTGAAATGTTCCCTTTATGGGAGAAGATAAGGCGTGGCCAAATTTCATTATGCGCTGGTCTTGCTCTTCATAGCGGTCTGCGCGGTTGGGGTTAACGCTGGCTTCCGATTAAAAATATCGCGCCATTGGCGCATCTTTCTTGCTACGGATGCGGTAATTCTCGCGCTTTATACCGCCTGGGACGTTTGGGCGATTGAGAACCACAATTGGCGCTTTGATTCCAAGCAGATCGTGCGCATTAATCTCTTCGGCATACTTCCGATTGAAGAGATTCTCTTCTTTATCCTCGTCCCACTTATGACGGTTTTGACCTACCTTGCCCTCAAAAAATTAGGCGCCAAATATGGAAGGTCCGTGGCGCCATGATTTATTCAGATATCGCAATGGATGCGGTTTTGCTGGCGGTGCTGGCGGATCTCTTTGTATTGCGGACGCAAATGATCACCCGCGGAATATTTTGGCTGACCTACGGGCTGATACTCCCATTTCAGTTGCTCACCAATTGGTGGCTGACCTCAAAGAACATCGTGATGTATTCCGCCACTGAAATTATTGGCCGCCGACTAGCAGGTGCTCCAATCGAAGACCTGCTCTTCGGGTTCTCAATGATTCTGGCTACGTTATCGCTGTGGGAGTTCTTCTTGGCGCTTAACCGTCGCTCGACCAAAAAGTAAGTGACCAACGAAACCAATTACTAACGCGAAGAGAATTCCGATATTGGAATAAGCCCACGCACCAGATTTGCCCCCGATGGCCCCCAAGAAATACCCCTGCCATGAAAGCCATGACGCCATTTGATTGGTAACAAAGCCGAAACCAACGACGGAGCCGACGAGAAGGATCATTACGGATGTGGCGTTCCAGGACCCATAGCGACCGGATGCGTCGAAGAGGTCGGACTCGGTGTAATCACGCTTTCGCATAATGACATCGGCGACAAAGATCGCGGACCAGACCGCGACCGGGACGCCAAGGGTTACGAGAAAACCTTGCAGCGGAATAAAGAAGTTCTTCGCAATCCATACGAAATAAATAGTTCCGAGCGTCATGATGGCGCCATCGATGGAGGCGGCTTGATATCGCTTTACCGGCAATCCGATGGAGACCAGCGTTATCCCCGACGAATAGAGATCCAGGATTGCGCCGCCAATAAGTCCCAGCACGGCGACGATGGCAAATGGGATTAAATACCAAGTCGGAAGAATGGTCGTGAGAGCTCCGACCGGGTCGTTTGCGATTCCATCGCTCAGAGACTTACTGCTTCCAGCCAATAACGCGCCGAAGATGACCATCACAATCGGAACAATCGAAGATCCGAAAACGGTCCAACCAACCACTCCGCGGGAGGAAGAATGGCGCGGTAAATATCGCGAGTAGTCGGCGGCGCTATTTACCCAGCCCAGGCCGATGCCCGTGACGCCAAAAATAAGCGCGCCGATAAACGCTTGAAGTGATCCGGAATGAATCGAATGCACGTGCGACCACTGAATTTTGTGAAAAGTAAGCGCCATATATCCAACGGTCAGGATGATTGTCGCGATAGTCAGCCATCGTTGAATTTTCATGATGATGTGGAAGCCAAGAACACCACCAAATATGGTCAACCCGGCGGCGATTAAGAAGCCGATGATGCGCGCCAGGTTGTGGTCGATATGACCGAGGCGGGCGAAAATAGTTTCGGTCGCAAGTGTCGCGAGCGAGACAAGCACGGTCTCCCATCCCACGAAGACTAGATACGACAACAAGCCAGGGATGACGTTGCCTTTCACCCCAAAGGCGGCGCGCGAGAGCGTCATCGTTGGGGCATTTGAGCGTTTGCCGGCAAGAGAAGAGACGCCGACCAAAATGAATGAGGCGATAACGCCGATAATCGCGGCCCAGGTGGCCTGCCAGAATGAGATTCCAAAACCTAAGAAGAAAGATCCATACGAGAGAGCTAAGAGTGAAACGTTGCCCGCAGCCCACGGCCAGAAGAGGGACCGTGGGCTTCCAGAGCGTTGGTGCTCTTCAATAATGTTGATGCCATTTAATTCTAAGCGCGATTTCGTTCTCTCATTACTCATAGGCGCAATAGTATTCCCAGATGACCAGCCCTGCGGAGTTAATGAATGCACGACGTGCGGTTATGGCGACCTTTATCATTTTGGGTTTTCCGATGGGCACATGGATTGCGCGGATTCCTGATATCAAGCGCGCCTTGCATTTGAGCGATGGCCAGCTCGGCACATCGCTGTTCTTTGTTGCGATTGGCGTCGTGGGCACGCTGCGACCCGCGGGCTGGTTATGCGCAAAGATCGGCAGTGCGCGGTTGGTTAAAAGCGCGACGATTGCAATGTTGATTTCGGTGCCGTTGATTGCGCTGCCGCGCCACGAGATTCAACTCTGGCTAGCGCTCTTTATCTACGGTGTCGCTCAAGCGACGATGGATGTTGCGATGAATACGCATGCATCCACTTTGGAACAGCGGGTCGACGGCCGCATCATGAGCACCATGCACGCGATGTTTTCGGTGGGCATGTTGGGTGGCGCAGCGTTTGGTGGTTTGTCGGCACAAATTAATGCACCTTTATTCGGAACATTGGTTGTCACATCATTACTCGCATTGGCAGTCTCGTTTTACGCGCGCACTCGCTTGTTGCCGACGGAACTCGATATTCACGTCGTGGAGCGTCACAAGCGCGAGAAGTTTCCGAAACTATTGATTGCCATGGGAATCCTAGGAATGGCTGGTTCGATATGCGAGGGCGCATCGGCTGACTGGGGAACAGTCCTTGCACGGGACACATTTCACGCCTCGCCTTTTATCGCAACGCTTCCGTACATCATCTTTTCGATTGCGATGATCATTGGTCGGTTGACCGGCGATAAATTAGCGGAGCGACTTGGGTCAGCGCGGTTAATCACATTTAGTGGATTGATTGCTGCCTTCGGCCTAACAACTGGACTTTTGATTGGCCATATTTACGGCGCGATCATCGGATGGCTATGTATCGGTGCGGGTGTTTCGACCGTGATTCCGCTGCTCTTTAGCGCGGCGGGCACGCTTGCCCATAATAAATATGCCGGAGCGATTTCACCGTCGGGCGCGATTGCGCTTGTTTCAGGAGTTTCGTATTTTGGATTTGTGGTGGGTGCGCCGATTATCGGTCACGTCGCGGATGCAATTTCGCTGCGATGGGCGATGTTGATTCCAGCAGGCCTGGCGCTTTTGCTTAGTATCAGCGCGCGCCAGGTCCTGGCCGAATAGTTCTTTACTTCTTCTTGGCAGCCTTCTTGGTTGTCTTCTTAGCTGTGGTGCCGGCCTCGGTCTTCTGAGTGCTTGAAGACTCTGACATCTCGTGGGTGGCTGTACCTTCGCCGCCAGCTGATTTAGCTGAGGTTCCGATTGTCTTCTTAGCCTTGGTTGTGGTCGAAGCGAAAGCGGTGCTTGATCCAGCGATTACAAGTGCAGCTACTGCTGCTGCAGAAATAAGCTTCTTCATCATGGTGCCTTTCGATTATGTGGCATGTGCCGAACCCCTATTTTATCCTTAGCCAGCTGAGAATTCTTCGTGAATTGGTTGGCTGTTGATACAGAGTTAGCGCACAGCCTCGTATCGCCCGTGATGGTGCATACGGCGGAATACGACTTGAATCAATTCAATATTACGAGCCCTGAAACCCGCGGCCGAGCTCAAGAGATAGTAATTCCACATTCTGCGGAATCGCTCATCGTAATTGGGTATTTCACTCCATCGCTTGTTGATGTTTTCATGCCACGCCATCAAGGTCGGGTCGTAATCCGGACCGAAGTTATGGACATCTTCGATGATGAATTTCTGTTCCACCGCTGCCGAAATCTGGGTCAACGATGGAAGGACGCCACCAGGGAATATATAGCGATCAAAGAAGGGATCCGTAACCAATTTCGAAAGGTTAGAGGCGATAGTGTGGTGCAACATCACACCGTCTTTGGTCAAAAGTTCATCACACTTGCTGAAGAAAGTTTTGAGATTTTTTGGTCCCACGTGTTCCATCATTCCCACCGAAACGATTCGATCGAATTGGCCAGATAGGTCTCGGTAATCTTGTTGGATGAAGGTGATATTTAATCCCGCAGATTTCTCGCGAGCGAGATTGATCTGATTATCGGCTGGGGAAATCCCAGTTCCGACAACGCCATAATGCTTCACCGCATGGCGCAGAAAGCCGCCCCATCCGCTACCGATATCTAATACTTTCATGCCGGGCTCAAGCTTCAGCTTTTTGCAAATTAAGTCCAGCTTTGCGAATTGCGCCTCTTCCAGATTCTTCGCCTTTGGCCAATAGCCACAGCTGTAGACCATTTCGGAATCCAACATTCGGGAGTAAAGGTCGTTACCGATATTGTAATGGTGTTTGGCGTTAGCGGCCGCGCGCTTTTTTGTCTGGCGATTTAGTAGCGTCGATTTGATTGCATGCGCGGCAACCACCGGCGTGATTCGCAAGAATTCGAGAACGTCGACTTCCAATAGCTTGGTAAGCATGACGTCCAGGGCCTCGCAGTCCCACCAGCCGTCCATATACGCCTCAGCAAGTCCGAGTTGGTGCTGTGACATAACTCGATCCCAGAGCTTCTCGTTGTGCACCTGAATACTCCACGGTTCAGAACCATTAACCGGGATTCCTGCTTCGTCCAAGATGCGAAGCGCCAATGACTTACTTGACATAGAAAAATTTTACAGCGGCCATTCAACTTTGAGAAGGTTAGAATTAGACATGCGCATTCGCCCTGCCACTCCAGCCGATACCAACTTAATTCTCGAGCTGATAATGGAGTTAGCAATCTATGAAAAGACGCCTGAGGAAGCGGTCGCGACCGCGGAACAAATCAACGCCCACTTTTTCGGACCAGCTCCCATGGTCTTCTGCGACATCGTTGAAGAGGACGATGGCGTCGCCGCTGGTTTCGCGGTCTGGTTTTTGAATTATTCGACCTGGCAAGGAAAGCCCGGGCTGTATCTGGAAGATCTATTCGTACGACCAGAGCACCGCAAGAAGGGCTATGGCAAGGCGTTACTTAAGTACTTAGCCAAGAAGTGCATCGATAACGATTACGGCCGATTCCAGTGGTGGGTCTTGGACTGGAACCAGCCATCCATCGATTTCTATAAAGGGTTAGGCGCGGTTCCCATGGATGAGTGGACCGTCATGCGAGTCACTGGTGACGCACTCAAAAGGCTAGCGGAATAACGAACTATCTCGTCGTCAAGCGCGTGACTGCTCTAAGCACCACTGTCGGAGAAGTCGCGGTTGAGTACGATCCATTTGTCGGCACAATCCTTGCCGTTAAATTGATTAAGTTCTGTTGGGATGGTTTCCACGTAGAACAAACGACGGTGTACGGAGATGCGTTCAGATTCTTGCAGCCAGGTATCGCTTTACCGTTCGCGTAGAAAGTCACTTTTCCAGCTGGATTTGTCGTTGCGGTCAAAGAGGTCGTGGCGCGATAAGTGACGGTTCCCGAACCATTTGTAGTGCCGACATAGATATTTGGCGTGTAGCCAACATTCACGTTAATAGTCGATGTGGAGGGTGCGTAGGTTTGTACTTCTCCTAGACCGCCATATTCCACAATAAATATGTTTAAGGTGCTTGCAGTTTCTGATAAATCGTTCCAGTTTCCGTTACCGCCCGCGACGATTTGTAAGGCGTTTTCATTTCCGCCAGAGTTGTTCGGTTCGTTGTTATTCCATTGCACAAATGAATAGGTGTTGCCGTTCACGGTATAGGAAATTGGCTGTCCGGTTGGGTTCGATCCCGTTCCTTTGTCATTCTGTCCGGTCTCGTCGGTCTGGCCGGTGATACCACTGGATTGATCAGAAAATTGTTTATTGTATGCAGGCGCCTTAGGGTCCGCCCACACCCACTGGCCTTCGTGGTAGCGATCCGAGCCTCCTAGCCACGCTTGGTCCGTTCCCACCTTGCTTGTTACAAGGGTGTCCTGAGCGGAATTATAAATCGTGGCGAAATATCCGCACATTCCATTGAAGACGTATGCACACAAGGTGGCGCCCGTTCCAGTGGCAGATTGCGCTTGACGCTTAGCAACTGAAGCAAGGCTTGTGTGATCAGTAAGCGTATCGCCGGTGATTGCGTTGTATGCCTGATCCCAGGTGTCCGCAGTCGTCACTGCTTGGAAGTAATTACCTGTAGTGGTGTCGTACGCAATGGCACCACTACCTCTATCCGTAATTGTTGTTGTTATGGTCGCAGGACCAGAAGTAGAGCTGGCGGCGTAGGTCAAAGTATTTAACGCCGCATTCACATCCGATACAGCTCCATACAATCCAATGACCGCAGCTGGTGTAGTCACGGAAGTCTGATAACCCGTGGGAACCGTTAATCCGGTCGAGTAAGTGACCGCTACGGTGCCTGATGATGCTGTAACAATCGCAGTGATGGTCTCAGAGCCATAGTTAAGCGCTTGAATGTCGCCCGCGGATCCCGGGAGAAGATTATTTACAACCAAACTTGAACTGGGACCCACATTAATTGTTCCACCCAGTCCGGCGGAGGTAGCCGCGTGCACGACGGTCGGAATGGAGACTAAGCCAGTGGAGACCAAAATAGAGATAGCAGCAACGCGGAATAGTCGAACAAGCACGAGCCGGTGCTTACTCACTTTCCTCATGTGAATATTCTAAGGGTGATGCCAGGGTGAGCGTAATGGGGTGTCCCCTAATAGGCTTTCATTATGCCTCGTTACGCTCAGACCAAGAATGGTCATCCGCCAAAGGTCTGTCAGCGATGCGGGTTGCCCTTTGAGTGGCGCAAGAAGTGGGAACGTGATTGGGAGAACGTGAAGTTCTGTAGTGAACGCTGCCGCAATGGAAAGTAAATCAGCCAATCGCCGGATTCTCTTCATCCCATTTGACCACCTCCATCGTGAGTATGGAGTCCTTAAGCAGGCGACAAAAGATGATGTGATTCTCCTTGTCGAAAGCCAGAGAATGGTGGATCCGAAAAGATTTCATCCGGTAAGACTCTATTTTCTTGTGTCGAGCGCGATGCACTTCGCTCAAGAATTACGCGCCGAAGGATTTACGGTCGAATACCTGCAAGCCGAGAGCACGCTGGCTGGGATTGCAGAGGCGAAGAAGAAATATGGGATTGATCAATTGCACGCGGCTCGGCAATCGTCCTTTCGATTGCAGAAAGATTTGGACTCTATCGATGCTACCTTCTGTGAGAACGATTTCTTCCTAACTCCCCCAGCGCTTTTTGCCTCATGGGCGCAAAGTCAGAAGAGCTATCTGATGGAGAATTTCTATCGTAAGCAGCGCGTCCGGCTGAATATTTTGATGGACGGCAACGAACCGCTGGGTGGGCAATGGAATTACGACAAAGATAATCGCGACCCACTTCCCAAGGGCCACCAACCTGCACCTTATTTAGAACACGAATCAGATGAAATCGATCGCGATGTCGCTAAACGTTTCAGAATAGAGCCGTCCAAGGATTGGGCCACGACGCGAGCAGGGGCGCGAGGAGTTCTTAAACATTTCCTCGAATATAACTTTGCCACCTTTGGTCGATACGAAGACGCGATGAACAGCAAGGATTGGGCGGTTCACCATTCCTTATTGTCGCCATACATCAACAACGGACTCCTTCATCCTTCTGAGGTGATCGAGGCTGCGCTCAAGAAGTTTGCAGGTGGAACGATTCCGATTGAATCGTGCGAGGCCTTCGTCCGCCAGATTATTGGTTGGCGTGAATACATCAACGGCATGTACTGGCATTTAGGTCAGGATTATCGAGAGCGCAATGGCCTGAACGCCATACGGAAGCTCCTTCCACTTTTTACCGATTCCACCAAGACCAAGATGAATTGTGTGAAGTCAATCGTTGCCGATGTAGAGGAGCGTTCGTGGGTTCATCACATTCCACGCTTGATGGTGCTCAGTAATCTCGCGTTGATTGCAGGTGTGAATCCACAGGAGTATTTAGAGTGGATGCGAGTCAGCTTTATCGATGCCAGCGATTGGGTCATGGTTCCCAACGTGATCGGCATGGGTGTTCACGCCGACGGCGGCGAGATGATGACTAAACCATACGCTGCTGGCGGCGCCTATATCTCGCGCATGAGCGACTACTGCAAGGGATGCATCTACGACCCCAAGAAGCGCACTGGCGATAAAGCATGCCCATTCACCACTTTGTACTGGGATTTCCTCGACCGCAATCGGAATGAATTTTCATCTAATCATCGAATGGCTCAACAGTTAGCGGGCATCAACCGCTTAAGTGACTTGGAAGAGACTTGGGATCGAGCCCAGGAAGTTTTACAGGGTTTAGAAGCAGGAAAAATCTGAGTTATTTTTTAGCGTAGAAATAGAAGCCGGTGGCTTCTGGATATCCCAATTCTGGCGGAGTGAGGTTTACTTCGACTTCGGTGAATTCGGAGGCATTAGCCTTGAGCCAGATGCGATGGTCGCGGTATCGATTATGCGCCGCCATTTTTTCGAGTTGCTTCTCGGTCGCGGTGTTAAATATTCCGATGTATTTCTTCGCACTTGCAACGAGATTGCGCATATATGCCTCGTATCGAAAATCTTCGGTCAAGTGCAATATAACGTCCATAGAAAGTGCAATATCCGCGGTGGTTGAGGCATCCACTTTGTATTTGTCCGGATCGTATTCAACGAAAGATTTCGAGGCATCTCCCGCGAATTTTTTGCGCAAGTTATCGATGACGTCAGGCGAGAGATCGACTCCGATGTAGCGCTCGATTTTCAGCAAGCTCAGTTGGTTACCATCTCCGCTGCCGTATTCAATCCCGGACTCGATACCGTTGGACTCAATGAAGTGATTGAGAGATGCCGCTTTAAAATCGGCTAGCGCACCGTATGAACCCGCTCCGCTGTTACCTCCCGTGGCGTAACGCTTGCGCCAATATTCAACGGAATCAAAGCTCATATTCAGAGTATAACTTTGTTAAATCAATATTAAAGGCGCTTCCGCATCTCGCTCGAAATCTCGCGCTCTTCAGGCTTTGCCGATTGGGCTAAGTCCTCGGCGACGGTTCGCTGATCAAGCTCACTGCGGTTCTGGCTCAATTTAAATTTAGCCTCAACCTTTGTAACTGTCATCGTAATTGCCACGATGCCGCCAAGCTGAGCTTCGAAATAAGAAGTGTCGGATTCTGATGCAGACCAAGGTTTAGGTCGGCTACTCTCATGGAAATCCGTCAGGTCGGAGACAATCTGCCGAAGCAATTCTCTATCTTCGCTCACTTCGAGCGTTCCGGTTAGGTGCACCATTTGGTAATTCCACGTAGGAACAACCTTGTGGTCCGTTAGTTTCTTTTCGTAATTCGATGGCGACACATATGCCTGCGCGCCCTGGATAATTGCTAGGCCTACCTGCCCATTCTTGATGGACTTCCACTGATCGTTCCCCTTGGAAATATGGGTCACAAGCGTTCCGTAGGAACCTTCGGTTAAATTCGAGGTGTCCCAAATAGCAGGCAGCAAAGTAGCCATCGGCTTGCCATCAGCACCCACCGTCACCAGATTGATAGCTGGATGCCGCTTTACAAAAGCAGTTATCTCGTTCCAGTCATCAATCTGAAATGGCTTAGGGATGTACATAATTCGAGAATCGTAACGATTTTTACTTCGTTAGCTTCTCCCAATCTGGGACGGCCGCGTCGATTTCGGCCTTTTGATGCGGATACGGAGCCTGGCCTGGATATGCATCGGTATGCGAGAAGGGATCGTCCAGCTTCTTAACACCAGACAGCTCTTGCAATACAAAGAGTCCGCAGAATGGTGAATAGACCGCGTTATAGCCGCCTTCGTGAGCAATTACTAGGCGATTCTTGGATGTCTTCGCTGCGCATTCCATCAATATCTTTGTCATTTCCGCATAGCCCTTTGCCGTGACCATCATTCGGCCAAGCGGGTCGTAAACAGATGAATCAAAGCCGGAAGCGACGGCAATCAAATCCGGTTTGAACTTCTCTAGTGCTGGACGCACCACAGTTTCAAAGGCGTAGAGATACCCGCCGTTGCCTGTGCCGGCTGGTAACGGAATATTGATGTTCGTCCCCACACCACGTTCTTCGCGCATGCCCGAATTTCTCGGGTAGAGCCGATCTTGGTGAAGTGAAATTGTCAGTACATCTGGATCTTCATAGAAAATCTCTTGTGTGCCATTGCCGTGGTGAACATCCCAATCGACAACCGCTATTCGAATCCCTGGGTTCTCTTTCTTGGCAACCGAAAGCGCGACACCAAGGTTTGAAAATAGGCAGTACCCCATTCCACCGGCGCGTACCGCATGATGGCCTGGTGGGCGAACCAGTGCGTATCCGTTGTCGATGACGCCGGCTAGTGAATCCTGAACTAATTGAGTAACGGAACCGACGGCAAGAGTTGCAATTTCATAGCCACCCTTTGCAAAAGGCGTCTCGCCATCCCCGGCATCGCCGCCAAATTCTTGCTCACTCGTCTTCTTGAGCTGAGTGAGGTAACTCTGGGGATGCACAAGCAATAATTCCTCGGTCGTGGCGTGGCGCGCGGTTCGACGGTCGAGATGATTGATTAACCCAGACACAACTATCAGTTCATGGATGCGACGCTTGGTTTCAGCATTCTCGTAGTTGATAAATGGTTGGAGTCCACGTGATGGGTCGCTCGGAAACATTCCGGCTTGCGTGCCCGTATCGTGCCAGCCAAAGAGCTCGTGGTAGATATAGCCGGTTCGAAGGGAAGACATTGTTACGCCTTGATTCGAGAACTGTCGGGATCAAACAGCGGTGAGGCCGATACGGTTCCGGTCTGCCACTTTCCGAAGAATTCGACATCTAACATCGTGCCGACGGATGTGTGTTCAATAGGTAGGTATGCATAGCCAATCGCTTTATTGATTGTGTAACCCTGACCACCACTCTTAACGCGCCCAATAATTTCGCCATCCTTACGAATCGGCTCATTACCAATCGGCACCTGGCGGATATCATCAAAGGTGATTACTACTAACTTTCGTGCAACATCTTTCTTCTCTAAAAGGGCTGTGCGGCCTATGAAATCAGCTTTCTTTTGGCTAACCGCAAAACCTAATCCCGCCTCATAGGGGTTAGTCTCAGTGTTGATCTCCACACCCCAAGCTAAATAACCTTTTTCAAGTCGCAATGATTCGATGGCACGATATCCGCATGCGGCTGCGCCATATGGCTTACCCGCTGAAATCAGTGCTTCCCACACCTGCAGTGCAGAATCAACCGGAATATAGAGTTCCCAACCGAGTTCACCTACGTATGTCACACGGGTAGCGCGCATGGAAACTCCTGCAACCACCACCTCTTGTGAGCTCATGAAAGGGAAATTCTCGTTGCCCAAATCATGGAAAGTAAGCGTCTGCAGAATCTCGCGTGCCTTCGGACCCCAAATTCCAAATACAGCCAAGTCTGAAGTGATATCAGAAATCTCAACATCACTAAACTTAAGCTCGCGCCGCTTCTTGCGTAGCCAGCCGCCATCGTGACCAGCAAATGCCGTACCTGTGACAATCATGAATTCTGAGTCGGAGATTTGTGTGACGGTGTAATCCGATTCAATTCCACCTTGAGTATTCAAGGCTTGGGTATAGACCGTGCGATTAGCCCCGCGCACCACATTGTTGGCACACACTAGGTTTAGGAATTCACCAGAACGCGAGCCTGAAATTCTAAATTTCGCAAAGCTCGACTCGTCAAATATTCCGGCCGAGGTTCGAGTAATCTCGTGCTCTATTTGCACGGCATTTGACCAATTCTTACCTGCCCAGTCATATGGACGGGTTGCATCGCTTCCTTGATGCGTTTCATAATAATTAACGCGTTCCCATGATGCCTTTTCCCCAAAAACAGCGCCATGCGCTTTATGCCACTCGAAGACGGGAGAGACCTTTGCTGGACGGCCCGTTTGACGCTCCTCTAGCGGGTAATGGATGTCGTAATACTGCTCGTAATTTTCCTGCACCCGATCCATGGTGAACGCCGGTGAAGTGTAAGAGGCACCGAAGCGACGAATGTCCATATGCCATAAATCCATAGGCGGTTCATTACCGACAATCCATTCGGCCATTACCTTGCCGATGCCACCAGCACCAGCAATACCGTGAGCGCAGAATCCAGCGGCGACGTAGAAGCCTCCGACTTCAGTCTCACCTAAACAAAATTCGTTGTCGGGCGTAAAGGCCTCTGGTCCATTTATAAAGTTCTTGACGCCGATCTCCGCCATTTTAGGGACTCGTATTTGGGAATTAACTGCAATTTCTTCGAAGCGCTCCCACTCTTCGGGCAAAAGTTTTCCGTTGAAGTCAGCTGGGATTGCGTCGAACGCCTCGCGACTAGTGCGCCACGGTTTGGAATTTCGCTCGTATCCACCCATGACCAATCCATTTACCTCTTGGCGGAAATAGATGAGAAGGTCCGGATCGCGTAATGAAGGCAAAGTTGGCGTGCCGGCAGGTAGGAAGTTTTCAGTGATTAAGTATTGATGGCTCATAGGAACAATCGGAATACGAACATCAACGAGTCGTCCAATTTCGGCGGCAAACATGCCACCACAATTGACGACTATTTCGCATTCAATGAATCCTTTGTCGGTTTCAACACCAACAACGCGATTATCTTTAGTTTTTATCGATAAGACGCGAGTATGGGTAGCAATCATGACGCCTGCCTTGCGCGCTCCACTTGCTAATGCATGCGCGAGCTGTGATGGGTCCACTTGCCCGTCTGATTCCATAATGCATGCTCCTACGACGCCCGTGATATCTATAAGTGGAAATCTCTCTTGCGCTTCCTTCGGCGAAATTTCATGTAAATCAAGGCCGAAGGTTCGTGCCCAACCAATTTGACGCCGAATCTCTTCCAGCCGTTCCGGCGTGGAAGCGAGCTTGATACTTCCACATTCCTTCCATGATGGCGGCGTGTCAGTTAACTCAAGCTCCCGATAGAGACTGACAGAGTGCATATTCATCTTGGTTAACGTCGGATCGGCTCGAAGTTGACCAACCAAACCAGCCGAGTGAAATGTTGAACCGCTCGTTAAGTCGCTTCGGTCCAGCAGAATCACATCTGTTTCGCCGAGTTTTGAGAGGTGATACGCCACTGAAGTACCACCGACGCCTCCACCAATAATGACAATTTTTGCTCGGGCTGGAAGCTGTTCAGTAGCCATACCAGAAATGTATCCTTTCGATATGAGTTTGTCTGCCCCCGAGTTAGAGCAGCAATTTGGGGCTCTTCTCAATCGAATTGACCGACTTCAAACTCGCACTGATGTATCAGAGCTTTCTGGCGGTTTAACAAATAGAAACCTCAAGGTGACAACCCCGGATGGTATTTATGTGGCCAGAATTTCGAGCAACGAATCTGGATTACTCGCTATTGATCGGGCAAGTGAGTATGAGAACTCCAACATTTCTGCCGAGGTGGGAATAGGTGCGCCGGTCTATGACTATCTACCTGGCGAAGGGCTTCTCGTCATTGGTTACATTCCAGGGCGGACATTTTCCAGCGAGGATGTCGGGAGAAACCTCTCCCGAATCGCGCAAAGCGTCCGCAAACTTCATGCGGCTCGCCCCTTCGTCCGAGAGTTCAACATGTTCGAAGTGCAAGCGAACTATCTAAAGATTGTGAAAGAGCGCGGGTTTCGGATTCCCCAGGGTTACGAGAAGTATCAAACCTTCCAGTTAGAGCTTCTCAGAGCAATGACTGCGACTGACACTGGCAAGGTGCCATGCAATAACGATCTCCTTCCGGCAAACTTCATTGACGATGGCGAGAAAATCTGGCTCATCGATTATGAATATTCAGGAAACAATGATGCGTGTTTTGAACTTGGAAATATCTGGTCAGAATCCGGGCTGCCGCTTGAAGCGCTCGAAGAGTTGGTAACCGCCTATTACGGTCAACCTCGCCCGGATAAATTTGCCCGAGCTTGGCTATTTTCGGTGCTAGCCAAATATGGTTGGACTTTATGGGCCTCCATTCAAGATGGAATCTCTGACCTTGATTTTGATTTCTGGAACTGGGGAATGCAGAAATACAACGATGTTCAAAGAGATTTTGGGTCAGCGTTTTACCGAAAGCAACTGCAGTCCCTCTAGATTTATCGATATAAATTCAACAAGAATTTAGGCTCTAATCCCTTTGCAACATGGAAATAAAATAACCCCCCGGTCTATGACCAGGGGGTTATTCGCTCTAACGATTAGCCATGAATTGTGGCAACTTCCTTGATTGCCTCTGGTTTCTTCGATGAGAGATAGACAAGTGCAACAAGTCCAAGCACCATCCAGGCTCCCATCGCATAGGCACCATAAGTGAGTGGCGCGGCTAGAGCAACGATAAAGCTCAAGCCTGGAACTCCGGTGATACCCGCCGCGTTAAAGAACCCTGGAATCAAGAAGATGAATCCAACTACGGGCACGATGATATGGATAAGCGTGCGTCGATCTTCCTTGCGATGCTTGGTGAAGTAACCGATGCAAGCAAGGTTTGCGATCATATAGACCGGCACGACAGCAACGACAAGTGCCGTAGCCACGATGCCAAACGCAGTCTGAGGTGTGTATTTCGCACCAAGCCCAAGAGCAATAATGAGTCCCACGATGAGCTGGACAATCACTGCATTACGAGGTGTCTTGTGCTTTGGATCGATTGCAGCGAGAGCCTTAGGGAAGGCACCTGCACGACCAAAGGCAAAAGCGGTGCGAGTAAAGACGTTCGCGCCAGCATTCGCATTACCGATTGTTGAGTTGATAATCGCAAAGAGAACCAAGAGCCAGAAAATAGTTCCGAGTCCCTTAGCTAGGCCATCCCAAGGATTGCCATTGTTGTAAGCAGCAAAATCTTTGAACTTCGAAGGTCCGAATGCGACTGTTGCTGCGTACGTGGTGAATGCGTAGAGCGCTCCGATGGAGAGCGTTGAATACATGACAGCCTTTGGAATATTGCGACGAGGGTTCTCGGTCTCTTCCGCTAATGGGGCGGCTGCTTCGAAACCTGAAAATGCCAAGAGACAGAAGACCGAACCAGCGATTACGCCGGACCAACCGGTGAAGCCCTTTGCGTTTGCATAATGAGGTGAGAAGACGGCAAGGTCGTTATGTGAACCCGCCTTGATAACGAGGATAATTCCCACAACAAGGAAGACGCTAATTTCAATGGCTCCGAGAATAACTCCGGTGCGTGCCGATGAGCGAACACCCTTATAAACGATGTATCCAACAAGGAGGGTTCCGAGGAGTGTGAAAATCCACCAGTTATTTACTGAGAATGACTTCTGCTCACCATTCCATTCACCAGCGATCGTGTAACCGAGTTGAAGCATGACGAGTGGAACAATCAAGATCTCAACAGCTGCATATGCCCAGCCAACAAGGAATCCAACCCATGGGCGAAGTCCTACAGCGCTATAGGTTGCAACCGATCCAGCGGATGGGATGTGAGCTGCCAATTGGCCAATGCTTGATGCAGTGAAGAAGATTCCGAAGAATGCGAAAATCACCGCTAATGGGAGCGCACCGCCGGCGAGTGGAGAGCCGAATGGAATAGATGCGGCAATCGCTGCACCCGGCGCCATAGAACAGATCGATTGGAATACGACTTCTCGTAATCCAACAGCATTTCTTTCTAGTTGTGCCACTGATTTTTCTCCTTTTTTGTTTGCCTGACTGGGTGCTTACATATTTTTGAAAGGACGAGGCGCGCGTGAAATTTTTGGTACGCGCATCTTTGCCACCGCAAATCCATCGGGAAGCGGGTGGCAGTTTTGAGCGATACCTAAATCGCCCGCAACAGAGAGGAAAATAAAGGCGTCTTCAATGGTGAAGCCCCATTCGTCCACCAACAATTTGGCGGCTTCGTCACATGCGATTTTGAGTGCATCTTGGATATTGCTTGCAGTGCCATGCGTTACCCAAGAGTCTTTGAGTTCCGTGATTGGCCAGCCGCCGGCATTTCCTTTTACAAGATCTACTTTGATAATTCCCTTGCCGCCGATTTCTACGCCGGTTCCAGATATCTCACCATCACCCATGGATGCATGCATATCTCCGATAGCAAGCAAGCCACCTGGTTGAAACACGGGAAGGTGAACCGTCGCACCGATGCCATTGAGGTGATCATCCATATTTCCGCCATGACGATCTGCGAAGAAAGTTCCAATTTCACCTTTAGCTGGAGCGACACCAATCACACCAAACATTGGCCGCGTTGGGAAGGTAACGCCATTTGATTCCATGGTGATGACACCATCTTTTACATTGAAAATTCGAGTTTGAGGAGCGCTCGCCTTGTCGATCAATTGACCCCACTCAGGAATCACCATACCTGCACCCTTAGGGCCCGGTTGGATATCAATCAAGGTAACCGAAAGTGAATCTCCAGGTTCAGCACCCAGAACTTCAATCGGACCGGTTGCGCTATTCACACGATTCATATCAAGAGTGAGAAGTGTGTCCTCTTGCGTTTGGACTTGGCCAGTAAAGCAATCCCAGGTTTCAATCTCGATGATTGTGCCTGGCTCGACTGAAACCACTGGCTTCATATCTGCTTCGTATTTCCAGATATGTTGATCTTTAGAAATCTTTACAGAAGGGCTTGTCATCGCAAAAGGCTAGCAAA
>Ga0208498_1000377_pt1 | contig 18096 bp, 15 predicted proteins | sample CryBogCBE12Aug09_FD_185502 | JGI IMG/M metagenome (GOLD analysis project Ga0208498, IMG submission 185502) | Freshwater microbial communities from Crystal Bog, Wisconsin, USA - CBE12Aug09 (SPAdes) (version 2) | ecosystem: Environmental > Aquatic > Freshwater > Lake | place: Crystal Bog... | reverse complement strand
TTTAACAGATGAAGAAAAGACAATGTATAAGACTGATAACTTTGAAGCTAAGTTTGAAATACTTGCACTCAAAAGTTTAGAAGAAGGTAGAACTGATGGCTGTGGTCAGATTAAATATATATTAGAGAATGCCAAAACTTTATCAGAACCTATTTGGTATTCAGGACTATCTATAGCTCAACATTGTATTGATAGTGAAGAAGCTATTCATAAGATGTCAGACGAACATCCTGGTTACAATAGAGAAGCTACTATTAAGAAGGCACAGGCTACACAAGGTAAACCACATTCATGCGAAACATTTAATAATGTTAATCCTGGTATATGTGATAAGTGTCCTAGCAGGGGTAAGATAACAAACCCGTTAGCTTTAGGTAAAGTATTTAAACTAGCACCTTATGTAGAGCATCAAACTAATAACGAAATAATACCTAGCACATCAGGATTTGCACCTGTTAGACGTAAATTAACTGGGTTACCTAAAGAGCTAGAACCTTATAAATACGGAGTCAATGGCGGTATATACTACCAACCACCAACAACGTTTGACGATGATGGCAACCCATTACCAGCAAAACCACCAGTCTTAGTATCGCCATATGACCTATGGCCTGTTAAACGAATCTTTAGTACGGTTGATGGTGAATGTTTATTAATGGTTGCAATACTTCCTAACGATGCTGATAGAGAGTTTATATTACCAATGAAACATGTTTATGCAACAGAAAAATTTAAAGAAATCATATCAAGCGTAGGGATATATTATGACCCTACAACAAAACAAGGAGGACATTTAGTGAGTTATATTATAAATTGGGGTAAGTATTTAGTAGCAAAACAATCGGCTGAAATTATGCGTATGCAAATGGGTTGGACACCTGACCATGATGCGTTTGTAGTAGGAGATAAAGAGATAACAAAAGATGGCAAAATATTATCTTCACCTACATCGCCTCTATGTAAGGGTATTGCAAAACATTTGACACAGCTTGGAACATACGAAGCTTGGAAAGAATCAGCTAACAAATTAAATATGGAAGGATTAGAGTTACATGCATTTACATTACTATGTGGTTTTGGTTCAGTACTTATGGATCAGACTTCTACATCAGGTGTAACTATATCTTTAACAGGTGAATCAGGTGCAGCTAAGACAGGTGCGTTATATTCATCATTATCAGTATGGGGTAATCCTAAAGACCTATCAGTATTAGAAGCTACGGCTAATGGTATGACTGGACGCTATCTTGGATTACATAACTTACCATTTGGATTAGATGAAGTGGGTAACATATTACCTAAGGATTTATCACAGTTAATTCATAAGATATCACAAGGTAAATCTAAAATACGTATGCAGGCATCTGTAAATGCAGAAAGAGACCATGAGATGTCAGCATCATTAATTGCAATCTTTACATCTAACCATTCATTATATGATAAGTTAACTACTATTAAGAAAGACCCTAATGGTGAAGTAGCAAGACTTATTGAGTTTAGTGTTAGAAAACCTAAAGTATTTAAATCAGATGCTCAGTTAGGTAAAGAAATATTTGATATATTTAGATATAACTATGGTTGGGCTGGTCCTGATTTTATTAAAGTATTATTCGGATACCACTATGCTGATATATCTGCCATGATGAATAACTGGATAATTAGATTTAAGAAGGACTTTGGTGAAGATACAGCTTATCGGTTCTATGAGAATTTAATTGCAGCTGCCATGACTGCGGGAGAAATAGCAGTTAAAGAAGGTATTGTAAACTACGACTTAGATAGAGTTTATAACCACATTGTACATGAAATGATTAATATTAGAGATAATGTAGTTAAGGTTAATAGCGTGGATTATGAGTCTATCATTGGTGAGTTTATTAACTTAAATCAAACAGGTATTCTTGCATTTAACGAAGATAACAAACATTGCATGGAACCTAGAACATCATTAGTTATTCGTGTAGAAGCCGCAAGCAAGTTGATTTATATATCAAAACCTGAATTTAGAAAGTTCTTAATTGATAGACAAGTAAGCACAAGAGAGTTTGTCTACAAAATGAAACAAAAAGGTATTGAAGTTATAGAGAAGCGTAAGAAGATGGGTGCTGGTTGGAAAGATGCTACAGCTCAAGTTAATGTTGAAGCCTATGTATTCCCTAGCGATAAGTTTTCTGGCGACACGCTAAAAGGAATTGCATCTGAAACTGCATGATGAAATAGAATGGGTGTTTCCATTTGAGGGGATGAGTGTCGGGGATAGCTTCTTTGTCCCCACTCTCAAAACTGCACCGTTAATTTATGCCGTAGAAACAGGGGCTAAACGTGCAGAGATAAGAGTTAAATGTTTTGTATGTATGAAAGAAGGGTGCTTAGGCGTCAGAGTTTGGCGAGTTAAATAATTACTCTTCTTCCTCTTTATACATATTTTGAAGTTCAGGTAATAGTTTTCTATTAAAGTGTACACCGCCTACACTTTCATTAATTGCACGTTCTCTATTTTTATAAGATGACTGTATTGTTTGTGCAGTAATAGCAATCTCTGGATGTTTCTCATTAAACTTACTAATCAATTCTGTTACACTAGTTTGAGCACTTTCATCACCATTACTTAATGCTAGGAACATTGAATCTAATAATGCTTTCCTTCTATCTAAGATAGTTTTCTCCATTGATTTCATAGCACTTGATCTAGCATACTGTTCTGTAAGCTCAGCATCACTAAAACCAAATACTTGCATAAACTTATTCCAATCACTTACATTATCAATTACTGGGGTACCATTAGGATTTAACGCACCTTCAGCAGAGAATCTAAAAGCTTTCATAACGTTTCTTATTGGAGAAGGTACCATTTTTTCTAAACCACGTTCGTATTGACCTTCTGTCATTTGCTTAACGCCTTTTTCCATATTTTCTAAATTAGAGAAAGTAGGACCCATTAGGTTTTCCATAGCGTATGCAACATAACCTACATCAGCTAAACGTTTCTTATCTTCTCTCCACAATGCTCCATTGAAACCAGTTCTAGAAGCTATATCAATACCTGTAGCTGCATTGATTGGACCTGTTAAGCCAATATCACCATAAGCATTTCTAATATATTCATCAAGATCAAACGGTTCATCAGAATCGCTACCAAAGAAGTTTGCTGCTGCGTTTACTAGACCATAACCAGGTAATCCTTGTAACCCTGCAAACATATATGTAGCACCTAAGATACCTAATAGTTGTTTAACCGCAATCTTTTTAGCCATAAGTTCATCAGGTGTTTTAGCATCTTTAAACATATCTCTAGACAACATACCCATATTAAGAATCTGTGCTAATGTAAAGCGTTTAAATGTTAATGCAATTTTTTGTAGTCCACCAATAGCACCTTGACCCTGTAACCAACGTGGACCTGCTTCTGGTATAGCTTCCGTATGAACTCTAGCTGTAAGGTCAATAGCTTTTTGTATAGCTTGCTCATGAGTATATCCGTCTTGACGAGCAACATCATATGCTGCTAATGCAGTTACTTCTCTATTAAATCTTTCTGTACCTTCAAATGTAAGGCCTAATAATGTATTAGCTTTATCTTTCCAAAGTTGGTATTTGTCAGATGGTGCTTCAGCCATACTATGTAATTCTCGACCAATACTATAGGTTAATACACCGCTTTTTAATAATTTATCATGCAAATCTTTATATTCAGGAGATAACTTGTCATTAACACCAAATGTCCTAATTCTATATATTTTACCTAAATACTCTTTGCTATCATCATATCCGCCTTGGAAGAACATCTTAGTAGCTTTAGCAATAGCCTCACTAGCTCTAGTATAATTATAATTACCATTTTTATCTACGGCAATATGTTGTAAAGCTACCATAGGAACAGCTGTAGTATTCACTAATGCAGATGATATGTTACCTGCAATACTCATTAAGAAGTTAGCTTGGCTTGCACGATAAGCCCACCATTCAGCAGATGGATTATCAATGAATTTACGTCTTTCCATAAGTTCATGCATAACATCTGAAGCTACTTTATTCTCACCACTTTTAATAAAATCTTCTTTTAAATTAGAATAAGCTTTATCAATTTCTGGGGCATATTTTAAATTAGCTAATTGACTAGCCATCTTAGGAGCTGTCCTTGCATAGCCTTGAACTAAATCTTGAATATATCCTAAGTCACCACGTCTTTGATTAAATGATTGTCTAATAGATTCTGTTGGGAATAATGATAAATAGGTATGGTACATATCATCCATTGACTTCTCAGTTGCACCACCTTCTTTCATAATCTTTAATACGTCGGCTACAAAACCTGATGGAGGCGCAGTTCTATGACTAATATCTTGTAATTTAGAATAGAGTTTAATATCTTTAGGATTCATACCTTGTTTTACTAAGGCATCCTTAATCATATTTATTTCTCTAGGAGAATCTTTAGCAATAGAAGTCATTTCACCATTAGGATTCATATATTGCAACCAGTATTGACCTCTACGTAATAACGGTACATAAAACGGTTTTTGAGAGGACTCAAACTTTTTCCTAATCTGCATAGACTTGCTTGGCACTGCATTAGCTACAAAGTCTACATATTTATTTCTATAATCTTCATAACTATTAACAATATCTTTAGCTAAAGATTTTAGTTCTTCTGGTAAAGAATTAAATGATTTTACTAACTCATGGTCTTTATTTTTAGGGTCTCTAGGATCAATATCTAAGCGAGATAATTCATGTATAGTATTATTAAATTTATCTACAATAGGTTTAGAATATTTCTGGATAGCAATAATGCCTTTATTAGCAAGATTATCTATATGCTTTCTTTCTATTACGTGGAAATGATTTCTATCTTTAACTGCTGTTTCTAATGTTTTAATAGAAGGTAGTTCTTTACCATACAACATATGTAATTTAGATAATTCTAATGCACCTAACCAATACTTACGCATGCCTTCTGTTGCTTTAGAATACCAATTTAGTGCTTTATCTTTAAATGTATTATCAAACTCAGGAAGTTTATCTAGTATGGCATTAGGTGATGATAATAATTCTTCTACATCATGCTCACGTCCTGGAGAGTCTGTAATAATAGAGAAGTGTTTAACTTTTTGTAGTAAACCTTTACCTGCGTCAACATAAGTTGCTGGTTTACCCTCAATAGCAGCTTGTAATTTAGCTACATCTTTATCTATTGATAGATCAGGACCTTTGAATAGTTCAGAACTATGATCTAATATTTCGTGGAATAGACTTTCATATTTTTGTGGAACACCTAATAAGTCCATTATGTTCTGAATAAACTCAGTAAATAGTGAAGGCAATCTACCTCTTGGTTTAGCTTTTGAAGTAGGTGCTGTATTCTTTAATAGTTGTCTAAATTTATTATCATGTGGGTTAAGAGCTTCTGCTACGAATTCATGTATGTCATCTAGACCATAGTGATCTTCATTTCTATTCTTAGCTGCTTCTTTTGCAGCGTTAAACATTCTTACCCAACGTTTACCGATAACTGAGTTAGGTTTTGCAACTGGAGTTACACCGTATGCAGCACCTCTTGGGTCAGGTACATGGTCAATATGTTTATCTATTTCATGTGCAGTAGCGGCGTGAATGCCTTCATGTAATAAACTCTCGGCATTACCTGATTGATAAAGTTTAGCTTTATTTTCAGCAGAGTCGTATTCACCTGTAAACTTCTCATAGTTGATTAGTTTTCTAGATGCTTCTTCTCCCATAGTACGCTTTTCACCAGTAAATTCTCCGATGTAAGTCTTAGGACCTTTTTTGCGTATATCTTTAGGTTGTGGATGTTTAGCGGTTTCAAATGCTACGTCTGAAACATTTTTAGTGTTGAGTAATAAATTAGCAAGGGCTTGTTGACCTTTACTAATAGGCATCTTCTTGAGAGTTTTTAATGCATCACCTAGTGTTTTTACATTCTTGAATTTTCTTTGGAATGTTGAACCTTCAGTTAATTCTGCAGGAGTTGTAGTAGATAAATCTAGGTTTTTATTTTCTTCAGCTTCTTTTTGTGAAGCGTAGATATCAGAAGCTTCTTCACCAGCTTTATGAAGTTTCTTAGATAGTTCTTGTTCTCTTTCTAATAAGGCTTTACGATCAAGTTCTGCTTGTTTAATTTCTTCAGGAGTCTTAGCAGCTTTTTCTTCTTTAGCTACTTCTTCTTTCTTCTCACCAAGACCTAAATACTCTTGACCGCTTTCATCTTTAGTTTCATATATCTTAGCTTCTTTTAATGCAGCGTTGACATCTTTTGCTCCTTCAAGAGCTCTACCATTATCAACTCGATTGAAACCCATTGTAGATTTGATATCTCTGCTAGTTCCGGTGTCAGTTTCATCTTCGGATTTGAGAGATACTGCATCGCTTTCTCCAGCTGTTGCGGACTTAGTTCTTTTAACATTTTTTACTCCTTCTGGTGCTTGAATACCATCTAATAGTTTAGCTGCTGCAGATGCATTTGTATTTTTTAAATCATTAGCTACATCTGCAACTTTATTATATACCGCCGGGTCTTTCAAACTCTTATCTTTTAATTGCGCTGCAAGAGAACCTTTAATGCCTGCTTCTTGTAATTTTTGTGAAGTTAATTCGTGTTCAGGTACAGGTTCGATAACAGAGAATAGTTGTTCATATTCTTTTTGTTTTTGACTTAGCACATCTTCGTCTTTTAAAGTAAACGCTTTCATGCGTTGTTGTAACTGAGTTCTAATTTTGTTTTGGTCAGCCTTTGTATAGTCAAAGAAGTAATCCTTGATATTATCTAGTACTTGCTTAGTGCCTTCTGGCGTAGCTAACAATGTATTCACTTTTTCTTGATTTTGTTGAACACGACTCTTAGCTTGCTCTTGTTCTATTTCAGGAGTAGGTTTGCCTTTTTCATCAAATAAAGATTGTTGAGCTGTAGGCACTTCTTCTGGAGCTGGTGGAGCTGGAGGTGGAGCTTCTGGGGCTGGTGGACCTGCTGGACTTGGTGCTTGCTCTTCAGTAAACATAGGTTGTTGTTGCATAACCCCAGTTTTAATATCCATCTCACGTTTAGCTTGAGCATCAGCAATAGCTTGGTCTTTTGCAACTTTTGTAGCTTGAGCTTCATCTAGTTTTCTATTAGCTTCACCACGACCACTACCTGTAAGAACATGGTAGGCACCAAATACAGGGGACATTAATAACGCACTACCAATATCATGTTTATAAGATTCTAAAGCTTCAGGACTTGTTACATCTTCGCCAGCTTGTGCACGACGTAATGCTTCGTCTGCAGTCATCATACCAGCACCTGAAGCAAAGTTAGACGCAGTAGAACCTAGATATTCAGTCCATTTACTTGATAAACTTTTAGCAGCTTCTGCGTGTGTTATTTCACCATCTACGATTTGTTTAGATAATTTAGTAGCTTGGTTTTCTAATTGAGGAGCTAATTTATTACTTAATTTACCTAGTCCAGGCACACCTAAAGTATCAATAGCACCTTGAATAAGACCTGTTAAATCAGCAGCGAGTAAGTTTACTTTTTGATCGGGATGTAAATCTTTTTGTTTATCAATATTTTGACCAGCTTCTTCAAACCCGTTAGCTACAGTAGTACCAATTGCACGTCGAGTAGCTGTGCTTAGAGTTAGACCAGCAAGTTCTTCAGGAAGTAAAGGAGCAGCAGCAACACCTACTAATGCAGTAGGACCAAATGTACCTAAGATATTACCAACAGGACCTGTTACATTTGATATAGCAGTGCCAACACCAGGTAAAATACCACGTTGAAATGCAGCGGCAGTTTCACCAGCATAAGGTTCTTCATACTTAGTAGCAGCTTCTGCTTTATTTTGTTTACCAGCTTCAGATAATGAAGGCATACCTAGATTCTCACCTAAGAATGTTTCTACATTACCTAACCCTGATTGTAAACCAGCTTTAACGCCAGGAATAAAACCTTCCTTAGCGATATGTTGTTTCATATGTGGGATATATTCGTTTTCGATTACATTAGCAATCTGTTCTTGGGACATATCGTCCGGAAAGTTTACAGGTCCATAACCCTGTACGTTTATTTTAGGCATAATTAATTAATTAATCGGTAGCTCGAAGGTAATGAGTTTCATTTGTTTTTGGATCAGTTACAAAACTTCCTATTTTTGGACCTTGACTTGCTGGAGATTTACCTTCTAAAAAATCATAGAAATCTTTTTGACTTAATCCTTTTTTCAAACCATATGATCCAGGATCTCTATTATAGTTAGTCCAATGAGTTAATTTTTGAGTATCAGTTAATGCGCCTTTACCTTCTAATTTAGCGCCAGACCCATAATAATCGCCTTCTTTTTTAGCTTTATAAGCTTCGCCAAGATAATATGCAGATTTAGGACCAGTTTCTGCAGCTTTGATAAGGTTATCATTATTAGCTTTTTGTATTTCAATACCAGCATTAATCTTAGCCAATTCAGTTGCATGATTTAAATCATCGATATGTTGTTGGCTATTAATGCCCGTAGTAACAGCAGAAATCCTTTCAGCACGTTGGGCTTTATTAAGTTGGTTTTGAATATTAAGTTGTTGTAACTCAGCGGCTTCATTTTTCTCTTTAGCATCATTGTATGCTTTAAGACCTGCGGTACCACCTTCAGCAATATTTTGTAATGCAAATCTAGATTTACCTGCAGCCATTGCAAAACCTGCTTGAGCTAATGCCATCCATGGAGCTGTATCTTCATCATGTTTAGTTTTCTCAGCCATTTTATTTAATTTTTCAGTAAGCTTATCTGTAGATTCATCAGGTCCTACTAACTCATTAAACATATTTACAGTATTCTTAGCTATATCTTTAGAATCTACTTTTGCATTATCATATAAGGATCTAATACCTTTTTCATCAATCTGCTTACCAAATCTATTTACAGATGCATTCATAATTGACATTGGATCAAGAGATGGTTCTGCACCTGCTGCTGCATTTGCTGCAAGGGATACATTAGGGTTATTTCCAGTAGGAGCTACATTACTTACAGGAGATTTTAAATAATCACTAAAGTTACCTGTTGGGGTTGGTGTTGGATTAGCAGCTGGAGCTGGTGGTTTTAATTGTGATGTCCAATCAGGATGTACACCCATAGAACTTAATTGATTTTTTTGTATATCAGTAGTAGGACCAGGCATACCTAATACTAATTTAGAATTATCTTTTGATGTTGTAGGAATACCAAATTCATTTAATACAGAATTAGGGTAATCATAATTAGGTTTAGGGAAATCTGGACCAGCAGTTTTTAACCAATTTTCATACGCTATATCAGCATCAGTAAGTCCATCTGGATTAACAGCAGAACCTGTTTTACCGCTAAATGCAATAATGCCGCCTCCTGCATAGTTTTTTTCTTGGAACATATGGTCACCAACAGGTAGTTGTGATAGACCAGCTTGTTGTGGATGTGGTTCAGCTTGAGCTACAAGTTGTTGAGCTACTGTTTGTGTTTGAGGTTGAGCAGGAGCTTTTTTATTCATCTCTTGCAACATAACCATAGCTTTATATTGTGGTATACCTACGGCAGCTGCATAGTTTGGATCTTGCATTACTCTAATAAGTTGATCTTTAGAAGCTGGAATCGTTGGTGATATACCTGCTGCATTTAATGGACTATACATATTATTTTCCTTGTTAACTTGTTGCCTTAGCTAAACCTAATGCACCTAAACCTAAACCTGCAACTTGAGATGCCATAGATGGTGCTGGTGCGTATTGAACTTGTGAAGAACCTAATGCATTAGCATTACCACGAAGAATGTCACTGTAGTATTGTAATTGTTGTTGTGGGTAGTAATACTGAGCCATTGCATTTTGGTAAGCAGTATTGAGGTTTTGTTGAGCCAATTGTTGCTGTTGTTGACCTGCTGCAGTTTGCGCACCAAGATTAGCCAAGTTAGCTTGATTTTGAGCAGTACCTAAAGCACCAATACCTTGAGCTGCAGTTTCACCTGTTTGTAATCCAGCTTGACCTAACTGTGCACCTAAATTAGCTGCATATTGTTGACCTTGAGCTGTTGCTTGTTGAGCTGCTAAGTTAGCTTGGTTCTGAGCATTAAATGCAGTCTGAGCATTTTGATAACCTGTATTTAAACCTTGACCTAGAATATTAGCTAGGTTCATATTTTGGTTTTGTTGGTTTTGTGCTTGTTGTAATGCTTCTCTAGAACCACTAAATGTACCTTGTCCTATAGATTGTGCTGCATTACCTGCGTTTTGTTCACCATATACTTGTTGTTGGTATTGTAATTGTGGTAACAATGACTGCATTAAATATGGGCTCATGTATTGTTGAGCTGTTTGATTATTCCATTGTTGTGCAGTAATTTGTGACGGATCGTAACTTAATGCTTGATTAATACCAGCACCAGCTATAGCATTACCTAAGTTTTGACTATTTTGAAGTCCTTGAGTTGCTTGTTGGAATTGAGCAGGTGTAGTTAAATTAGCTGCTTCTGTTTGAGCTTGTTGTTGTAATGGATTAAATTGAGCTACTTGTTGTTGTGGTAAATTTGTACCTGGTTGAACACCTGTAACATTACCTGATGAATCTGTAGTAAATACTTGGTTACCAACAGAGTTTAATAGTTGTTCATAATATGGTTGTGCATATTGGGGTAAGTTAGTAGAGTATGAAGTTTGCGTAGTAGAACCGCCACCACCACCTCCGTCACTCCAAAAGGTAAAGAATCCAACAAGGCTAGATAGCCAATTAGATAAGTTAATCAATTTCATAAAAGTTTCTCCACAACATTCATAGACTTTTCAAGTCCTAGTTTCATTCGATATAATCTTGCCTGTGCATCTTTAGCCCAAGCTCTAATTTTTGTGACACCTTGTGATCTAGCCCAAGTTTCATATTGACTTACTGTATCTTTATCAAATAAACCTCGACCACCCATTGCTACTGTATGTGCTACTCTATGATTAGAATAGTTTATTAATTCTACTGCAAATGCTCCAATAACTTTTGAATCTTCTGTAACTACAAATAAAATTTGATAATTACGAGCTAAACTTACTTTCATTTGGTCAGCAGTTGAATCTCCTGCGCCATACATTTCAGATTTTTCAAAAAACGGTTTTAGTGTATCCCACATCGCATAAACATGATTAGGGTCAACTATTTGTATTTGTTTCATGCAGGTAAGTATTTCTCTGCGTTAATTTCGTGACCTTGTTTAGTATGTCCTGTACGAGCTTTACGTACTTTATCTAACATAGAATATAATCTTTGTGAACCTGCTTTTGATGATCCGTTACCTAAATGAGAAACTACATCAGCTGGAATTACAAATTCACCATCAGCTAATCTTGCAGGTTGTTTATTATCAATAGTTGCATGAATAGAGTCACTCATACCATCACCAGGTCCATCAAGGTATCCACCTGATTTAGCACTGATAGATCTAAATAACCCAGTTAATCCAGTATCATTTTTAAGTCCAGCATCATCTTTAAGTCCACTAAGTTCAGCAACACCACCTGCAGCATAACCATAACCTGCGTTAGAGTCAATAGGACCACCTACATATGGAGTTTGATAGTTACCTAACTGTATACCTTGACCTAGACCACCAGGATTATTTGGATTTAATATTAAAGGTATTTGACCTGGTTGTTGATTTTTTAAATTAAGTCTAAAGTTAGGATTATATGCTTCAGCTGGGTTTGTACCTAAATTAGTATTAGGTGTGAAAGCTCCACCACTATATAAAGCGCCAACTAAAGGTAATCCTAAACTTTTACCTAATGCCATAGTTGGTGAAGAAGAACCTGTTTGTTTTGCTAAATTAGATGCAAAGTCAGATCCAAAATTAGTAGCTTTAGATAACATACTAGAATCTGCTGCAGTATTAGCCCCTGCATTTAGAGCATCTTGTGATAATTGAATACCTTGTGAACCAACACCATTAGATGCATTTATTAAATCAGAAGTAGTAATACCAGGAGCTCCTGAACTAGAAGCAAGCTCTGAAGCGCCGGTTATAGGGTTTTCTACATATCCTACTGTAGATCCAATATTATTAGCTACTGGAGCAGCCATCGTTGATGCACCACCAAGTCCACTTAATGTATTATTTAAAGCGCCACTGATATCATAACCACCTGCACCACCTAAACCTGCCATAAGACCTGAAACAGGGTTACCTGTAGCTAAAGCTGTACCTGCACCCACTGCTAAACCTGTAGTTAAAGCACTATCAAATACGCCAAATCCAGCGGGTCCTAACATAATACCGGCAGCTAATGGCAATAATGAGCTAAAAAAACCACCTAAACTGAAGGCTTCTGGCATACCTGTATGTGGGTTAACTGTTAAAGAGGTTCCTTGAGATTTAGCTAAAGCTTGTAATCCAGCGACTTCGCTTGGACTAACGTGCATAATCATAGTATCGCCATTGCGACCTAAAGATGCTAAACCTGATGCTTGAGAATGAATCATAGAAAGTCCTTAAATTTGCTTAATTGTACCATATACTATGTTGCCTCACCACCCGAAATAGTAACTGTAGCACCTGTTGTAGAAGCACTAACACGTATTAATCCGCCGGTTAACATAATTTGAGTACCTGTCCAGTGATATATAGAATTAGCAGCTACAGAATACCCATATAATAAGGCATTTCCAGTTCCAGCCGTACCACCACTAGGTACTAAATGTATATTAACTGTGATAGCTGTTCCAGTAGTATTACATATATTAATGTCTTTTACATAGGTTCTAGTATTAGCGGGCACAGTATATACTGTAGCTAAAGTTCCTGTAATAGCTGCTTGAGCTAGTTGATTACCGATTATGTTTTGATAGTTTGACATTTAAAATCCACCTGTACCTAACCAGTTTAAAGTATTAAGACTATTTACTTGTTGTATAGTATCTACGTTAAATGAATCAATTTGATTAAAATAAATACGGAAAGCATTATTATTTTGATTTTGGTATGGTTGCTCATAATTTTGAGGTGCAATAGGTAATGCTGGTGCTTTTGTTGTAGTAACTGGTGCACTTATAATCTGGTTAGCTTGAACTGCAGTTGTCATAATTAGCTTCTTCTTCCGTCTTCTCTCATATCAAATCTAAATGCACCTGCTTGCCATTGAGTTCCTACTGTATTAGAACCTAATGTAAAATACATTTGACGACCACGTGCACGTATAAAGACTTGGTTTGTATATTGGTTTAATGTAGCTGTAGCTTCTGTTACGTTTTGAATAGTTGAAACACCTTCGGCATCTGTAGTAGATGCAGCTGCACCTGGAAAGTTTCTTACTCCAACTGTAACTGATAATTGTGGAGTTATGGGAGCACCTGTTACAGGGTTATTAGTTTCAGATCCTGTAAAGTCTATATCGGGTATAACACGTCTTAATAAACCAAATTTATCACCCTCATTAATATCAATATCAGAAGTAGTAATATAAGATGTAATAGGGTTTGGAGTTGCACCTAAAGGTTGACCATCATCTGTACCGTTTTCATGAGTATATATCCAACCATTATTAGGAGATAGTGGAAATGAAAAGTCACCTGCATCAATCCATGTTGTTCTGACTAAATTACCATAATACCAAATTTGATCTTGGAAGTTATAAATTACATAAGTATCAATTTCACCTGATGTAGATGCTTGAGATGCATAGAACCATATAATTTCATTAAACTTATTATTAACTCCCGCAAATACAATAGGAGCTTGAGTAGGATTAATACTTGTTGGGTTATTACTATCAAATATATATTTTCTAATTGAACAAGGTAATGTATTTACTACACCGTTATAAACATAGAATCTATCTCGTCCCATCCAATATACTGTATTATTAATTGCAGTTACAGCATTAGGTCCCATGATAGATATATTATGTGATAATTCAGATATTCCAAATACAAGTTGTGTACCTAAAAATTGCATAGAATTTAAAGATACGTTAGTAAATACTAGAATTTCTTGTTTAGTACTTATAGCAGTAACAATACGAGAGCCTGATTGAACTTGTAAATCACCTGCTAAGTTAGTAGCAGTGGGTTGCCATACACCAGGTTGAGGACCATAAGTTGGGTCAACATTAGACCAACGAATAAGTAATGGGTTATAAGTTCCTAAATAGTCAGGTGCAGCTCCAGCTGCATTATATGAAGTGCATCCAAATGCAATTAAGAATCCAGTAGTTGAATTAAATAAAATCTTCTGTACGTTTTGAGGAACAGCTATAGCACCTGTAGTTGTATTTAGTGGTACAGCTACATTTGAAAATGAGTTATTATAAGTCCAGTAATAAATGATACCACCTGTTTGACCTACTGAATCATATGAGGTATTAAAGATTAAATCATTACCAAAGTTTTGCATAAAGTTAAAACGAGGCGGAATATATACAGCAGATGTTGAACCTGAACCCCAAGTACTACGACCCCAAGTAGAAGTACCCCAACCATATCCGGCAGTTACATTAGAAGCTCCCGTATTAATCTGAAATACTGCAGTAATAGCAGTACCGCCCCCAGAAGCTACAGTTGAAGTAGCAGCAGAAGCTACAGTGATTTGGAAGGTATTAGGTGTTACATTAAAGATTTGAAACTGTTGATTTAAGTTTGCAGCACTAACTCCACCCACTGCAGTAGCTCCACTAAATGTTACAGAGTCTCCATTAACTGCACCATGAGAAGTTATAGTTACTGTTACAGTAGTAGAAGTATTTTGAGTAGCAAAGCAATTATCTGTTGTAGGTGTTGTTGAATGAGTATATGTAGCCCGAATAGGTGTTATATCATAAAGAGTTGTACCTGCATTAATATATATCTTTTGATTGGTACCTAACGCTGCAAGTAAATTACCGTCAGATGTAGTATAAGTAAATATAGTACGCGCAGACCCAATATAAGGTGTAAGTGTTTGAACTTGCCAGCCACCAAACTTTTCAGGAAACCCATTTCTAAAGCGTACAAGTTGTCCATCATACCAACCACCTTTATTAGCAAGGTCAGTTGTATCTTTAACTATTCCTGGTTTTAGTATTATTTTCTGTAATGGCATATTAATCTTTTAAATATAATTCTTTTTCAGCTTCTCTTCTAGCTTTTAATCCTGCTAATTCTTTAGGTCCTACATGGTCAAACTTAATCATCTCCGCAACTACTTCTTCTGAATCATCATCTCCATTAATCATAGGAGCTATATATTTTTTGAACTCTGCAATCCCCAAATTAAACACCCAACTAATACAAGCGTCAAACTGATTTTGGGTAAGAGGCACAACAAGACACATATTAAGTCCTCGTTCAAACCTAGCAATGTCCTCAATAAGTAAAGCATTTATTTCTTCTTCTGTGAAATCTCTATTAATGTTTGCAGGAAGCGATTTCCCATCCCCGATAAGATGACCATAACCAATAGTCCAAAGACCGCCAGCGTCACGATAAGGACTACGACGGCAACCTTCAAAGCGTTTAATAAGATTAACAGCATTTTCACTTGCTTTCATTAGGTTCTGTATCCTTTTTCATCATAACTGCCGCACCATGAGCACCAGCAATTACTCCAATAGACTGAGCGAAATCTTTAATATTAAACATATTACCAATATAAGCGTCATATAAAGCTCCCGCAATCACAACAAGTGTTGTAACAAGCCAAGACCATCTAGCAATATCATGTGTTTCATTATCTTTTCCAGTCACTAAATGTTTTAAATTTGGTATCATTTTATTTTACTTTGTTCTTTGATCCAGTTTTCTAAGTCTATTAATTGTTGTGAAACTTCATGATATGTAGTGTAATTATCTACAATAGTCTGTTCAGCTTTATCTAATGGTGCTTTATCGGGCAACGTATTTAACTTAGGAGGTAATAACATTAATTCCCCTGGAGGTGTAGGGAAATCAGTCCTTAGCTGCGTCGTTGTGCAACCTGATAAAAGACTCAGGAAGCTCACAATTAGCATTATCTTTATTATTAATTTGACTTTTAAGGGCTTCATTTTTAGCTCTAATTGTTTTAATTTGTTTATCATACGTTACTTTAATCTTAGATGTAGCTACATTTTGAGCTACTTTAATTTTATCTATTGCATGTTTATATTCAACTAATACATCTTGTCTACCTTTAATATAAGCACCATACGCAAATATAACTAATGCTAAACATTTAAGTATAAATCTAGGTCCTTCAGCGGTTGTACTAAAAAACCCAACTACACATTCAAATATAAATAATGCAATTCCTATAGCCATAACCAACAAAGGTAACCATGTTGGTAAAATACTTAATAGCCAGTTAAAACTAAACAATCCCAATGAAATAACTCCTATTAGGATTCAGGCAGCTGGCGGTGTTGATGCTGATTGATCTACCTTAACAACTGCTTCTTCTTTTACTAATTCGTTATTAATTAAAACATCTAATGCATATACAACAGTATGAGCTTCATCAAGTAAAGCTTCTGACCATCTGATTAAAACTCTAAATACAAATAGTAATACTACAATCAAAAAGTCTTTAAGTTCATTAAGTTTTTGTTTCATATCTTTCTCCTATTTAAAAGTTTGTGTATAACATAAAGTCCAATTACTACTAATACAATCTTGAGCTGCTTTTAAAGTCATTTCATTTTTGCATACTCGTCGATGTAATTCATTCTCTAACTTATCTTTAATATGTGCATTATAAGGTGACCCACAATAGCTTTGTGGCCATAAGTTTTTAATATCGTTTGCACCACCCAACTCTAAGCTAATTAAGTGATCTATTTCATAACCTTCTTTACATACTGATCTATCATTGCCTGACATTTTATATGATGTAAATACTTGCTTTTTTAATGAGTCAGGTACATTACGCACCAATGAAGTGCTTGTTGTACAAAGTTCTCTGACGGATGCATCACGCATATAGCCGGGTGTAATTCTTGGATTGGGAATCTCTGCAGGTACGCCTGTGTGTAAGTGCATTAAACCTAAAAATAATATTGCAATTTGTTTTTTCATATTAGAATGTAATAGTTCCTGATGAGGTAAATTGATAAATTCTAGTTGTTGCTGTAGTAATAACTGTTGGGCTTCCTGTGGTTGTAGCTGCTTTATATGAAATTGGATATGCAATTACTACAACACCAGAACCACCAGCACCATTTGTATTGTAATTAGATCCAGCATATACGCCACCACCGCCACCGCCTGAACCTGTATTTGCATAAGCATTAGTAGCATTATTACCGCCACCATATTGATTATAAGTTCCAGTTCCACTAGCAGCAGAACCACCACCAGCTAAATAATATGTGCCACCTGAATTATATCCTACAGTTGAGCCTGTAATAGGGTTTGCAATACCAATGCCATAAGCACCACTGCTAGCTGCACCACCTGCACCACCACCTGCACCACCGTTACTTCCTGCATCTCCAGCAGAACCTGCATATCCTTGTCCTGAAGTACCTGACCCGCCTGAACCTCCCTGTGCTCCACCGCCACCGCCAGATCCACCATTACCACCATTTACAGTATTAGCTCCACCAGAACCACCGCCTATAGCAGTTAATGTAGTAAATCCAGAACCAGTAACAGTTGAGTTTTGACCATTAGTGCCTGATGCTGGACCATATCCACTAGCACCACCTTGACCAATAGTTACAGTATAAGTAATATTGGGTTTAAATAATTTAGATGTAGCAGTTAATACACCACCTGCACCGCCAGATGCACCAGCTTGTGATCCGTTTACCCAACCTGCAGCACCGCCACCACCAGCAATAACAAGATAGGTAATGGCAGGAATACCGCCATTAAACATACCGTATCCTCTAGCAGAAGCAATAGCTCTTCGTGATATTAAAGGCATTACTTATCCTTAAGCAAACTGTGATTGTGATGCTAATACTGTATAAGTAGCACTAGCTGTTTTAATAATTGTATATGTATAAATATCTACACTAGATGCATTACCTGATGTAGGTGCTGAACCACCTTGCCATTTTGGTGTAACAGATGTTCCATCAATAGTTACTGCATTATTGTAGTAAGGTGTAGAGCCATTGGTATTCATAAATGCCACTGTAAT
>Ga0208498_1000376_pt1 | contig 18098 bp, 16 predicted proteins | sample CryBogCBE12Aug09_FD_185502 | JGI IMG/M metagenome (GOLD analysis project Ga0208498, IMG submission 185502) | Freshwater microbial communities from Crystal Bog, Wisconsin, USA - CBE12Aug09 (SPAdes) (version 2) | ecosystem: Environmental > Aquatic > Freshwater > Lake | place: Crystal Bog... | reverse complement strand
CATCTCAAGGCGAGCAACGCTTCGACTTTAGTATTGGCTGAGCCAGTCACCGCCACGATTCTTTCGGTGACCGTGCTTCACAATCACCTGTCGATCACTAGCTGGTCTGGGGTAGTTCTTGTGATTGTTGGGTTGCTGTATTTGGGGGCTAAGGGTTAGTTAGCACGTTCCGGCCTTTGTCGGAAATTGAACGTTGGCTTCTATACTTCAGAAATGTTGAAGCGACCCAATACCCCGATTCTGTTCGTAATGATCATGGCCGCCGCCGCTACCGGCTTGGCGCCCGCGGAGGCCCGTGCAGCGTCAAGTCAGACGCCAACCAGCTTCGCTGATCTGTATCAGAACAGACATGGAATCGCTGCCGGCTCGTGGACAAAGATTCACGCCGCAGTCTCTTCAGCAGCTCAGCCGCTTCCCAATATTCAGACCTTCGTAGGGCCAAATACCAAGCCCACGGACAAGACTACGAAGTCGGATTTGCAGGGACTTTTTAACTATTTCCCAAATGACGGTTTTATCAAAAACGTTGATGTAATTTTCTTCAACAAAAAAGATGTTAAGTGGGCTACCGACAAAGCCACAACTCTGATGGGCCCATCCGAAGTTACAAAAGAAATTGCATTTAAGGGTGGTCCACAAAACGGAGGGCAACAGGCCGAACCTAGAAATACAACAATCGGTCAACCATGTTCGAACGAAGGCGATCGGACAATTGTGGATCGCGTTACGTACCAGTGTGGAAAAGATAACTCGGCAAGTGATGTATGGGAAGCACCATGTGATCCGACCCAAACCGCGATTTATCGAATATCTGGCGTTCCTGGAAAGTGCACAGTGACGCCGACCGGACCTGCAATTTGGGTATTCCCAGCTTCGTTGATTGCTTCACTCGCCGCACCTGTGGTCGCGCCGGCGCAACCATCGCCATTGATTTTTTGTTGGGATGGGGATCCAAATGGATGCGAATCATCCGATGCCTGGGTAGGAGCTGATGGCACGGCCTATCTTGGTATTGGAGTTCCTAACCACGCGCAAACGAATGACAACCCGGGATATAAAGGCGAGGCAGTCTCCTTGTATTACGCCATGTGGCTCTCGAGTTACGTTAAGAACAATTCAATTGCCCCATTGACGCCAGATGACGCCAGCAAGAATTTAACGAATTCTAATTTTCCGCCGTACTGGATGTACAACGCTGATGAATATTTGACCTACGCGATCGCGGCGGCCGGCGGAAGTGCAAACGCGCTTGAAAACAGCATTAAAAATAATGCGGACGGCGCGGTCGACATGGTTAAGCACAACGACGGTGGAATTGCCAAAACCTTCGGGAAAACTTTCAACCTTGCTTGGATAAACAACTTCCTAGACATTAAGAACATGTCTACGACTTGGCGCGGAATGGACATGATGGGCAATATTGGCTTTTCCTTTGGACCGCGAGTTATGCAAACATTGATTGCAGTAAAGGGTCCTGCAGTTATGTTCGACCTCACCAACCTGATGAGCCAAGGTTCGACATTTGATCAGGCGTTCCAAAAGGAGTTTGGAGTCAGTTGGATGACTGCCGAGCCCACGATTGCCAAAACCATTTGGGACGAATATCAGGGCAAGTATTAGCAGCGAGAACACCGCAGAGCATGTAGCCATTTGCCGGAGTAGGCGCTGAGAGGTAACGAAGAAGTGCTAGCCCTCACCCGGGGGTCTAGCCAGCGTTAATAGCAGCAATTACGCTTTTGAGAACTCTGGGCGCCGATGCGCAGAGTTCAAAGGAGTAGAAATGACGGATTACGTCGCACCTGGGCAACCGGGGAGCAAGGCAAACTTTAAGGCTCGCTACGACCATTGGATCGGTGGCCAATATGTGAAGCCATCCACGGGTCAATACTTTGAAAATGTCACACCAGTTACGGGCAAAGTGTTTTGTGAAGTTGCTCGTGGTAACGATAAAGATATTGATTTAGCACTTGATGCCGCCCACAAAGCCGCACCTGCTTGGGCAAACACCTCAGCCACTGAGCGAGCAATCATTTTGAACAAGATTGCTGACGTGATGGAAGCCAACCTCGAAGCGATTGCCGTTGCCGAAACATGGGATAACGGAAAGCCCATTCGCGAGACATTAAATGCCGATATTCCACTTGCTATCGATCATTTCCGATATTTCGCAGGATGCATACGTGCCCAAGAGGGATCGTCCACACAACTCGACAACGACACGGTGGCCTATCATTTTCATGAGCCACTTGGTGTAGTCGGTCAAATTATCCCTTGGAACTTCCCAATCCTTATGGCGGTCTGGAAATTGGCACCGGCGCTAGCGGCAGGTAACTGTGTTGTGCTTAAGCCAGCAGAGCAGACGCCTGCGTCAATTATGTTCTTGAATGAATTAATTGCGCATCTCTTGCCAGCGGGCGTTGTTAACATTGTTAACGGTTTCGGAGTTGAGGCTGGAAAGCCTCTGGCATCTTCGCCTCGAATCGCAAAGATTGCCTTTACTGGCGAGACCACAACCGGTCGCTTGATCATGCAATACGCAGCAGACAACATCATTCCTGTCACCTTGGAACTCGGTGGCAAGAGTCCAAACATCTTCTTCAATGACGTTGCGGATAAGAATGATGGCTTCTACGACAAGGCACTAGAAGGCTTTACATTGTTCGCCTTGAATCAAGGTGAAGTATGCACCTGTCCTTCTCGCGGTCTTATCGAGGCAGGCATCTATGACAAGTTCCTTGGGGATGTCACTGCCCGCACCCAGGCCATTAAGCAAGGCCATCCGCTCGATGTATCCACGATGATTGGTGCTCAAGCATCCAATGACCAGTTGGAAAAGATCCTTTCTTATATTGAAATTGGAAAGAAAGAAGGAGCGAAGGTCATTACTGGTGGCGAGCGCGCTGATCTTGGCGGGGAGCTTTCAGGTGGCTATTACGTCACGCCTACGATTTTCGAAGGCAATAACAAGATGCGCATTTTCCAAGAAGAAATTTTTGGACCAGTCGTATCAGTGACAAAGTTCAATGGTTTCGATGAAGCAATGCAGATTGCCAACGACACCCTGTATGGACTTGGCGCGGGCGTCTGGAGCCGTAACGGAAACGTTGCATACCGCGCGGGCCGCGCAATTCAAGCTGGTCGTGTATGGACAAACTGCTATCACGCGTACCCAGCAGGAGCAGCATTCGGCGGCTACAAGGCATCGGGCATTGGCCGGGAAAACCATGCGATGATGCTTGATCACTACCAGCAGACGAAGAACCTTCTCGTTTCATATACCGAAACAAAGCTTGGATTCTTTTAAGCCGTACACTTTCCACGTGGAGAATCCATCGCGCGTCGAGTTGTCGGAGGCAGCTTGCGATTTACTTCGCAAGCTGTATTCGATTCATGGCCCATTGATGTTCCATCAATCAGGGGGATGTTGCGATGGATCTTCTCCCATGTGTTACCCAGCCGGTGAGTTCCGAGTCGGCGGACAAGATGTAAAACTGGGGGATCTAATAGTCGCGGATATCCCCGAACCCATTGGCTTTTGGATGTCCGCATCACAATTTGAATATTGGAAACACACGCATCTGACGGTCGATGTGGTTATTGGTCGCGGCGGCGGTTTCTCGCTGGAAACTCCAGAAGGTAAGCGATTCTTGATTCGTTCGAGACTATTTTCGGATCAAGAGTGGACTCAATTGGAAAATGAAATATTGCCTACAGGCGCCTCAAATTAACGAGGGGTGCGGCTTAGAAAGTTCCACAAAGGAGATGGGCGCACTAAGTGCGTTGTGAGGGACTCGAACCCCCGACCCGGTGATTAAGAGTCACCTGCTCTACCAACTGAGCTAACAACGCGGGATATATGAAGTTGTTCAGATCTTGACCATTTGCGACTGGTTTGTCGCAAGAGCAGACCCTATCAGCGCGGGGGAAGGGGGGCAAAAACCTTTTCCCGCGTGTGGAAACGCAAAATCAGGCTAGTGAAGCTCGTTCTTCACTTTGTAGCGGTCATACGAGGCTTGGATTTCGGCCTGAGCGGCGTCGTGACCGACCCAGTCTCCGCCGTGGACTTCTTTGCCTGGCTCGAGGGTTTTGTAGACCTCGAAGAAGTGCTTGATTTCATCCAACTCATAATGAGGAACATCGTTGAGATCTTGAAGCGCGCTCTTGCGAATATCTCCAGCAGCAACGCAAAGAAGTTTATCGTCGCCACCCTTTTCATCTGTCATTCGGAACATTCCGATGACGCGACATGAAACAACGCAACCAGGGAACGTTGGTTCATCCAACATCACGAGCGCATCGAGTGGGTCGCCATCGTTAGAGAGCGTGTGCTTAACAAATCCGTAGTCGTGTGGAAAACGAGTCGCGGTGAAGAGCATGCGATCGAGGCGGACTTCGCCGGTGTCATGATTAATCTCGTACTTGTTGCGGCTACCCGCTGGGATCTCGATGACCACATCGAAAATCATTGGCTTGGTCACTGTGTCCCCATTCAGGTCGGCACTACTTCAAAAAGGTGGGGTGAGCGACGGGGCTCGAACCCGCGACATCTCGGACCACAACCGAGTGCTCTACCAGCTGAGCTACGCCCACCATGGAGGGCCAATAGTACGGCACGGGGCCATGCCCTCGTAATTCAGGGAATTTATGCGGGGATAAAGATGCTGGAGCGGTAGTAATCCAGCTCATCTATCGAATCGCGAATGTCGCCGAGCGCGCGATGGTTGCCAGTCTTCTTTGGCGCATTGAAATAGACCTTGGGATACCAACGGCGAGCCAGCTCCTTGATGGAGGAGACATCGACCGTGCGGTAGTGGAGGTATTCGTTAAAGGCGGGAAGGTCGCGCGAGATGAATCCTCGATCGACGTAGACGGAGTTGCCGGCCAGCGGCGACTTTCCCGCGCCGGGTGCGTACTTGGTGACATATTCCAAAATCTGAGTTTGGGCCTCTTCAAGCTCGACGCCATTCGGGATCTCGGTGATCAAGCCGGAGGCGGTGTGCATCTCGCGAACGAAGTCGTTCATGCCGGCAATCTGATCCTCGCTGGCGCGAATCACGAGGTCAACGCCTTCACCCAGAACGTTGAGCTGGGAGTCGGTAACCAAGACCGCGATTTCCACCAATACATCTTTATTAAGGTCGAGACCGGTCATCTCGCAATCGACCCAAATCAAGTTGGGGGAGTCAGCAGCCATAAGCGAAGGGTAACTGACCAGGCGGGCGCTCGCTCCGCGCGATTTCACCGCTCGTTCACCTTCTCGTAACCTTTTCATAAGGTAAAAAACCTGGCCCGGGGGAAAACTTCACCCCATGTCCTCAACCCTCATTGAGCCCTCTTCGGCCGGTTCCGCTGGTTCTCCGAAGTCGATTCCTGCCAAGCGCGAAATCACAACCAAGCCGCGCTTCTCGGACAAAGTATTTCGTGGCGTCGTAACAGGTGGCGGACTTTCATCACTCGTCATCCTCGGATTGATCCTTGGATTCCTTCTCTATGAAGGCTATGCAACTCTTAAATCACAAGGCATTCACTTCTTAACCGGCAGCAACTGGCAAGCAGTACAAAACGATGCGGGTGTTGTCGACCTCCACAAGTCGCAATTCGGAATCGCAGCAATGCTTGTCGGCACTTTGGTCGTCGCATTGATTGCAATCATCGTGGGTGTTCCACTTTCAGTCGGCGCCGCTATCTACTTAACTTTCTACGCACCAAATTTCATTAAGAAGATCATGGTCACCCTGATCGACTTAATGGCCGCCTTCCCGTCAATCCTCTTTGGTTTGTGGGGCTTCTTTATTCTTGAGGGCAGCGCCGAATACTGGGCCAAACTTCTGCACAAGTACTTAGGCTTCATTCCTTTCTTCAAGATGGAAGTTCCATACTTCTCGCGTTCACCATTTATCGCTGGCTTGGTTCTTGCAATCATGATTATTCCGATTGTCACATCAATCTCTCGCGAAATCTTTTCTCAGACACCGCTCGATCGCATTCAAGCCGCATATGCCTTGGGCGCGACTCGTTGGGCAATGATCCGCGCTGTTGCTTTCCCTTATGCACGGTCTGGAATCGTGGGTGGAGCGATGCTCGGCCTTGGTCGCGCCATGGGCGAGACCGTTGCGGTGTACACAGTGTTGAACATCGTCTACAAGGTCAACTTCCACATTCTTATTAGCGCCGGCGGTAACGTCGCATCGATGATTCTCGCCAAGTTCGGCGAAGCCAGCCCGATGGAAGTCAAAGCGCTGATGGCCGCTGGTCTCGTTCTCTTTATCGTGACGCTGATCGTTAACTCGCTTGCGACCACCATCGTCTCGCGTTCGAAGAAGGGCCGCTAATGTCGAACGACGTCATCGTGCCCGCGAACACAACGCCAAAGCCACGCCAACCATGGGCGGCCTCACCGAAGGATCGCATCGAAACCGGGGCGCTTTTTATTGGGGCGGCGCTTCTCTCTTGGATTCTCGTAGCGGTTACACCAATGAAGGGAAAGCTCGCGTATGTCGCGGTCTTCTTCTTGGCCTTCATCGTTATCGACTTCATTTTTAACTATGTAAAGCGCGGAAGCGCCGCCGCCAAAGACAGCGTCTTTCGTGGTGCGGTCACCGCTGCGATTGTTATTGCGGTTATGCCAATCGTTTCCATCTTGGCGACCGTCTGGATTCGCGGACACAAGGGCCTGCACTGGACCTTGTTCACCACCGATATGCACTCAGCGACTTACACCGATCCAATTGCACATGGTGGCTTGTTGCACGCGATGCTCGGTACTGCGCTGCTCGTTATTTTTGCGATGGTCCTTTCAGTACCAATCGGAATCTTGACCGCGATCTACCTGACCGAAATCAAGGGTCGCTTCTCGCGCCCTATTAAATTCTTGGTGCAGGCGATGTCGGGTGTTCCATCCATCGTCGCTGGACTCTTTATCTTGGCCGCCATCGTCTATCCGATGACCAAGCAATACAACGGCGTCGAGGGCTCTCTCGCCTTGGCTATCTTGATGATTCCTACCGTTGCTCGTACATCTGAAGAAGTGCTGCTTCTTATTCCAGCCGACCTTCGTGAAGCAGGTGTCGCGCTCGGAGGCACCCAGTGGCGCACCGTCATGATGGTCGTTGTTCCTGCCGCTCGCAGCGGCTTGATCACCGCGATGATCCTGGGTGTTGCTCGCATCGCGGGCGAGACCGCACCTCTTGTTTTGCTCACCGGCGGCGGCGATACTAAGAACGCCAATATGTTCCATGGACCTATGGGTTCATTGCCGTATTACATCTGGAAGGGCTTTACCCAAGGCACGCCAGAATCTGTAACTCGTGCGTGGGCCGGCATCTTGGTTCTTCTCGTACTTGTTCTTGTTTTGTTCGGTCTAGCGCGTTACCTCGGCAATCGAAAGGTCGGTAAGTAACCATGATCGGCAATGATTCTTCGGATACAAATAATGTTGAGGGCAACAATGAAGGAGAGAATATGAACGAGACAACAACTTCATCGTTGTCACAAATCGCGGGTGCAAAGACCGCGAAGGCGCCAGGCAACAGCGCGATGGGTGTGGGCCTCGAGGCGCGCGGCGTGCACGCATGGTTCGGTGAGAAGCACGCACTCGCTGGCGTATCACTCGACTTCTGGCCCGGCACCGTCACCGCATTGATCGGTCCTTCCGGTTGTGGAAAGTCAACCTTCATTCGCACCTTGAACCGTATGCACGAGTTCATTCCTGGCGCCGCTATGGCGGGTGAGGTTCTTCTTAACGGCGAAGATGTCTACGCACCTGGCGTTGACGTTACAAAGATTCGTCTGAAGGTGGGCATGGTTTTCCAGAAGCCAAACCCATTCCCTTCGATGACTATTGCCGAGAACGTGCTTGCGGGTTTGAAGCTGGCACAGCTCAAGGCCGAGAATAAGGATGACTTGCTCGAAGAATGTCTCGAGCGCGCAGGCCTGTGGTCAGAAGTAAAGGATCGCCTCAACACTCATGGTGGAGCGCTCTCCGGTGGCCAACAGCAACGTCTCTGCATCGCGCGTTCGCTCGCGGTGCGCCCACAGGTTCTCTTGATGGATGAGCCTTGCTCGGCACTCGACCCAGGTTCAACACTGAAGATCGAAGAAACCATCCAACATCTTTCATCATCCGTCACCATCATCATTGTGACCCACAACATGCAGCAAGCGGCACGTGTCTCGGATTACACCGCGTTCTTCTTGTCTGAAGGTGGCCCAGGTCAGATGGTTGAAGTCGGCCCAACGAATGAAATTTTCTCGCGTCCGAAGGACAAGCGCACCGAAAATTATGTGACGGGACGCTTTGGTTGATTCACCTGCTGTTCACTTTGGCATCGACTGCCGTTCACCGTTTGGTGGGCGGCAGTTTCTCTTCGCTCCATAGATTTCTCCCCACAGATGAGTTATCCCGTAACTCACCACCGAAAGGGAGTCCATGAAGGTTTCACGTTCACTTAAGGTTGCTGCAGCTGTTGTTGCAGTTTCAGCCTTGGCTGCAAACTCTGCAGTCGCTGCGGTTTCAATCACCGCTGGCGGATCATCATTCGCTGCACCACTTATCAACGCTTGCAAGGTTGCATGGCAGACATCAACCGGCAACACCCTTACCTACACCACTTCCTCTTCAGGTACAGGTCAGACCAACGAGAACAACGGAATCGGCGATTTCAACTTCTCAGATTCTTCTTACACCTCAACAAAGTCAACAGTTGTTCACATCCCAGTAGTCGCAGCTCCAATTGCTGTTGGTTACAACTTGCCAAACCAGTCTAAGGATCTTTACCTTTCACAGAAGACCCTCTCAGACATCTTCGCTGGCAACGTCACCAAGTGGAACGATCCAGAGATTGCTGCTGACAACAACCGCACTGTTTCTGTTTCAATCTTCAAGAAGGATTCTTCTGGAAACCCTGTCAAGGATTCTTCAGGTAAGCCAATCGTCTTGAACACTGTTACCAAGAAGGTTTACTACACCCTTCCAAACCAGAACATCCGCATCGTTGCTCGTGCTGATTCTTCAGGCACAACAGCTAACTTCGTCAAGTTGTTCAACGCTCAGTTCCCATCAGTATGGAGCAAGCCAAACGACAAGACATTCATCAATGATTTCCCAGGAAACATTAACTCTTCAACAAACCTCGGACGTATTCAGACCGCAACCGGTTCAGCTGGTGTTGCTGCAACAATGGCAAAGACACCTTACTCAATCGGTTACTTCGAGTCTTCATACGCAACAGGTGTTCTCCGCAACGCATTGATCGGTAACGCTGCAGGTGGCTTCGCTGCTCCTGACGCTGCTGGTACATCAGCGTTCCTTGGTTCTGCTACAGCAACCGCTGATGGCAAGTTGACCTTCAACTACAACACAACAACACCAGGTGCATACGTACTCGGTATCGTTTCATACGCACTCGTTGACTCAGCTGCTACAGGTGACAACGCAAAGGCTGCTAAGAGCTTCTTGCAGTACGTCTTGTCATCAGCATGCCCAACAAGCGCACCAACACTTGGCTTCGCAACTATCACAGGTTCACTCTTGGATCTTGATAACAAGTTGTTGGCATCACTTAAGGCTTAATCCCCTTAACTAGTAATAGAAAGACCCGGTCTCTTGAGGGAGAGGCCGGGTCTTTTACTTTTCTCGTGTGGTTTTGAATCTGGTTGTCATTAAGAACCTGGGGCGCGCCTGGCAGGAATCGAACCTGCGACAACCCGCTTAGAAGGCGGGTGCTCTATCCGACTGAGCTACAGGCGCATGTGAAGCTTGATGGTGCTTCTTACTGGGCTAAGTCTACCGACTCGGTTCGATTCAACGAGCGCAGCCAATAGACTCTCGCACTATGGCTGAGTTCATTTACACGATGAAAAAGGCGCGTAAAGCGCATGGTGACAAGGTAATTCTCGACGATGTAACGCTGGCTTTTTATCCCGGCGCAAAGATCGGCGTAGTTGGACCTAACGGTGCGGGTAAGTCGACCGTGCTTCAAATCATGGCGGGACTTCAGCAGCCTTCTAATGGCGAAGCATTCCTCTCTCCGGGCTATTCAGTGGGCATCTTGATGCAGGAGCCAAAGCTCGATGAAGATAAGTCGGTCTTGGAGAACGTGCAAGAAGGCGTTGCTGAAACGATGGCGCTGATGGCACGCTTCAATCAAATTTCAGAAGAGATGGCCAGCCCCGACGCGGATTACGACACTCTCCTTGCAGAGATGGGCACGTTGCAAGAACAACTCGATCATCGCAATGCATGGGACCTGGATTCACAGTTAGAGCAAGCCATGGACGCACTGCGTTGCCCACCTGGCGATGCGGATGTGAAGGTTCTCTCTGGTGGTGAACGTCGTCGCGTTGCGTTGTGCAAGCTTCTCTTGCAACAACCAGATTTACTTCTCCTGGATGAGCCAACTAACCACTTGGACGCGGAGTCAGTCTTGTGGCTTGAGCAACACCTCTCGAAGTATCCCGGCACCGTTGTTGCGATTACCCACGATCGTTACTTCTTGGACAACGTCGCTGAATGGATCTTGGAACTCGACCGCGGTCGCGCCTATCCATATGAAGGTAACTACTCGACCTATCTCGACACCAAGGCCACGCGTCTAAAGATTGAAGGCCAGAAGGATGCAAAGCGCGCGAAGCGCCTTGCCGAAGAGCTTGAATGGGTTCGGATGAACTCCAAGGGTCGTCAGACCAAGTCAAAGGCCCGTCTTGCACGTTACGAAGAGATGGCGGCCGAGGCCGACAAGATGCGCAAGTTGGACTTTGAAGAAATTCAGATTCCGATGGGTCCACGACTAGGAAATGTTGTTGTTGAAGTCGAACACTTGAAGAAGGGCTTCGGCGAGCGTTTGTTAATCGACGATCTCTCCTTCACATTGCCTCGTAACGGCATCGTGGGAGTGATTGGACCGAACGGTGCGGGTAAGACCACCTTGTTTAAAACCATTCTTGGCATGGAACAACCAGATAGCGGCTCTGTGAAAATCGGTGAAACCGTGAAGGTCTCATACGTTGATCAGTCGCGTGGCGGAATCGACCCGAAGAAGACGCTGTGGGAAGTTGTTTCCGATGGTCTTGATTTCATGAAGGTCGGAAATGTCGAAATGCCTTCGCGCGCGTATGTATCTGCCTTTGGTTTCAAGGGACCAGATCAACAAAAGCCGGCGGGCGTACTTTCCGGTGGTGAACGCAACCGCCTGAACCTAGCGCTGACGCTCAAGATGGGCGGCAACTTGTTGCTTCTGGATGAGCCAACAAACGACTTGGACGTTGAAACGCTCGGCTCATTGGAGAACGCGTTACTCGAGTTCCCTGGCTGCGCCGTTGTGATCTCGCACGATCGCTGGTTCTTGGACCGCATTGCTACCCACATCCTGGCCTATGAAGGCGATTCTCAATGGTTCTGGTTTGAAGGAAACTTCGAATCGTACGAAGAGAACAAGATCGCACGTTTGGGTGCGGACGCAGCCCGTCCACATCGCGTGACCTATCGAAAGCTGACGCGCTAATGCTTCATACCGTCAAGGTGCACGTGCGCTGGGATGATCAGGATGCATACGGTCACGTGAACAATGCAAAGTATTTGACCTATATGCAGGAGGCGCGCGTCGCCCTTTTTTGGGTTGGACCCAAAGAAAAGGGTCAAGTCGAGAAGTTCACCGATGTTGTTGTGGCGCACGCCGAAGTCGATTACTTGCTCCCCATCTTCAACGGCGGCTTTGATATCGATGTAAAAATCTGGGTCTCCAAGATTGGCAATTCGTCCTTTGAAACGTCCTACGAACTCTTGAGCGACAAGGGTTTGCATGCGCGCGGCAAGACGGTGCAAGTAATGATTGATCTAGACACTATGAAGGCGCGCAGAATTTCTGAAGCGGAAAAGGCGATGCTCGAAGAGTACGTGGCCTAACTATGGCTACAACCGCGATTAAAAAGCGTTTTGTTCACCCGGCCTGGATTGCCATGGTGATTACCTTCATGACTTTGATTGCAACCGCCGGATTTCGTTCGGCACCATCTGTCTTGATTGTCCCGTTGCAGAACGCTTTCGGCTGGCGACGCGACACTATTTCTGCGGCGGTCAGCGTCAATGTTCTGCTCTTTGGTTTGACGGCGCCTTTTGCCGCAGCCTTGATGGAGCGATTTGGTATTCGTCGAGTTGTGATGGCTGCGCTGACGACCGTGGGCGCAGGTGCGCTCGGAACAATCTGGATGACCAAGCCGTGGCACTTAATCGCGCTATGGGGCGTAATCGTCGGAGTCGGGTCGGGATCGATGGCGTTGGTTTTTGCCGCGTCGGTTGCAAATCGCTGGTTTATTAAACGCAAGGGAATTGTGGTGGGAGCGCTGACGGCAGCGACGGCCACCGGTCAGCTCATTTTTCTTCCCACCTTGACCCAGCTTGCGTTACATCATGGCTGGAAAACGGTTTCGATCACCGTCGCGTGTGGCGCCTTTGTGATGGTGCCGCTGGTCTTTATTTTCTTGAAGGAACGACCATCTGCTGCAGGAGTTACTCCATACGGCGCGGATGAAGAATGGCAAGAGCCGCCGATCATTAATCGCAATGCCGGCCGCGAGGCAATCAACGCTTTGAAGGAAGGCGCGAAGCACCGTGACTTTTGGTACTTGATTGGCTCGTTCTTCGTCTGCGGGTTATCGACCAGTGGATTGATTGGCACGCACTTTATTCCGGCGGCGCACGACCATGGCCTGTCACAAGTGACGGCCGCCAGCTTGTTGGCGTTGATTGGCGTCTTTGATGTAATCGGCACGATTTTTTCTGGTTGGTTAACCGACCGAATCGATCCACGGAAGCTGCTTTTCTTTTACTACTTCCTTCGCGGGCTCTCGCTCTTCTTGTTGCCGTCCATTCTCTTCTCGTCGATTCATGCCTCGACCCTGATCTTTGTCGTTTTCTATGGTCTAGATTGGGTCGCGACCGTTCCACCCACGGTTGTTCTCTGCCGTCGAGTGCTGGGACCGGAACGCGGAACCGTGGTTTATGGCTGGGTATTCGCGGCGCACCAAATCGGCGGATCAATCGCGGCGTATGGCGCCGCAGTATTGCGGGTGCAATTCGGTAATTACGCATCTGCCTTTTACATCAGCGGCATTCTCTGCCTGATTACCTCGTACTTTGTTCTTCAAATTGGCGATTCTTTCTCATGGAAGAAGCAAGCGGTTTATGCCTGAAGCAACGCACTACGAACGAATGGGCGGGGAAGCCACCTTTCGCAAAATTGCCCACAAGTTTTATGAAGGCGTGGCCAAGAATCCAATTTTGAGCGCGATGTATCCCGCAAAAGATATGGCGGGCGCGGAGGAGCGGTTGCGGTTATTCCTCGAGCAGTATTGGGGAGGGCCGACGACGTATTCGGACACCCGCGGACATCCCCGGTTGCGAATGCGCCATGCTGGGTTTCATATCGATTCAGCTGCGCATGATGCCTGGTTGCAGTGCATGCACGCGGCGATTATTGATTTAAATATGGATGAAGATCTCAAAGAAGAGTTGTGGACGTACTTTCAATACGCCGCGCACTCGATGATTAATCAGCCTTCGGGAGAACCTTCGATTGGCGAATCGATTTAGTTGTGCTTGGGATGGGAATGATTTCCCAGCTTTAGGATTTCGCCGTTACGTAGATACCAGAGCGTGCCGTCGCCGCGGCGGACGGTGGTAATGCGCAGTCCAACGGATTCGACTATTCCCTGAATTTCTAGAACTTCTACCTCGTCGCCGACGCCGAATTGATCTTCGATCAACATAAAGATTCCGGCCAGGACGTCGCGGACGATTGTTTGTGCGCCGAGGCCTAGGGCTACTCCGATGACGCCGGCGGAGGCGACTAGTGGGCCAAGGTTGAGGCCAAATTCGCTGAGTACCATCGTGGACGCAATCAGCCAGATGATGGCGTTTGAGGCAGATTTAAGAACGGAGCCCGCGGTCTTTGCGCGCTCGCGTTGGCGGCCAACCGCGCGCTTTGGGCCCGGGACAAAGTCGGCCTCGGCTATCCGATTCATCGCGCGAGTGATCGCGCGACCGGCCAGCTTTTGCACAATTAAAGCGATGGCGATGATGGCCAGAATGTGGAGGGGTGCGCCGGCGAACCATGTCCAGGCTTGCTTCAAAAATGTCTGCTTCATGATGACCGCGACTTTACCGAAACTCAGCTTTTTGATACCGAAAATTCACGCAGAAATGGCGACATTTCGGGGGAGTTAGGTGCAAGATTTACCAATCAGCTCGAGCCACGAGCTGGCACGCAGTACTTGAGGAGTTAGTTCGGTGAGCCAAACCTTGGTCCTGAACGCCACCTATGAGCCACTAGGTGTCGTCGCAGAAAGACGAGCTTTGATACTCGTCTTAAATCAGCGCGCAACCATGGTCGAATCTTCTGGCGAGGTTTTGCATTACAGCGGCGGTGAAGTCTTCCTGCCCTCGGTCGTGAAGCTCAATAAATTTATTCGTATTCCGTATCGTCACTCGGTGCCACTATCTCGCCGTGCGCTCTTTGCTCGCGATCATGGTCGATGCGTCTACTGCGGTGCTACCGCGGCTTCGATTGATCACGTCATTCCGCGTAGTCGTGGCGGCGAACATTCATGGGAGAACGTCGTATCCGCGTGCCACAAATGCAATCACCAAAAGGCGGATAAGACCTTGAAAGAGATTGGCTGGAGGTTACGGACAATTCCACGCGAGCCAGTTGGCGCCGCTTGGAGAATTCTGGGAACCGGTCGACCAGATTCGCGTTGGCTGACTTACCTCGAGCCGTATGGTGTGGAGCCCCTCACATCGACGGCCGCTAGCGCGTAATGCACCTTTACTAAAATTAGTTAGACTCCAACCATGTTCACATCATTAATTGCATTGGCCGCTCAACAAGAAGACGGCTCACAGCCAGGTGCGCCAATCACCGTGATGCACGCGATTCTTCTCTACGTCGGAGCACCTATCGCGTTGTTCGTGGGCATTTCTGCCCTGGTCCTCTTGGCGACAACATCACGCAAGAAGAGCAGCGGTTCACTTACTCACATCGAGTAGTAGTTACGCCGCTTACGCGTCTTTGGCCTGAGCTCGTAGCGCGCGCAGCAAAGCATCGCGATTTTCAGCGATAGCGCGAACCAAACCGGCCGGTGCGCTCTTTCCCTCATTCGCCAGCCACGCATCGGTCTTATCGACCGTGCTCTGCTCGGTGATGTACAGCGGATACATCGACTCCGCAAAGCTGCTGCCAATTTCGAAGGACTTTTTCGACCAGATCTCGGCTACATCGGCGAAGTACGCGTCTACGAATGGGCGAAGTAATTCGCGCTGGGATGGACGTTGGAATCCAACTATTGCGCTCTGGCGGACGGTGTTGGTCAGATCGTCGTGCGCGATGGAGTCATAGGTCTTCTTCTTTTGGTCCGCGTCGCGCATCGAAGCGATGGCACGGGCGTGAAGGTATTGACCAGAGAAAGTGTTATCACGCTCTTTCTCGGCGTCGATATCCGTGCGCGAAATCGCACCGAGTTCGGCCAAACCATGAACGAAGATCCACCGAAGTTCTGAATCGACGACAAGTCCTGGAATCGCACCGTCAAGCATTGCGCGCAATTGCTTGGCTTGGCCTTCGGTAGTTGCCATGTTTGCAAATGCGCGAGCAAAGGTGAGTTGATGGTCGCTACCGGGTTGTGCATCAGACATGAATTGGTAGAGATTGCTGGCGACCTTTTCGCGCAAGGCATCGCGATGCGATGGATGCGCATACACATCGACCGCCGTGCCAATTTGGCCACAGATGGTCGACACGGTGGTGATGTCGCGTTCTAAACCGAGTGCAGGGAAAGCGGCGGTGATGAAGTCCGACGCCGCCAATTCCGCATCACGCGTCATGTCCCAGAGCGCGGACCAACACAAGGCGCGCGCGAGTGGATCCTTCACGGTTCCGAGATGCTCTTTCAACGTCTCTACCGATCGATGGTCGAATCGAATCTTTGCGTATGTGATGTCACGGTCGTTCAACAACAAGACGTCCGCGACCTTCTCGCCCTTCAGCGCATCCACGGTTGTTAATTTTGACGTCGCGTCGATGTCGATCGAACGACGCAGGACTAGTTCGCCATTGACGGTGTCATACAAGCCGACCGCCATGCGATGTGGGCGAATCTCGGAAGACCCGGCTGGAATAAGCGGAGCGTCTTGCGCGATAGAAACAGAAACGTATGTGCCATCGGCTTCTTCGATGATTGGGCGCAAGGTGTTCACGCCGGCGGTCTGGAACCAGGTGTGGACCCAATCCTTCAAATCGCGTCCGCTGGTTGCTTCAACTTCTACGAGCAGATCGTTGAGAGTCGTGTTCTTCCACGCATGCTTGTCGAAGTAATTCTTGAGGCCCTTGATGAAGTTCTCGCGACCCACGTAAGCAATCATTTGCTGCAATACAGAAGCGCCCTTGGCATAGCTAATGCCGTCGAAGTTCGCGTTCACGGCCTCGATATCGACCATGTCGGTGATGATGGGATGTGTGGTGACGAGCTGATCCTGGCGGTATGCCCAGTTCTTACGCTCGACGTTAAAGCCGGTCCATGAGTTGGTAAAGCGCGTTCCCTCGGCCAGCGCCAAATACGACGACCATTCAGCGAAAGATTCGTTGAGCCACAAGTCATCCCACCATTGCATGGTGACCATGTTGCCGAACCACATGTGCGCCATCTCGTGCAGAATCACGTTCGCGCGTGCGCTGTACAGACGCTCGGTCACCTTGCTTCTAAATACGAGCAGCTCTTCCTTGAAAGTGACCGCACCAGAGTTCTCCATGGCGCCCCAGTTGAAGTCCACGACCGCAATTTGGTCGTACTTCTCAAATGGGTAGGCAAGGCCGAAGGTCTTCTCGAAGTATTCAAAGCCTTGCTTGGTCAGATGGAAAATATCTTCTTGATCGACCTTGTCCGCCAATGATTTACGACAGTAAATGCCGAGCGGCACGGTCTTGCTTCCCTTGTATTCATCGTGAACATGGAAGTACGGACCAGCGATCAAACACATGATGTAGGTCGCGATGCGTGGGGTAGGCGCGAAGTTCCATGTACGGGCGCCGTTTGATTCTTCGGACTTGGATACGACCGGGCCGTTGGAAATCGCTTCCCAATGCGCAGGCACGATTGCGGTCAGCGTGTAGGTGGCCTTCAGACTAGGTTGATCAAAGCAAGGAAACATCTTGCGCGTGTATGCGGTCTCGCCTTGTGAGTAGACGTAGACCTCGTTATCGGCTGGGTCGATCGATAGTTGCAAGCCTTCGCCGGTATCCGAGAAGGTATTTTCGATTTCAATGACTAATTCGTTCTCGACCGCGAGATTCTTGAGATAGATGGTCTCGCCATCAAAGTTTGAGGTATCGACCGGTGAACCGTTCAGGGTCGCAGAAATGACTTTATGTCCGACCGCATCGATGAAGGTGTCATAGCCAGGCTTGTTGCAGGAGAAGTGCGCGGTGGTCTTCGCGATGAAGTGCTTGTTGCCGTGCGTCAGGTCGAGTGTTACGTCATAGCTCGATACTGCGAGATGGTCGGCACGTTCTTTGGCTTCGGATCGAGAGATGTTTACGCCTGGCACGGTTGCTCCTCGTGGAATACTGGTTGCTTAAGATTGCTGGGATTCAGCGCTACAAGAGAGCTATTTAAGCAGAAATCGGGGGAGATGCCTTGGCGAACGAAGCAACGTACTCCAACCCCAACTTCAGCTCGACTGTGCAGCGGCCCACCAATCGCTCCTTCAAGTTGCGGGGAACGCGAATCACCGAGGCGCAGCAGAACGCAATAGATAAGTACTGGCCGGAGTACGGCATAAATGCCGAAACATTTATCAACCCCCGCGATCTTTTCCCCAGCGTTGACCGAATAGTGATGGAGATCGGTACGGGTATGGGTGAGGCAACCGCGACGATGGCGGCGGCGGATCAGCGGACCGGATTTTTGGCGGTGGAATTGCATCGACCCGGCATCGGCGCGCTCTTGATTCGAATGAGCGAGATGAATATTCGCAACATCCGGATCGTCGAGGAAGACGCTCGAGTGTTGATGCGCGAATTTATGCCAGCTGAATCGGTCGATGCGGT
>Ga0208498_1000373_pt1 | contig 18116 bp, 15 predicted proteins | sample CryBogCBE12Aug09_FD_185502 | JGI IMG/M metagenome (GOLD analysis project Ga0208498, IMG submission 185502) | Freshwater microbial communities from Crystal Bog, Wisconsin, USA - CBE12Aug09 (SPAdes) (version 2) | ecosystem: Environmental > Aquatic > Freshwater > Lake | place: Crystal Bog... | reverse complement strand
GAGGCCCCAGAGGAGCAGCGGTGCCGTCACGAGGAAGCCATTGCCCCCGATCATCATGGTGCCCCCGGGGCCAACGAGGAGGGCGGTCACGACGGAGAGGAGGGCGAAGAAGGGGCGCCGCCCCGACACCGTTGTCGCTAGCACGGTGATGCCCCAGAGGAAGTACCACGGCCATACGGTCGGGCCTAAGAACACCACGACGAGCAGGGCGAGGCCGAGGCGGGTTCGCCAGTTCGTGACGGTGACGCCGATCGCGAGCCGTACGAGGAGTACCAGCTCGGCGACGAGCGCGAGATCGTTGGTTACGTGGAGCACTCGATAGAACTCAATCGGTGCACCGCACCAGGCCAGCAACTGACGGACGAGGTGCGACACATTGGTCACAGGGGTTATTTCGGTGTGAATGAGGACCGGAATGTGGAGAGCTCGCCACGACATCCAGCCCAATTTATCGCCCACCACGAGGGTGATAACCCCTACCGTCGCAACCAGGACGGTGCCGAAGAGGGCGAGCGTTCGCCAGCGACCCTCGGCCCGCCGATACACGAGCAGCGCGACCGCCGCGACCGCGAGAACTGCCGTCAACTTGACGCAGACCGCCAGGCCGATGAGTGCGGCCGCCAGCGCGAGTCGTTGGCGCAGGGCAAACGCCAACCCGCACAGCATGAGGCCGAGCATGAGTAAGTCATTGTGGCCCGCGGAGGCGTAGGCGAGGAGCGGGGCGGGACCGAGGAGCGCGAGCCACCAGGCCCAATCGGTGCGGGTGCGTACGGTGGCGCCGAAGAGCGACAACCCCAGCGCGAGTAAGGCAACGCCCAGCAGTTCAATGGCGCGAACACCGAGGACGGCGGCGCCTTCGCTCGACCCCGTGAGGGAGGTGGCCGCGTGGCAGAGTCCGATGAAGAGGGGGCCGTAGGGTGTTATCGTGCCCCGCCAAATGAAGGCGACTGACGAGAGGGCGTCGCCACTCAGTCCGACAAAGGCTGACGTCACGTAGGGGTTGGCCCCATGTTCGGCGAGCCGACCGACCGCAACGTAGCTGTAGACGTCGCGACTGGCGAACGGTACGCCACACCAGAGTGGCGCTGACCACAGTGCCCACGTCAGTGCGAGTCGGCGAAGTGGGGTGGGGGACTCACCTGGTCGCAGGGCCCACCACGACAACGCGAGCAGGGCAAAGGCCGCGTAGAAGACTGTGTGCGACTCGACGTAGGTCAGACCTCCAAAGCCCCGCCACCAGAAGTCCGTGTCGGGAACGGGCAGGGTCGCGATGTGCGCCCCGGTCGACACCATCGAGAGGGTCGCCGCCGTCCCGGCAGCCGTCCATCGCCAGTAGTGACGGTCGGCGAACAGGGGGCGAGAAGAGGAGAACTTGCTCGCGACGGTTGGCATGATGGTTCCGTTGCTCATGAGGTAGGACTAAATCTACTCGGCGCCGTTTTTGTTGCACCTCGGGTAAAGTTGTCCAATGTTCTGCGCGGGTTGCCGGAACCATTGACGGCCGAATGGAACCACTGATGACCACTGACAGCAGCGTACCGGTGAAGCGGTACTTGCGCTGGTCGTCAGTCACGGCGCCACTGGGCCTCTACGCCCTCGCTCGCATCGCGATGCTTTTGCTCTTGGGTTCCGTAGCTCGCGCCCGTAACTACGACATCGGTCACTACCTCCGAGCCTGGGACGGTAAGTGGTATCTCCTCATCGCCCGCAGTGGGTACGTCACCCATATTCCCCACGGGTCGGGTAACCCAGCCCAGTGCGATCTCGGCTTCTTTCCCTTGTTACCTCTCGCCATTCGAACTGTGCACGCGGTGACCCACCTCGGCTGGTTGACGAGTGGCGAGGTGGTCGTGACGACCGCCGGGGCGCTGGGGTCGATTGTTCTGTGGCAGTTTCTGCGTGATCACTTCGACGTGGCGGCTTCAACGCGCGGTCTCGCCCTCGTCCTCTTCTCGCCGGCTGCGGTTGTCCTGTCGATGGTGTACTCCGAGAGCCTCTTTCTACTCTTCGTTTCGCTCACACTTCTCGCCCTCCAGCGCCGCTGGTGGCTGCTCGCGGGGCTCAGTGCGGCCGCCACGTCAGCACTCGACCCCGTGGGGATGGCCATCGCGGCCCCCTGTGCCTGGGCCGCCTACCAGGCGATCCGTCAGCGGGGTGAATGGCGGTCACTGAGTGCGCCACTGCTGGCGCCGGCGGGATTGCTGGCCTTCTTTCTTTACCTGTGGCGCCACACCGGATCGTTTTTTGAATGGTTTCACGCCCAGCGAGCGGGGTGGCAAAGTGGACCACTCGGAACCGGCATCTTCTACAACGCGGCGAAATTTTTCACGCACTTTTTCGTTGATCAGAACCCCGCGGCGAAGTCGCTCGCTGCTGGTGTCGCGGCGTCCCTCGTGTGGTGGGTGTGGCGACACGGGCGTGTCACCACCGCACTGGTCTATGTGTTTGCCGTGCTGGCCTGCGGAGCGCTGTCGCCCATCATTGGGATTTCACCCCGACTACTGCTTCGGGCCTTTCCACTCCTGGCGCTCGCTGGCGCGACCGTGCCGCTTCGTCGGTACGGCCCCTTGATGACCGGGTCTCTGCTCTCGATGACCTGTCTCGCGGTGCTGTCCACGAGCGCCCACTGGACGCCATGATGGTGGCTCCACTGAGCCGCTGGTGCTCCTTTACTCCCGACGATGCTGGTAGCGGGGCCCGTGACGGTTGGCTCGGTTCGTGGTTTGGCCTCGTTGTCATAACGGCGTCAGTACTGCTGGCCGCCTTCAATGACTGGGGCTGGATGATTGGCAGACGGGAAGTCGACTTTGACGTCTACCTGATGGGTGCTCGTCATGTGACCGCAGCCTCCCTCTACCTGCAGCATCTCCCGACGGTGCCCAGGTTGCCGTTCACCTATCCGCCTATCGCCGCGATCTTTTTTTGGCCACTGGCCCAACTCCCCGTCGTAGCGGCAACCATCCTCTGGGGTGGCATCAATCTCGTGGCCCTCTTGGTGGTGGTGGCGGTACCGCTTCGGATACTGCGTCCGGGCTGGCGGGACGGCCGTGCGGTCGTACCGTGGCGGCTCGCCCTGGCCCTCCTCGGTCCCGCCGCCCTGCTCGAGCCGGTGACGCTGAACATGAGTTTCGGTCAGATCAATATCGTGCTGACGGCCCTCATCCTCGTCGACGCCACCGGTCGTTACTGTGTCGGCGACCGCACGCTGCCTCGAGGTCTGCTCGTCGGCTTCGCGGCGGCGATGAAATTGACGCCCCTCATTGTGGTGGCGTACTTCGTGGTGACCAAGCAGTGGCGGGCGGCACGGACGGCCGTCGCGACCTTCGTCGTCTGTATTGTCGTGCCGTTCACCGTGAATCCCCACGCCAGCTTCGACTATTGGACCGTGTACGTCCACGACGTGAAGCGTATTGGCGGGGCCGCCTACATCTCGAACCAGAGTCTGCAGGGGGCTGTTGATCGACTCAGTCACCATGTCTGGAGCCCCACGGTATTTCTCCTGCCCGAACTCGTGCTCTTGGCGCTCGGTCTCTTTGCCTCGCAGCGCCTCTTTGCGAGGGGCCAGCAGTTCTTCGCGTTTCTCGTTACGACCGTGACCGGCTACATTGTGTCGCCCATCTCCTGGTGCCACCACATGATCATCGTGATTGCGGTGGTGGCGTGGCTGTGGTGGGGGGAGTACCGCGATTCGGGCGGACGATACTGGGCCGCTGGTGTCGTGGTGCTGTACTACTGGGCGCCAATGTGGCATATTCCTCACGACGGGGGATTCGACCTAACTGAACACGGGTGGTCACTGGTGGCAGGTAGCGGTTTTTTCTGGTCCACCGTGGTCTTTTTGGCTGCTGGCCTCTGGTGCGCCACGCGGAGTTACCCACCGCTCGCCGAGGGTAAAAAGTAGTCGGACCGCTCTAGCGCGATGAGTGTGAGGGCGATACTCTACAGGTGTCGTGTCCGAGCGTTCTAAGTCAGGGGCTTCATGGTCGTCAATCGCATCGGGGGGCGAGAGCGCCCGCGTGGCTCCTCTACAGACGCCGCCGCCGCGGGCATTCATGGCTAGAGAGCCGTTTCGGCCATTTGGCGCTCCGCGGCCACCGAAGACCTTCGGTCCTCTCGACCCCGACACCTCTGATCTCATTGGTCCGCCCGTCGTGGCGGCCTACCTGCCGCTCCTCGAGGAGGTGGTCTTCCAATGCGACACGGAGGGGCGACTGACTGCCCTCTCGCAACAGTGGGAGTATCTGGTGGGCTGTACTTCCGAGTCGTCGATTGGCACTTTTTTTGTTCAGTACGTTCGTGACGATTACGTGCCCAGTATTCGGTCGATGATTACGCAACGTCTCGGCCGCATGGATCAAATACCACTTCGCCACGCGTCCGGTGAAGAGCGATGGGCGACCTTTTCCGTGCAGCCTCTCGAGAATGGTGACCTGGTGGGCGTCCTGAGTGACATCACCCTTGAGCGCTCTATCCAAGAAGAACTGGCGATGCTATCAATGGTGGCCAACGCCACCACCAACTTGGTCGTCGTTACTGACGGCGAAGGGGCTATTCAGTGGGTGAATACGGCTTTCGAGCGCGTTACCGGCTTTCGACTCGCCGACGTCCGAGGTACCGGTCTGCTCGAGCGGCTGTCGGGGCCTGATACCGACCCCGAAACGGTGGTTGCGGTCCACCACGCGCTCGAGCAACGCGTGGCCGTCAAGGGCGACATCCTGCAGTACACCAAGTTTGGGGCACCGCTGTGGTTGGAATACTCCCTGGCCCCGGTCTTTGACCGACACGGCCACATCGACCGGTTCATTTCTGTGAACATCGATACCACTGAACGGCGTAATCACGAACTGGCGATGCGAGAACAGCAGGCCGAACTCGAAAGTCGCGTGCACCGCCGCACCGCCCAGTTGGCAGCGGCCAAGGAACTCGCCGAACAAGCGACGTCGGCGAAGAGTGCCTTCGTCTCGACCATGAGCCACGAAATTCGCACACCCCTCAACGCCATCGTGGGCTTCACCGCGCTGTTGCTGAGTACCGAGTTGACGGAGCAGCAGCGCACCTACGCGGAGAAAACGGAGCGTTCCATTGAAATTCTCTTGGGGCTCGTCAATGACGTGCTCGACTTTTCGAAGATCGAAGCCGGGGCCATGACGCTCGCCACTGAGCCATTCGATCTTCGCGCCATCTTTGAGAGCGTCGATGCCGTGTCGGGTTCGTCAGCCCGCTCAAAAGGCCTCGACTTCAGTATCACCCTCGATGAGGGTGTGCCGGCCATTGTGGTGGGCGACCGACTACGTCTGAGTGAGGTGCTCCTCAACCTGGTCTCGAACGCCGTGAAGTTCACCCAAGTTGGCGGCATCGAGGTGCGCCTCGTCGTGGACTACGGGACACCCGAGGTCATCACCCTGCGCTGCTCGGTCACCGACACCGGCATTGGCATTGCTCCTAGTGAGCTCCCCACCCTCTTTGAAGCGTTCACCCAAGCCGACTCGTCCACGACCCGACACTTCGGCGGGACGGGTCTCGGACTGGCCATTTCGAAACGTTTAGTTGAGTTGATGGGGGGGACCCTGGCCGTCGAAAGCGCCTTGGGCCACGGTTCGACGTTCTCCTTTACCGTCAACGTCGGCGTGTCGGGAGTGACCGACGTGATGGAGCGAGCGTCATCGTCGAATCCGCGTTCGTTGGGCCACTTGCGAGGCGCGCGCATTCTGGTGGCCGAGGACAATCCCTTTAATCAAGACGTGGTCGTTGACCTCCTCGCTGCTCGCGGGGCCATCCCCGTCGCGGTGGACAACGGTATTCGGGTGCTGAGCGCGCTGGCCGGTCCTGCGGTGTTTGATCTGGTGTTGATGGACGTGCAGATGCCCGAGATGGACGGGATAGTGGCGACCCGAGAAATTCGCCTGCAGCCTCGCTTCGCTCACCTGCCAATCATTGGTCTCACGGCGAACACCATGGCGAGCGACCGGGCCATGTGCGTCGAGGCCGGTATGAATGAAGTGTTGTCGAAGCCCTACACGCCCGACGTCCTCTACGACACCATCGCTGCGTGGCTCCCACAGGGTGTGGGCCATGACGAGAGCTCGCCATCCGGTGTCGATCCTTCGGTCTTATCCGACCTGTTGGGGGGAGACCGAGCAAAGATTGCGCGCTTCGCCCTCAAATTCATTGAAGTGGCCACGACGACGGTGGCCGATATGGTCTCCGCTGACGAGCGTGATGATGCCACGACCCTGCTGCGTCTCGCGCACAGCATTAAATCGTCCGCCGCCACGGTCGGGGCTATGCACTTCTCCCGCACCTGCCAGGAGATAGAGCGAGCGACTCGAGAGGATCAGGTGGCGGAGCGCCATGAGCTGGTCGCGACACTGGTCAATCTCTTCGACGGGGTTCGCCGTGAGCTCGAGTCAATGGCGTTGCCGTCGTGACCGATTCCGTGCCGGCGCGAGCCACACACACCGTGCTGGTCGTCGATAACGACGAGTTTTCGGCGGAGCTGGCCGAGGTGTTGCTGCACGACATTGGCGTGGGGCAGGTCGTACTCGCGAGCGACGGCTACGCCGCGCTCGAGCTCCTCGACAGCGGTCTCGCCCCTGACGTGCTCTTCCTCGATCTCGACATGGAGGGTATGGACGGTGTTGAAGTGCTGCGTTTCTTGGCCTCGCGCCGCTACGAGGGTGCACTCGCCCTGATGACAGGATCGGGCCACCAACTGGTTGCTTCGGTGCAGCGCATGGCGCTCGCGAGTCACTTGCGGATTGTCGGCACGGTGCAAAAGCCCCTGCACCGAGACAAGTTTGCTGCAGTGTTGGACGAGGTGGTTCGTGGTGGGCAGCGCCGCAGCGGGCACGAGAGCGCGCCCCTGCAGCCGGACGAGATTCGCGCGGGCCTCGAACGAGGGGCCATCGAGCTCTACGTGCAGCCCAAGGTCACGGTGCGGACACGCGAAGTGCGGGGTGGGGAAGTGCTCCTGCGCTGGCGGGGCGAGGACGGATCGCTCGTCTCGCCGTTGGCCGTGATTCCGGTGGCGGAGGAGTGCGGACTGATTGCGACGATTACCAAGACTGTCTACGCCATGACGGTCCAGGAGATGAGCTCGTGGCGAGCACTGGGCTGGAATCCCTTGATATCGGTCAACGTGTCGGCCGTTGATCTCCTGGACCTCGAGTTTCCTCGGTGGCTCGCCGAAACGGCGGACACGGCGGGCGTTGAGTCACGCTCGATCGTGCTCGAGGTCACCGAGAGTCAGATTGTCGAACACTTGTCGAGCACCCTCGACGTCGTGTCGCGGCTCTACCTCAACGGTTTCCGCTTCTCGATTGACGACTTCGGCACGGGGTATTCCAACTTCGAACAGCTGAAGCAGCTGCCGTTGAGCGAGTTGAAAATTGACCGTTCCCTCGTCGTCGGGGCGACGCAGGACAGCGCCGGTCGTGCCATCCTGGCGTCGAGTATTCAACTGGGTCACGCGCTCAACGTCCGCGTGGTGGCCGAGGGCGTGGAGACGCTTGAGGACTGGGCCCTCCTTGATGCACTCGGTTGTGACGTCATTCAGGGCTACTTCGTGGCCCGACCGATGCCGATCTCGACCTTCTTCAGCTGGCGCACCGAGTGGGTGCACTCGCATCGCGACCCTACGGCGTCGTAGCGGGTCCCCGCACCCAGCTCGCGGCCGCGGCGAGAAAACTCATGATCACCGAGAAGGTCAGCGCGATGTGGAGCCCCGATTTAAACGATGGCGCAATCACGCTCGGAAAGAAGGAACGGCCGAGGAGTCCGGCCCGCTGTGCGCCACTCAGGTGCGCGAGGGTGGTCGGCCCGACGAGGTGCAGTACGGGGTTGAACCCGAGGAAGGCCGAAAAGAGGGTCGATATCGGCGAGAGGGAGGCGGCGTGGCGGGCCTCCGCCGTCGGCACCCCGTGCGAGATGAGTCCGGCGTAGAGGTGGGGGCCGATTCCCGAGGAGAGGCCGAGAACCATCAGCGTGAAGAAGAGGCCGATGGACAACACCTGGGCCGCATTTTGCGATGTGGTGTTGATGCCCGAGCCGGCACCGCGGTGGCGCGACGGGAGGGCACTCATCACGGCGGCGCGGTTGGGCGAGCCGAAGGCCGCCATGGACAGGCCGGTCAGGAACAGAATGACGGCGAAGACCCAATAGTGAAAATCGACGGGCAAAAAAGCGAGGCCCGCGAAGCAGACGCCCGTCATCGCCATCCCGCCCGATGCGAAGAGGCGGGCACCGTAGCGGTCGGACAGGTGACCGCTCAGCGGGCCCGAAATGAGCATGCCAACGGTGAGGGGCAGAATGGCGATTCCTGCCCACAACGGGGTCCGGTCGAAGGCGTACCCGTGGAGGGGAAGCCACATGCCCTGGAGCCAGATGATGAGCAAGAACATGAGGCCACCGCGGGCGAGTGCCGCCAAAAATGACGCGGCGATGCCGGCACTAAACGGCCGAATATGAAAGAGTTCGAGCCGCACCATGGGCTCGGCGACGCGCCCTTCCAGACGAGCGAAGAGGCCGAAGAGGAGCAGCCCCAGACCAACGGTCCACCACACCACCGGGTTCGACCACCCCATGGCGTGCCCGGCGTAGGGTTCGATGCCGTCGGTCAGGCCTACGAGCACCAGTACCATGGCCACGGCGAAGGTCACGTTGCCTAGCCAGTCGATGGGGGCGGGGTGGCGCTCACCACCCTCGCGCAGTGAGCGGTAGCCCCAGACCGTGCCCAACAGGCCCACCGGCACCGACACGATGAAGATCAATCGCCACTCGTACGGGGCGAGGAGGCCTCCGAGTACCAAGCCAATGAAGCTGCCCGAGAACGCGGCTGCTTGATTGATTCCCATGGCGAGTCCACGCTGGGTCGCGGGGAAGGCGTCGGTCAAAATCGCCGATGAATTGGCGGTCAGCATGGCTGCGCCCAGGGCCTGAAAGAGCCGCATGACGATTAGCCAGAGGGCGGCGGCGTGACCGTGCATCCAGGTAATCGAGAGGAGGAGTGAGAAGAAGGTGAAGACGGCAAAGCCGGCGTTGTACAGCCGAACGCGTCCGTACAGGTCGCCCAGACGCCCCAGGCTGACCACCAACACACTGGTGACCACCAAGAAGCCGAGAATCAGCCAGAGCAGGTAGTAGGTGTTCTGTGGTTGGAGGGGGTCGAGGCCAATGCCGTGGAAGATGTCGGGCAATGCGATCAACACAATGGACGAGTCGATGGTGGCCATGAGGACGCCAAGGGTCACGATGGCCAGCGTCACCCAGCGGTAGCGATGGATCAGCGACGCCGTCGTCATGCCGCCACCCGTCCATCGTGCGCTGGTGTGATCACGCGGCGGAGTAGCAGAAAGAGGCCGGCGCCCACGAGGGCCGACGCCCCGGTCGCCAGCGGCCACCAGCGGGCGAGGGAGGCGTTGAAGTAGAGGCCGGTAATGAGTGGAGAGAGAAAACTCGCAACGCTAAACGTGAGTCCCGCAGCCGCGTTGTAGCGACCGCGCAGGTGTTCGGGGGCGGCGTCATTGATGAAGCCCGATCCCACCGGGGCCATCATGACCTCACCCATGGCGAAGACAATCATGGCCAAGGACAACGTCACGACGGCGAGGCCGGCACTCACGTGCTGGTCGAGCGCCAACACGAACCAAAAGACCGACCAGCAGGCGGCGCTGAGGGCCAATAGGCGCATGCGGCTATGACCGTTAATGAGATTTATGACGGGGAGTTGCATGACCACGATGGCCACCGTGGAGATGAGAAAGATAATGCCGATGGCGTGGACCGAGATGTGCAACACGTTGACCACGTAGAGACTGAACCCAGATTCGAGCGAGCCGTAGCCACCGATCATCATGAAGAGAGAGGCGGTCATATAGAGCAGGAGGTGGCGGTCGCGTAGAACGACCGACCACCCGCCGTCTGGTACCGACTCGGACGTCGCGTCGAGGCGACCCTGGTGCCAGAGGGGCATCACAATGAGGGCCGCCACCACGGAGACGGCAGCGTTGATCAAATACAGATAGTGAAAGGTCACTGGCTTCGACAGATTGACAATCAGCGCCGACACGAGCGATCCAACACCGATGCCGAGGTTCACGAGGGCGAAGTTGAAGCCGTACGCCCGCTCCCGGTGCTCTTCGGGGCAGAGTCGTGTGAGCAACGTGGAGCCGGGTCCCCAACCGGCACCGGAAAAGACGGCCAGGCACAAGCCGGCAATGACCGCCTGGAACGTGGTGTGAATGAAGGCCCAGCCAACGAGTGAGGCCGCACTGGCGAGTCCCGAAAAGACCATGGTTGGCACGGGGCCGACGCGGTCGGTCAGGGTGCCCCACATCGGGGTGCTGGCGAGTGAGATCACCGCCGCTGCGGCCAAGAGCTCCGTGGCGAAGGCGACCGAGAAATGGTGGGCGTTGTGGAGATAGACGATGTAGAGCGACAGGGTGAGGCCCATAGCGACACAACCAACGAACACCGAGACAAAGAATTGTCGCAGCGCCGGCGACATCGCCGCACGAAAGTCAGTGGGCAGGAGGGAATTGAGAACTGACACGGTCTGCCACCTTACCGAGAAACTTCCGTCATCTCTGCGGTTCGCCTGCACAGAATCGCCCCAGAGCGGTACGATAGGAATGCTGCAGCCTGCAGCCCGACCGAAAGCATTCACTTGTCCAGCCTGCCCACGAGCACCACTGACCTTTTGACTGAGATTGCGCCCGACGTTGAGCGCCTCTATAACCGCCACCTTGAAGCGCCGCGGCTGTGGTACCCGCACGAGCAGATCAACTGGGGGGCTGGTGAAAACTTCGGTGAGCACCCCTGGTCAGCCAGCGACTACCCCCTGTCGGACGGAGTCCGTTCCTCGATCTACGTCAATCTGTTGACGGAAGACAACCTGCCGTACTACACGAGCACCCTGCTGGCCCATGCCCCGAAGGGGCACCCAATCAGAGACTGGAACCACCAGTGGACGATGGAGGAAAACCGTCACGCCATGGTGATGCGGGACTGGGTCCACATCACGCGTTGTATTGACCCGACGTTGCTCGAGGATGGTCGCCGCGTCCAGATGGCCACCGGTGAGGTACCCGAGCCCGAGACCTTCGCCGACCTGATCTGCTACGTGGCCTTTCAAGAGCGCGCCACGCAGATTGCCCACCGCAACACCGGGGCCCACCTGCCGAAGGATGACAAGATGGGCCGCAATGTGCTGGCCCTCGTGGCGGGCGATGAGACGAAGCACTACCTCTTCTACCGCGACCTCGCGCACGCCGCCTTCAGCATCGACCCGTCGACGATGCTCATTGCCGCGGCCAAACAGGTCACGGACTTTGCGATGCCGGGTACCGGTATTCCGAGTTTCTCGCGTCACGCCGTCCGCATCGCTCGCGAGGGTATCTACGGTCTGCAGCAGTTCTTGAAGGACGTGCTCACGCCCGTTCTCGAGCTCTGGGACATTGATCACCTGACCGGACTCACCAAGGAGGCCGAGCTGGCGCGCGAAGAGCTGTCGGCACTGGTGGCCAAGATTGGTGACACCGTTGAGCGGATGGCCCAAAAGGCAGCGCAAGCAGCGCAGGCTGCGACGGCGCTGGCCTAGTTGTTGTCGGGCTTGGCGAGTACTTCGTCGAGTGCGTGGCGGGCGTAGTCCGCGAGATTGAGGTCCATCACCTGATCGACGTCGAACCACGCCGCGTGGTCCGTGGTGCCGTGCACTTCGTGGGTCAACTCACCGTCCACCAGGTCAACCTGGTAAATAATGCGCACGGTGTGGATCTTGTCCCCGTTGTCGCGACTGCGCAAGTCGGCCACGACGTGGAGCAGCCGAGGGTTACCGATGCGAAGACCGGTCTCTTCAATGAACTCGCGCTCGAGCGTCTCTTCGGGCGTCTCACCAAAGTCGATACCCCCACCGGGGAGCCACCACAGTGGCGGCTGGTGCCTCGGGTTGGATGATCGCACGAGAGCGATTTCGCCCTTGTTGAGGAGGACGCCGTAGGCGCGCACGCTGCTGTGTTGTTTACTCACTGAAATCCTTCGTACTGCGGTGTTGTCCGGCAATCCTAGAGCCGACGTCACTGGTGCGGGGGTGAGGGGCCAGATTTCTTGCCGCGACTCGGCGACACCCGCGCCGGCGCGAACGGCATTAACCTCAGGGTATGTCCTTCGCCGCCACACCTATCGCCGACGCCATTGCCGTCGAACCAGTTGGGGAGAATCGCTACCGCGCTGAACTGTCCGACGACTACACCGTGCTTGGCTACCCCAATGGTGGCTACCTGCAGTGCGTGCTCGCCAACGCCGCTATCGCCGCCGCCAGTGACGACGGGGCGCCACACATCCACGCCTCGAGCGTGGCGACCAACTTCATCAAATCGCCCACCGTGGGGCCGGTCATGTTGTCCACCAAGGTGCGCCGTATTGGTCGAGGCGTCTCCTTCGTCGCCGTCGCGCTGTCGCAGGGTGAAGACGTCCTCACGGAATCGCTGGTGACTGTCTCAACGTTTTCGGAGTCCTCGCAGCAGCGGTACTTGTCCGACGGCATCGCTATCGCCCCGTTGGACTCGTGCCAGACCGTCGCGCCCTTCGAGGGATTTCGTCTTCACGACAGTCTCGAGGTTCGCTACGACCTGTCAATGCCGAAATGGTGGGAGGGCGAGGTTGAGGGACCGGGCGAAATTCGAGCCTGGATGCGCCTGACCGAGGGCGGGCAGTGGAACGCCCTCAATGTCCTCTTCGCCACCGACTGCCTGCCCCCGGCGACGTTGTCACTCGGATCGACCGGCTGGGTGCCGACACTCCAATTGACCTCGTACCTACGACGGGTACCCTCGAGTGACTGGGTGGCCGTCCGCCAGTGGATTCGTAGCATTGCCGACGGCGTGGCCGAAGAGCATTGTGAAGTCTTCGATGAGAGTGGTGAGCTCGTCGCGTCGGCGACGCAGATTGCGCTCGTCCGATTCACGCAAGGTAGCTAGTGCCCACACCCCCGTTCGTCACCGAATCGGGGGACCTCGTGGCGTCGGGGCAGTGCCGCATCAGCGTCGACGATTTGACGTTTCGCACCACCACCTCCGGTGGGCCCGGTGGGCAGCACGCCAATCGCTCCCTCACGGCCGTCACGGTGTCACTTGATCTCACCAGCGCGACGTCGCTTACTGAACGTCACCGTGTGCTCCTGATTGAGTCGTTGGGTCCGGTGGTGCGGTCAAGCGCCTCGCGCTTTCGCTCGCTTGGTCAAAATCGCGAAGCGGCGTTGCAGCAGCTCTGCGTGAAGGTGGCCGCTGGCCTTCATCGTGACGCTCCCCGCCGGGCCTCGAAGCCCACGCGAGCGTCCAAGGTTCGACGAGTCGACGAAAAGAAGGCGCGCGGTCGCACCAAGCAACTGCGTCGCAATACTGACGACTAGCGCCGCTCTTCGATGTGACGACTCAGGCGGGCCAGTGAACTCCGCACGATGGCGTCGAGGGCGAGGTCGTTGTTCTCCCGAGGCCCCTGGATCGGTGTGAGGGCGGCGTAGCCCGCATCAACCAGCGCACCGTCATCATCTGCTTCTTCGTCGGACACATCACCAATGCTCGGCGACGCCGCTCCCCATCGCAGGGGGAGGAGGCCCGACTCACCGAGCGGCTCACCACCCGCCATCGGTCCCGCCGCGTCAACGACTTCGGCGAGAGAAATGCGGGCTCGCCGCACCCCGCGCAGTTGCTCGAGTGGGACGTTGGGGACGTTGAGGTTGAATGACGTCAGGGTTGGTGCGTCGAGAAGTTCTTCGAGCACCTCGATGGCCAGGTGAGCGGCCGTTTCGTAGTGGACTGTCTCGCCCCACTGCATCGACACCGCGAGACCCGAAATCCCCATCTGTGCCCCCGTGAGCACCGCACCCACGGTGCCCGAGTGCAGGACCGATCGGCCCACGTTGGCGCCGGGGTTGATGCCCGAGAGAATGATGTCGGGCACCCAGCCGAACGTGCCGAGGCCCCCGATGATGGCGCACAGCGCCGGTGGGGCCGTGAGTTCGAAGGTCGGAATGTTGGCGACACCTTCAATGACTCGGCGGCGGTAGGGCACGGTGGCGTCATCAAAAATGTCACCGATGGCCGACGACATGCCCGAGTAGTTGGTGTGGGGTGCGCCGATGACGGCCTGGTGTCCGGCCCCTCGGGGGGAGGAGGCGAGCCATGACGAGACGGCTCGCGCCATGACGGCGAGACCCTCGGCGTCGATGCCATCATCATTCGTGAGAAATATGTTCATATTCCTGAGCGTAATTGTCGTAAGTTAGAAGGACGTGAAACAAAGGACAGGCCACCGTGTTGCCCTCGGGTGAACAGATTGCTATTGCACACGGCGATCAGCGCGCCGTCATCACCGAGGTCGGGGCGACGCTTCGTACGTACGTCAAGGGTGGCCTTCCCGTGGTCGAAGGCTTTGCGGCTGACGAACTGCCGACCGGGGCACGTGGTCAGCTTCTCTACCCCTGGCCGAACCGCGTGGCGCCAACGCCGTGGAGTTTCGCGGGGCGCACCAGTGTGCCAATTATTGATGACCTGCCGACGCAGACGCACAATCACGGCATTGCCAAGTGGCGCCCCTTCCGGATTGAGGCCGTCAACCAGAATCGCTGCCAACTAACCCTCCTGCTGAACGCCACTCCCGAGTACCCGTTCACGACGGAAGTATCCGTGGCATACCACCTCGGTCCCATGGGCCTGACGGTGACGACGACGGTGGTCAACAAGGACAATGTGCCCGTGCCCTTCGGCGTCGGCTACCACCCCTACATCGCGGTGACCACGCCAACGATTGAGGGGGCTCTGCTCCACGTCCCGGCCAAGTCCTACGTGGAAACCGATGCGCGCTTGTTGCCGACCGGTCTTATTTTGCCCGTTCACAACACCGCCCTCGACTTCTCGAGCCCGAAATCACTGTCGGGGCACGTGCTTGACGTGACGTACGGTGACTTGATTCGAGATGACTCGGGTCTATTCTCGACCAGCCTCCGCGACAGCGAAGGGGGCGTGGTGGAAATGCAGATGGACCGCAACTTCCCCTATCTCCAAGTCTTCACGGGCGACACGCTCGAACCGGGACGCAAGCGCACCGGTGTGGCCATTGAGCCCATGACATGCCCTCCGGAGGCTCTCCGCTCGGGCAAGGATCTCCTCGTGCTCGAGCCGGGTCAGCACTGGGCCGGTTCGTGGCGACTGCGCCGCCTCGACGCGAACGGGTAACGAGATGGCATCGGTCAAACCTCTCCGCGATACCTCGACAGACACCACGACCGTCGTCACCACCGACACCACGGTGCTGACCGAGCGTCCGTGGAACGTGGTGGTCTGGGACGATCCCGTGACACCGATGAAGGTTGTGGTGGTGATCTTCAAGCGTATTTTCGGGTACTCCGACAACAAGTGCACCCAACTGATGATGACGGTGCACCATGAAGGTCGAGCCGTGGTGTGGTCGGGTGAGGCCGAACGGGCCCAGTCCTACTGCGTCAAACTGCAGGTCGCCGGTCTGTTGGCGACCATTGAAAAGGACAGCTAACCGTGGCGAAGCTCTTTGTTCGACGTCGCGACGGTCGCATCGAAGTCAGGCTCAATGACGCCGGCCGAGAGGTGGCGCGCGAAGCCTTCGGCCGGGTCTACGTTGCGGAGCACGATGCGGAGCACGAATGGCACCGGACACTGAACGCGCCGATTGACCCCAGCAAGGACGCCGATGACCCGCTCGCGGTATTGGCTCGCCAGAGTGAAACGGGCTCCAACGCCGAGCTGGCCGTGGCCACCGTCCACGAAGAGTTTCTGACCGACGTGGAAGCCTGGGCCTGGATGACGACCATGCAGGTGGCCCTGCGCGCGACGGCAGTCGCGAATAATCTGCACGACGACGAGACGCTCAGGGCGTCGGACCCTGAGGTGCTGGAATACATTCGCACCCTGCAGGATTTTCTTCACGCCCTGGCGGACATTCTTTAGCCCATCACTGTTGTGCTCACCCTCCGCTCCCTCCCACGCTGGCTCGTTGCCGGCTTCGCCGCGTTTTCGTCACTCGTGCCGAGTACGTCGGGGCGTGCTGCCACGGTCGTGGCGAGTGTCTACCAGTGGGCGACGGCGACGGCACCGGTGCTCGCTGCGTGTCAATCAGACTGGCGAACGGGACTCGCGAACTACGCCCTGGCGAGTGGGCCCTACGAAGTGGGTGTCTCGTACGCAACGGTGATTGATACCGCGTGTCGAGCCCTGCGTGCGGCCCCCGCGCAGTCATCCGCGGCACCGGTACTTCACGACGTGGCGGTGAGTGAGAATCGCTGGTTTTTCGACGTGACTACTGGGGGCACCGCGACTTACCGACAGGACGTGGCGGCAATGAGTCGAGCACTGACCGCTCTGCACACGGTCATCGTCGATGTCGAGGCGAGTCGGGTTGTTCCGGCGCCCACGACGTGGCAGTCACTCGTGAAGGTGGATCGACCCGAAAATGGAGTACTCGGCGTGTCCTGGTCAGCGCCGAGCGGTCCCGTTCAGTCGTACGAAGTGCTGTTAGCCACACCAACAGCCTTTACTCGTTATTTGCGCACTGGCACCATTGCCCCGTCGGTCGACGTCACTGGCCTGTCACCGAACTCCCGTCGCTACGTGATCACGAGCATTCCCGCCAATGGTACGTACTACGTCGTGCTGTGGGCCCATTACGGACCGAGCAGTGTCGTGACGCCCCGCAACTACCCACAGGCCTACTTGACGACCGGCACGACGACCACGACGACCACGGTGCCGAGTGGTGGCGGACCCCACACCATGCCCACGGCCATCCTCTGGGATTCACCGACGACGGCCACGGTGACCTTCACGCCAACCACCGCCGCCATAACGGCGATTTCTCAGGCACTATCTGACGTCAACAGCGCGGCGGTCGGCACCGGGCAGCTCTACGCGGTGCGGTTGGGCATCAGTGCGACAACGAACGGCGGATCACCCGCAACCTGCGTCATCGTGGGAAGCAACACCACGACGTGGCTCTTCCCCCAGGTGTACTTCTGTCGGAACCTGCAAGCTTCGCTGGCCGTGGCGGCGCAGTACACCTTTGTGACGTCGCAAGGACTCGCGAGTCCTCGTCGTGTGACCTTTACCACTGTCACGAGCAACGACAACCTGGGCTAGCTCACGACTCGCAAGTAGGGTCGCTTCTGGCGAATCACCACTGGCTCGGTCATCAGGCTCTGAATTGTCAGACGGCCGTAGGTCCAGGCGAGAGGTCCATAGGTACCCTTGCCCTTGGCGTGAAACTTCGCCAGTAGGAGTGCCGCTTCGGGGGCGCATTCGGCGCAGTGGGCCTCAAAGGGGACCGTGCGGCGGTGGCGTTCGTACTGTGCAGTCATTTCATACAACATGGTGCCAGTGTGGTCGCTCGCTGTGACACCGCGGCGGTGCCAAACACCAACGGGTGCGAACAAGACGCGCTTTAGAAGGTGGCGAATGAAAGACTGCACGTATGGCATCTCGTAAGCAACGTACGGCCTCGTCGGCCCTCATCCGTGAACGGCGCACGCTCTCCACGCAGCGCATTGTCTTCCTCGTTATCGCCGCGGCCGCGCCGCTGGCCGCCATGATCGGCAATGTCCCACTGGCCCTGCTGTACGGCAACGGGGCGGGTCTTCCCGTCGCGTACGTGGTCGCGGCGCTCGTGCTGCTCTGCTTCTCCGTCGGCTACGCCGCGATGAGTCGCCGAGTCATCAATACGGGAGCGTTTTACACCTACATTGCTCGCTCCTTGGGCAAGGAGGCCGGTGTTGGTGCCGCGTATCTTGCCCTGTTCTCCTATGCCGCCATGTCGTGCGGCCTCTCAGGCGCCTTCGGCTACTTCTTGCGCGAACTCATCAAATCGGCTGCTGGTGTGTCGGTGCCCTGGTATCTCTTGTCGGCGGTTGGGATTGCGATTGTTGCCCTCTTGGGATATCGCTCCGTCGACCTGTCCGCCAAAATACTTGGCTTTCTCATGATCGCTGAATTTGCGGTGCTCCTCGTCTTCGAGGTGCTCGTTCTCGCGAAAAAGGGCCTGCTCGCCTTCCCGCTGCAGAGCTTTAGCGTGCACCAAGCCACGTCGGGCTCGTTCGG
>Ga0208498_1000365_pt1 | contig 18410 bp, 16 predicted proteins | sample CryBogCBE12Aug09_FD_185502 | JGI IMG/M metagenome (GOLD analysis project Ga0208498, IMG submission 185502) | Freshwater microbial communities from Crystal Bog, Wisconsin, USA - CBE12Aug09 (SPAdes) (version 2) | ecosystem: Environmental > Aquatic > Freshwater > Lake | place: Crystal Bog... | reverse complement strand
TGAACTCCCAGACGCCAATCATGATGAAGGCAAGGAAAGTCATGATCGCTGCACCGGTCGCCAGTCCGTCTAATCCATCAGTGAGATTGACGCCGTTGCTAGTGCCGAGGACCATAAAAATAATCCACACGACCACGGCGACCGCACCGATTTTTATCGATGTGTCGCGAACGGTGGAGAAATGAAGTGAGATCGGCGTAAGGCCATAGCTATCTTTAAATCGCAGACCCAATACGCCAAAACCAATCGCGAAAATTGCTTGGCCAGCCAGCTTTTGCTTAGCGCGCAATCCAAGCGATTGTTGCCGAACAACCTTCAGCCAGTCATCAAGAAGTCCGACCAAGCCCAGGCCCACGATTAGTCCAATTACCAATAGCGCAGAGGCGCTCATTCGAGCACCTGTCCACAAATGTGCGGCGAGGTAGGCGATGAGCGTCGCTGTGATTAAAACTATTCCGCCCATCGTCGGGGTGCCACGCTTCACGTGGTGCGACTGCGGTCCATCGTCTCGAATCATTTGACCATAACCGCGACGTGCGAGCAGGCGAATGAGCATTGGAGTGAGCAAAAAACTCAACAATGTAGCTGACGCACCGGCGACGAGAATTCCCTTCATGGTTATTCCATCACCTCGCGCTTATGTAATGTTTCTAACAACGAACTCGCAAGAATATCTAGTCGTTCCGCTCGAGAGGCCTTTACTAGGACTACATCCCCGGCTGAAACGTGGTCGGCCAATTCCATAGCGGCGTCGATATCTGCACAGCTATGAACAGCCATATCGGAAAGCCCCCGTACCGCGGTTAGGTATTCATCACAGCCGATTGCGACCAGATGATCAACGCCAAGGTTAGCGGCGAGCAGACCGATTTCCTCGTGTTGGCGATCCTGCGAGTCACCGAGCTCATGCATTCGTCCGACCATAGCCCAGGCAGAACCACCTCGCTCTTGGGCAATCAATACCAAAGTACGAAGCGCGGCTGCCATGCTTTCCGGGTTAGCGTTGTATGCGTCGTTGATAAGTGCGACGTCGCCCGCTTCGCGTAGTTCCATTCGCCATTTGCTCATGGTCTCAGCGGTTGATAAAGCCGCCGCGATAGATTCAATGGGAAGATTCAGCGCAGTCGCTATTGCCGCCGCGGCGAGTGCGTTAGCCACCTGATGCATACCCAACAGTTGTAACCCGACAGTCTCTCGCCCACCAGGCGTCACCAGATCAAAGTGAGCGCGCCCCTCGCGGAATTCGATATCGGTAGCGCGGATATCGCAGTCCATCGTCTCGCCAAAGGTCAATCTTTTAACGCCCGCTGGTGTCGGCATGCGTGGAGTGAATTCGTCATACGTCCCAAGAACCGCGGTCGCACCAGGCCGAAGGTCTGCGACCATCTCCCCTTTTGCCAGTGCAATACCCTCGCGCGAACCGAACTCGCCGAGATGAGCCGAACCAACAACCAGAACCGCGCCAACATTGGGTTGAGCAATCGCGACTAAATGCGCGATATCTCCCCGATGCCGAGCGCCCATTTCAACAACGCAGAATCGAGTCTGAGACGTCGAGCGAAGTAGCGTCAATGGAACGCCAATCTCATTGTTTAACGAACCTTCCGGCGCGACGGTCTCGCCCGCGGTGGTCAGAATATGAGCGAGCAAATCTTTGGTCGTGGTCTTACCCTGCGACCCGGTCAAGCCAACGACCTGAAGGTTGGGCAGCGCTTCTCGCACATGACGAGCAAGTCGAGAGAGCGCATCCGTAACATCTTCAACTTTGATAGATGGGAATGCGACGCTTGTGCTCACAAGCGCGAAGGGCGATCCTGCTGCAATCGCCTGACCAACAAAGTCATGGCCATCTACGCTCTCACCTTTAAATGCGACGAAGAAATTCTTCGCAGACGCGGCGCGCGAATCAATGACCGGATACTGCGTAACAACGAGGTCCGATGCGAGTCCACCTTCGGCCGAACCCTGAACAACGCGCGCGATCTCCTGAACGGTCATCGAAATCATCGGAGCGCCTCAATCGCCTGCGCAAGTTCAACCCGGTCGTCAAATGGATACTTCACACCGCTGATCTCCTGGCCCGTTTCGTGGCCCTTACCGAGCACCACAACCGTGTCACCCGGCATCGCGGTAGCGACCGCAAGCGCTATCGCGGCTCGTCGATCGACTTCAACCGCAGACTCATCTTTCATCGAAAGGCCATGAGTCATTTCATTCAAGATTTCGCGAGCGTCTTCCGAGCGCGGGTTGTCGCTAGTAAAAATTGCGACGTCCGAACCTTCCAGCAGGGCGCGACCCATAATCGGACGCTTTGATTTATCTCGATCTCCGCCACAACCAAGCACCGCGATTAAACGACCGCCGCGAGCCTGCGTCGATGCGCGCAACGTGCGGAGAATTCGTTCAACCGAGTCGGGTGAGTGCGCGAAATCAACCACCGCCTGAAAATCCTGACCGACGTTGACCATCTCCAATCTGCCCGATACGGACTGCAGCGTCGGCAAAGAACTAGCAATGACGAGCGGGTCTACGCCCTGCATCGTTGCAATCGCAACCGCCATTAATACGTTATCCAGATTATGTTCACCGAGAAATGGCAGAAAGCCCTCAATCAATACGCCCGACTCGCCGCGAATCGCAACCGAAAAGCCGTTAACTTCGCTCTCGACTCGTTCATAGAACCAATTAGCCTTCCGGTCAATTCTCGAAAGGGTGACAACCGGAATTGTCGCCAGGCCTAGGAGCCGGCGACCATAGTCATCGTCAATATTGATTACCGCTCGCTCGGCGTATTGATTGGTAAACAGACTCGCCTTTGCTTGGAAATAATTTTCCATCGTTCCGTGAAAGTCGAGGTGATCTTGGCTCAAATTCGTGAAAGCGACGATGTCAAAGCGCATTCCGCGCACGCGCCCTTGAACCAACGCATGGGAACTTACCTCCATCGCAAGGTTTCGGATGTGTCGCTCTCTCATCGTTTCGACAACCGCCTGAAGTTCTGGTGCCATTGGAGTGGTGTGGGTACCCGAGTGGAATTCGCCAGCCAGATCAATGCCTAACGTGCCGATTAATCCGGTGGAACGTCCATCGCGATCCCATAGTTGCTTGAGAACGGTGGCCGTTGTTGTCTTGCCATTTGTTCCTGTTATTCCGACACAGGCAATCGCGCGAGACGGCGACTGATAAAACCACGAGGCGATTTCGCCGATGTAATCTCCGATAATTGATTTTAGATGCGCGGTTGTTACTACTGGCACGCCCAATGTTTCGGTGATTTTCGTGCTAATCGACACATCAGAGAGGACTGCGACCGCACCATTTTTCACGGCGGCTTCAACGAACGCCGAACCGTGCGCAGAGTTCGGGGTTGCCCCAGGTGCTGCGATGAATAGGTCGCCGGGTTGAACGGCACGTGAGTCCGCGCTTACGCCTGTAAAGCGAAGTTCATTCGAGCTTTCGGGCAATCCAAGGAATCGTTCCACATCGCCGATTGACTTAGAAAATTCACCTAGCGGGCGAATAGCGGTTGACGACACGATCTGAACCTAATTCTTCTTGATCGTCGTCGGAGCGCCGGCCAAATCCGCGGCATTGAGTGGGTACGGAGTTGGCTTTCCGCCAGTCGGTGGAACGTGTTCAGTTTGCAACACGAAGGACATGACTTTTTGGAAGACCGGTGCGGCGATAACGCCACCCAGATGCTGTCCTTGTGGATTTTGAATGACAACGCTCACCACATAAGCCGGATTATCCGCGGGTGCAAAACCAATAAATGATGAGGTGTATCCGCGATAGCAGCCACACGTGGAATCAGCGCGTTGCGCTGTGCCAGTTTTTCCCGCCACCCGGTATCCCGGAATTGCGGCAGCCGGCGCCGTGCCGTTCTGTGACACCACGCTTTCCAACATTGTGCGAATCTCTTGCGCGGTCTGAGCGCTCACAACGCGAGTGCTGCTCTGATTTGCCGCCGGCGCATAGTGGCCGCTGCTATCGGTAGTACCTGCGATAACCGTTGGCGAAACGCGAACCCCGCCATTGGCGATGGTGGCCATAACGCTCGTGGCCTGCAGCGCGGTAACCGAATATCCCTGGCCAAACGAAATTGTTGGCGCCGATGAGTTAGACCATGAGGCTACAGGTGGCAGTTGGCCAAGTTGTTCGCCCGGCAGGCCAGATCCCGTGCTCGCACCAATTCCAAATTTCGTCAGGTAGTTGTACAAAGTGTCATGCGACATGGTCGCGCCGATTTGGATGGCGCCGACGTTGCTCGACTGGGCTAATACGCCGGTAGCAGTGAGATGCAAATCCCCGTGATGTTCCGCGTCGTGATAGACGCCGCCGGCAAATTTAAGTGAATACGGAACGTCGAAAACCGTCGTGGGGGTGATCGTCTTCTCTTCCAACGCCGCCGAAAGGGTAATTACCTTTCCGGTCGAACCTGGCTCGTACATATCCTGAACCGCAGGATTGCGCAGGCTGTCCTGCGTGATGGTCTTCGGAATTGAAGGATCAAAGGATGGCGCACTCGCTTCGGCCAATATGCGGCCGGTCTTGGGATCCATAACAATTACGGTCCCGGAGGCTGCCTTCGAAGATTTAACCGCGGCCGCGATTGCATCCTGTGCCACCCATTCAACATCGCGATTGATGGTGAGCTGAACTCCAGTGCCGGGCTTTGCTTCGGTTTTAATAACTGCAGAGCCAGGAATGATGGTGCCGGCGCCATTCGCATACAGGTACTCGCCGTTTGAGCCAGCAAGTTTTGAATTCAAACTTGATTCGATTCCCGACGCACCGACTCCTGCTGCGTTTGTTATGCCAACGAGCGATGCGGCGAGTTTGCCGGTCGGATACTCGCGGACGTAGCCACGCTCAGAGAAAAATCCGACGATGCGCTTTGCAAGTCCGCTTGCGCGGTTGTAATTCGTCAAGGTCGTTTGCAAGTTCTGCCAGACAGCTGGTGCAACGTTCTTTGCCACAATTTGATAACGCTTTGTACCCGTCAACAGTGTTTGCAAATCTGGGGCTGCGATATTCAAAATTGGCGCGACGACAGATGCGGTGGTAGCTGGATCCGCAATCATCGTCTGATCCACAACGACAGTAATGGCATCGACGCTTCGGGCTAGCTCCACGCCGTTAATGTCCGTGATCTCGCCTCGTGGCGCGAGCAGCGTTGAGGTCATCATCATCTCGTTGGTCGCGCGCTTGCTAATTGAGCTGGCTTGGACCGCCTGAACATCGACCAATCGAAGCGCAATGACCACCAGAAATACCAGCATGATTCCGACCATCGCTCGAATGCGACGTTGATACATATCTCGCTGAGCCATTACTTCACTCCCCCGGCCGTAGATGGGGTGTGATGAGGAATGACTAATTGCATGGTGGGTTGCGCTACTTGATTTACCTGATCCAGCTGATTTGATGGGGCGACAGAGGATTGGGAAAGGTCAAGGTAATTAATTTTTGTCGCTGGCGTCATGCCCAATTTCTTGGCCGCGGCCGCGAGTTGATCAGGAGATGCGAGCACATTTGTCTCATTTACTATCGCATCACGCTGATCCACCAATGTGCGATTTTGTTGCTTTAAATTCTCAAGAACGAATGCGTCTTGCGTCATGAGAGTATTGATAACCAGCAGCGTCAGGATGTTAAAGAAGACGATTAACGCCAAAATGACGATGAAGCCCCGACCACTTGTGCGTTGGCCTGGCTCGACTCTTAAATCTGGTGCAATCTTGAGAAAGGCTTGAGCTCCGCGAGCTCGTAGCGCGGTCGCTGGGCGAGTAATCGTCGGAGGTAAGGTTGCGATCGCCATTACGCGGCCAACCTTTCGACCGCGCGAAGTCGCATTGATGCGGCTCGAGGATTGGCCTCAATTTCTTCATCCGTCGCGGATTCGCTTCCTCGAATAACGAGCGAGAAGTGTGCGGCTGAATTGGGCAGGTCAATCGGTAACCCAAGCGGTGATCGCGAGGCGGTTATTTCAGAGAAATACCGCTTAACAATTTTGTCTTCCAGCGATTGATAAGCCATAACTACGACTCGGCCGCCCACCACGAGGTGAGAGGTGGCGGCTGGAAGAGCGCGCTCGAGAACCGAGAGCTCGTTATTTACTTCAATGCGAAGAGCTTGGAAGGTCCGCTTAGCTGGATTGCCACCGGTTCGACGAGCGGGTGCTGGAATACTCTCTTTCACAATGGTTGCTAAGTCCGTCGTTGTGCGAAGCGTGCCCGCCTCACGCGCGGCGATAATGTTGTCAACGATTTTGGTCGCAAACTTCTCTTCGCCATATGTGCGTATTACTCGAACCAAATCCTGGCGAGAGTAGGTATTCAAAACTTCCTGTGCAGATAAGCCGCTGCTCTGATCCATTCGCATATCGAGCGGTGCCTCTTGTGAATACGCAAAACCTCGTTCAGCGAAATCTAGTTGCATCGATGAGACACCGAGGTCGAAGAGAACACCATCAACCGATGGGATATTCAAATCAGAGAGCACGTCAGTAATCTGGTCATAGACGGCGTGGACAATGGTTAGTCGAGCGGAAAATTCTGCGAGCGTCTTGGTTGCCACATCAATTGCTGATTGATCGCGGTCTAATCCAATGACTTTTAAATTCGGAAAACGGCGGAGAAGTTCGTGCGTATGCCCGCCCATGCCTAGCGTTGCATCGACGACTACCGGATTCTGAACCGCCTCGATGGATGGGGTGAGCAATGCGATGCATCGTTCAAGCGCTACAGGTATATGTAGTTGCATCTGCTTCCCCTTTCTATCGGTTGTAACTTTTATATTCTTTATTCGGTGACTATCAGTTGGGCATCGGTCGAGATTCTGTTGTGTGATGTGCTCTCTGCTCTGGTCACCGCCGGCCGACGGATCTTGGGGTAACGGCGCCGGGGAAGGGGCGTCGTTATGAGGTCGGCGGTGGCCACAGCAGAGAGTTATTAGAAGAGTCCGGGTAGCACCTCCGAAGAGACATCAGAGAATGATTTCTCGCGATCCGCGAGATATGAATTCCATGATTCGGAATCCCAAATTTCGAGGCGAGTATTTGCGCCAATAACCACGCAATCTTTTTCCAGTGCTGCATACGTGCGCAGACCCGCGGGAATCGTTACGCGTCCTTGCTTGTCCGGAACTTCGTCGTGCGCTCCCGCGAACATCACGCGCATGTAATCGCGAGCAGCCTTTTCGGTGACGGGTGCTTGGCGCAAGCGATCGGTGATGGCGGCAAATTCATTACTGGGGAATACGTAGAGGCAACGCTCTTGACCCTTGGTGATGACCAGGCCATTGGCGAGTTCGTCGCGGAATCGGGCGGGCAAAATGAGGCGCCCTTTTTCATCGAGCTTGGGTTCATGGGTACCGAGAAACACGTATCCCACCTCCCCCGGTGATTTAAAAACCAGCCGATTTCCGCTCCCCACGAGCGAAATATTGGCTAGAACCCCACTTTACTCCATTTTCCTCCATTTTCAACCATCTTTGCCCACTTTCTTTCCCTTTCCGCCCCTACTGCCCCACCCACTTCCACCCCAGCGCACCGTCGCCCCACTGAGATTGAGCCGTTTTTTGGCATGAAAAACCGCCCCTCGAATGAGAGGCGGTTGATGGTTTGTTGCGTCAGCTACTGATCGTTATTCCTACTGATCGTTATTGCGGCGCTCCCAGCGCTCTTCCAGGCGTGAACTCCAACCGCCTTTTTTTGGTCCAGGAGATGTCGTTCCCCGTTGGCCGGGCGCACCGTCACCGAGGGCAGAGAGGTTCGAGAAAATCAGAACGAGACCAGCCAAGGCCACGAGAAAGCCGGCTATCCCGACCGGAACAACCTTCGCAATCAGGCCAGAGATGATGATCGCCATGCCCACAAGAACGGTGACTCCACCAGCGAGAACTCGGCTGGCCTTTCGAGTGCGCGCCTTGCCAGTCAGGGTTGAAACTAAGCGGGGATCGTCCTGTTCCAGCGCAGCTTCCATCTCCGCCAAAAGGCGTTTTTCGTGGTCGGAGAGAGGCATAGCAACAGAATAGAGCAGGACTACTAAGAGCGAAAGTCCAAATGTGTAGGCGGTTGCTCACTTTTGGCGGTCGAATTCGGCTTTCCAGGCTTACTTGCAGGCTTACTTCCAGCCTCACTTCCAGGCCTAAAGAGACGGGCCGGTCGCACGCTTCCCAAGCCGAATCGGCCGGTCGCGGCGTCGATTGCTTTCGTTGCTTCGCGCCAGCCTTTATCGCGATCGCCTCCATCAAATCGCATCTCGAGCTGCTCGGGTCCGTCGGTACCGTCGACCAACCCCTCCAAACTAATTCCTACTAATCGTAGGCGAGCTCGTTCCAACTTAAGCGCTTGGAATAACTGCTTGGCAACTTCATAGACTTCTTTTGTACCGCTGATAGGAAGCGGCACGGTCTTAGACCGATTAATGGTTTTAAAGTCGGCAAAGCGAACCTTTATCGAGATGGTGCGCGCGCTCATATCGCGTTCACGAAGTCGATGCGTAGCTTTTTCGGTTAGGCGTAATAGTTCCCGCAAAATTATCTCGTGATCCTCGATGTCATATGAAAAAGTTTCAGCGGCGCTGATGCTTTTATCTGGCTCATCCGAAACCACATCTCGATAATCGCGCGCCCACGCCAATTCGTATAAGGACGATCCGGTCGCTTCGCCCAAGGCTCTAATTAATGTGGCTCGCGGTGTGTTAGCAACATCGGCAACAGTGTGTAACCCAAGCTTTATTAACTCTTCCGCGGTTTTTGGGCCTACCCCCCAAATTGCATTAACCGGAAGTGGATGTAAGAACTCAAGCACTCGATCCGTGGCGATTTCTAAAACGCCATTCGGCTTACAACGACCAGATGCTAACTTGGCGATAAATTTTGTCGACGCTATTCCCACAGAACACGTGAGACCTTCGCGCTCCAATATTTGTGCACGAATAGATTGCGCAATCTCCCGACCTGTTCCGAGCAACTTCCGTGCGCCTGTTACATCGATAAAGGCCTCATCCAACGAAATGGGTTCGACGAGCGGCGAGGTCGATCGAAATATCTCCATAATGCTTTCGGAGACCTCGGCATAACGGTGGTGTTCTGGCGCGACGAAGATTGCGTGTGGCGCCATGCGCTGCGCCCGGCCAACTGGCATGGCTGCTCGAATTCCAAATTTTCGAGCCTCGTAGTTAGCCGAGAGGACTACTCCGCGCGCGCCTGCTCCGACTACTACCGCTTTGCCGCGCAAGCTGGGATCGTCTTTTTCCGCCACGGAAGCGTAGAAAGCATCCATATCGACATGCAGAATGGTGTTTTCAAGCATGTCGGACGCTTCCGGGAATTTGCTGGTCATCAACGACGAGATTACGCCACTTCTCATACGAATCGCTTAAATCCCATGCCGCGGTCGCACGAATTGATACTCCGCGCGGGCCGGTTCTTCGCACTACTCCCCGCACCAAAAAGAGCGAGCCGTTGCGCAATAAGGCGGCGGTCCGTTCTTGCACATCTTCAAAGAAGGTGGCGTCGTTGCACCCGTAGCCGTCGTCCAAAGTTAAAAACATGACTCGTCGGCCAGACCGAACCGGCGGCGTCTGTAGCGCAACTTTCACTCCCGCAACCAGAATCGATTGGCCAGAACGCTGATGGATTACCTCGGATGATTTAATCGCCCCAACATGATTAAGGAAATCTGCATAGAAGTGCATCATGTGTTGCGAGACATCGATTCCCAATAATTGCATCTCATGCGAGACTCGTTCGCCTGGATTTAAATCGGGAAGACCGCTGGCTGAAAGCTCTGGTACGCCTAGCTCTAAGGAAAGTTGACTCGATGCCGCTGAATATTTTCCGCCTACTCGACTATATAAATCTTGTAGGTGCAACAGGAGATCTCGTCGGTTGATGCCGCTCGATGTGCTTCCAGAGATCTTGGTTATTCCATGAATAGAATCAAAAGCGCCAATCAATACCAGCGCTTCTGCTACTGGTCGGCTGACACCAGCTCGGTAGACAAAGTCTGCCAGGTCTACATAAGGCCGACCAGCAATCGCGCTTGTAATTTCGGCATCACTAATTCCTTGCACATCGCTTAGCGCAATGCGGATTCCGTATCCGCGCGCATCAGGGAGTTCGAGTGGCGCTCCGGTGCTTGCTAGATCCGGTGCCGAATATGGTGCGCGATCTGATGTAGTAACTCGCTCTACTCGGTAGGTGGTATCCGAGAGGTTGATGTCGATTGGCAAAATCTGAATCCCCCATTGCCGCGCCTCGTCCACGATTAACCGCTTCGGGTACATCCCTGGGTCATGCGTCATGACCCCCGCCAAGAAGGCGGCGGTGTAATGCGTCTTCAGCCAGGCCGATTGATACGTGGGCAACGCGAATGCCGCCGCGTGGGCCTTGCAAAAACCAAACGAAGCAAAGGAACGAAGAATCTCCCAGATGTGGGTAACCGTTTTTTCGGAATAGCCGCGCGACAAGGCGGTGGGATAGAACCAATCACATACTCGCTGTTGCCCTTCAAGCGTTCCTAGTTCGCGCCGCTTCTCATCCGCTTCGGCCAACGTGATGCCGGTCAATGTGGCGATGATGCGGATGACCTGTTCGTGAAAGACGACAACGCCTTCGGTGTCGCGGAGAATCTCAATCAGATCAGGATGTATTTCGGGTTTGGCGGATTCTCCTGAACGACCAGGAACCTTCTGTCGATAGTTAAGGAAGGGCGTGATCATGTCACTCTTCACCGGACCCGGCCGAAAGAGTGAGATATCGATAATCAAATCCGTAAACGAATCGGGCGCCATCTTTCCCACCAACTCGCGTTGGCCAGGGCTCTCAATCTGAAAGATGCCGAGCGTTCTCGTCGATTTAATTAAATCAAAGGTCTTCTTATCGTCGAGCGAGATCCCTTCAATATCGACCGCTCTTCCCTCAACTCGTTCAATCTCGTCGAGCGCGTACGAAATCGCCGATTGCATCCGCACCCCCAAGACATCGAGCTTGAGCAAGCCAATTCCTTCAACGTCATCTTTATCAAATTGCACCATCGGATACCCGCTGGGATTGCGCTCCATCGGCGCTCGATCATGAATGGCGATATCCGAAAGCGCTATCGCGCATGGATGCATCGCTAAATGGCGCGGTAAACCATCAAGCCGCCCGGCGAGATGAATTGCCATTTTAAGAAGTGGAGTATTTAGGTTAAGCGATTTGAGTTCGGGCAAGTTGTTCAGCGCTTTAGAAATATTGCTGGCTCGGATATGGGGCAATGATTTTGCAATCAGATCAATCTCCACTGCGGGAATTCCAAGCGCCGCTCCAACGTCACGAATCGCGTGACGCGCGCGATAGGTCTCTACCATCGCCACCGTCGCGACCCGCGATTGATTATTAGGTGTACTCCAATTAGCGTCGCCATACCGAGCAAAGACCGCGTCATATATTTCTAATCGCCGATGCGATTCCACGTCGATATCAATATCGGGCAATTCACCGCGCAACGTCGAGCAAAATCGCTCCATGATGAGACCCTGCGAAAGCGGCTCGACCCCCGATATCCCCAAGAGATAACAGATCAGCGAGCCCGCCCCGCTACCCCGCGCGGCAACTCGCACCGATCGTTCACGAGCCATATCTGCAATATCCGCGACCGTTAAAAAATACGATTCATAACCAAGCGTTCGCACAGTGGCGAGTTCTTCTTCTAACCGCTCGGCCGCGGCAACCGATAGCGAGCCGCGATATTTACTAGCCAACCCGCGTTCGCATCGCGCCCGCAGTTGTGCCGCCATTTCTGAGTGCGAGCGTGAGCCCACAACGCTGGGTTCGGGTAAATGGATTTCGCCTAGTCCGATATCGGTGCGCGGAGATAACACGGTGCGCTCAGCCCAGACCGCGGTCTCATGGAGCAGGGTTCGAGCGTTTCGCTCCCCTGCCGCCCGAGCTATTTCGTCAGCGATTCGTGTCATTGATGCTGAATCCTTGAGATAGGCCTCGCTATTGCGGCGTTCGATGTGGCGATAATTCAACGGCACCAGATTGCGGGTTGCATCCAAAATATCTGCGACCGGGCCATCTGTTCGGTCAAGCATGCGCGCCGCATTTGTCACGATAGCCGGCAAGCCATGATCTCTAGCAAAGCCCAGTGCTTTAGCCGCATGCGGAGTACTGAAAGCCCCATCGCCCGGTGTTTGATGCGAGACGACTTCAATTATCTGCGCGGCAAATAACTCTCGGGTGGAGTTGAATATCGATAGCGCTTCGGTTTGTCGACGACGACCGATTGCGGCGCCGAGTTGTGACTCCGGGCCATGAAGGATGATGAGATCACGCGCATATTCTGCAAATCGTTCGAGGAGTTCGTAGCTCAAAATATTTTCACTTGATTGCGGGTTGCCTAGATTGAGAGCGGAGAGCAATCGATAGAGCGAGCCCAACTTTCCAGATTGGGCGAGCAGAGTGACTCGGAATTTCTTCTGAAGAAAACTGAGGTTGACTCCGAGGATTGGTGCAACGCCAAAGTTTTCACAACTTTGCGCAAAACGAATCGCGCCAGCCATATTGTCACGGTCGGTCAGGGCAAGCGACCGCATGCCAAATTCTGCGGCGCGTTCGACGAGTTCATCTGGTTGTGCTGTTCCGTATTTAAAGGAGTAGCCACTGGTCACTCGTAAATGGGTGAAACTGGTCATGAGATATCAGGTTCTTTATCGAGATGGTTATTACTGCGGACGAGATGTGGGACGAATGATCCACTTGTTAGTCAGCTCGTCGAGCTCGATCTCAAAGGTAGAGAGTGCGCCTTCGGGGGCCGCTTCTACTCGCCAGATAGCGCGAGCGCCGTCATCAAAGATCGCTAGTTCGTCCTGGAGATGGTTCTTGCCATCAGCGATTCGATTCCACCAACCTCCGGATTCACGCCACCTGGAGACGATGGCGTGAATATGGAAGCGTTTGCCCTTGTAGATGAACTCAAGCGGCTCCCCTTCGGGGGCTAAGACTCGAGCTGACGGAGCTGACAAGGGCACCTGTTGGTCAGGAACCTGTTGGTCAGGAACCTGTTGGTCAGAAACGGAGACGGAGGCGGGTTGTTCGAACATATGTTCGAAAGATAACTGCCCCCACTGACAAAGGCAAGGCCCGGCAAGGTGGCTCGGGCTGGCTGGCAGGATAGCCGGGTGGATACCCCTCTGAACCTGGCGCTCGCCCTGCTCAGTGGGGCCTTCGTAGGCTCGGTCCTCGGACTAGTCGGGGCGGGCGGCGCGATGCTGACCGTGCCCATCCTGCTCTACATATTTCATTACTCCCCGATTCACGCGACCACCGCCTCATTGGCGGTCGTATTTATCGCCGCGCTCTTTGGCGTCATTCCTAAGGCGCGAAGCAAGGACGTTCTCTATCGCGAGGCGTTCACGGTATGGGCGTTGGGTCTCGTCACCAATCTAGGCGGCTCGGTAGTCGCGAAACATTTAGCTCCATCCGTCATCACGGGCGGATTCGCAATCATTCTCGTACTTGCTGGCACGTCCATGTTGCGCGGAAATGTCACGGATCGACCAGAGCGCAAAATTCCATTCTTAATACTGCTCGCGATTTCGCTCGTCATCGGCGCGATGACCGGAATTTTTGGAATTGGCGGCGGCTTTTTAGCGATTCCCGTCCTTGTGCTCTTCTTTCATATTCCGCACAATAAAGCGGCTGGCACCTCGCTGCTGATCATTGCGCTGAACTGCTTGACCTCATTTATTGGCCACCACAATATCTGGCATGAGGTTCATTGGTTTGTTCCGGCGGCAATCGCTGCCTCCGCGGTGGTCGTCTCCACCATTGCTTCACATTTCAGTAAGCGCGTGCCGGCCAAGCAACTACGGCAAGCATTTGCCGTAGTCCTTTATGCAATAGCAATTTTCACTATCCTCAAGACATGGCTCGGATAAGCGCATGGTTGCTCGCGTGAGTCGTCGACTAACCTCCGAATTTATCGGCACCGCTCTACTGCTCCTCACCATCATTGGGTCCGGCATCATGGCGACCAATATCAGCAACGATGGTGGCGTTCGCTTAATGATTAACGTCTTCTGCATCATCTCGATTCTCGCGGTATTAATCACTATTTTTGGGCCGATTAGCGGGGCTCACTTCAATCCCATCGTGACCATCGTGGAACTCTGGCGGCGACAAATTTCTGCCGCAACCGCCGCCTTGTATGTGGGTGTTCAGATTGCTGGCGCGATAGTCGGCACCATCACCGCCAACTTTATGTTCAACAAGCCACTCGTCTTCGCCTCGCATCATGACCGCAGCGGAATGAGTAAATACCTAGGTGAAGTATTGGCGACCGCTGGGTTGCTGGTTGTGATTGCCCTGCTGCGCAAAAACCAATCGCTCCGCTTCGCGCCGGTAGTAATCAGTGCATGGATTGGCGCGGCCTGCTTCTTCACCTCGTCCACCTCGTTTGTGAATCCAGCTGTGACAATCGCTCGGTCGATGAGCAATACCTACGCTGGTATCGCGCCCCATTCCATCCTGCCCTTCATCGCCGCCCAGATGGTGGGAATGGTGCTGGGAATTGGAGTATCGCGTTTCTTCGGTGCTCGTTAAAATTCCACCATGACGCTGCGCTCCACGATTACCGGATCAGGCGAACCACTATTGCTTGTACATGGATTGGGATCCTCGGCTCGGGCGTGGAATCTAATCGCCCCCACTCTTTCACAGCAATTCACCACCATCGCAATGGATTTACCGGGTCACGGTCAATCGCCGCACGAACCGGCGCAACCGATGGATCCGGTCTCCTTGGCAAACCGTTTAGTCGACGAAATGGCGGCGCTTGGCTTTAATGAATTTCATTTAGTCGGCAATTCATTGGGCGGTTGGATCGCGCTTGAAATGGCGGCGCTTCATCCGAATCGGATTAAGAGCGTCACCGCGCTCGCGCCAGCTGGCTTATGGCTTACTCCATATACGTCACGCGTTCCAGGTGCGGCCGTATCGCGCGTTATGGCGGTCTCGCTGAAGTCGGTTGCACCGTCATTGTTGAAATATGAGTGGGCAAAGAAAATTGGCTTTGGGTTGGTAAGTCCAAAATGGCGCGAGTTGCCGCTTGATGTAATGCTCAACGCGACGATGGATATGGGAACTTCGAAGGGATACTTCCCAGCATGGGATGCATTCCTCGGTGCGCGATTTGAAGCCGACATTCCAGAATCCGTGCCGACCACAATTATTTTTGGCGATACTGACAACACTTTGCCCGCTCGCACCTCACAAGAACAATCGCTACTCCCTGCGCATGCCAAGTGGGTTGTGCTTTCCGAATGTGGCCATGCGCCGATGTGGGATCAGCCCGAAGCGGTTATCGCAGAAATTCTTGCCGCTGCTGAAATCTCTGCCTGATGGTCGTCGTTTATTTCTGGTCCATCAAAAAACGGCATCTTGCACGCGCGCTGTGGCACATGGGTGTTGATCGATTATCGCTTCGCGCAACCAGCGTTACATTTTTTAAGTCACTCGGAACCGGCAAAGGCGAGACCTTCACTCCGTCGGATGCGGATATCACGCGTTGGGGATTGCTCGTCGTCATTCCCGAAGAAGATGTTGCCGCATTTCATAACAGCCGAGTCGTAAATTCGTGGCGCACTTTCTCGCAATCCGAATATCGACTGCTCCTCAAGCCGATTTCATCTCACGGTCAATGGTCAGGCAAAACTCCGTTCACTGTCACAGCAGAACCATCCGAGAAGTGGAATGGACCCGTCGCAGCAATAACTCGTGCTCGGATCAAATGGCGCATGAATGCAAAATTCTGGCGAGCCGTACCACCCGTGACGACCAGCCTGCGACAGTCAACTGGCTTGCGTGCGGCAATCGGAATAGGTGAAGCCCCCATCGGATTGCAAGGGACTTTCTCCATCTGGGATTCGGCCGCCGCAATTCGCGAATTCGCATACCAAGGGGCGGCTCACACGGCCGCCATCAGAGCGACCGAACAATTGAATTGGTACGCCGAAGAACTCTTCGCTCGGTTCGCGGTGCTCGAAGAGAGCGGCACCCTTAAGACGCCAGACTGATAAATACGGCAGACTAGGCACATGTCTACTCGGTACTACCGCCAACGCGCTCGATCGCGCCGCGGTATTTCGCCAGTACAAAGTTATTTGCTCTTTGGCCTACTCGCACTCGAAATTGCCGCACAAATTTCTTATCCGCTGACCTCGCACAACGCTCTTCGCATCGTCACGATTGCCACCGTATATATCGGCGCGGCGCTAGTGCTTTTACATGCCATTTATTCTTACGGAAATAGATACGCCTACACGCTGTTAGTGCTCGTATTCGGTTACGCCTGGGGCGTAGAGGAACTCGGAAGTCGAACCGGTTGGCCATTTGGTCACTACGCCTATTCAAGCACTTTAGGACTATCAATCCTTAGCGTTCCGTTGGTTGTGCCATTCGCATGGATCATGATGGTGCATCCTGCGCTCATAGTCGCGCGCCGAGTCACTCCGCATTGGGCGTTCTTATATGGCGGAGCGGTTCTTATGGCGTGGGATCTATTTCTCGATCCACAGATGGTGAGCGATCACAGGTGGACGTGGAAGTTATCTGGTGCAACGGTTCCGTTCGAGCACCAAATTCCACTTTCTAATGCCGCTGGTTGGTTATTCGCCGGAATGGGAATCATCGCGATTCTCCATTTGGCGCTCCCCAAGGAGCGAAAGCGGGTGGGCGCAAACTCCTTGGCCATGGACATTCTTCTCGGCTGGACTCTTTTTGCCGGATTGATTGGAAACCTTCTTTATTTCCACCGACCAGGCGTCGCGTTGCTAGGCACCGTGGTACTCGGTGCTTTGCTAGCGCCATATTTTTTTGCGCTTTCATTCGGACGTCCTGATCAACTCTAAATGCTGATCGCATCCCTAATACTGAGCTTCGTTGGCTGCGGTTTGGTCATCATCAACAGTTTTTCAATGCGCGTCATCACGCCCGCTCAGTCGACAACCATCACTGACTCTATTGCAATTCTTATTCCTATGCGCAATGAGGAACGGAATGTTGAAGGGGCGGTCGCGTCGGTGATTGCGCAACGCGGGTTGGAAAACGCCTCGATCACCGTTCTCGACGACCAGTCGACGGATTCGACCTCAGAATTACTCGCGGGATTTTCGCAACAGATAAAAATTATCAACGGCACAAATCCACCATCGGGTTGGCTAGGAAAAATCCATGCTTGCTCTACCTTGGCCGCATCCACGGAGGCTGATTACCTTGTCTTTTTGGACGCAGATGTCCGACTCCATCCGAGCGCCATTTCAGCAACAATTTCTTCTATGGAGAAGTGGGGGTGGGATTTCATTTCGCCCTACCCACGCGAAATTGCCCGAGGTCTGATGGAGCGATTAATCCAACCGCTTCTTCAGTGGTCATGGATGGCGAGCGTGCCTCTTCGGTTGGCCGAACGATTGCGACAACCATCGATGGTGATAGCAAATGGCCAATTCATGGTCATCAAGCGCGCTGCTTACCTTGCCATTGGCGGACACAATTCAATTAAGGGCGAAGTTCTTGATGATCTCGAACTTGCGCGCGCGCTGGTTCGGGCGGGCTACAACGGCGGGGTCGCGGAGGCCAGCCAAATCGCCGAGTGTCGCATGTATGAAAGCTCGAACGAATTAATAGCTGGTTACACCAAGTCGTTGTGGCGCGCCTTCGGTGGTGTTGCTGGAACTTTATTTGCGGTTCTTATTTTGTGGCTTACCGGAATCACTCCGATAAATTCTGCCTCGCTCGGGCATCCAATCGGTTGGATCGCGTTTCTGCTTGTCATGATGTCAAGGTCACTTGCGGCCGCTCGGACTGGCGGCAATCCTGCGATGGGCGTTCTGCATCCCGTTGCGATTCTCGCCCTCTTTTATTTGATTGCTCTTTCATGGATTCGAAAGTCACGTGGCACCTTGCAATGGCGCGGAAGAGCGGTGGCGTGACTGTGAAATCTCAATGGGTGCCTCGATGAGCAAGATAGTGGTTATTGGCGCTGGCGTCGGCGGAATGTCGGCCGCGATTCGACTCGCTAAATATGGACACGATGTTTATGTCTTCGAATCCTCCGACCGAAGCGGCGGCAAATGCCGCACCGAGTGGATCGGTGACTACGCCTTTGATACCGGTCCGTCGTTGCTGACAATCCCCGCCGTCTATCGCGATTTATTTCTCAAAACCGGTAAGCGACTAGAGCACATTTTGGAACTGCAACCAGTAGACCCAGCGTTTGATTATCACTTTTCCGATGGATCGCGCATAACGTTTCCAAATCTGTCACTCCCTAAAGTCTGCCAATCTATTGAAGCTGCGTTCGGCAAGGTACCTGCGGATCAATGGCACCGACTCATGCAGCGGGCGGAGCGGATGTG
>Ga0208498_1000358_pt1 | contig 18631 bp, 16 predicted proteins | sample CryBogCBE12Aug09_FD_185502 | JGI IMG/M metagenome (GOLD analysis project Ga0208498, IMG submission 185502) | Freshwater microbial communities from Crystal Bog, Wisconsin, USA - CBE12Aug09 (SPAdes) (version 2) | ecosystem: Environmental > Aquatic > Freshwater > Lake | place: Crystal Bog... | reverse complement strand
AACAGTTTTCAGAAATAGCGAAACTGTCCAGTTTCAACGTGGATAAATTCTCTCATGAATTGGGGGAGCTGGAAAAGGTGGTCGCCTCGCTTCGACTGAAAACGAATGAACTGAGCGAGAACTAATCCGGTGGCTGCATTTCTCGATCTTGATCTCGACGATGGCGAGGTGGTGTTTCAGCGTGGTAGCGAATTTCGCTCAAGTGAGTGGAAGTTGGTGGTTCAGTTCTGGCTACCAAGTGACTACCTAAGGTACGAGAGCGAAGACAAGTTTCGTATTGCATTGCAAAAGCTCCTAGCGGATTGGTCGTGGTTCGACGTGATTTGGGAGGGGGATGGCAACGTCGTCACTCTCTCCGATTCGCTTCGCAACGCAATCAATGAAGTGACGGAAACAGGAAGACAGTTTGAAGCGCTGGGTGGTCTTGGCTACCCCACTGAAGTCGTTCCGGAGTCGATAGAAGGCTTTAAGAGAAACTTGACGAGCTTTCAAAGGAGAGACGTCACAGCGTTGCTGAGAATGCCATTCGGGAGCAATTTCTCCGTGCCTGGCGCAGGTAAGACAATGGTTGCGCTTGCTGTCTGGCAAACGCGGCGACACGACATTCCAAATCTTCGACTCCTAGTGGTCGCTCCAAAATCTGCCTTCAGTTCATGGCTTAACGAAGTTCGAGACCTCTTTATTGACCCACCCCAGGTCCAAATATTCGGAGAGGGCCCCATCGAGTTGGGCACAAGCATTGTGATCTGCAATTACGAGCAATTGCAGTCGCTCTCTAAGCTACGGAGGCTTACGAATTGGGCATCGAATGCCCCCACCGACCTTGTTTTCGATGAGGCGCACCGAATAAAGTCCGGACCGATAGGGGTTCGCTGGAGGGCGGCCCACAATTTGCGCCAAGTTGCTCGACGGGTGGATCTTCTAACGGGAACGCCAATGCCTCAGGACTATGAGGACTTGCGCAGTCTCTTCAGACTTTCTTGGAATAATCTGCCCCCTCGAATCACTTCAGACGCAGGAATTAGGGCGCTGAATCGGGGAGGCGTTTTTGTTCGGACCACCAAAGACGAGTTGGGTCTACCCACTCCCACGCTGAGATTTGAATTAATTCAAATGGGTCCCATCCAGCGCGAGGTGTACGACGCGTTGCGACGTCAATACGCCGGTAGCTTTCGGCTCTCGTCAAGTCAGGAAGACTTTTTTGCAAAGCGTGGCAAGGCTGCCATGACCCTGATCGCGGCCGCAACAAACCCCGGACTGATTGTGAAGGATGTGGGGGAAGATCCGTATCTTTCCCTCCAATGGCCCCCACGGGAGGTCAGCACGAATGCGTCCCTTCTGGCCGTTCTGCATGACTATGCAAGGAACGAAATTCCGCCGAAGTATCAGTGGCTGATTCAACATGTTGCGAGGCTTGCCCGGGAGGGGAAAAAGGTGTTGGTTTGGAGCACTTTTGTTGGAAATTTGCTCGCGATGGAGCGTGTGCTCAAGAATTTCGGCCCAGTGGTTGTTCATGGTTCAGTTTCTGCCGCGGATAGGGCCGAACGAATCAAAAGATTTGAAGAGGACGAAAGCTGTTCGGTCCTGATAACGAACCCTCAGACGCTTGGCGAAGGTGTCAGTCTTCATCGGGTGTGCCACGATGCCGTCTTTGTCGATCGAAGTTACAACGCGGGGCTTTACCTGCAGGCGGTCGATCGCATCCATCGCCTCGGACTCGCTCACGATGTGGAAACCAATATCGTTTTTCTTATTTCCGAAGGATCGATTGATGAAAGAGTCGCGATTCGGGTTAAGGAGAAAGTCGGCAAGCTTTTCCAGGCGATGGGCGATCCAGGCCTGGTAGTCGCTGATATGCACGACGATGACAACCATCGCGGCATGCATGAGGGTTTTTCGAACGAAGACTTGGACGACTTGCTCTCTCACTTGGTGAGCGAATGATGTCTGGCGATAGAGAGCTTGCTCTCATCGGCTTCATAGCTCGCGCCCTACGCCAGAAGCCGAGCCGCGCGGATTTTGTTCGGTTCTGCATGAACCACGCTTGGTCGGCTGTGCCCGGTGCGCATCGAAGTGAGTGTGAGCGCAAGTTGGGGGAGCTTCGCCGTCAAGGCGTCGTGATGGACGTTGACGGACGCTTTACGTGGAACAAAGAATCGTTGGTGGAATTCTTCGCTCCATTCTTGGCTGATGGAATTCCTGGGGCTTGGGCGACGTTGGCAGAAATTGCCGGATCTGACAAGGAATTTCTTCGAAAATTTGACAATGCAGCTCAGGTGGCGTTGGGCGCTGCGGGCGAGGAGTTTGTAATTCGGTATGCATCGGAACGGTGCAGTTCCGAGTTGCAGCAGGAGATAATTCACGTTAGTAAGACGAATGATGCAGCTGGCTACGACATCAGAATTCCGGGGGGCGATTCAGACTTTGACACCTCTGCACTTGAAGTCAAGACGTCGGTGCTTCCCGGAGAAAGTTTCAGTTTTTATATCTCGAGAAACGAATTCGAAGTCTGCCGTAAAACCGCCAATTGGTATCTCGTGGGGGTTCGGAGACTGGAGACTGGTTTTGAAATCGTCGGCTACCTGACGAATGACGTACTTTCGGAGGCCCTCCCAGATATTGCCCTCGCACCTAACATTCTGTGGGAAACCTTGAGGGTCCAGATTGAACAATTTCGATTTCGCGGTGGACTCCCTGGCCTGCTGCAGGAAGTTATGAACTGAATCCGGCAATCCAACGCTCGAAAGTGCCAATCGCTGACAGTTCGAGCTGGAACCGCGCGAGTTGATCAACTGATTTCGTTATTGTGACAGAGTCGCTTCCAACATTAATCAGGTCTTGGTAGCTGTACGGCGGACGAGCCGGAGATCGTTTCAACCAAGTCACTGAGAATGTCGGATCGATGGCACGATAAAGCCACTCGCATAGCGCATCATTTGGCGAGGTCATTAGCGCCTTCGAATCAGACTGGCACAGTTTTGCTGGGTACGGGTATTTCGAACCAGGGAGCGTTATCAAGAACTCGACGCCTCGTTCGGGAAAGAAATCAGGCCGCAGGGTGTGAACGATTTTTGGTACCGGAATATACGCCTCGCCAAAATTCCTGGTTCGCCCACCGGCATTCCATTGATTTATGCCTGACTTCTCCGGAACTGAGTGATTCCTCACTGAATAGAGCGGCAGGACCACAAAGTTACTCGAACCGTGAAAAGCACCTTTAGTCATTTCAGGTCCTTTTGTGCCAAGTGGCGAGCTAGTGATGTCACGAATCAGTCGGCCGAAGAACGATTGAACAGTTCTGCGACGAGTTCATCAATCTGAGCTTGGTCAAGCGACGTTAAGTTCCTCCGTCCCAGGAGTAGATCAATTTCTTTTAGCACGGTTCGCACCTCATTGCGAGAGTATGAGGTGCGTGAGTAGCGTGCACCAACAGCCTTGATGAGGGCAGCGGCTAGTTTCCAAGAGGCGGCCGTATTAGTCCGCCCCATGAGCTGCGCTGGAAAATCCGAGTTGACCGTGAGGTATTTGAAAGCAGTATCAAATTCGAGATCAGTAATTCTCGAAGCAAAAAAGGCATGCCACCACAGGCGTGATATCGATTGGTTTCTCCAGCGCGCTCGAGACGTTGTGTCAAAGCGATGAATAATCAGTGCATTGCCACTCGTTTTCAATTTGCCCAACTCGAAGGGCCATCGCTCATCGGTGTAGTCGGAAAAGTCTCGCACGGCCAGGGTGACCCAGATCCTTGGATCGCAAGCATCGGCGGCGGTGAGCCCGGGGAAGGCCGCAAGTATTTTTTGGGCGTTCACCAGGTCATTGTTTTGCTCCCACGAGGTGCCGGTGGGCATGGCCAATGAGGTGCCTGGGTCCCAGAGATACTCGCTCTCAGAATCGACAAGCTGAAATTTCGACTTCAAATCTTCGTAGTTCAGCATTTTGCCGCCTGAAGTGAGGAGCTCCTTCGGACTGCGTTCTGCGACGCCCCGCAACTGAAGTAGAGAGTCTTCGGATAAGACTCGTAATGGCTCAATAGGTGGCATTGAGAAGGGCTCCTATTCCCTGGTTTCCCAGAATCTTGAGGGCAATTAAGTTCATCTGATCGAAATCCTCAGCGTCTCTGGGTATCACGAATCCCGATTCAACAAGAAAGTTCTCGAAGCTACGCGCCCAGGGGGCATCTTCTGTACCTGAAGTGATGATGTAGGCCAATGCAGCCACGACCACATCTTTCAGAAGGTTGGTGAATAGTTCGGGTCGCCTCTGTGGATGGGCATGGACCGTGTTGTACCACTGATGAGCCACGACTCCCATCGACACAGCGATGGCTTCGGGTCCCGGCGAGATTGTGTACGAATTTTTCTCAACATCTTGCGACAGTTGAATTCGCACCATGTTGCTAAAGGCGGTCCTGATAGGGGACACCTCAAATTCAATCTCAGGATGCACTGCAAGAACCTCGCCGGCTTCCAGCAAGAACTTGAAGCCGGAATATTCCTGGTGTACCTGCTGGAATTCGTAAGTTCCAATCTTGTCGGTTGTCACAATTGAAGGTGTGGCGACGACTTTTCCTGTTACCCCGCCTTTTGGTAGCACAATGACGCCCGCCATGGCGGTGATGTTGAAGAGTTCCCGATAGAGGGTCTGAGAACAAAAAACGTCGAGCACAATTTTCGCACGACCATCCACGAGAAAGTCGCGAATGTCGTCTGCTTCAAGATCCACATCGAAGGAGAGCTGCGTCATATTCTCTTCGGAATTGTCGTCAATGTGTGGTGTGATGTGACAATCAAATATTCCACTGGGGATGTCATTCGCATAGGGCGAAAGAACAGGGTGGAGGTAACTTCTAGCTCTCACTGGCATCGAACATCACTCCTTCGTAGGCATAGTTAAAGTCAACTGGATCAAGCTCGAGTCGCAGCGTCCTCCGCCCCAGATCCTTGGCGTCAAGGGTCGTTTCGCGTACCCATCGTTCACCAATCTTGAACTGGATGGCCTCGCGATCGTTTTCGCCACTCCGGTAGAGAGAAAATTTGAAGTGACCTCGAATGACTGGGGTGAATGAGACATGAACGACATTCGAATCTGGGTCTCGTCGAACAACACGAAGATCTTCGACCTGCTTGCCCTTCGGTCGTTTTGATTTTGGCGAAATTGCCCCAGTAGGACTTGGGTTCGGCCCGCCAGGGGTCTCCACGGTTCCGTCGCCACCCGTGAAGCCGGTACCATTCCCTGGTTCATCGACCTCCACTTCGGCACCGCGTTGCACCGGGCGAAGCCGTGCTGCGCCAACCGATTGCTTCCGAGACATATCGCCCCCATCTTCACGCCGAGAGCGTTGGCCACCGCTGTTGAAGAGAAAATCAAGGTCGCTTATGAAAATTTCTTCAGTTGCGTCGAGCGCGGCTCGAGACATAACAAGAGCGCGCACTTCATCCGTGAACTTTTCATAATTTTTCTTTGCCGTCTTGCGCTCGGTAGCGTCACTAATTCGGCTGTACTCAAATTTCGTATGTTCTGGATTTTCGAGACTTCGGAGTGTGGTCGACCCGTCCTTTCCTTCGACCGAAACGACAAGACGAAAGGGCCGGGTGCCTGGAAATCTTTGAAGTCTCAATGCCTCGTCGGTGATGAACATGCCTCGGCGCAAGACGGCAACTTCTTGACCCCGGCACTCATCCGAAATGTCGAGAAACCATTGCACGTGGCCGAAAGTCGACGATTCAAAGGATCCAACACAGTCCCCCTTTGCGGACCCAACCACGCGCGATGCCTCGAGCCCGTCGAGACCATCAGTGTCGGAGTTCCAGCCCGTGTTCACGAGAATCTCTTCAAATCGCGCTGAAAGCGAGTCGATCGATTCACGATTCATGACAGTTCCGTCACCAAGGCGAACTTCGAGGTTGCCATTTCGAAGTGCGTACGAGAAATTTACGAAGACCGCGACAACGATGCGATCCCAAATTGTCGCTTCGTCTTCGTTGAGCAGTGGACTTGGGACATAGATTGAAGTTCCAACTGCCGGAACGTCTGGTATCTGAGGCCGCAACTCCTGAGCCCACCACGGAACATTGTCATTCAAGAGCGGCTGAAGCTGGTCTTCGACTCCGTAGTAACCGGTTCCTTGCGTAATGCCCTCAGCGGTCTCCATCGAAAGCAAAATTGACTTTCCCTGGAATCGTTGCTCGCCACCTAACTCCGTGTAGTAGAAAACCGACTGAGGTGCGCTTACCGCAAATGGGGCCTTGGATCCGTGTCCGAACGAGCCACCTGCGTCAGCCGACGATTTAATACTTAGCCCTGAACCCTTCACCAAGGCCCTCCATGGTCCGGGAGTGCCACCCGAAATTGGACCAGTGAGACCGGTCGTGTTGTAGTCGTGAATACCGAAGATGGTGACGCGATCCGAATCAACTGAGTCTTTCGCAGATCGATAGAAGCGCGCGTACTTGTTGTTTCCATCACCATTAAAAATTTGAATTGCCCGAGCTCGTGCCAGTTCCAGCCAATGCGACAGACCCTGAATTTCGGGAACGCGTGAGGCTTGAATCTCATTTAATGTGTAGCTCACAATCGCCGTTTTGCCGCTGATGGCCACGTCCATTGAGTTTTGAATAGTTTCCCGAACGAGTGAGAAAACATGGCGACCCTTGAAGGTGTCAATAGCCGCATTCTGCGGTCCGTCTTCTTCGCCACCGTTATTCAGTGGAAACTTCCAAGCTGCAGTCACATGCCACCACTTTCGAAACTATCTACGTAGGATTGATGTGTCGGGGGCAAACACAAGCTCGCACTCGACCTCTCAGAACTTAGTTGATAGCAGTGACATGGCTCCGTTTTGACCGCCATGAGACAACCGCCACCTAATCTGAGCAACCGCTGACGAGGGAATGAATGTGACAGAAAAAAGAGACTTCAAGTTCATAGATTTGTTCGCGGGTATCGGCGGCATGCGAATTGGATTCGAGTCTGCTGGAGGCGTGTGTGTTTTGACTTGTGAAATCGACGACGCAGCCATGGCTGCGTATCGATTGAATTTTTCGCCACAGCATGAACACGTCTTCGCTGGCGACATCTGTGAACTGCCAAGTAGCGCAATCCTGGATCATGAGGTGCTGGTTGCCGGTTTTCCCTGTCAGCCCTACAGCATCGCAGGGCTTCGCCGTGGCCTTCAGGATGAACGTGGCTCGGTGTTCATGGAAATCATTCGTATCCTTCGTGACAAGCAGCCCAAGGCCTTCCTCCTTGAAAATGTGAAGGGGATACTCGCCCATGACAAAGGGGCAACTTTTGCTTACATGCTGTCATTGATTGAGAGCCTCGGCTACACGATGCGATACCAGGTCCTGAACAGCATGGTTCATGCCAATGTTCCTCAAAATCGAGAGCGCGTCTTTATCGTTGGTTTTCTTGAAGGTGAAGCCGCTACAAATTTTCGATTCCCTTCCGAGATCCCGCTGAAGAAATCAATTCAAGATGTGCTGGAGCGTGGCGACGTTGATCCGCGGTACTTTTATGACGATAGGTTTGGCTGCTTCTCTGAGATTGAGAAGTCGGTTGTGTCGTCAGAAACCGTGTATCAGTGGCGCCGTCATTACGTCAGGGAAAACCGAAGTGGTGTTTGTCCAACGCTGACGGCCAACATGGGGGCGGGAGGACATAACGTTCCTTTGGTTAAAGTGGAGGCGGGAATACGCAAACTCACCCCCCGGGAATGTGCGAATTTTCAGGGGTTCCCAAAAGGCTTTCGCTTGCCGGACCAATCCGACAGCAAGTTGTATCACCAATTTGGCAACAGCGTTACAGTGCCGTTGATCAGTCGCCTAGCGAAGGAAATCGCCCAGGTGCTATAGCACTTTGGCCCAAGAGTATCTCAGTAGCATTCGGTTCGACAGTGCCCGAGGTCCGAATCAACCTGTCGGCTCCTAGCTACTATGCAGGTTTAGGCGAAGCCGACAACCTCATTTTGCACAGCTTTATTGGATTTGACGTTCGGAATACTCATGAGCCTCAGCTCTGATTTTTGAAAATGAGGTGACCGTTTAGGCCATTTTTGGGCCGTCGACCAAGGGGTACTCGTAGATGAAGCTCGAGCCTGCAAAGGGCATAGGTAAAAATCACTGTGGACGCCCATGAGGTGTGGTTTCTGGACTGACTTCGAGGGTTGAGGTGTTTCTCTCTTGAATTCTTCGATGTCATTGCCAACTGCGCTCTACTATTGTTGCGGCTGGTGATGTCGGTAAGCATCTAAATTGTACGGTGAGAGTCTGCAACACTCGTGGCTGGCTAATGATGAGGATGTTGGTGATTTGAGGTTGTCGCATGATTGATTCTAAGAAAAGGGGGGGGTCGCGACGCTCCGGGGAGTGCGAACTGAAGTTCAGGTTTTCTTGTTAGAGCAGCAGGGAAGTCCAGTCGGGCCAAATAGTTAGAAGGGGCGAAGTTGCGAGGCTATGCATATGGCCAGGTCTACGAGTCGGACATCGAAGATGAGTCTCGCCGGTCGCTTCGAGCAGCTTCCACGAAATAGGGGAATGTGATGGATTTTGAAGAGGAGTTGCGTCGAGAGCAAGCGTTCAATGAGCTCTATATGCGTGGACTAGGAGGTGAAAACGGCTCAATTACCACCTCGGACGACGGGTGGGGAATGCATATAGTGCGGTTCACCCCTGGGCCGATAGTTGCGCGGCTGGCATTCGATGGCGCGGATATCACCTTGGGGAAGGGCTTCTATGTTGGGCCTAGGTACGCTTTGGTATTGGGCGCCACGGTGGTCAACTGGGAAAGTGATGTGGGGCGTCTGCTGAACAAACGTGAATTGGGGGGTCGCCACGGCGATACCCCCCGTGTAATAGCGAGGCGCGTATTTCAACACGATGGGCCCAACATCGTTAATTTTTTCGACGAACCAAAAGGTACAATTTTTTTCCAGGATTGGGGATCTAATGGGTGAGCCTTCTAACAGTGATTTTCTTCGCTCGGCCGAAGCTGTTCTTTCTGCAATTAGGCAGGCAAAAACCGGCGAGATGAGGTCAATGCTCGGGACCATTCAGCCCGATCAGGATGCCTACATACGAATGCCGATCGAGACATCGGTCGTTGTCGAAGGCCCTCCGGGCTCGGGCAAAACGGTGGTGGCAGCACACCGGGCCGCCTTTTTATCATCGACCACCGGTCTAAATGCTGGAAACGTCTTATTGGTTGGGCCGAGCATCTCGTGGATCAAGCACGTTTCGCCAACGTTGAGTCAGATTGTCAACGGAAAAATCTCCTTGCGTTCAGTCGCTGGTTTTTTAGGGGAGTGTGCGGCATTAAAAAAACCACTTGAGGCCGAAGAAGGGAATTTGTCAAAGGATGCGATTGGGGGGTCAAGTCAGCTTTGGCAACTCATTTGTGATGCTCATGCAGTCGTGTCAAAAGAGGTCGACGCCGCTTTAGGGAGCGGAGCGCTGGTAAAACAGCTGACACGTGCCCTCAAGAAGAGAGACCCTCTGGTCGCATCCCTGTTAGACGACACTTCGCTGTGGAGCTGGATAGAGGGTTACAAGCCCGGAAAGGGACTGATTGATAACCCTGGCTATTTAGGTCTTTCGGCAGCGATCAATGTTGTGTGCCGAAATACGTTGGTACCTAAATTTGACCACATCATTGTCGATGAAGCGCAGGACATCAGTCCTTTGACATGGCAGCTGTTGAAACTTGCGCTACGACCTAGCGCAACGATGACGCTGTTTGGCGACCTAAACCAACAACATCGACTGGCCTCTCAGTTCACCTGGGCCGACATATTTTCAGCAATAGATCTTGGCGAGGTCAGAGTGGAAACCCTCGGTGTGGCATATCGAACGACTCGCCAGATATTGGAGTACGCAGCAAAATACGCGCCCTCAAATGCGGGCCTGCCCGAAATCCTGATGGAAGGTCCGAACCCAATTGAAATTGAGGCTTCTGATGAAGATTTGGCGCTTCGATTGCTGGCCGAAGCGGAACGCCTTGCCACTGTTAGTCATCCGGCTCCAATAGCGGTAGTGGCTGACGATGTTACGGGATTGTCCTCTGCTTTGGCAGAGGCGGGGTGGATAAAGGGCGGGGAACATGAGTTCAAGAAGGGGGCGATGAAATTATTCGTTTTTGACCCTAGAGGCATTCGTGGACTTGAATTCAATTCGGTTATTGTCGTAAAACCAGATAACTTCAACGGTCCGCAAGGTCCCGGATTCGCGTATACGAGCCTGACCCGAGCATCTCAAAATTTGGTCGTCTTTGTGTAGCGAAAACACGATTTATCAGACAAATCCTGAATGTCTGTTGAGCGAGATTCTCAGAGAGTTGACGGTAGGGTTGGTTGCTAACAGTATGGTCGGCGTGGGGCATGCCAAAATTAAAGTCTGTTTGCCGGGTCGATGCAGGTGACGAACGGCCCATCGCCCCAAGGGAAGAAGCAATACTGTGCGGCAGACTCGGGCGTGCAAACGGTGAGACCGGCCCGCAATCTCACGAATTTACTTACTATTACGTTATCGATGGCAAGGTCGGCCTGAAGGTTAGTTGTTTCACGCTGTTTTGAGCTCATGGAAACTGCTTAGCGAGTCCGCCTGCATATGAGAAAACTCTGAGACGATGCAAGTGGGCAGTTCGAAAGGGGCGAATTAAAAGCACATTCCCTCGGCTCTTTCAAGCCGAGGGAAGCAGGAGTGCCCTGTTCATAGAGTGTCCGTTAGGACTGTTTACTTCTAGTTTGGGTATGTCGGCTACCGAATATAAGGCAAAAGCCCGACAACGAAGTGTACACGGAATAAGCCAGAGTTGCGCCTCGGCCAATTATTGGTCTGGACTCAGTGGATTGAGGTAGTCAAAGACTTCATTGAAACCCCCGGTGTAGCAACCCGCTTTGTGAAGCTCACGGAGAGTTTCCTGGAATGTGGGGCGATCGGAGGGGTATTTTGAGGCCATCCTCCAAATAACTTCACCAATTTCCTCGTTTCCAAAGGCGAGGAGGAGTGCCTTTTTGTCATGCTTCGTACTCGGCACATTGATTGCTCTTTTCTTAGACAGCCCGGTGAATCGTCTGAACAAGAGCCCCACCTTCCAAACGTCCCTCTCCATAGTGGGGGCCACTTCATTGATGTTTCGCCATGTTGGAGTTTCGCCAATTGTTTCGAGGGCGGATTGATCGTTCAATAGGTGATGCGGCAGAAATGAATCGACATCGATGAAGTACGGAAAGATTGCTTTGCCAATCCGATACATCAAAATGTTGTTGACGCTGAAGTCGGGCATCAACAACCCCTCGTGGTGGAGCCATGCTGCCACCAAAATTGTTCTGAATGCAATACCTTGGAGCTCGCTCTCAGTGAGTGGGTCAATTCCCATCATTTTCAGCTCTGCGGGATGTGAGGTGAATACGTCGGAGCTCAATAACTTCGGAGAGGTTGCAAGCCTCGAGATCCGGTCTGTCGGAATCAGGTTCCCGTCATTCATTTCAAAACCAACGAACACATCACCCTTCGTGACGAGTCGCTGCGGAAAGGAGAGGTAGTGCTGTGAGAACGCGCTAGCGAACACGTTGCCTGACGAAAGAAGTTGCTGCAAGTGCCTCACAGTTTCAAGGCGAACTTCTAACTTGCTTGCGACTGTCGAAGCTTTGTAGATCTTGAGTAACGTTTCTTGGGTATTGTCATTCAGTTTCCATCGGAAAATTTCAGCCTCACCACCAATCATTCCAGACCGCTCGAGGGCGACGTCCTCGAGTCTCAGTCTGTTGAGGGCCATGTAATCCCGAAACCCAGGTCATCAGTAGTGTGTTGGGCCGCTTCGCACGCAATCTTTTCAACAAGACTGAGCGGGGAGCCCCGTTCAGTCGACACCTTGGCAACCAATTTCTCAAGTGCTCGACTCGCTCGCAAGGCATCAGCAAAGCCATCGGTCGTGAAGAGAAGTGTCCAATTCGCGGGAAGGTCACCTTCGTGCTTTACGGGACGCACCTTCCAATTGGGCAGCCGGTCAACTTGGTTTTCAGCCAGATCAGAGTGGGTCGGAAGAATTAGTTCCTCGAAGCGGGCGTTGAGACTGCTAATAAATAGACCCCCATCGCCCGACAGCCGAACCCGATGGAACCTCCTTTTCAGGGTGTCGACGATAAGAATTTCAGCGGTAGTGCCAAAAAGTGATTCGCCAGGAATCGCCATCCCATTTGCCGCCGCGAAATCAGCCGGGTATGAAAACTGACTAGTTATTGCGTGGGGCAAGTGGTCAAGTCTGAATCGGTGACTCAGCAGTTGGCCGAACACGTCCCACTGAATCTCGTCGATTGTTACCTGCTCCAGTGCAACTGCTAACTCGTTAGCTATCAACCGGCTGAAATGGTATGCGCCTTCGTCTGCAAACTGCTCGCTACTGATTCCATCGCAAAGAACTTGAATGGCATATCTTCCGTTTACAGATGATGAAATTGCCCCGAAATCCTGAAGCAATTGTCTATTGGTTGCATGGCGGAGGCCTCGGGCGCTTACTTGCATAATCCTCACACCTGGAAGTTGCAGGTGTGAAACGGTCAACGCAGGAGTGGGATTGAGACCAGATGCGAAAGGGGTAGCAATCGAGGATGTCCAATTAAGAATGCGAGCAGTTGATTTAGTTCGAAAAAGTTTCATTTGTGACCATCACATTTTTCGCGACCACCGTTACATTGGCTACAAGTCGAGGGGATTGCGACTGCCGAGTTGACGCCATCGTCAGTGAGTCGCAATTTTGAGGATGTGTAGATTCCGATACCGCTGCCGGGCACGGCGAGGAGGTTCTCTTTTATTTCTCTGACCATGGCTTTATCGATTTCACGATCGGACGAGGCGGAACTCGAGGTGATTTGAAAAATCAATTCAGTGATCAAGTCCCAGTATTTTTCAAGTGCCATGCCTTCGCGATTGTCCCAGCATTCGCCTGCACCGAGTATGAATCCATCAAGTGCCTCGGCATTGGCGGGCGGGAGCGCGAAAACGAATACGTGAGGACTCAGTACACCGCTGAGGCCCAACAATTTTTGTCGTGCTTTCGAGAGCGCTTCGTCGGTTTCGCCATGAGGTTGACCGTCAGTAAGCAGGAGGATTATCGGTTGTCGCTTGGACTCTTCAGGTCGGACCCGATAGTCCCTCAAAATCAAGTCGGCTGTCTTAGACAATGCCGCTCCGAACCAGGTTGCACCGCCACTGCTCAATTGTGGTAGTTGAAACCCCATGGGTGTGACCTCGGAGGCGTCGAGAAGGATATCGAAGTTGTTTGAGAACGTCGCAACCGTGAACAGAAGTTGAGAGCGCAGATTGACTTTTTCGCCGATTCGTCGGCCAAAATTATTTAGATGAGTCCTTGCAATCTCGAGTTGCGACACTGCCTGTTCGCTCTCGACTGCCTCCATCGAGCCAGAGACATCGAGCAGTAGGTAGATATGACGAGTTTTGGTGACAACATTGGCCATTGACGCCCCTGAGTTTCGAAAATTTATGAACTACATTCACATCTAGGCTAATGAAGGCAGGTGATCAGAGCAAATGCAGAAGGCTGTCTGGACTCGGATGTCGTTGAGGTCGACAGGTTTCTGCATTCTGAGACGGGGTTAGGTATATGAAGCGACGTGATTTGCGAAGCACTGCAGATAGTGCGGTAGGTGTTGTGGGGCCTCGATTAATCGAGCTTCATGCCCAGGAGCAAGCCTTAATCAGGGGCCTCCACGAGGTCGTCGCGAATCGGGCGAACGTACGCGTAAACGAGCGACTCGGAAAAATCACCTTGGCGGAGCTTGAAAAATCCGGACCAAGCATTAGGTCCGGCACCCTTGGGCAGCATGGCATCGTCACACTTCTCGACGCTCAGCGATTCAGAAATCAACTCGAACGATTTCCTGGAATTGGATCGGTTACTGCGTCGCGGATTCGTTCGATCATTACGCGCATCGCGACTGTAACGCCAGAGGACTCCCGCTTTTATAGCGATCCATCAAGTTGGAATGAAAACGACCACGCTTTCGTCTTGATTTTGATGCAGCTGGAGAGACTTCGCGATGCCAAATCGAAATCAGATGCAATCAGACGAGCCAACGAGTTGCGCACCATTGGTTCGCTGTTAAAAGAAAAAACAGGCGTTATTGCTTTTCTGTCAAGGTCGAATCGTGAAGAAGCCGAGAGGCTTTACGGAAAATTGTCCGAGACTGCTTCATCGAACTCGCAAGTAAATCTTGCTTCTGAGCTTGATCGACTAATTGAAATTGCGTCACCCTCAAAGTCGAAGGTAATTGCGAATCATGAAATCGTCCATGAATGGAGAGCGAAGAGTGCGACGCTCCTAGCACTCGCAGAAACAATTCTTGCCGAAAAACACTCCCAATCCGACCTTGGGGGCAACTCTGATGTGAACCCCGCTATTCAGGCAATTGGTTCACCCTCTCTTCTTCCGTCGACGTTGCAGGCGAGAATTAGATCGTTTGAATTGAAGTTGTCCGGATTTAAACGCCAATTGCGCGGTTATCAAAGCTTCGGTGCACGATTCGCCCTATGCGCCGAGGGCGTAATCCTCGGTGATGAAATGGGCCTTGGAAAGACCATGCAGTCACTTGCCGTCGCCCATCACATTGCGCAAGAGAATCCGAAGGCTCGCATCCTCGTGATTGCGCCGGTCTCCATCCTCGAAAATTGGCGCCGTGAAGCCGTGGACGCAACCGATCTGCGCACATATTTGTTGTACGGGCAGGGTCGCGACGCTCGTGCAAGGGCCTGGGAGCGAGAAGGGGGGATTGCGATGACCTCCTATCAAACATTGCGTCGGCTCTCGCTCGATTCAGGTTTAGTGATCGACCTCACAATTGTCGATGAGGCCCACAAAATCAAGAACGAAGAAGCATTGCAGACACAAGCGGCATATGAATGCTTGGCCCGCAGTCGAATTCGAATTTTGCTGACCGGTACCCCGATGGAGAATCGAACCAAAGAGTTCATGTTTCTTCTCTGGTTGGCGAATCAATCGCTCGGCAACGAGTTATCTCGACAATTTGGCGATGGGTCAACAGCCCACTTTCAGGCGACGAAATTTCGTAAAGCCGTAGCACTTGGTTACCTCAGGAGAAATCAAGTCGATGTCTTGCAAGAATTGCCGGAATTACTACTCATGAACGAAATGACAACGCTCTCATCTGCTGAGATTGTCGAATATAGGCAGTCACTTCGTGAGGGGCATCATGCCGCACCACGACAATCGGTCAGCATTGGACTGGGTCCGAGTTCTTCAAAAATGGAGCGACTCCAGGAACTTCTGGAAGGTTACGCCGAACAATGCGAGAAAGTTCTAGTCTTTTCATCCTTCCTACGAGTCCTTGACACCGTTGTCGAGGTTGCTGAGGGGAGAGTGTTTCGGCTGGACGGAAAGATTCCTACAACTCAGCGTCAGAGGGTTGTTGACGAATTCACGGCCGTTCCGGGGTTCGCAGTGTTGGTCATGCAAATTGAGGTTGGCGGCGTCGGCCTCAATATTCAGGCGGCGTCGGCAATTGTCATTGTCGAACCACAGTGGAAACCAAGTACCGAATGGCAGGCGATTGGTTGCGCCTATCGAATGGGCCAGACCCGACGGGTGATGGTCCATCGGCTATTGGCCACTGACACAATCGACGAGCGAATTGAAGAAAGATTGCAGTCGAAGGTTCGTATCTTCAATGCCATAGTCCGCCCAAGTGCTCTTGTCGACGAGATGGAAGAGGCGACCGAAACTGAGACGGAAACCAAAGCGTTGACGGAGATCATCGCCGAGGAACGACGGCGCCTTGAGGGATGAGGAGCGGGGTTCGAACGCACTTTGTCTTTGGACGCAAAATTGGGCAATTTAGAGAAAATCAATGCACTCGCACCCAGTTCTTACTGGGCTTCAAGGATCAGCCGAGGTAACTTGACTTTGGCTTCATCATTAAGGCGCAGATTTAAACTTTGATGACAAATGCTTCTGTGGTCACTCGTGATTGAAATTCAACCCGCTGACCCCTGAGGCAACCGTAGTGAATAATGAGACTGTTGGGTAAAGGCTCTCGGAGTTCGGGGTACGAGCAGTAATCCGTATTGCTGTCCACGTTTTAGACAAGACGCCATCGGAAATTGCGTGGATGCCTATAAATCACATTGATCGTTGGTACAGGTTCTTCGAAGTCAAAGTGGTTTTCACGCTGTCGACAGCACTAATTCGCATTCCGATGGACTTTATAGCCGTCGGCCCATTCGGCAGAGTTCGACAATCTTGACTTCGATGGGGTAGCGGTCCCATAGTTGGGAGTGAAAGGCCGATTCGATATGCGTCCTCAGTCGCTCAGCCATTGCTTCTCGTTCGACCTGAGAGATTGCCACCCAAGCCTCCTGCGTCGCCTTCCAATATGACTCGTAGGAGCCGGAGATGCCCAGCACTTCCTGGTCGGCTACGGGGTAGAGCCGAGGCATAATCCAGTGGGCCACCTTGCTCCGGAAGACGGGGGAGCTCTGAGGGCGACCGTAGTTATCGCGCTTCGCTAACGCGACCGTGTCGGGCAGCTTCGAGATGTTGGACCATTCAAGATTCTCGAAGGGTGTATCGAGGTAGGGGAGAGCGGACTCACTGTAGGCCTCGGCCATCTCGTCGAGGTGAGGGAGCGCCCACTCGATGATTTGCTCCTTGGTGACGGGGCGATAGGCCTTCCACGTTCCCACCCGCGGCATGATGAAGCGAAGCCACCACTCCTCGGTAAAGGGCTCGAGCTCCTTGAGCATGTCGAACTTCCGGTACATCGAGTTGTGAAAGTCGCTTGCCCACTCGGAGGACACGACCTTCCCATTCCATACCCGGATACCGGCCTCTAGGTCTTCCAAGTTAAACGGCCCCGTGTTCGGACGAGGTGAGAGCGTTGGTGCGGTGGTCAACGTGCGAGTCATTGGTGTGCGTTCGGCGAGGTGAAGTGATGCGGATTCGCCGAGGGCGAGAAGTTTTTCAAAGGTCTCGACGAGTGAGTTGATAACGAAGTCCCTGAAGGCCGATTCCGACATCACCTCGTCACCTGATCCTCCGGTATTGAGCTCAGTCCAGACCGGCCAGAACCTGTCTGGGGCTTTCCATGGATGGCCAGGGAGAAGGTCCTTGATTAACTTGTGGAACTGCCACCCTTCGGGGCCAGACCCCAGCGCCAACGAGGTCGCACGGAGGCCGAGGTATGGAGGGTTGGGTGAGAGAGTGCCCATCGAGAAGTCGAAGGATCGATCGGCCCCGATGGCCCACGCCAGCCCTGAATTATTCAGCCTGATGCCGACAGCGACGAAACGACCACCTCGTTGTCCGGTCAGCACTTCGATAGGGAACCCGGGGAGGCGCTTGTGGAGATCCCCTGGCGCTTCGTTGAGTAGCCAATCGGCAAATGATCGCCCCGACAAGCTGGGGGTAGGTAGTACCTGCGATAACAACTGGGCGTTCAACGACGGAGGCGCTTCGTGAATGCTCAGGTCACGTACGTCGTAGAGGCCACGTTCGACGCGGTCAAAGATGCGGCTATCTGAGCCGGCGCACCGGCAGGCACCGGCGTTTCCTTCGGCGTGATCATTGACGAGGAGGGACCCACGCTGGAATGACGGATCGAAGGCCAGCACGAGGTCCGAAATCTGACTGGTTGAAAGACGACTTCCTGCGAGGGGTGCGACGGCTGATGCGATGATTTGGTGATTGCGACCGTAGCTGTAAACGCTTCTGGGAAGAGATCGAGGGGTCGAAGTAGTTGGTCCGAAGTTTGTAGCGTCATTAAATGACGCGACCAGCCCGGTGCTTTCAATTCGTGAACCGCATTCTGGGCAAAATTTTTCCAATCCACTGAGTAGGTGGCCTTGGGCGCATAAGAGAGTTTCCATTCCGTTATTCTAGCAGGGCTTCTCTTTGGTACGGTAGTTCCTCTGTAAAAGATTGGTTGATGTGCCGCCGAATACTAAAAGTGTGCGAGAGGAAGAGCGGGCGCGATCCCTCGAATTGTCGACGAACCGACACGGCAGTACAAGGCAGCGATGACCGCCCAGGAAATGGTGTGCCTCCAGCGGAGCCGTCCAAGTAACAACCAATCGAAATGATCACATTTTTGTGGAAATTACTGATGATAACAACCTGCCTCGAGCTCAAGAAATTAGGGTATGTCGCACGAGGCATTTTGGGTTTCGGTCTAACCGCGGCATCAATCAAGGTCCATCTCAACACCCTCAGGGCCAACATGATGGCTGCCAAGTTGGCTATTGGCCATGGCAATTCGACGACTAGGCAAAGGATTGCGGCGATTTGCGAAGACCTAACTGATGTGATAAAACTTCTTTAGTTAATAATACGTGCTCGGTTCAAAAAGTTCGAACTCGAGAGAAAGGTTTGAAGTGAGTCCCCGAAGGGGCGGCGTAGCGAACGCAGGCGTAGTTGAAAATACTGACCGGCGGTGCAGTGCCTCGCCTCAGTCGGTGGTGTCTAGATCAATCCAAGAGAAAGGAATCAATAATGAAGTACGAAACATTGGCGGCTGTAGGGTTCGACGTAATGGCTTTAGGCAACGTGGCCTTAGCGGTATGTGGCCTCGGCATGACGGCAGTAGGAATCAAGGTCGCGCGGGCCA
>Ga0208498_1000356_pt1 | contig 18674 bp, 15 predicted proteins | sample CryBogCBE12Aug09_FD_185502 | JGI IMG/M metagenome (GOLD analysis project Ga0208498, IMG submission 185502) | Freshwater microbial communities from Crystal Bog, Wisconsin, USA - CBE12Aug09 (SPAdes) (version 2) | ecosystem: Environmental > Aquatic > Freshwater > Lake | place: Crystal Bog... | reverse complement strand
GAGCAGCATCGAGTGAGTTCGTTTTCGTAAGCGACATTGCTTCAGGCTCATTGCACACCAGCCAGTTACATCTGGCCAGCAACGCACTGAGTACATCACTTGGAATGTCTGAGCCACGAGGACCTGGGTCAAAGATGACAACAGCCTCTTTAGTGATCCCCTGGAGCCATGTTGCAGATGTCGCACAAATTGCGGTGTAGACAAAGTTGTAGCCCGAAACAAAGACGTAGTCCCCTGGCTTCACATCTATCCCCGAGAGGTCTTGCAGTGAAAGTGTGCCTTCAGCACCGGGTGAAGTTACGAACGTTCGCTCACCGTCTTTTTCTACAAGCACGAAGCAAAGTCCAAGATCAACAGACTCATTTTTTGGAATAGAAAGTTGGATCCCTTCAGCGACAAGTGCTTTTTTTGCAATGTCGGCAAATGGGCCACTCCCGAGTTGGCCGGCGTAAGTCACTTCCATTCCCTGGCGCCTAGCTGCAGACATCACATTGAATCCACCGCCTGGGGTGACGAGTCGCTCCAGAACTTCAGCATCATTGCCGCGTGTGGGAAGCGTGTCAATCATCGCCACAACGTCGAGCATCACTGTGTCGAGGTCAAAGAGTCGTGGCGCTGTTGTCATTTCGTACTTACCTTAGTGACGAAGCGCCGCCAGATCCTCTGCGACACCTCGAAGGTTAAGTGCGTTGAGCGTTTCTACGGTATTTATTGCACTTGCGGGAAAGCGCTCGGGCCCACACGCTGCTCCAAGCATCGAACCAGTGATGGCCGCAATGGTGTCAGTGTCATCTCCAATTGAGGCAGCGACGCAGCACCCTTCCCACGGATCACTCTTGTGGATTGCAAAAAGGCCAATTGCGCATGGCACTGATTCATTCGCCTTTACTGACGTTCCAATTTCATTTCGAAGTTGCTCGACATCGCCAGTCTCGGCAATTTCGACAGCTCTCTTGATGCGCTTAACAATTTCTCCACCATCTTGGGCGCCGTGAATGCTCGCCAGCTCGGCTGCTTCAATTCCTAATGCCACTGCATCACTGGGTGAGAGACCATCAATTGAGCCACTAATAATTCCAGCTACGCCAGCAGCTGCGCCCAGTGCACTCGAGGTGTTGTGAGTGAGCATGCTCACTTCTAGGACTTTTCGAACGAGACCGTCGAGATTGCTGCTCGAGCAAAGTATCCCCACGGGTGAGATTCGCATCGCAGCACCATTGGTTGTGCCCTCTCGTCCAGTGAGCGACACATTCATTCCTGCTTGCAAATTTGCTAACGCCGCTTTTGTTGATGGGCCGAGTAAATCAAGTAGCCCGCGTTCTCGAATTGAGTCCTCCCAGGAAAGAAGTTGGCGGGCGAACTCGAGTTGATCGAACTCTCCTTTGTTTCTTGTGAGCAGTGAGGCGACTAATAACGACTGTTCAGTGTCATCGGTAACCATTCCAGCCTTTAGCCCAGCCGCGTAGGGGTGGCGCGCAGATGGCTCATTAAATGTATTTACCTTGTGAAATTGTTCTCGAATTTCTTCGAAACTGAGCGACTGAGTAGGCATACCGAGCGCATCGCCAATGGCGAGACCAAGCAACGCGCCATAAGAACGGGATTTTTGCGCACTTGTACTCATCACTTCAAAACTTACTAGCGACATAACTTCTCGATTGAATGCACGAATTTGAAAAAAACTTGTGCAAGGCTTGGGAACTATACAAAGCAGTTCGTTCACTACCTTTTAGGAGCGCCATGAGCAACGAAATTGACCAAATCCTTGGAACTGACTCTTCAGTACTTCGTATTGAAGAAAACGGGATCAACTTAATCAGCGAAGCTGAACGCAAAGGGCAGCCTCGTGAGCTCTTTTGGCCATGGTTTGGTGCAAACGTTTCGGTGCTTGGACTGAGTTATGGCACATACGTTCTTGGATTCGGTGTTTCATTCTGGCAAGCCATAGTCATTGGAATTGTTGGCATCGTCTTTAGCTTCTGGCTTTGTGGCGTTATTGCAACGGCCGGGAAAAGGGGCTCCGCGCCCACAATGGTGCTCAGTCGGGCTGCATATGGTGTGAGAGGTAATCGACTTCCTTCCGCAATTTCTTGGTTGCTCACCGTTGGTTGGGAAACAGCACTTACCGTCATTGCCGTTTTAGCAACATCAACTGTTTTCACTCGCATTGGCTGGGGCGGCGGAACTGGCGTAAAAATTATTGCGATGATTGTGATTGCATCACTCATCATTGCTGGTGGCGTCATGGGTTTTGACCTAATCATGCGCATGCAGGCAATCATCACTGTTGTAACTGGAGTCCTCACAGTGGTGTTTATTGCATTGACTTTCAAGCACATCAGCTGGCACAGCGTTTCGCAGATTCACAGTGGCTCCACACAGGCTCTTATTGGTGGGCTTGTCTTCGTGATGACTGGTTTCGGACTCGGATGGGTCAATGCTGCAGCGGACTACTCGCGCTACCTGCCGCGCAAGGCTTCAACTCGTGGAGTGGTGGGCTGGACAACCTTCGGGGCATCAGTTGCACCAATTATTCTTTTGTTCTTTGGACTACTTCTTGCTGGATCTTCGAGCGCACTAAGTACGGCCGTCGGTGCTGACCCAGTTGGAGCATTAGCAACGTTGCTACCAACGTGGTTCCTGGTGCCTTTTGCCATCGTTGCAATTCTTGGACTTGTTGGTGGAGCTGTTCTCGACATTTACTCTTCAGGGCTGTCAATGCTCGCAGCTGGAATCCGAATTCCTCGTTTCGCTGCAGCCGGCGTTGACGGAACAATCATGGTGCTTGGAACTATCTACATTGTCTTTGTCTCAGGAAACTTTTTGTACCAATTCGAAGGATTCCTAATCACTGTTGGAGTTCTTATTGCAGCGTGGTGTGGTGTATTCCTCGCGGACATGTCACTTCGCAAAAAAGACTACGCAGAAGCTGATCTCTTCAGCACAACCGGTCGATATGGCGATGTCCGAGTAGCGCCAATTATTACGACAGTTGTTTGCAGCTTTATTGGCTGGGGACTCGTAACGAATTCTTCTGCTTCTTGGCTTACTTGGCAGGGTTACTTGCTTAAGCCACTAGGACTTGGCGGAAAATCTGGCGCTTGGGCATACGCAAACCTTGGTGTACTTGCAGCATTAGTACTGAGCTTCGCAGCAACATATGTTCTTCACCGCAAGGATGTTGAAAAGCAAGAGGGGTAATCTCTGCACTAGTTGGTGCCCCCAAGCTTTTTAAGTTGGAACCAACTAGTTAGCTGGCTAATGGAAATGGATCAACTGAGAATGTGGCTTGGTGAGACAGTAAAAGCCGTCTAAATCATTGCGACTCAGGCGGTTTTAGTACTACGAGACTGTATTGGAACTACTTCTCTCACATAACCAACAGAATTTTAAGACCTAGCAGCAATCATTACTTCTAGACCACGTTCAACTGTTAGAAAACTAAAAACTGACAGGAACTAATTGTTGCGCCTTTGGTGAAATTCTGAGCTAAGGCAGTAGAACAAACCGTCTTAACGCCTAGGTGTCTTAGCAAATGAACAAAAGGGTGACCGCAACCGTCAAAACATTCACTTCTAATAGACACAGGGCAGTAGAAACAAAAGGTCTGCCTACCCCTAGGTGATAGAACACAAGCGATAGCACAAGGATGTTTTGTAACTTTATAGAGGCGTCTTGACTAACCGCCTAAATCACGCATTTCTAAAGGCTCACTGAAGTTATCATTGACACATGACCGATAGACAAGTGCTCCACCTCTCGTTGCCAGTGGATGATCTTCATGCCGCAAGGGATTTCTACGAACACACACTTGGGTGTCGTATTGGACGTGAGCGAGAAGATTGGTTTGATGTCTGGTTCTACGGCCTGCAGCTAACGCTGCAGTTGAGACCGCTTGAAGTAATGACTGTCAGCCAACAAGGAGTTCGGCATTTTGGAGTCGCCCTTCCCTCATTGACAGAGTTTGATGAACTTGTTCAACGGGTTGCTGCATCCGGGCATGCTTGGATTTCAAAACCTGAGAAACATATCGATGTTGAGTTAAACGGAAAACTTGGAGGGAAACTCGCGGACCCCAGCGGGAACATCATCGAAATCAAGTTCTATGCGGATAGCGCTGCCTTTTTGAGTTGAGTTGCCCAATCCATAGATGGCGTGCCTACCTTATGGTGCAACCTATTCAGAGGGCACTATTGGAAGCACTCAAAGCTCTTGGTTTACAACAAGTTTGGTGACATCATCATCATCATCATCTAATGATGGTTTGGTGCCCCCGGCAGGATTCGAACCTGCGCTCACGGTTTAGGAAACCGATGCTCTATCCCCTGAGCTACGGGAGCCAATCATGATGCAACAACTACTTAAGGCTACTGGAGAGCATTCCAGGTGAAAAACGTCACGCGCACAATTGCTGACTTTTTTGATGCCAGCTTGTGTTTCCAATTCTACGAAAACAAATAAACTCAACGTTTATGGCAAAAAGCACTATTCGCGTCGGCCTCCTTGCATATGGTGCAATCGGACATGAACACAGCCAAGCAGTCCAGAACACTGTCGGCCTCGAACTTATGGCCGTCTGTGACACCAATCCAGAACGCGTCGAGGCAGCACTGCAACTTGCCCCACAGGCAACAGCTTTTAGCGATGCAACAGAAATGCTGGATTCGGGCCTTCTCGATCTAGTCGTAATCTCCACTCCCCCGAATAGTCATTATCAATGGGCTAAAGAAGCATTGCTTCGCGGCATCCATGTTGTGCTTGAAAAGCCAATGGCACTCACGGCCGATCAATGCGACGAGCTCATCTCGCTTGCTTTAGATAAGAACCTCATGCTTGTCGTCTATCAGAACCGCAGATTCGATGACGACTTTGTCACCATGCGCCAAATCATTCGCTCTGGTGAAATCGGTGACGTTTATCACTACGACAGTTTTGTTGGTGGGTATTCACGTCCATGCGATTACTGGCACTCGAACGTTGAAGTTTCTGGTGGAGCAATCTTTGACTGGGGCAGTCACCTCATCGATCAAATTCTTAACATCATGCCCGACGACGTGGCACACGTCAGCGGCCAGAACCACAAGCGCGTATGGGATCACATCACTAACGCGGACCACGCTCACGTCACCATGACGTTCACGTCTGGAAAGCAGGCAACGTTTGTCCATTCAGATCTCGCCGCAGCGCGCAAGCCAAAGTTCTATGTGCTTGGCACTGAAGGCGCAATCATTGGTGACTGGGACCCTGCTGGTGAGCCAGCAGTCGCCGACTTGCCAGCCATTTTGACCGTGCATCACGCGGACGGAACTTCACGCACCGCACCGCTTCAGCCACTACAACCACACGAATTTCACCGCTCTATTGTCGAGTACTTAAACAATGGAACTCCAATGGAAGTCAATGCGCTGCAATCACGCAATGTTGTTGCAATTATGCAAGCCGCCGAAGAATCAGCCTTGCAAAATGCGCTTCCTGTAAAACCAGTACTTCGTAGGTCATAGCGAGTGACTGTTAACTGGGGCTTCTTAGGTGCTGGCTTTGTTGCCAGTCGTGGACTCGCTCCTGCTGTTCATACAGCGCGCGGAGCAACTCTTTACGCCGTTGCAAGTCGCGACGAGCAGCGTTCTGCAACTCTTCAACCAGAGCGAGTGCACGCAACCTATGACGACCTCTTAGCGGACGATCACGTTGATGCTGTGTACATCAGTTTGTCCAATAGCCAGCACATTGAATGGGTAACGAAGTCGCTTGAGGCGGGAAAGCATGTTCTCTGCGAGAAGCCTCTTGGGCTTAATGCCACCGAAACAGCGGCCATGTTCGATACTGCAGCCAACAATGATCGCTTGCTTATTGAAGCTGTGTGGGGTCGATGGCACCCACGTTTAGCTCGCATAGTTGACCTTGTGACAAGTGGGGCAATCGGAGACGTCGAGCATATCGAGACGGCTTTTACATTCACTTCTGAAATGACTGACAATTATCGACTCAGCCCATCAATGGGCGGAGGAGCATTGCTTGACGTGGGCTGTTATCAAGCACACGCATGGGTTGCGCTCACCAAGGGTGCCTCTGATCTCACCATCACTGAACTCGAGCGCACCATCGGGCCAACGGGTATTGACCTGACTACTGATGTACAAGTTCGCATCAACAACAAAGTCACTGCGCACGCAGTGAGCTCATTCGCTCTTCCTAGTAATCAACAGTTCACTGTTAAAGGCACCGATGGCCAGATCAGCACTGGCGCTGGGGAATCTTTCACCACATGGAATGAAGCCAGTTCCCTGCTCGTTAATGGCGTGGCTGAAGAATTCGCTAGTACTAATGCTTTTGTTGAAATGGTCGAAAACGTCAGTCGAGTGATTAAAGGTGAGAGCGGATGGACTGTGTCCAGTGCTGACTCAATTCGTGTTGCCAGCATCCTTGACTCCATCGCGAGACACCCGTAACTCAAACTGTTTTCTGGTGTGTAGCCTGTAAGTCCCGTGGCAATCCTTATCGACATCCAAAAAGTAACTCTCGAAGGTTTTGACCGGACCATTCTTGAAGACCTTTCACTCACCATTTCGACGGGCGACCGTATTGGTGTTGTTGGCATAAATGGTGCGGGAAAGTCAACACTTCTAAAGATTGTTGCTGGTCTTCAAAAGCCTGACTCAGGAAACATCCGCCTCGGACAGGGCGCACTCGTTGGTTACCTTGACCAGATTCCAGACCTTCCGAAGGGAACGGTTCGAGAAGTTCTCGGCAGTGGCTGGGAAGTGGACGCTGCAATTGACCGCCTCGGCATGACTAAGGCAATCGATACTCAGATTGACCACCTCTCTGGTGGGCAGTTAAAGCGTGTGGCGCTCGCGAAGATCTTTGCCGAGCACAACGACGTTCTTATTCTCGACGAACCTACAAACCACCTGGACCTAAGTGCCATTGAATGGTTGGAGCAAAAGATCACCAGCTTTCCTGGTGCTGTAGTCCTGGTGAGTCACGACCGCTTCCTCCTCGATCAAGTCACGACACGAATGATTGAAATCGACCGTGGCAAGACCTATGTCCACGGTGGTGGGTACTCGGCACTTCTTGAGGCACAAGCTGAGCGTGAAGTGCAAGCCCAGAACGCAGAGCAAATCCGAAAAAACATGGCCCGTCACGAACTTGCATGGTTGCGTCGTGGTGTGAAAGCCCGCTCCACAAAGCCTCAAGCACGTATTGATGCAGCAAATCGACTCCTTGCTGGTGGTAAAGAGGCCGCTGCTCGTGAAGGAGTAATTGACTTCAATGTTGAAACTCCGCGCCTAGGTCAGACCGTTATTAAGGCCCACAACGTTTCCTTCTCGTATCCAAACGGTCGACAAATTCTTAATGGCATCAATCTTGAGCTCGGGCCCGGGGACCGCATTGGAATTGTTGGACCGAACGGTGCTGGAAAATCAACCTTCGTCGACTTGCTTGCTCTTCGAAATGAACCATCCATTGGCACCGTTAAGCATGGGCCGACTGTCGTGACCTCATACTTCGAGCAAGGATCTGACAACTTCAATCTTGAAGCAACAGTGCAAGAACTCGTTGCTGGCCCACGTGGAATTCCTGGATCACCTGAAGACATTGCCATCATGAAGAGTTTCTGGTTCACGGGCGCACTCTGTAAAACCAAAGCACGTGATCTTTCAGGTGGAGAGCGCCGTCGATTGCAACTACTTCTGGCACTGACGCTCAGCCCTAACGTTCTCTTCCTCGACGAACCTACAAACGATCTGGATCTTGAGACAATTCGTTTAATTGAAGAATTCCTGGCACAGTGGCCAGGAACCCTCATTGTTGTATCGCACGATCGAACATTTTTAAGTCGAACTACGGACCGATTGCTTGAAGTTCATGCAGATGGTTCAATTGCAGACATTCCCGGAGGTATTGACGCCTGGATTGCAAGGGCCGCAGGTGTTATCACCAGCACGAATCTCGGTGAATCCGATGAACCAGAAAAAGTGCCCACCAATGGCCGTGTACTTCGCGACGCAGAAAAACAAGTCACCAAACTTGAACGTCGTCGCACATCACTTAACGAAAAGATAATGGCCAGTGCCGACGTTGAAGAACAAAAGAAATTAAGCGCTGAACTCTCACAAGTAATCAAAGACCTCGCTACAGCTGAGGACTACTACTTGTCACTTCTCAATTAGATTCGCACTTTTCCAAGAACGCAACAATCGTCTCAATGTAGAGCTCAGGTTCTTCAAAAAATGGCATGTGACTCGAATTAGAGAGGATTACTTGCTCAGCATGTGAGATGTTGTCCGTGAATTCTTTTTGCACGAGTGGCGTTGCCTCATCGTGGCGACCAGAAACAACAAGTGTTGGAGCAATAATTTTGTGAAGCCGATCAACAATGCTCCAGTTAACTAATGACCCCGATGGAGCAAACTCACTTGGACCCCACATGGTCGAATAGACCGTTCCATCAGCCTCCATGAACTCAGTTGTTGTTTCGTATTCTCTGGGTCTCGGCGTCAAACGACAGACGTGCTCGTCGTAGTAAGCACCCTCAGCTTCTTTGAATGCTTCTCCACTCAAGTCACCTGTTTCAATAGCCTTCTCGAGAGTCACTCGATACTTTTCAGGCATCTCGCCTATCAGTCGCTTGGCCTCACTCGCCCATGTTGCAGCTGAAGCTAAGCCGTTAGACAAGATGAGACCCTTTAATCCGCTTGGGCGAAGGACTGCGTGCTCTGCACCAAGCATTGCGCCCCAGGACTGGCCTAGTAAGAAATAATCATCTTCAATGCCAAAGTGGATAAGGAAATTATTGAGTTCCGAAAGGAAGAGCTCAACACTGAAGAAATCTGCTCCCTTTTCAGGAAGGAGTGTCGATCTACCCGAGCCAAGTTGGTCATAGTGAAAAACCGCACGGCCACTGCTCGAAACGTTGGCGATTGGAAGTACATAATCGTGAGAACACCCCGGACCACCGTGCAGAACTACGAGAGGAGTTGCCCCAGAGGTGAGGTCTCCAGTTATTCGGTACCAAGTTTTAAAGTCACCAAATGGAATGGTGCCCGTTGCTGCTGACTCAGGAATCATTTAAAAACTATAGGAGCAATACTGCTCCAACACACTTACTCCCGTTCGCCAGACCCTTCGTGGCCGCCCGACGTTGTGCCCGACTGGACCGAAGTAGGGGTTACGTTCTTAACGATTGTCGTTGAAGTCACCGAGTGTTCGTTACCTTCGTTACCTTCGTTACCTTCACTGCCTTCATTACCAGTTGGAGCGGGAACGATAACTGCTCCAGCAGGAATGGTAGAGAGCACCCCTGCAGATGCTTTGACGGTCGTTGTCGTTACATTGTCACTTGCTGAGCTGTTTGCTGAAGCAGTTCGAGCGTTTGCATTGCTTGTAGATCCCTGTGGAGCTGGTGCTGCACCAGCAACACCTGAGCTAATTGTTGTTTGTGTCACGCCAATAGTTACGTTGGGCGAGGACTTTAATGTCAATGCTCCAATTGCGGCGACGATCATCAATGACAACAACCCTGTGACCGACCAAGAAAAAATTGCTTTAGACCTTTGCATGGGATCTCCTTACTTGATGAAAGTGTATGGCCCTTAATTAAGAGGGATTTAAGAAGAATCTATGTTTTGCACTAGCCTTGAAATTCTTATGGCACTCTCAATCGGCATCGTCGGTCTCCCAAATGTCGGCAAATCAACACTCTTTAATGCCCTTACGAACAACAACGTTTTGGCGGCTAATTATCCCTTCGCAACAATTGAGCCAAACACCGGAATTGTCTCCGTTCCTGATAACCGCCTCCCCAAGCTTGCTGAGGTCTTTGGATCCGAAAAAATTCTGCCTGCAGCGGTAACTTTTGTTGACATTGCCGGAATTGTGAAGGGTGCATCTGAAGGCGAAGGCCTCGGTAACCAGTTCTTGGCATCTATTCGTGAATCTGACGCCATCTGCGAAGTCGTGCGAGCATTCATTGACGACGACGTTGTCCACGTTGACGGAAAGATCGACCCGGCAAGCGACGTCGCCACAATTGAGACTGAACTAATCCTCGCTGACCTCCAGACTCTCGAAAAAGTAATGGCCCGCGTAGAAAAAGACGCCAAGAAAAATACTGGTGACTCAGTTGCAAAGCTCGCTGAACTCGAAAAGGCACGTGCGGCGCTCAACGACGGAAAAGTAATTTCCAAAGTCGAAAAGCTCGATCGTTCATTCCTGAGCGATGTTCACCTGCTCACCGATAAGCCATTCATCTATGTCTTTAACGTTGACGAAGAAACAATGGGCAACGAAGCCAGACGCAATGAACTCGTGGCATCTGTAGCGCCAGCACCAGCGATTGTTCTTTGCGCAAAACTAGAAGCAGAGCTCGCTGGACTCGACGAGGCGGAGGCTTTAGAGCTTCTCGAATCATTCGGGCAAACTGAGTCAGGTCTCTCACAGCTAAGCCGCGTTGGTTTCACCACTCTCGGACTGCAGACCTTCTTAACAGCCGGCCCGAAAGAGACCAGGGCCTGGACTATCCCTATTGGCGCAACGGCACCTGAAGCCGCAGGCGTAATCCACACTGACTTTCAAAAGCACTTCATTAAGGCTGAAGTTGTGGCCTTCAGCGACCTCATGGAGGCTGGTTCAATGGTTGCCGTCAGGGCTGCTGGAAGAGCACGTATTGAAGGTAAGGAATACGTCATGCGTGATGGTGACGTCGTGGAGTTCCGAGTTAACGCTTAGCCGCTAGCATTTATACAGGCGTATCGGCAGAGGTCGGCGCCTAGTAGTTCAATCCAAAATCTCTAGGAGAAAAAATGACCTCTAGCACCCTTGACTTCAAAGTTGCTGACCTTTCACTCGCCGACTACGGTCGTGCGGAAATTACTCTCGCTGAACACGAAATGCCGGGCCTCATGGCCATGCGTGCAGAGTTCGGTGCATCCAAGCCATTGAAGGGTGCTCGCATTGCGGGATCACTTCACATGACAATCCAGACTGCAGTACTTATTGAGACACTCGTGGCTCTTGGTGCTGACGTTCGCTGGGTGAGTTGCAACATCTTCTCAACCCAGGACCACGCTGCTGCTGCAGTTGTTGTTGGACCTAACGGCACACCAGAAAACCCACAGGGTGTTTCTGTGTACGCCTGGAAGGGCGAAACACTCGAAGAGTACTGGTGGTGCACAGAAATGATGCTTCGCTGGCCGGGACACGCTGGACCGAACATGATTCTTGACGATGGTGGAGACGCAACCTTGCTCATCCACAAGGGTCGTGAGTTCGAACTTGCTGGCGGAGTTCCTTCACCAGAAACAGCCGACTCTGAGGAATACCGCATTATCTTGCAGCTCCTCAACAAGATTGTTTCATCTGGCGAGAAACTCTTTACTCCAATGGCACAAGACATCATTGGTGTTTCAGAAGAAACAACCACTGGTGTAATGCGTCTTTACGAAATGGAGCGCGCGGGAACGTTGCTGTTCCCAGCAATCAACGTGAACGACGCTGTGACGAAGTCAAAGTTCGACAACAAGTACGGATGCCGCCACTCACTCATTGACGGAATCAACCGTGCAACCGACACACTCATTGGTGGAAAAGTTGCAGTCGTTTGTGGTTACGGAGACGTTGGTAAGGGTTCTGCTGAATCACTTCGCGGGCAGGGCGCCCGAGTAATCGTTACTGAGATTGACCCAATCTGTGCGCTGCAAGCAGCCATGGACGGCTTCCAGGTGACAACTCTTGAAGAAGCACTTCCTTACGCTGACATCATCATCACCGCAACCGGTAACAAGGACATCGTTACTGTTGACCACATTTTGGCAATGAAGCACCAGGCAATCCTTGGAAACATTGGTCACTTCGACAATGAAATCGACATTGCTGGACTTACAAACCTTGATGGCGTTAAGCGCGAGACCATTAAGCCTCAGGTTGATAAGTGGATCCTTCCAAACGGACGAGCAATCATTCTTCTTTCTGAAGGACGACTTCTTAACCTTGGAAACGCAACTGGTCACCCTTCGTTCGTAATGAGTAACTCATTCACGAACCAGGTAATGGCTCAGATGGAACTCTTCATGAACAACAAGAACTACGAGAAGAAGGTCTACGTACTTCCTAAGCACCTCGACGAAAAGGTTGCACGACTTCACCTTGACGCTCTTGGTGTGAAGCTCACAGAGCTCTCAAAGCAGCAGGCTGAGTACATTGGCGTTGCGGTTGAAGGTCCTTACAAGTCAGACACGTACCGTTACTAAGAACATTTAAAAAGCCCCCAGGGATTTCCCTGGGGGCTTTTTTACTTCTGAATTACAAACTTACTTAGGTTGTGTGCGAACACTCCTACCCCAATAAAGAATGTAAGTGGAAGTGCGAAAACTATTACGTGTGTCACCTGGACTCCTTTCTCTATGTCTACAAAGATAGGAGTCCAACATGTAATGCAATTTAAATGTGCATAATAGAAAAATAAGTATTACAGCACTTAGAAAATTCTTAGAGTTGACTCTTGATTCGTTTCCTAACGGTAACCAGCGAAGATGTCATCAACGCAGCCATCAAGATTCTTTGGATTTGTAACACGAAAGAACCATTCATTAACCATTACTTCCATGAACTGTTCTTTGCCCATCTTCATCCAGAAAGAGTCAGCGATCTGTGACGCGTGTGCAGCGAGGGCATCAAACTTACGAGAGTTTGAGCTCGAAACGTCAATCTTTGCGCCGATCTTGTCGTCCGGAGTTCCCATGTTGAGTGGCTCTTCAGGCTCAGGCTCTGGGGCTCGGACAATCCCCTTATTCTCGTCTTCTTCACGCTTCAGGCGATCTTCTTCCTCCCAGCGCGCGCGATAAATTGCCATCACCGAGTCTGGAATTGCGTTGTAATACAACGTTGGTTCGTAATCAATCAGCTCTAATGCTGCCAGTGTGATGCGGTTCGCTTGAATGTGATCAGGGTGCCCGTAGAAACCAATTTCGTTGTACGTAACAATTACCTGTGGGCGCTCTTCCATGATGATGGCTGCGAGTCGCTTCGCTGCATCATTCACGTCAGCTGCCCAGAAACTGTCTGGATCAGCATTTTGGGGCCAACCCATCATCCCTGAGTCACGGTAACCAAGTCGCACGAGTCGGTCAATGCCAAGAATTTTTACCGCGTTATCGAGCTCAACTCTACGAATCTCTGCGACCGCATCACCATCGTGGTGGTCAGCGTCTGGCTTAGCGCCATCGAGTGCGTCTCCACACTCACCATTGGTGCAGGTAACGAGAACTGTCCTAACCCCTTGGTCGTGCAACAGCGGGTAGACACCACCAGTCGAACTGGCTTCATCATCTGGATGCGCGTGCACCGCAAGAAAGGTCAAATTATTCAACGGGCATTCCTCCAAAAAGGTCTGTGGCATCCTCGATTGTCGGGATGCGACTCCACGCACGGTGGTAATACTCAGTGCCAAACAGCATCATGAATAATTCTTCATCCATGTTTGCAATGTCACTGTTGTCAATCTGTGATGCGTGAGTCAAAATCGCCTGCTGCTTAATTTTTGCGAATTTACGAACATCCATAGTGGAGTCCACGAAATCATCGGGGGTATCAGTCACTGCACGAAGAATCCACTCAGGTAGTTCAATCCCCTTCGCCTTTGCTGCGGGGATGAACTCTTGCATAATGCGTTGCGGCATCACTGGGTAGTAAATACGCTGTGGGCACATGGCAATGTAGGCAGCTCGACCAGTGACTCGATTAGCCATGATGTGGTCTGGGTGTCCGTAAAAGCCATTTTCGTCATAGGTAATGAGAACCATGGCCTGCACTTCATTAATGATCGCGCCCATCTTTTGGGACGCTTCTTCAAAGTCAGCATTGACAAAAGCTTTGGGATTCTTGAATTGTTCCCACTCAGGAAGCCCTGAGTCGTCGTAGCCAAGATTGAATACGCGATTAAAGCCCACTAATTTTGCAGACTTTTCCAGCTCAGCGGCTCTCGTAGCGATTGTCCACTCGGTGTTGTGCTCTGGGTGATTGCCTTCACGACCCTGGTCGTCACGACCAAGCGATCCGTTCGTGCACGTAATGAGAGTTAGGTCAAATCCAAGCTCAGCAAAGTGCGATGAAACTCCAGAGGTGAAAATTGCCTCATCGTCAGGATGTGCGTGGATTATTGCGATTGATTTTGCGTACGCCATAGGACAATGTTAGGCCGTTGCGAGTTGCACAATTCGCACCACCAGCAGCACACCAGCCACTAAGAGGTAACTCCCTACACAACGGAGCAAGATTTTGCGGGCTCTAGTTTTTGGCACTGGTGCCAGCAATGTAAGTCGAGGAGTACGCCAGTCGCGCTTATTGACGTCGTACTTAATCTTGGGTGGGGAACGGAGAAGTCCGATAGGCAGTCCAATTACTAGCCCCACCCCAGCGATTACTGACAAGACGCTAAGAAGCTTGATTACGTTGATTCCGGTAAAGAGTGTCGAGACCATCATGGTCACCGACAGAACCACGAGCGCAGTAACAATCGTTGCCGCAAGCGCGTTCAACCATTTCGAGTTAACCCACGGACCCAGAATTTCGCGGTCGTTACAAAGAAGAAGAACAAAGATTGTCGTGCTCGGCAACATCAGTCCACACATTGCCTGCACCGCGAGAGTGATAATTCCAAGAGGAGCACCCGGAATTAATGTCACAATTCCAGCGACTGTCAGTAGTCCCGCAAAGGCACCGAAGAAACCCTTGGCGTCACGTAGTCGTGCATTGAGTGACTGACGTGAACCAGAGAGATCTGACAGAGCGTAGGAACTAGCGAGCGTCACTGCTGCTGCGCCAATTACCGATGCGTTAAGAAGCAGAATCGCAAAGAGCGCTCCTGTTCCATGACCAACATGTTGAGCCAATCCTTTGGCAACACCGAGGGCATTGGTAAATGAGTTGACTCCCCCACGATGAGAAAGGCCAGCTGCGCTAGCGGCCATTAGTGCGGAAGCACCAATAACCACGATGAAGGAACCAAGCACCGTGTCAACACGCTCGTAGTTCAGCCAACGCGGCGTGATCTTCTTGTCAACAATGTTTGACTGCTGGAAGTACAGCTGCCAAGGGGCAACGGTGGTTCCAATAATTGAAATAATGAGCAGCACTGCACTCGACGTAGCGCCACCACGAATTCCTGGAACAACAGCGTGATGAAGTGCCACTGCGTAGTGAGGCTTAGAAAGAAGAACTAGAGGAACCACGAAGAGATTGATTGCTACAAAAAGCATCATGAAGCGTTCCCAGCGTGCAAAGGAACCAGATGCAGTAACCAAGAACAAAAGCAGCACTGCTACTGGAACAGAAATGTAGGGCTTTACACCGAAGTAGTCCATGGAAAGTGAAATTCCAATGAACTCAGTAATGATGATTAAGAAGTTGAGAAGAAGAATTGAACCAATTGAGATGTTTCCCCAGTTGCGTCCAATTCGTTCACGAATGAGACGACCATGACCAACACCGGTGACTGCGCCGAGGCGTGCAACCATTTCTTGGTTGATGATGAGAACAGGAATGAGTAGCGGCAGTACCCACAAGAGTGTGTACCCGAAGTTCTGACCCGCTTGGGCGTAGGTCGAGACGCCACCGGCGTCGTTATCTCCGACCATCACAATGAGGCCGGGACCAATAATGGCCAGCAACGTAAGGAAGCGCGCGCGCAGTCCCTTGCGGCTTGTTACGTCGTTTTCTGAAATAGTGCCAAAGGCACCGCTGATCTTCTGTTCCTTGTGCTGCTCGCTCACGCTCCACCTCCTCTCGTCTCTGTGTGGTTTGCGAACAACCACGCAGAAACCAGGACAGGGCTAGAGCGCTGTCAGTGGAATTGTGCGAAGTTGCGTAGTAATTGAGGTGACCTGACGGTCACAACTGGGGGGTTTCAGAAAGGCCCCCTTTGAACGAGACGAAAAATAACGCGGTTCATTATTCCTCCACCGCAGTCATTCCAAACTCACGGCGCCACCCCTGAGGGAGGAGCTCTTCGAGCAGGTCGTCAACTGTTACTACACCAATCATCTTTCCGTGCTCAGCATCAAGCACCGGCAAGACAGTCAGATTGAAGTCACTCATTTTGCGAGCGACGCGGTGCATGTCCCATTCGGGGTGCACGTGCGTTAATTGAGTGCGAGCAACACTGAGCGCGAGGTCAGTGTCACGAGCACGAACGAGAGGGGCTAATGAGGACGCACCGATTGGTTGTCCGTTTTCATCCAAAACAAACACCACGTGCAGCGACTCACCAGGGACGTTTGAACTGCGAACCGCTTCCAGAGCTTGCGCCACGGTGGCGGTTGCTGGCACCGAAACAAAGTCGGGGTTCATTAATCCACCCGCGGTATCAGCGTTATACGAAAGTAGGTGTCTGACCTTGGTCTGCTGATCAGCCGGTAGTGATTCGAGAATTGTAAGACGACGATCCTGGTCGATTTCGTTAATGAGGTCAGCCGCGTTATCTGGCTCCATGCGAGAAAGCAATCGAGCCGCATCAACATCAGAGCGGTCCTCTAGGAACTCCAACTGGTGCTCGGTGTCGAGCTCTTCAAAGACGTCCGCTTCAAGTTCACGGTCGAGTCCGACCGCTTCAATGATTTCTTCACCTTCTTCGTGACTTGCTTGTTCCACGAGGTCAGCAATCTGTGCGGGGTGAAGTTTGGCGAGCTTGCGGTACGGGATACGAAGTCGAGCTGAAGGAACGTGACCTACGAAAGGTTCAATAGACGCGAAGTCAACAATGGCGTCTGCGTCAATGCGCTGGCCGAGGTTTGCGCCAAGAATGCGGCGAAAGAATGGGCGGCGTCCTGGGTCAACACCAACTACTTCCCACTTTCCTTCCATTTCTGCAATTTCAATTTCGTTCGCGATGATGAGTCGACCGCGAACCAAGTTAATGAGGTGACGAGAAAGGAGGTCTTCAGCAAGGAGTAGCTCTCCGGGGCGACGCTCAAACCTGCGCAGGTCAAGTCGCTTCCCTTCGAAGGTCATTTTTCCTTCGCGAAGTCCACCGATTTTCTTGATCGGAACAAAAAGGTCTCGTCCTTCAATGCGAATAACTGCACCAACGACTGGTGGATGTGCGTCATTGCCAAGTCGCGCGACCAGGTCTTGGACGCGTCCGATTCGGTCACCGTTCGAGTCATAGATAGCTCGGCGCAGAAACGTTGAGAGGTGGAGAATTTCAGTCATAGAAAGGCCTTAAGAGACCCTCCAAGGCTACCCGTTTATCCTGATGAGCACCAGTGCGCCAAGATGAACTTGTCGTGAACCCTTTTACAACAAGGGATTCGCTACGAAGGCTTGAAGTTCTTCAGCACCTCAGCAACGAATGTGACGTCATCGTCGCTGATGCCAGCGTGAGTAACAAAACGTGCGCGACGTGGGCCAATCGTGCCACCAACAACTCCCAGCAGTTCTAATTCACCAATAATTTGGCGAGCCTGGGGGTGGTTAAAAGCAACAATGTTCGTCTGACACGACGTGGGGTCGTAGTTCGATTCTGGAAAAGCTTGCGCGAACAGTGTCGCTAGTTGCTTCGCGCGCGCGTGGTCTTCGCTGAGGCGATCAATCATTGTGTCAAGTGCCACGAGTCCCGCCGCCGCCAAAATTCCTGCTTGGCGCATCGCACCACCAAGACGCTTTCGCTCAATGCGCGCAGTCTCCATGTCAGCTTTGCTTCCAGCCAACAGCGAGCCAACTGGTGCGCAGAGCCCCTTAGACATGCAGGTCATCACCGTGGTAGCTGGTGCAGCAAACTCAGCTGCCGATGTGCCAGTTGCGACGACCGCATTAAAGAGTCGAGCACCGTCGAGGTGAAGTGGCAGATTTCCAATCGCTGTTTTCAGCGCAACGAGGTCTCGCACATTCCATGGCGTTCCACCAGACGGCATGTGGGTGTTCTCCGCTGACACCATTGCGATGTGAGGTTGGTGATCAATTTCGGCGTCAATGATTGAAAGTACTTCGTCGATGTTTAGTTGACCAGTTGAGTCGTCAACAGTTGCAAACTGAACACCAGAGTTTCGTGCCGCAGCTCCGAGCTCGAAGCTAACAACATGCTGATCGCGTCCAGCGATGATTACGTCTCCGGGCTTGGTGTTAACCCGTATCGCAATTTGATTCGCCATCACACCTGAAGGAACAAAGACCGCAGCCTCTTTTCCGACAATCTTCGCGTAACGAGCTTCTAACTCGTTGATGGTGGGGTCTTCACCTGAACCGTCGTCACCAACCACTGCTCTGGCCATGGCGTCACGCATTTCCTTAGTGGGCTGGGTGACGGTATCGCTTCTCAGATCTACGCGTTTGCTCATCTAACGAGGCTACAGGCCAACTTCTAGACTGTGTATATGACTGATCACATCCCTACAGAAATGAACGTTCACGACCAATTGGGGATTGAAATCATCCTGGCCACCCCAGAAAAAGTTGTCTGCCAGGTAGAAGTCGGACCACGTGTTCACCAGCCCTACGGCATTCTTCACGGTGGCGTATCGGCACTCATGGCAGAAAGTGCCGGCTCGATTGGAGGAGCAACAACTGTTGGTCCTGAGTTCATTGTTGTGGGGACCGAGCTCAACATTTCTCACCTTCGCTCCATGACCAAGGGCACACTCACCGCAACTGCAACTCCAATTCGCACCGGTCGAAGC
>Ga0208498_1000352_pt1 | contig 18773 bp, 20 predicted proteins | sample CryBogCBE12Aug09_FD_185502 | JGI IMG/M metagenome (GOLD analysis project Ga0208498, IMG submission 185502) | Freshwater microbial communities from Crystal Bog, Wisconsin, USA - CBE12Aug09 (SPAdes) (version 2) | ecosystem: Environmental > Aquatic > Freshwater > Lake | place: Crystal Bog... | reverse complement strand
GCCGTAGTCGGGATTGGTGCTGGCTTCCGCCGAACGAACGACCACTTCGCTAATCGCGTCACCGTCAATACCGAACAGATCCGCGATCTTGTACATCTCGTTGAAGAAGCTGATCTTTGTGGCATTGAAGCAGTTGTGGACAATCTTGACGAGTTCCGACGACGTCGTGTCAGTGAAGATGCGCATCTCGCCACCCAAGGGGGCAAAGAGCTCGCGAAGCTCTTCCCGGGCGTACACGCTCCGGGAACCAATGACCGTGATTGTCGGACAGACCGCGTCGTGCGCCGCTGACGCCTCGCGCAAAAACTCCGGCGTGTTGGCCACGACCACCTGGGCCGTGGACTGATCCAACTCGCTTCGCAAGAGACCGGCAACCAAACGATCGGTGGTCCCAGGCGCCACGGTCGAGCGAATGGCCACGATGTGCGAACCCGTTCCACGGGCGATGGAGTGCCCCACGGAAGACACTGCGTCAGTCAACATCGTGAGGTCAAAGCCCGTTTCGTTGCTGGGAGTGGGAACACAGATGAAGATGATGCTGTCACCGTCAGGCGATGGCATCTTGACGCTGGCCGCCTTACCTTCGTTGAGCAGTCGGCAGACGGTGGCGGGATTGACGTCGACGAAACGAACGTCGTGACCGAGACCGAGCAGTGCGTGGCCCGTGGCAATACCCACCACACCGGCGCCGACGATAACAACGCGGCGAGGGGTGATCGACGGGGTCGTCGGATTGAGAAAGTCAGGCGTAGTGGTGTTGAACGTGATTGACATACGCATTGAACATAGTGTGCGCAATATTCGATTACGTCGACAAAATTTTTTACGTTGGAATAATTTTCATTTCGCCCTCGCCGGTTAAGGGTGAAGACTCCATTAAAGAAAAAACATTTTTCTCAGCCTTTTCACCTACCACCTACTACCGTTTTGAACGTGAACCGAACCACCACCCTCCTTTTGAGTGCGGCCACCGCCCTCGCCCTTTCCCTCACGCCACTCAGTGCCGGCGCCGCATCGACCAGCCTTCACGTGAAGGGCATCGACGTGCTGTTCTACGCCAATGGCTCCTACCCCTCAACGAGCCAGCTTCAAAGCGAAGCCGCCTCGGCCAGTACCTTTCTTGGTGGCCTCGGAGCCAACACCGTAGGGTTGACCTTCCCCTTCTTTACTCCCGGCTACCAGAGCAACACGGTGATCGCCGGTGACAACCCCATCGCCCCCGGAACGGGCTCGACCCCGACGGCCGCCCAGCTTGACGTTGTCATCAAGATCATGGCCTCAAAGAAGTTGAATGTCGTCCTGCGCCCCATTATCGACGAACAGACGCTGCAGTCGCGTTGGCGTGGCGCACTCGCCCCGACCGATCTCACCAAGTGGTTCGCTTCGTACAAGGCCGCGTTGACGCCCTATCTCACCTTGGCCGCGACGGACCATGTCAGTGGCGTGGACTTGGCCATTGAGCTGAACTCTCTCGCGCCCAACACGGCACTGTGGTCCTCGCTCGTGAGCTGGGCCAAGACGCTGTACTCGGGTGAGTTAATCATCAACCCGATGGCGCGCGGATCAGTGGGCCCCACGATTCCCGGCACCAGCGAATGGTTTGACTTCTACCCCGGCCTCAACGCCACGCCGACCGCCTCGGTCGCCACATTGGTGGGGCTGTGGAAGAGTTACGCGGCCGGACTGCACTTACCCGGCAAGCCCTCGCAGCAGGTCATTGGTGAGACGGGCATTCTGGCCCAGACTGGCATGTACCGATTCCCCTACTTGTACTACTACACGGGCGCCTTCAACCAGGCCATCCAGGCCACATGGTACACGGCGGCTTGCCAATTCACGAAGCAGCAGGGCTACAACGGCATTTACTTCTGGGACTACGTGCTGGGACAGCCAACGCCGTCAAACTCCACGCCGGACACTCAGCACCCCGGATCGATACAGCCCGCAACGCAAGCCGCCATCAAGGCCTGCTTCAACTAGCGGTTCGCCGCGTCCTCAGTCGAGACCAGTTGACGCGCAGCACGGGCTTCGTCGACGCGTGACACTGGTGTGGTCTGTGGCGCGTGCATCAATCGCTCGGGGTCAGTCACCGCTAAGGCGGCAATCTTCTCGATCGAGACAGCCAGCGCCTCCAACGTCTGCAGACTCTCCGTCTCCGTGGGCTCGAACATCAGGGCCTCATCGACAATCAAGGGGAAGTAGACGGTCGGAGAGTGGAAACCTTCTTCGAGTAGGGCCTTGGCCACGTCGAGTCCTCGCACACCGTACTCCGACTTGAGCGCCGACGCCGTCAGGACCGCCTCGTGCATGCAGGGGCGGTCGTAGGCCGCCGGCAAGGTGTCACGGAGTCGGTATCGGAGCCAGTTGGCGTTCAGCACCGCGTGCTGGGCGACCTTCGTGAGACCGTCGCCACCATGCACGTTGATATAGGCGAGCGCGCGTGCCAACACGAGTGCATTACCGTGCCAACCGTGCACGCGACCAATAGACCGAGAGGGCGTAAACCAGTCAAATGAGCCGTCGGCCAGCTGCGTGGCCTTGGGTCCCGGGAGGAACTCCACCAGGCGCTGCGAGACCGCCACCGGACCAGCTCCCGGACCGCCACCACCGTGCGGCGTCGCGAACGTCTTGTGTAGGTTCATGTGGACCACGTCAAAGCCCATGTCGCCGGGGCGCACGGCACCGAGGATGGCATTCAGGTTGGCACCGTCGTAATAGAGCAGGCCGCCAACGTCGTGTACGGCTTCGGCAATCTCGACAATTTCCTCTTCGAAGAGACCAACGGTGTTGGGGTTCGTCAACATGATGCCAGCGACGTCGGGGCCGAGCGCGGCCTTCAGGGCCGTGAAGTCGACGAGACCGCGGTCATTCGACGGAATGGTGGTCACCTCGTACCCACCCAGCGTCACTGACGCGGGGTTGGTGCCGTGAGCCGAGTCGGGGATCAAAATACGCTTGCGCACATCACCGTTGGCTTGGTGGTACGCGCGAATGAGCAGCAATCCGGTGAGTTCACCGGCGGCTCCGGCGGAGGGCTGCAAGGTGGCGGCCGCCATGCCGGTGACGGCACAGAGCTGCTTCTCCAAGGCCACCATGAGCTCGAGCCAGCCCTGACACAGGGATGCGGGGACACCGGGGTGCACCGAGTTCCAGCCCGGATCGTTCGCCACGGCGTCGCAAAACTTCGGGTTGTACTTCATGGTGCACGAACCCAGGGGGTACGCCCCGAGGTCGACACTGAATTGACGATGCGTCAGCCGAGTGAAGTGACCCACCAGGTCGCGCTCGTTTACTTCCGCGAGCCCCACCGGCGCCGCACGAAGGTGCTCAGCGGGCACGAGGTCCTGGAGCGGTGTGGCCGCCACGTTGGTCGTGCGCAACTGAAAGGCGTGACGTCCGGGAACGGACAGTTCAAAAATTGTCGGCTCGACTTCGTGTCCCATCAAGGGAATTGAAGCGGCGCGTCCACCGGGGTACGAAGTCATGCCAGGACCTTTCGAAGGCTCGATGTGAAGTGATCAATGTCTGCTTGCGTGCGACGCTCAGTCACTGCGATGAGAAGAATGTTGTCGGTATCGCCCTCAACCGAAGGGTCGCGAGGACCCGCGAGCGACGCCAGTGAGAGACCGCCCAAGATGCCCTCGTCCACCAACGAGGTGAGGACCTCGGCGGCTGACTTTGGCAGGCGCAGTGCGAATTCACGGAAGAAAGGGGCCGATGAAACGGCCGTCACACCCGGAATGGCGGTGAGAGCATCGAACAACACGTGGGCGCCCTGCGCACAGCGGGTGGCCACTTCGGCCAATCCTTGCGTGCCGAGATAACCCAGCTGAATGGCAGCAGTCACGGCCATCAAGGTTTGGTTGGAACAAATATTGGATGTCGCCTTCTCACGGCGGATGTCCTGCTCCCGAGCGCGCAACGTCGTTACGAAGGCGCGACGCCCGTTGGAGTCAAGTGTCTCACCCACGATTCGACCGGGCAACCGGCGAATCTGTTCGGTCGTGCAGGCGAAGAGGCCGAGGAAGGGGCCACCGAACGACAATGCGGTACCGAAGGGCTGACCTTCGCCCACGTACACGTCAGCACCCCAGTCGGCGGCCGACTTGAGAACGCTCGCGGCGACGGGGTCACCGTCAACCACGAAGAGTGCGTCGTTCGCCACGGCCAAGGCCTTGGCTTCGGTCAAGTCCTCCAGCACACCCAGGTAGTTGGGGTAGGCGGCAATCACGGCGGCCGCGTCGGTCACGTCAACGCTGGCCCAGTCGGTCACGCCGTCGCGAAGGGGCACCACCACAATGGTGTGGCCGGTACCGAAGGCCATGGTTTCAACGACGTGCCGACGGTGTGGGTGCACGCCGGCCGACACGTACATGGTGTGGCGGCCCGTGGCGCCGCCAGCCATGTTGACAGCTTCCACGAGGGCGGTGGCGCCATCGTAGATGGAGGCATTGGCGATTGGCAGGCCCGACAAACGAGACACCATGGTCTGGTACTCGAAGACGGCCTGCAAAATACCCTGGGCGACTTCCGGCTGGTAGGGCGTGTAGGCCGTCACGAACTCGGAGCGTGAACCGAGGGCCTTGACGACTGGCGGAATTTCGTGATCGTAGGCACCACCACCAGCGAAACAGGTAAGGTTCGCCAGCTGCCCCTTGTTCTTTTTGGTCATCTCCGCAAAGACAGCCGCGACGTCGGGTTCCGACATCCCCGGGGCCATGTCGAGACCGGCACTGAGTCGCACCGAGGCGGGAATGTGAGCAAAGAGCTGGTCGAGGGAGTCGAGTCCGAGGAACTCGAGCATCGCCGCTACTTCATCGGGTGTGTGGGGAATGTAATCAGCCACGTCACTGGGCCTTTCGTACGAAGGGCAGCGCATGAACGACCGCCGGGATTTCTCGACCACGCAACGCTACCGTCACGGTGGTGCCAACTGGTACATCACTCGTCAACAGGCCCATGCCGATACCTCGCTCCAACACTGGTGAGTAGTTTCCCGAACACAACACGCCGACCGAGATGCCGTCGACGAGGACCTCGCCACCGTCGCGCAGGGGTTGACGTCCTTCGGCAACGACGCCCGTGAGAAAGTGGGCGACGCCCCGCTCCTGTTCAGCGAGAACCGCATCACGACCCCGGAACGTTGGTTTCTTCCAGCCCAACACCCAACCGAGGCGAGCCTCCAGGGTGGTTGATGACTCCGTCAGCTCGTGGCCGTAGAGCGGGAGCGCCGCCTCCAGTCGTAGGGTGTCACGAGCGCCTAGTCCCGCGGGTGTCACTCCAGCGGCGACGAGGGCGTGGAGCAATGCTTCGGCCTGTTCGTTCGCGACCGCGATTTCGAGCCCGTCCTCACCGGTGTAGCCGGTACCGGCAACCCTGATCTCGACGCCCTGATAGTCGAAGCGCACGACCCCGAATCGGGGGACGCTGGCGAAACGCTCATCAATGGTTGCCACTTTGGCCCGTGCAGTGGGCCCCTGCACCGCGAGCACGCACCGCGTGTTCGTCACATCAACGCCCGGTAGCGCGGCGGTGACGCCCGAGGTGTTCGACGCGTTCGGCATCACATCGAACTCATTCTCCCCCACCCACCAGACGATGATGTCGTCAACAACAAAACCGTCGTCGCTCAACAGGTGGGTGTACTGGGCCCGACCCGGGGCAATCTTGGTGAGGTCGTTGGTCAGCGTGCTCTGGAGGTGCTCGAACATGTCAGGACCGTCGCAGCGAACGGTGCCGAGGTGCGACACGTCAAAGACGACGGCGTCGTTGCGACAAGCGAGGTGTTCGGCGACGGTGCCCGTCGCGTACTGCAGTGGCATTTCCCAGCCGCCAAACGGAACAATCTTGGCGCCGAGGGCCACGTGGGCGTCGTAGAGGAACGGGCGGCGATCAGGCATGCTTGCCACTTTATGCGCCCACGACGCCCTCGCGATTCACCCTCTGGGTGAATCGCTCTTAGGCGGTGACGACGAAGCGCTCTTGATCCAGTGTCGTCGCCAATTCCTTGACCACACCAGCCATCGGCACCACGTTGAACACACCCTGACCGCCGCGAAGCAAGTCGACGAGACCGTCGTGGTCGGCCAGAATTGAACCCGATTCACCAATAACGAGAGAGGCGGCGCTCAGGTCCACGGACAGATTGTCGCGCAAACACTCCACCGCTTGGCGGGCTCGCGTGAGCGACACGCCCGAATCAAGCAACGACTTGATGACCTTGACCTCGAGAACGTCGCGGTAGGCGTAGGTGCGCTTCGATCCGCTCCCGGAGGCGGGGGTAATCGACGGGGTCACGAGCTCGGTACGAGCCCAGTAGTCCAACTGACGATAGGTAACACCGGTCAGACGGCACACCTTTGGTCCACTAAAACCTTCGACGCGAGCCATAGTCGCCCCTTCTACCACATTCGAGACCCCGCCACGGAAGCGAGAACCACACGATTGTAGTTATGCGAGTGGCGATTCGGCAAATAAATCTGGGCGACCGAGCGACGGCGACGACGCTTCGGCGTGCAGCCTCGGTGGAATGCGGCCGGCCCGTCGAGCTGCGTAGCCCGCGCTCACGGCATCGCGAAATGCCGCAGCCATGAGCACTGGGTCAATGGCGCGGTTTATGGCCGACGCGGCGAGGACACCGTCGCAACCCAACTCCATCGCCAAGGCCACATCCGAGGCGGTGCCCAAGCCGGCGTCGAGGAGCACCGGTACCTCCAGGCGATCACAGATAGTCGCAATGGCGTGAGGGTTGCGGACACCCAGGCCTGAGCCAATCGGTGAACCAAGTGGCATGACCGCGACGCACCCGAGCTGTTCGAGACGCTGCGCCACGATGAGGTCGTCCGAGGTGTACGCCCACACCTCAAAGCCCCGTTCGACAAGATCAGCCGCGGCCTTCAAGGTCTCCACCGTGTCGGGCAGCAGGGTCTGGTCGTCGCCGATGACTTCGAGCTTGATGGCGGGCGTGTCAAAGGCCTCGCGAGCCAGTTCCGCAACGAGCACGGCCTCGTGCGCGCTATAGCAACCGGCCGTATTCGGCAGCAGATCCATACCGTGGGTGTCGAGGAGTTCGTAGAGCGAGCCGTGTTCGCTCGGCTCCACCCGGCGGAGCGCCACGGTAGCAATAGTCGAGCCCGAGGCGCCGATAGTGGCGCCGAGCACCTCGAAGGTCCGAAATCCTCCAGTGCCCAGAATGAGTCGCGAGGGTGAGGACAGCGAGCCCACGCGAAAGAGATCAGTCACCCCACTAGCGTAGCCAGCGGAAAATAGACCCTCGGTCGCTAACGTGGAGGGGTGACACCCCTAACCGCGTTAACGATCGCCGGCTCTGATTCGGGTGGTGGCGCTGGCGTGCAAGCTGATTTGCGAACCTTTAGCGCCCACCGGGTCCACGGCACCTCGGCCCTCACGGCCGTGACGGCGCAAAATACCGAGGGTGTCCGCCACATTGAAACATTGTCAGCCGACTCGCTTCGCCACCAAATTGAGGCCGTGCTGGACGACTTTTCCGTCGTCGCCGTGAAAACAGGCATGCTGGCAACACCCGGACTGGTGGCGGTGGTCGGAGAGTTTGCCGAACGTGGCGCACTCCCCCACCTCGTCGTCGACCCGGTGCTCATTTCGACGTCGCATCACCAGTTGCTCGCCGACGGCGGTGTCGCGGCGTACCAGCAAGCACTCCTCCCACACACCCTCATTACGACTCCTAATATGCGAGAGGCGGCCGCGCTCGCTGGTGTCGATCCTGCGCAGGTGTCCTCGGTCGATGATCTCGTCGACCTTGGTAGGACGATTCTGTCGTTTGGCGTGCGCTACGTCTTGGTCAAGGGCGGCCACCTCACGGGGCCCAGCTCCCCCGACGTCTTGGTGAGCGCAACTCAGGTCACACGCTTTGAGGGTGAGCGAATCACGACCAGCAACACCCACGGCACCGGCTGCACACTGTCCGCGGCGATCGCCGCGAATCTGGCCCTCGGTCTCGATATGGTTGACGCCTGTCAGACGGCCAAAGCCTTCGTGGCCGCCTCGTTGCAGTCGGCCGCAAACTGGCAGCTGGGCCGAGGCTCCGGACCCCTCGACCACTTAGGCTGGGGCGCATGAGTACCCCCAAAGCACCTCTCACCACAACGACGAGTATCTGGCCTGCGGCTTCGGTGTTGCTCATTGCCGTCGGCATGCTGAGCGTTTTCATGCTGCTCAATGCCGTCACCTCGACACCCGTGGCCCCGACCACGACCCTCCCCATCATTGTCGGCGGCATTCCCGTACAGTCCGGAGCCGTGAGCGGGGCGGCCCTGTTGACGAACTGCCACCAAGACGGGACGCCCGCGGCCAATGTTCTCGACGGCTTCATCCTGCCCCAGGGCACCCACGCCACTGGTCCATTTCGCATTGTCAATGCCGGCGCTGGTGAGTTCGACTGCCGCCGCCCCTTCATCTCGACGACGACAGCGCCGAAGTTGCTTGGCTTCTACGCGTCGCAGCTCGAAGCGCGTGGGTGGACCGAATTTTCCTCCGGCGCCACTAACGGGATGCCCCAACTATTGTTCCAAAAGGCCGGGAGTGACACGTTCTATTACGTACTCGGCATTACGGTCAACGTACAGCAGGGCGGCGACACCCAGTGGACCTTCCGGATTTACCAGAACTCCAATACGATCTAGCTCGGTACGACTGACTCCTTGGTCACGTGCGACCACAGCCAAAAGTTCATCGGATAAATCACGTACCCGGACCGTGTCGCCGAGGCCGTCAAAATGACCACACTGGTCCCCAGAGCGAGAATCGCCAACATGCGCGACACCGTCAGTGGCCAGTGGCCCCGCAGGTAGCGAGCGAGGAAGTAGCCACCCACCAGGAGTGTCAGTGGCGTCAAAATGTGACCGAGCGGCGCCCACAGCACCGTCAGCAGGTGACCGGGGAGGGGACTCGCGGCCGGTGACACGACGTGCGTGAGGCCAAGGGGGAAGGCAATGACGTTCGAGACGAAGGTTGCCGGATTGAGAAGTACGTACGGCAGCACCGTACTGAGCACCACCGCCGCCGACCAGACCACCATCGTTCGCCAACGAGAGCGTCCCTGACCGTCACGGGCCACCAACGTAGCCCCGAGCAACAGGGGCCACGCCGTCAGCTTGATAGCGGTCGTTAGTCCCAGTACGAGCGCCGCGGCGTGAATGCGGCGACGCGAGAGGAAGGCCACGCCGAGCAACATCATGCCGAGCAACGGCATATCGTCACCCCCCGTGGCCAAAAACATTGCCCCACTCGGCAGCGCGATCAAAATCTGCGTGACGCGCAGCGCGTGTCGCCCCGAGAGTCGCAGGAGCAGCAGCGCCCCCGCCAAACAGGCCACCGTCACCAGCGACATCACGACCCGAGCGTCGGTCGCGCTCGAGCGATGCTTGGTGATAGCCGCGGGAGCGCCAAAGACGCTCATCAACGGAAAATAGGGGTAGTACGACTCGTACGCTGGAACGTTAGGAACCTCGTGCTGCAGGCGACCGTGGAGCCAAATGGCTTGGTAGGGGTCGTGACCGTCGTAGAGGAGGTTGGCGGCCCGTTCAATAACCATCACTTCCGGTTGGGCGTAGTTGCCGCTCGGGGTTGCCTGTCGCCACTGGGCCATCAAGACCAAGGGGACGACGACCGCACCCAGCACGGCCAGCGCGCACAGCACAATGCGGACCCGCAAGATAGACCGCCACGATTGCCGTGAGGCCACCCAGGCGAGGAGTGCGACGACGAGGTACGGCGTGGCACTCAGTGCCCCCCACCACGCCTGCGCCACCGTGGCTGACACCAGGTACGTGCCCCCGGCAAACGCGCTCGCCAACCCGTAGAGGACGGCGTCGCCGAGCAGGTCGCCGCGTCGCTGCCACCACTGCCACAGCGCGGCGTGGCGAGCCTTGGTCGAGACGATGAGGGTCGACGACGTCACGATTGAGTCATGCGGCGAATCGGCATGCGCGTCTCGATCGGGAAGTCACACGTCAGGAAGTGACGAATGATACGAGCGCAGTGCTTCGTCCGTTCTTTCAGGAGCGAATGTGACGTTCCCGGCACAATACAAAGTTGGGCCCCCGGTATCGACTCGTAGAGGCTCGCGGTGTGGGCCAGGGTTGCCACATCGTCGTCCCCCGCCATCACCAACGTCGGTACGGCCACTCGCGCGAGATCCTCTGTTGTAAGCGTCGGCCCCGTGGCCTGCATGAGTTCGGTCTTGCGAAAGACGAGGTGCGCACGAGCACTGCCATCAGGTGAGATCATCGCGTAGCGCTCCACCCAGGCTTGGTAGCCCAGCGAATCCTCCTCGAGGTGCGGCAGCGGCATTAATCCGTTGAAGTGGTAGTTCGCACCAATGAGGACCAGGCGCTCAACCAGCTCAGGACGACGCAGTGCGGCAATGAGCGCGGCATTGGCGCCGTCACTGTGCCCTACCAGATGACAGGGTCGACCAACGTAGTCAAGAAAGGCCAGTATCTCGTCGGCCATCGCTTCGTAACTGAAGGGGGCGTCGGAGTCGGCCGTGCGCCCGTGGCCTCGACGGTCGAAGGCCCCGATGTTGAAGTGACGCTTCAGACGGGGTCCAATGGAGTGCAGCATCGACGTCGACGAACTCATGCCACCGTGCAGCAAGATCACGGGGGTCGAGCCCTTCTTCGGCAGTAGTGCCCACGTGGGGTGTCCCATCAGAGCAATTGTCGCCACGTAGGTAGCCTAAACCGAATCGGCTCGAAAAAAAACCACCGTGGTCTGCGCCGGCCACCCCCCCAGGGGCCGACGCACACCACGGTGGCGAACTGCTTACTAGGACAGTAGCACCCCAAACGGACACCCTGCGTTAATGTTTAGCCGGCGGCGACACTCCCGGGATTTAGGTAAAACGCGCTGACCGTCACCGCAGAGCACACCGAGGCGGGGAACTGCAGCGACACGGGCGTTGACGATCCGTTCGCCGCGACTTGCACGTTTATCGTCGCCACGGAGTAACACAATGTTGAGGCGTGGTCGCTGTAGGAGTAGTCGAAGCGAAGGCTTGTTCCCTCCGTTACCACCAGTTGTTGGGGGGCGGCATTGGCAGCCGTGGTCGGGAAGTCGCTACCACCGACGGGTGCATCGACCGTTTTTGATGGCGCGACCGCGCCGGAGCTGTCCTGGAGTGTCAGCATCGGGTAGCCGTCTACCACGCACGTCCCGACGGTGAATTTGGTCAACGTCGCCGAGTCGTAGACCGTTCCCGCTGCCCCTTGCCCACCGTTATCGACGGACCGGAAATCGCCACCTTGACAGGGGGTCACGGCCGCTGTCGTGGTAGTGGAACTCGTCGTGCTCGTTGTTGTTGACGTGGTCGTGGTGGTGGTGTGGTGGAGGAGGCCGAGGTGACGACCGGTCATTGCGATGACAGCAAAAAGGAGAAAGAGCCCCAGCGACTTGAGACCGCGATTCACTGATTGAAGTCCTCGGGGTTGACGTTGTCGAGAAAGGAGCGCAGGTCGGCCAAGAGCGCATCCCCATCAACGTCATCGATCATGTCGTCATCGACGTCGTCGTCGGCAACGTACACTTGCCCTTCGGCATTCATGAGGTCGTCGTGAACCAAGAGCGGTGCGCCGACGCGTAGGGCCAAGGCCACGGCATCCGACGGCCGTGCACTCACCGATAGCTCCTCAGTACCGCGAAGGAGGCGGAGCGATGCGTAGAACGTGTTGTCGACGAGTTCGACGATCTCGACGGCGAAAAGCTTCGCGCCCAACGCGGTAATGACGTTGCCCAATAAGTCGTGGGACATGGGTCGGGGCGCTTCAATACCCTGGAGCGCGTACGCAATGGCGGTGGCCTCCGGGGCTCCAATGAAGATTGGTAACACGCGGTTGCCCCCCACTTCTTCGAGGAGCAGGAGCGGCGTCGATGATCCCACGTCGACACGAACTGCTCGGAGAACGACCTCAATCATCACCTCAATCTACCCTGCGTGGGCAGAAGGTGGGACGCTACTGGTCGAGAAAGTCCCGCAGTTCTCGCTGGTAGAAGGCCTCGCGCAGGGCCGCAATAGCGGCGAGGCCACGCTCGGTAAGCGCGGTGCGCTCGGCCTCATCACGAGTGGCGAAGCGGGCACTCGACGTGAGGTCCGACACGATGCCGATCTCCCGTTCCACGACACGTCGCAAACCACTCAAGAGTCGGACGTCGCCGCCCGTGCGGAGCAACGTCGCGCTGGCCATGGCGACGGGGAGGTCGCTCGACTGCAGGAACTGGTCACGGCCACGCACCCCAGGCACCACGATGCCGTGAGCAATCAACATATTGAGTTCAGCGGCACTGATGCCGCTACGGTCGAGGAATTCAGCCAAGCCCATGGTCTCTGGCACATCGGACAGTGTGAGGGGCACGGTGACCGGCTCCGCCGCAACGGTGACGGCATCGGCGACCACCCGGAAGCGGGGTTCTGCCGTCGTCGGCGCGGGTACCTCGACGGTCACGTGGTCACGCACAGCAGTACGAGCGGCCTGCTTGGTCACCGTCTTGATAGGCGCCACATCATCAATCAGGTTTTGTTCGATAAGCCGCTGTCGCACCACTTTGAGTGGCACGAGCTCCTCATCAGCCAGCCGGATCGCTTCTCGCAGCGCTTCCACATCTCGCTCGCTGTAGAGGCGGTAGTCCGCCTTACTTCGCTTGGGCCGCACCAGCCCTTGCGTCTCGTAGTACCGGATGCGCGACAGTTCGAGACCGGGGAATTGCTGACGCAACATGGCGTGCACTTGACCGATCTTCAACAGACTCACGAGACGGCCCGCCAGAAGATCAACTTGAACTTGCCAATCTGGACCTCGTCAGCCGAATGCAGTGTTGTTTCTTCAACCCGAACGCCATTGACGTAGGTGCCATTCAGCGAGTTGAGATCACGCAAGGTAATACGACCGCTCGCCGTACGCGTGAAGAGGGCGTGATGGCGTGATACCGACACGTCATCGAGAACGATATCGCTGTCGTCATGACGACCAACACTGGTGACATCACCGGTCAAAACGTAGGGGTCCTGTTGACGACCGACGACCACGAGTTGGTCACCGTGCGGCGACAGCGGCGCAGCGTGTCCATGCAATTGCAGATTTTCGTGACTGTCGACGACCGGGACCGCCACGGTCTCGGGGGACGTCGCGTCGTGCTGTGGGGCGCCACAACTCCAACAAAAGTTGGCGTTGGCGTTCAACAATTCACCGCAGCGTCGACACGTCATCGCACCACACTACTTAGTATTCCCTCGATCACGAAGTGCTAGTTATTAGTGAGGGCTTGGTAGGCCTCAGCGTCGAGCAACGCGTCAACCGCAGTGGCGTCTTCGACAGTGATTTCGCAAATCCAGCCGCCCGCGTACGGGGCGGTGTTGATGAGTTCGGGGGCTCCAACGAGGTCGTCATTGATCGCGGTCACCGTACCGGCGACGGGAGCGTAGATCTCCGAGACCGACTTCGTCGACTCGACTTCGCCGAGCGAACCACCGGCAGTGACAACCGCCCCAACCTTCGGCAGGTCAACGAAGACCACGTCGCCGAGAGCGTCCTGGGCGTAGTCGGTGATGCCAACACGGACGACGTTGCCGGTCGTCTGGGCCCACTCGTGGTCGCTGGAATAACGGAGGTCGGAAGGAATCTGCATGCCAATAAATCTATCGCAGACCGCGAGCCGCCCGCCCACGCTGCAAAGCGTCTCGGGCTGGTCCGACGTAGCCAAAAAAGACCCACCACGACAGTGCCAGCGCACTGACGCCGAAGACCCACGTACCATCGCGGAGGTAGTGCTGCCACGGTGAAAGCGGGGCGCCATGTGCGTTTGAGGTCAACAAGAAGAGGGGGAACGTACCCATCAACATGAATGTTGATACCTTGCCCCACCAGAGGACATCAATCCGCGCCGCGCCGAGCACGGCCAGCAGCACTGTCAGGGCTGACACCAGCACCTCTCGAATCAACGTGATGCCCGCAAACCACCACGGGACACCACCCGCACCGGCGACACTAAGGAGCCCCGTCACCACCAAAATGCGGTCAGCCGTGGGGTCGAGAATCTTTCCAATCGTTGACGTTTGGTGTAGGCGCCGAGCGAGGTAACCGTCCACCCAGTCCGTGCCGCCGATCGAAACGAGCAGCCACGCCGCAACAGCACGGTGCCCCGTGTGAAAGAGCACCCACCAAAACAGCGGAATGCACGCCAGTCGAACCAGTGTGACGGCGTTCGGCCACGTCCGCCAACCGGCGTCCGTCTCCTGCCCCGTCACAGCACTCGCTAGGCGATGGTGATGCCGGAGTCCAAGAACACGTCCTGGACTGCGTGCACGAGAGCCGCACCGTCGTCAATGGGGCGCTGGAAGGCCTTGCGTCCCAGAATGAGACCCTGGCCACCGGCACGCTTGTTGATAACCGCGGTGCGCACGGCACCAGCGAGGTCGTCGTCGCCCTTGGCTTCGCCACCGGAGTTGATCAAGCCGATGCGTCCGTTGTAACAGTTGATGACCTGCCAACGGGTCCAGTCAATGGGGTTATCCGTGGTGAGCTCGCTGTAAACCTTGGGGTTCGTCTTCGAGTAGTTGACGACGTTGAAGCCACCGTTGTTCTCGGGCTGCTTCTGCTTGATGATGTCAGCCTCGATGGTCACACCAAGGTGGTTCGCCTGACCGGTCAAGTCGGCCGAGACGTGGTAGTCCACACCATCCTTCTTGAACGCGTCATTGCGGGTGTAGGTCCACAGCACGGTGAAAAGGCCCAAGCGGTGCGCCTCGGCGAAAGCGGCGGAAATTTCCTCAATCTGACGAATCGAGCTCTCGTGACCGAAGTAGATCGTTGCACCGATGCCGACGGCGCCGAGGTCTGCTGCCTGCTGGACCGAGGCGAAGAGACGCTGGTCGTAGGAGTTCGGGTAGCGGAACCAGTCGTTGTGGTTGATCTTCACAATGAAGGGAATACGTGTCACGTATCGACGCGACACGATACCGAGGGTGCCGAGCGTCGTGGCAATGGCGTTGCAGTCCGCGGCAATAGCCAGGTCGCACAGACGTGCGGGGTCAAAGTACTCGGGGTTTGGTGCGAAGTTTGCGGCACCAGAGTGCTCGATGCCCTGGTCAACGGGGAGAATTGAGAGGTAGCCCGTGCCACCCAAACGACCGTGGTTGTACAGCGTACCGAGGTTGCGCAGCACCGTCGGGTTACGGTCTGACATCGTAAAGACATCCTGCAGGAAGTCGGGTCCGGGAAGAGTCAAAGACTCCTTCGGGATCGCGGTGGCAGTGTGGTCAAGGAGCAACGACGCGTCGTTACCGAGAAGGGCAGCAATATCCATACGTCAATCCTACAATGCGGCGTGGCGAAAATATTTCACGCGTGTGAATTGCGACTATCGACCTAGTCGACCTTTTTCTTCGACACCGACTGGGTCCGCCGTTTGCGATTCTTTGGCAACGTCGGTGTTGCGCCCAATTCGGCGAGTCGATCCTTGGCGTCGTAGGCCTCAGGGTCGGCAAGGACCACGCGAGCAAAGAGCTCGCGGGCCGACACCTGGTCACCACTGCGGTCAAAGATGTCCGCCAGCGCGTACCAGAGCCGAACGTGGCGATACGCAGGATTCTTCAACATCTTGGTGCCACCGGCGCGGACCAGAAGGTCAATGGCTTCGGTGTACTTCTTCTGGTCGGCCAATGCCGACGCCATGACGATACGACCCTCGGCGATGGTGTCGGCAGTCGGTTCCGACTCCTCCAGCATGTGGTACGTCTTCTCCACGCCACGGAAACGTCGATTCGCTCGGTCGCAGTCCATAATCAGCGGCAGGTGCTCAGGGTCGCCAGAAATGGTGAACGCCGCAGTCAGGTGAATCTTGGCCATGTTCCAGCGCTCCGCACGGTAGGCCGCGAGACCCGTGAGTTCGCGAACTGAGGCGACGCCCGGGACTGCGTCGGACACGATGCGACCGAGGCGCAACGCCTCCTCCCATCGCTTACGGTCGTAGCCCTCCGCCGCCTTGGTGAGTGTGATGACCATTTTCTCGCGCATGTACGACGTGCCAATAAAGGCACGACGAACTTCCGAGGCGATGTCACCCGGCAGGGAGTACTTCACCTTCGGCTTCGCCTTCGGCGCCGTTGAGGGACGCTCGGGACGAACTTCCTCGACCCACGCCGACAACGGGTCGGGGTTGTAGCCCGCGCTCGGCGTTGACTCCATGGCCTGGCCAGTTGAATTGATGTTCATGCCGCCCTTGCGAGCAACGCCACCCCAGCCCTTCTCGCGACCGAATTCGGCGGCTCGCTGCTTCGCGAGCTCTTCCGGGCTTATTTCGCGGACAGGACGAGATTTACGCTGCGGGCGCGGCTTGTTTCGGTCGAAACGGTCCGACTTGAGGTCTCGCGTGTCACGACCGTAGCTCCGGGTGTCTCGCTCGTTGCGACCACCGGTAGCGGCGCGGCCGCCCATGCTGGGTCGACCGCCTCGGCTGTCGGGCTTCGATGGTCCACGGCGAGGTGCGCCGCCACGGGTGGCACTGGAGGGACGACCACGACGGTCGTCACTCGCGTCATCACGGTCGTAGCGACGAGGACGATCAGCACCGTCACGAGGAGCGGTGGCTCCATCGCGGTAACTGCGAGGGGCGCCGGAGCGCTCCGAGTAGGGACGAGCAGGTCGGTCTCCCCCGCGGCCTTCGGGGCGAGGGCGACTCGAAGGGGTACGGTCGCCGTAGGGGCGAGCGTCACCGTCGCGACGAGGGGCACCGCCCCGCGAGGCGGAACTCGCCCGATCAATTCGGCGTTCGGCGCCGTCACGAGGAGTGCGAGAGACAGGGGCGCCAAAGCGACGACCCGAGGAAGCGTCACGTGGGCCGCTCGGGCGACCGGCGCCGCCACGACTAGCGCCACCAGGACGTCCTGCGCCAGAGGCGCGACGGGGTGCGGGGGAAGAATTTGGCATCTAGCAATTGTACTAGAGACCGCGCGGCTACGCCTAGCCCACTTTTCGATACAACCCACCCACGTCACAACCGCCCCGTACGGTGGTACTCCCCCTATGCAGCGATTGCGGAAAGCAGGTACCGATGTCCGACTTTGACGTCACCGATCAGTACGAACTCGACTGGAGTGACGACGTGACCGCCACACTTCGTCTTCGCAGTGGCACGCGCATCGCCATTGAGTTGGGTGCCCTCTCCGACTTGCGAGTGGCCTCCAAGTTCAGCGTCTTCATGCCCGACGGTGAACTCATCAATGATCACCTCGAAATTTGGGACGACGACGCGACTGCCCGTTCCCGGATGGACTACTACGTCCGCAGCGTCATTAACGCCGAAGAGCCACTCGCTTTCCCCATTAACTGGCTAAACGACAACCTCGTCAACCTTCTACTCGCTCAGAACCGCATAGTGCTCTGTCCGGAGTGTTTAGGTGGCGACGCCAGCGACTGCCCACTCTGTCTTGGCGTCTCATACATCCGGATGGAGGAATTCATCTCCTACTTCTGCGAAGAAGCAGAAACCAATGATGTGGAAGAGTAGAGTCATGACCGCGAACCTTGATCCCCACCCGATCTCCTCCGAGCTCGGCTACGCCTCGATTGCTGAGCTTCGAAGCGCCCTCGATAGCGGCACCATCACGGCCGCTGGGCTCGCCGACACCCTGCGGTCGCGCATCGCCGCCGTTGAGAGCGCCCCCTACGAGTTGCACGCCATCATCGACGTCGAACTTACGACGCCGACTGCGCTCCCGAACGGACCCCTGCAGGGAATTCCCTTTTTAGTAAAGGACAACATCGAGGTTGCGGGCTGGCAGAGTGCCGCGGGTTCACTCGTCTTTACTCAACCGGCACTGCACGACGCGCCTATTCTCAGCCGACTCAAGAACGTCGGTGCGGTTCCCCTCGCCAGTACGAACATGTCGGAGTGGGCCTCGGCCGGCTCACGACTGATTGAGAACGGCTACTCCCCGCGTGGCGGCCTGACGGGCAACCCCTTCGCCCTCGACCGCTCGGCTGGCGAGTCGTCCTCCGGCAGTGCGGCCGCGGTGGCCGCGGGACTCGCCCCCTTCTCTCTCGGAACCGAAACTATCGGTTCACTCACGATGCCGGCCTCACGGTGCGGCGTCTTCGCCTTCAAACCCACCCGAGGGGCGCTCTCGACAAAGGGGATCGTCCCCTACAGCCCGAAGCAAGACGTTCCCGGCGTCTTTGCTCGGTCCCTCGAGGACCTTCGCACGGTTGCTGAGGTGCTGTTGGCTCGGGAACTTGGCGAGGAAACGGCTCCGCTGCTCACCTTCATTGAGGACAACGATCTTTACGATCCGGAACAGTCCAGCCGCACACTCGCCGCCGCCTACGACCAAGCCGTCATGACGATGGTTGAGCGAGGGGCCCTCACCCAGGCGCTGCCCGCCTTCCCCCTCGAGGCCTTCAACGCCATGATGCACGTCTTGTATCTCGAGCTGCGATCGGGGCTGAATGACTACTTCGCCACTCGCCCCGGGACACTCGTGCAGAACATTGGGGAACTGGTGCAGTGGCCAGTACAACACGGCGAATTCAACTACACCAACGACCACTTCGCCGAAGCGGCCTCACTGGGCAAAGCCCCCGTTAGTCGTTCCGTCGGCGAGCGGGCCTTCGTTGCCCTGTTCGACCAGGCCCTCGATGGTGGTGACGTCCTCATCGCCCCGGCCTACGGACCGGCAGAAAAGCTCGACCTCGCCCGACGCGGTCGGCGACCAACGCTCGGTTATCAGTCCTATCTTGACG
>Ga0208498_1000350_pt1 | contig 18859 bp, 26 predicted proteins | sample CryBogCBE12Aug09_FD_185502 | JGI IMG/M metagenome (GOLD analysis project Ga0208498, IMG submission 185502) | Freshwater microbial communities from Crystal Bog, Wisconsin, USA - CBE12Aug09 (SPAdes) (version 2) | ecosystem: Environmental > Aquatic > Freshwater > Lake | place: Crystal Bog... | reverse complement strand
CATCAAGGCGTTCACGACGTGCAATGTCATCAGGAGCTGCTGTAGTAGCACGCTCCATTACTTCTTGTGCTCGATCGGCCATGCGATCATCTAAGTCACGTTTAATTCTTGTATTTGCCATTTTTCATTAACCTTTATTTTGACGATCATACGAAGCATAAGCTCGGATCATTTTGTTTCGTTTTTCAATATCATCCCATGCACCAGCGTCTCTAATTGCTTGAACCCGTTCTGGGCTTAAGCGAATTGAACCGGGCTTCATACCAGATTCGTTAGCCACACGACTAGAAGCCGTTGGGCCTGCTGCTTTGCGCTGTGATGAGCCACCTTTTGCCGTATAACGGTGTGGTAGGCGGCTAGATAAACGACTGTCTAACTCTTCCCAATACTCAGGATCTGCTGGATCCCAACCATCGGCTGCGAGTTCTTGGTCAATTACTTTGGCAATTCTACTATCGGTATCTCGAGCTTGCGGATCGTACCAGCTGTTCTTTTTTAGCCATCTTGTTGCTTGGGCTTGAACTTCTGTGCTGATTTCGTTAGGCACATTTTGCTTAGGGGCCTTAGCAGCGTCGAGTTGTTGTTTTTTATATGCTTGGGCTTGTTGTAAACGCTGTTTTGCGTCTGTCAACTGCTCTAAATAGTCCACTTGACCAGCGGCATCACCAGTTTGGGCGGCTTGCAGCATCTTTAACTTGGCATATTCGACTTTAGCGGCTTCATCTTCGATAGCCTTGTCAATTTGCGCAAACTGATACGATGATGCAGTGCTTTCCACTGCGGCCAAACGACGAGCAAGCTCTTCGTTGCGGCGTTCAAGTGCTGTAATCTTGTTTTTTGCAGAGATTTCGCGTTGTTTCTTAAGCTCTTTCTTTAATTTGCGTTCTTCACGCCGAGCTTCGCGAATTGCCTCACGTTCTTCATCAGTTTCGCCTTCTTCTGCTGCTTCATCATCAGCTGCAGCGTGAAGTTCTTCATCTTCTTCGTCGTGATCTTCGTCTTTTTCTACTTTTTTCTTCTTTTTGCCTTCGTTTTCACCCGCTTCTAACTCAAGTTCTTCGGGGAATTCTACTTTAGCAAGGACCGAACCGTCCTCTAGTTCCTTAACGGGAACATCTTTTTCATTTTCTGCCATAATTTTCTTTCAAAATTAATCCACAAACGCTTTCATTTTCTGTGCATACTCAAAACTGCGAATGCGAGAGATGATTTCACGTGCCTGAAGGGTAATAAACACCACGGGGGCGCCATCATCGTCAGGATTAATAACAAAACGGTCACCGCCGTACTTGATGGTTCTTACCAAATCGCCAACTTTGCACCATGGGCCTTCAATCCAAGGCTCTAGGGTATCAGGCGACTTATATGCAAGGGGACCAATCTGGATTACCTTGGCTACAGTCTCGTTAAAACGTAGGGTTTGTTTGGTTTCGTCTACTAAAATAATACCGCCTTTACTGGTATTTTTTTCTCGACGTAATTGAACTAATACACGATCTCCGGCTACTTCAACACCCGGATCAATAATTGGAAAACATTCCAATTCTGTTCTAGTATCTGGTTCGTCTTTTTGATTTATATCAAATGCTGCCATCCGGCAACCTCCTATGATCTTTACAGATCCTCTTCATCATCCTCCGAAAGTACATTTTCAATAATCGAAAGGGTTTCGGATAGCCCCTCACGTTTACCTACAAATCTTTGATAAGAATCAAAGCTATGTATATTCACTCCCGATGCAATTGCTTCGGCAAGTTCTTTTTCTGCGATCTTAATTCTATTCAGAATTTCGCTTAATAAATCAACCATTGGATTCCATCCAAATTGCTACAGCTTTTATTTGGGCTGTGTTAAAATTACTTTTTATTCTATTTGCTAAATGGGAAATCCAATACACATTTCCCTCTACATAACCCAATTCTGGAATAAACTTATCCATTGTTGGACTATTATCTTTATTTCCTGTTTTACCTTTTGATTCACACCAAGAAAGTGGGATATTTAAAACTGGGCATATATCAGGTGCAATTGACAAAACATACTCATATGTAACATCAAATGGTATATTATTGGCTTTTGCTTTTGATTTTCTATTGGCAAATATCGTTTTTACATGCGAATCTTTGGAAAGCATTCGCTTGGCATTCTTTTTTGTCCAAGGTTTCATTTCTAACTCCAGTAAGTTAAATAGGTAGAAGGTTAGTTCTTGTACTGGCAAGAACGGCATCCGTCGATGCTTTTCCCTTCTTATACATATTAATGCAAAGGGAGCGGAAAATCCGCCCTAAGCATTAGTAGAAATTTCCGCCGCCGATTTCGTTCAGATTCTTATCTGGACCAACTTTAGAAGGTTTAGCCATCTTAGCTTGCGCTGCGCCAATCTTCCAGTTGTTGTCGCGGTGTGAGCCAGAATTACCAGCGTCTAAATTTTTGTCTTCTGGGCCGCCGCCGGAGCTTTGTTTGCCCATTTGCTTGTAGGTTTGACGAAAACCTAATTCATCTTTTGCCATTATTGTTCCTCAGTGGGTGGTTGTGGTGCTGCTTGTTGTTCCGGGGCTTGTGACTGTAATGCTTGGTTTTGCGCCTGGAATGCTTGTTGCTGCAATTGTTGCTCATGTTGCTGTTGAGCTAATGCGGCTTGTTGTTGTGCTTTTGCCTGCTGTGCTACTTGATCTGCCTGTGATTGGAAATTCTGCTGCTGTACTGCTAGACCATGTTGACGGATGTCCTGATCGGATGCTTTAATAGCCTCCATGGCAGACATGTTCTGTTCGTGGTCAAGCTGAGCCTGCTGCTGATCCATTTGTGCACCGGCCGTAATGGCTGCGACACGTTCTTTTGCTGCATTATTAATATTTGCCATCGCGATATCGGTAGCATTACGCTGGTTGTCGATATTGGTCTGGGTTGAATACTTAGCTTGCAACTCGGCCACTTTCTGCTGCAGTTCTGCAACCTTGAGTTGGTAGCTTTGTTGTGCTTGTTGTAAGTCAGATTGAATCTTAACTTGGAACTCTTGTGTCTTACGTTCTGTCTCAGCCATCGATGTTTTGATAATTGCAGCAGAAGTAGGATCATTCATAGCAACTTGCTGCATCTGAGCTTGTTGTGCTTGTTGTACTTTCATTGCCAAGGCCTGGATTTGTTGTACATAACCAGACAAGTTCATCTTAGCATCTTCATCAACCATCTGCGATGCCAGGGCCAACGCTTGTTGTGCCTCGATATCCAATGGTTTTTCTGTGTGCAATTCAAGTACATCGTGGCCGCCAGAAGCCTGGGCCACATAAGCGCGCATCGATTGTAAATAATGCAGTGTCAAGTGTTGCTTGATGTGCTCAAGTGCATGAGGAGCAAATACAGGACCAATGACAGGGTTGCCACCATAGGCTGGATTTTCTGCGTATTCTAAGTGAACCTTGATGTGAGCAATGTGGTCTTGATCTGGGTATGCTGCTGCAGGACGACCCATGGTCATTGAAACGTTTTCTAGTGCTGGGTTAGATTCATGCGCGCCCATTGGGTTTGGCAGGATCTCTTCAATTGCTGGAACTTTTAACTGTCCAAGTACACGGCGATAAACAGAACGCATATCAAACATGCCAGGGGGCGCGGATGACGCCATCTGCAACAGTGCCTGGTTTTGTGCTAAACGTTGTGTCTCAGAGAAAATATTAGGATCGGATACTGGGCGTACATCAGAGTTATACGCAAAGTCACGAACTTTAATCTCTTCGCCAGACTGGTTGTCCATCTCATCTAAGTACCAATGATTGATACGTGAGACGATCATTAAAGATTTAGCCTGGCTGCGGTGCAGACGGGCGTGAATGCTTGAGAATACTTTAGCGCCTTGTTCGATCAGCGCTTGCGCCGTGCCGACAGGCATGTTGTTGTTTGCTTCGCCAATCTTTTCTTCGGCTGTAGTAACAACACCTTTAGCGGCATCAGTCAACCAACCAAGCAGATTAAACAGCACAGAAGATGGCTGGTTAAATGGCATTGGCATCGCAATCTTGCGAACGTCATCAACGCCAGGGGCTCCCTCAATCTCAATAACTTGAGTTGGCTCTATTCGGTCAGACTGTCCTCCAATGCGTCCACCCTTGAGTTTAAGCATTGTCTGGCTGTTGTTGATGTGAGCAGCATCAAGTAAAGCGCGCAGAGCCCCGGTAAGAGCAGCAGAAAGGCCACCAATAAGATGAGGCAATCCAATAGCGTAAGCTCCACGCCAGGGAATAAATTTGAACTCGACATACCAGTCCATCTTTTTAAGTTTGTCATCGCCAGCTTCCCAGTTGCGGTAGAGTGCTAATACTTTGCTTGTTGTCTCATCAATTGTGAGAATGTATGGTGCACGTTTACCATCAGTTTCTGGATCATCATCTAGGCGAATAAAACAAGTAATTTCGTAGATACGACGCAAGCCATCAATATTTTTAGAAGGCATATCCTTGCCTTCGATCTTATTGTTTGCTTTTTCAGATTGGGTCTGATCGTTTAATGGTGCATCAGAAGAATATTCACTATCGATATCACGATAGATTCCAGCTTCAACACGTTGTAAGAACACATCTTCTGTGATGTCTTGTACTTCAGTTACGCGTCCTGCTGTGTAGAAATTGGTAGAGGCCCAAGGTAACAAGATATTATCGATTGGCACCCATTCGCATGTTGGGCGACGCTGTTCTGCGTCATAGCGCCATTTAAGGAACTGAGAACCACCGAGCGGTAACTGGGTAAGTAGCTGCTCCATCTCGTCACGGAACTCTGGTACTTGTTCTGTGAGCTGCCAGTTCATAAAGTTTACTTTACGTTCAGCAATCTCTTCTTTGACGCGATCTGCAGTGCCCTTGATGTTTGACTTAACAATTCCATCGGGTGGCAATAATTCTTTGGATGAGGACGCAGCAAAATCTACGCAGGCCTCAGCCATAACTGGGTGAACGACTTTGGAAGCTCCGTCGAACGTGGCTCCTCCAGGTGCGTCCTTACCTAAACCGGTACGGCGTAATCCTTCTTCGTACTGCTTGTCTCGTTGTTCTCTAGACTCACGATCAACGTCGATATAGTCCAGGTACTCAACTGCCAACATCTGCAAAACATCTTCATCAAAGACTTCTGCCAGGTTAGCATAAAATTCTGGGTTTTGTTGTGGGCTTTCTTTTGGTGTAAAATTTACCACAACGGAGCCATCATCAAGTTCAATGACTTCTTGCTCTACTTCATCTGGGTCTAAACCCAACGCATCTTCATAGGCGTCCATTTCCATTTCTTGGTCTTGCGCCTCATGGATGTCCTCTTCCCGGTCTAATCCGGGGAGATTACTACCAGCTTGGATTGGTAATTGTGGGTTTTGGGCCATAGATTATTTTAACTTAAGAATTTGGTGACAGCTTAACTGTCCTATTAATATTAATGCAATAATAACGGGCAATCCGCCCTATTGCGCGTATGGGTTGACAAACTTGCGTGAATAGTCATCATCAGCATAGTCATAATTGCGTGCTGGTAGATAATCTAACTGCAACCAACCAGAGTCTCGTAATACCCTTAGTGCTTGTGATAGTGAGTCAACATAGTCATCATGCCCACCCGCTTCTGGGAATGAGCAGACCTGGCGCAAGAATCGTTTTGCCCAGTCAGCAAACTCGCCCTTGATCTTTGGATCTTCTGGGATAAACACCTTACCTTTAGCAACCAGGGGCGCGACGATATTTAATCGCTGTACTTTGTCCGCCCTGCCAGGGTTGTATCCACGCACCGGTACACCAGAGCCTTGGAGTTCTTGGATCAGTGAGATACCAGCAGATTTATCTTCCATCAGAATAAGGTCTGCCTTTTTACCCTTAGCAAAATCGTTATCCGCACCATAGACTACTTCTTTAAAATCGTCAATAATCTTTCGGCGCAGTTGTGGGTATGCTAAGTGCTCATCCCATGCGTCCAGTAAGATGACCGATGTGCCAGCGTCTTGTTGTTCAAACACGCCCCACACTGTGCAGGCCGTGGGGTCGTTCATGGTCTTTTCGCTGGTAGCTGGGTCATATGATGCGATGACGTATTCCAGGGTTGGCGTTGGCTTATTGGCCGGCCAGAGTTTGAACTGTTTACGTTTGATGATACCCGCTTGCTCGGGATCTAAGATTTCTCCATAGATCTCCTGACGTCCAATGTCAGTGCCATCGTAAGTCTCAAGCTGTTTAAAAAATGTTTCCGATAAGTTCTGCCGGTTGTCATAAGACGAGGCATTAACCATGTACACATCGCCGCCGATTTTACCCTCAGCTAAGTCAACAATCAGTTCTTTTGGCTTGGGGGTCGTGGTGATGATTTGTTGGACGCGGGGGATCCGTGGATCTCTAAGACGCAGCGTGAACTGCACGCCGTCGTAGGCGTCGTCGAGGTACTCGAATGCGCAGAGCTCGTCGAACCATGCCCCGTGGAACTGTTTACCACGGTAACGTTCTGGCTCTGAGGCTGGGATGCCTTGGATGAGGGAGCCGTTGGTAAGGGTGATCTCGAAGAGGGACTTGTTGTAGTCTTTGATGAGAGATTCGGGGATGATGTTGAGGAGTCCGGAGTCTCCTTCGAAACAGGTGGCTCGGATGTCATTGCTCGTAGGAGCTGTGACAAGCCAGCGGGTTCCGCCGTAGATCCAAGCCCGAATACCAATCCAATGACTAGCAGTGTGCGTCTTGCCAGATCCCCGGCCCGCAAGCATAAGGAAGGTGTCATATTCTCCATCTTCTGGTTCTTTTTGATGAGGTAGTGCCTGGAGTTGCCAACGAATGCGCCAGATGGCCGCATCTAGTTCTGGCTTAGGCCAGTGGCTATGTGCTTTTGCGAACTTCTCTAACTTAAGTTCTTGTGATGGTGTCAGCATGCTGAAATAAATCCTTCGCCTACCAAGAATGTGTTATTTGCGCCATCTGTCTTGATGTGCACACACGATTGGGGTTTAACTTGTCTAATCTCTGGTATGTACCGCCTACCGTAATGAATCTTTAGTGGTTTAGATACCTGCGTATCAATTAATTTGATGTAAGTCTTAAAGTTCATCACGAATGAACCCGTGTCTTTTTTCTGAATCGTAAACGTTTTGCTGCCGAGTGATTCGGCCAAAAAACGAATCTGATTCATAAGCTCTCGGTTCTTTGACGTAAAAACAAACTCGTCATTCTTAACATTGTAGTGTCCGCGTCTTGCGTAGACTAATCCAGACAGCAGCTCAATTCTTTGCTCAACCGATGCGTAAAGATATCTGGCCGGAATCTTTTTAGGAATAAACGGCGCCAGCTGAGATTCGATACTGGGGTGGCACTTAAACTCACGCTCGTTGTTCATCCTAAGCCGGTGGGTTGTAATCTTGTACCCCGCGTCTTTAAATTTTTGGTGTATAAATTCTGACCAACCTGGCGATGGTACCATCGTCTTGTTGGCTCTCTTACCCAGGAACCAAAATCCTAACAAGAACGGTGGTATGGGTAGATCTTGGTGTGGGAACTGCAACGGCTTGGTAGTCGGCATTGATAAGTTTTCGCCAGACTCCACAATATCCAAGACGCTATAGCGCCGTAGTGGGCGCCGAAATTTATGTACTCCTTTGTATTCTCGCAATCTTTTGCGGTACTTAGGGTTTTCCAGCATGAATGCCAGGTGCTTATCGCCACAAATCGTGACGTGGTCATCAAACTCCACCTCATAGCATTCGTTGGATACGTAGGGGTGAATGCTTTTTACCTGTACCAGTTGACCATCGTTGTTAAACAGGTAATCGCCTGGCCTAATCTCAGAGGCCAGTTTCCATAGGTCCAGGGTTAGTATTCGTTGATTTGATGCTATCGCCATGAAAATTAATGAGGACCCAACGGTCCAGCCAGCGCCCTAACGGCACTCGTATGTTGTTTTGAACGGAGTATGGCAGCTTGGCGATGTTGGGCGCCGATTCTGTCACATTCATCCTAAATTGCAGGTAGCGTGCTGTTTCTCTGTCTAAGATTTCGATTGGAACATCCACCGATTCAAAATTATACAAATCACATACCAAGACCCGTAGACCTCTAAGTCTACCACTGGCATCTTCCAATGCCCCCTGTATTTGATATACGTACCTGCTCATACCTATATTAATGCAAAAACGCCATCGATTACTGCCACGTTTAAAAAATATGGTTCGACTCTGTCCCTTCGGGACACAGAAGACATAGAAGACACCCTTGTTTTAACTTTATCCAGGATAATAAATTATTTTTTTAAAATATTTTTAATAAAATAGAATAAAGGGTGTCTTCTATGTCTTCTATGTCCCGAAAATGCCTAAGTCCTTGATTGTTGGTCTGCAGATAAGAATGATTATCAATTAAAATGCTGTTTTCGGGACACAGAAGACAGGATGCAGTGCAGCATTTTTATGTAGCATTAGGGTAAACCCTAGTATTTTACAAAAAAATTACAAAAAAATTTTGAAATTGTAGCAGCTTGCGGTCTGTGGGGCCCCCTGCCCCAACTTGGTGCACGGGACCCAAATAGGGGTATACCCTAATTGACAAGGCCCCACCTGGCAAGGAGGGTGAGTGAAGACTTACTTCCCTGCCAGCCCAGCCACATAGGCACATTGGCCACGCGCCCCAAGCGTAGCTCGCAGCGATAGTGAGCACTTACACACTTAGGCCACGCGCCCAAGCTGGGCCGCTCAGCTAAGTTAGTGCGCACTAACATAGCCAGCTCACCAGCGGGCCGTAGAGCCGCGCAGGCATCGTGGTGAGGGGTGGGTACCAGGCAGCGTGGCTGCGTGCCATGGTGGCCCTGTATGCCAGCGTGGTGGCGTGATGCGCACGCGAGGACCTGAGGGGTGGGGTGGACACCACACCAGGCAGCACGTCATCCCACCGCGCCCCACAATCTCCCACATTTCACCATGTGAGATAGTTGCAAATAGTACTTGACACCAGGTGAAAGATCATTATAATTGAGCCATCAACAACGTAACACCAGGAGAATAGCATGAGCAAACAGTTTAAGAAGGGCGACGAAGTGTGGTCCATCATTAATTGGAATGGCAAAGCCACTGTATGTGTTAGCAAGCTGACCATCCAAAGCTGGGGCAAGCAGCGCGGCACAGCAACATCAGTTAACAACGGTGAGTTCATCAAGCATCAGATCTATGTAGGCCAAGACGATCACTTATTCCTGGCCAGCGATGTGGCAGACATCAACGAGTTTGCGCTCCAGGTCGCTAAGCAGCAGAAGGCCGACGAGATCCAGTGGTGTGCCAACGCAGTGCACCATCATTACGTAGGTGACGATGGTGGTCGCGATAGCTACTTTCAATACATCAATGAAAAGTGCCAGGCCATCATGGACGAAGAACCCACAGTAATATTCGATTAATAACCCTACTAACCTTAGGGGCTTGACAAGAGCTCCTAAGGTCATTATAATGGTTACATCAACATCACACCAGGAGAACAGCATGAAAGTAACAGCAACATTCTCAGATGGCACAACCATCAGCCGCAATACCAGTAAGCCATTGGCTTATGCTTATCGCTCAGTCAATATATACCAGGTATTCACAGGGTTTGCAACAACAGAAGAGCTGGCCCGTAAAGCAGCAGGCCAAACCGGCAAGAACAAACCACACACCATCGAAGTAGTCGCAGCACAGCAGTCAAACTAACCAGGAGGACAACATGATCACAACAGGCAAAACACAATACGACGTGGCGCTCAGCTGGAAGGCATACGAGCACCTGGGCAATAAGGGTAGAATGGCCCTCAAACGCGAGCATGGGTTCCGGGAGCGCACGTTCAAGACCAGGGAAGAGGCAGAGCAGTTTGCCCAGGTAGAGCGTGAGCGTACAGGCCTAGACCTGCGCGTCGGTGAGGTAACGCCAATCTACGGCATATTGTAATAACCACACAATTTGGTCGGGTATTAAAATAGTTGTTGACACCCGGCCAAATATCATTATAATAGACACATCAACACAACAAACAGGAGCGCAAAATGTTTATATCAGAAACCATCATCAACAATGCTGTTGACACCATCATCAACACCAGGGATTTTTGTGGCAATGAAAAGCAGGCCGTAAAAGACCTGTGTGCTGATGAGGGCCTGTTGGCCCAGTGGCAAAAGGTTTGGCGTATTGCCAATTTCCGGGCCAATGCCCAGTGGAACCAGTACAAAAAAGATGCTGGTGTTAACCCAAAATATATTTTTTAAAAGTACTTGACACCCAACCAAATATCAGTATAATAGACACATCAACACAACAAAGGAATTATCACCATGTCATACACAATCAACATCGGCCTTAACAATCCATTCACCAAGGGCGTCAACAGCGTTGATCAGACCATCAAGGCTGCCCTGGGCGCAGTGGCAGACGTGACCAACATCCGCGTATCATACGACAGTGATGAGCCTACCGTGATCATCGACTTCCTGCGCGTTACTGGTTCGCTCCTGGTATTGGCCACAGCACTCGACCAGGACTGCATCGCGGTTTATAATCACAGCACCGACACCGGTGAATTGATTGGTGACAAGGCAGATGCCTGGGGCCCATTCAACATCGAATACTTTCAGTTTGTTTAAGAGGAGCAGCACAATGGCAGATATTAAATTCGCAATACGCGAGCTAGAGAAAACATTTTGGAAAGAAGAGTATTTGCGCCAATTTGATGAGGTAAAGAATTGCAATACGTTTGGACGCAAAGTTGCATATTTGCAAAATGTAATTCAAGGTAATTCATCAAACTGGAGCGGTGGTTACAGCGCGACCAATTTAGAGGAGCAGATGCGCAGAGAGATCGCAGTAGACATCCTTCGCACCGTTGCGATGGAGATTATGTATGATGAGAATAAACGCCAAAAGGAGACAGTATAATGACACGTAACCACAGACTAGCATTCAACGCGCTCAAGAAAATCGGCTGCCCGGTATATGAGCGCAGCGACATCGAGAATTTTCAGATCAGCGCCGAGGGTATCTACGGTGACTATGACCGGGACACATTGTGGGCCGACTACTATGATGGCCGCAATATACCGGATTGGGACTTCGGTATCAATCCAAAGATCACTGAGATCCTGGCCAAGTATGACCTGCATGCAGAATGGATTAACCCTGGTGAGATTGGGGTTTATTAAAATAATTGTTGACATCCTGCCAGGACGCCATTATAATAGACACATCAACACAACAAAGGAATTACTACCATGACATTAAACTACAGCAAAGAAGACGACGCAGCATTGGCCAAGGCCTGGTTCCCTGAGGCCACACGCCCATTCGCGTACCAGGTAAAACGCAGCAGCCTGTTTGGTGGTGGTTACATGGTAGTAAAATCATTCCAGGACTCATTCTCAGTCGAGATGAGCCACGACACCGGACTGACACAAGAGCAGGCCATCGAGCTCCTGGTACGCGCCCAGGCCAGTGGTGATGTAGAAAAATTCTTTATCACACGTCGCGACGAGGCCTTCGCAGCATCACGCGCAGCGTATGCAGCAGAGCAGCGTCGTCGTGAGGAAGAGGCCCAGGAGTATCTGCGCACTCGCAAACCACTAACCTGGATCATTGACGAAATTGAGGCAGCTAAATGATAGATGCCCTGGACTTGTGGTACAATAACCCTGAACAATCACGCATCAAACTATACGAGGAACAATAAAATGACACTAACAATCAGCGACATCAACAACATTGAATTTGACCAGGACATCAGCGAGGCCGAGTACTTTGAATCCATTCAGCGCGCGATCAACAGCGGCGCGTGGTCCTTCCAGGGCTCTTATGGCCGCGCTATGATGGAGGCCATCAACGCCGGCAAATGCCTGCTTGGACTTAAGGCAGCGCGTGATTACTACGGCAACACCATCCCGTCACGCCTCCAGGTAGAAGATGGTACGAAGGGATCCTGGGAGTTTGTAAAGCAGCGCAGCGGCGCAGTGTGGGCCAACAGTATGGCCGGTATCAAATAATTGTTGACAGATACCTGGTAATCAGTATAATACAATTTTCAACGGAGGATTTATGAACAATATCATTGACCAGTACGGTGCACTAGACAAGCAGATCAAAGAGCTCGAGGCCATCAAGGCCAAGTTAAAAACAGAGCTCATCGCGCGTGGCATCGGTGAGTACCAGGGTGAGCAGTTTGTTGCAGAGGTGCAAGAGTATGACCGCGAGAACATCAGCGCACCATTGGTACGTAAATTAGCAGACGCGGACTTTGTCGCCCAGGTGACACAGATCCAACACATCACCGCAGTAGTAGTAAAATCAATCTAAGGAGAAACACATGCACGGACTTAACATCATCAAAAGACTCAACAAGGTAGAGCAGGACTTTGTAGATCACATCCTGGCAACACCATACGAGGACACCAACCTCCTGGACGTATGGCAGCAGTGGAAACAAGAGCAGGCCCGCGAACTGGCCGAGAATGGGGTGGCACTGACCGCCAAGGGTATCGGACGGTGAGCCAGTATAAGTATCTGCTCATAGATGAGTTTGGAGGGGCCTCCAGGAAGTTTGTTAGTAAAGTGGAGGCTACCCCATACCTCACACCAGGGACGCGCTTAGAGGCACTGCCAAAAGAGCCGAATTTGCATTTATATAGTATAGCGGCTGCACAATTACCGGAGGCACCATTTTGAACGAACATAATGATATTAAGACAGACTATCTCCAGGAGCTCATGGCCATGGATATATCTACACTACCACTGGCCTACGAGCACGAACTGGGTCATCGTATCGCCAAGGGTGACGAGGATGCCTACGACGAGTTAGTCAGGCATAATCTGCGACTGGTACCCTACATGGTATCTAGCAAGATGACAGCCTGGCACCATGGTAAGACACCAATGGACGATTTGATTCAGATGGGCAACGAGGCCTTATTGCTCGCAGCACGTCGTTGGAAACCAACCAAGGGCGTACGGTTCTCATCTTATGCGTGTGCATTCATCCGGCGCTTTGTATTGCGTGAACTGAACAACACAGAAAACGTGATCCGACTGCCAGTCAACATCATGGAGGCCATCAAGAAGATGCGATACGAAGAGCAGGCCTTGTCGCAGATCCTGGGACGTGCACCGACAACATCGGAGCTGGCCAAGGTGTTAAACGTATCAACCGGACGCGTGCACCAGTTAGAGAGTTACCTAACCCGTGAGCCCATCAGTTTGGACGCACTAGAGAATGAGAAGTTTAACGAGGAGAATGAAGAATGAGTGAATGGACAGTAGAACAGGTAAAGGCATACGAGCGCTTTATTGCTGCTCGTGACAAGATGGGCTTAGGGCCCAAGCGTCCTAAGAAGTGGATCAGACAAGCGGACGTGCTTGAGTGCATCGAGGTGGCTGGGTTTAACCATCCATTTTATATTGAGAACGATGCCTGGATAGAATTTAAAGAGGCATCTGCAGCCTGGTGGAAGATTGAGCCGGCATTCAGGGACCAGGAACGTATGCGCTCATCGCGTGGTGATTATGGTAAGGCAGACAACTGGGACGTGGCACCGGCATACTCGAAGGAGTGATATGAGAATCCAAGTAATCACACCGACAATTGGTACCAAGCACGTGCAGCAGGCCATTGACAGCGTGAAGAATCAAACCATTCCTACAGAGCATTTGATTGTTTGTGATGGGCGCGTTGACAATGAGTTTAAAGTATATGCGAACGGCAAGACCATATTATTGCCCGAGAACACTGGCCATGATGGGTACAACGGTCACCGTATCTATGCAGCATTCCCAATGCTCACGGATGCAGACTATATCCTATTCCTGGACGAGGACAATTGGTTTGAGCCTGAGCACGTTGAGCGACTGGTGAACTTTATCCAGGAGCGTGACCTGCAGTGGGCGTATAGTCTTCGCAATATCGTAAATCAGCAAGGTGAGTTTGTTATCGCCGACAACTGTGAGAGCCTGGGTAAGTGGCCATCGGTCTTCGCGCCCAACCATCATTTTGTCGACACCAATTGTTATTGCTTTAAGCGTAAGTATCTAATGCGTCACTCATATAAATTTTTTGGTGACTCATTCTTCATGGACCGATTGTTTTATGGTGACATGGAAAAATTATTACCGGAGTTTGACTGCAACGGTGAGCACACGATTAACTATCGAGTGCGTCCGCATCATGAGGCAATGCACCGCCAGGGCAACGACGCAACTTTACAACACTACAAAGGAAATTATCCATGGACCAAAAACCGAAAATCTTCATAGCGACACCAATGTATGGTGGCATGTGCACCGGCACGTACGCGATCAACCTGACATCCACACCATCGGTGCTGGGTCAAAATGGTATTGAGATGTCATTCTCCATGATGCTCAACGAGTCTCTCATCACACGTGCACGCAACAGACTGGCGCATGACTTTTTAAAATCTGACTGCACGCACCTGATGTTTATTGATGCTGACATCAGCTGGCAGCCGTACGATATCGTGCAGATGGTACGCGCCAAAGTGGACGTCATCTGTGGTATCTACCCCAAGAAAGAAATCAACTGGCATGAGGTACACGCCGCTGTGGGACGTGGTGTGCCGGCAGATAAGCTGCATGAGTACACTGGATCATTCGTGGTCAACACCATCGGTAAGAAGGACGTCACTGGACGTATTGATCAACCCATCGAGATTGAGAAGGGTGGCACAGGCTTTATGCTTATCGAGCGTAAGGTAATCCAAAAGTTAACAGAGGTGGCGCCGAAGTATTCCAATGACATGTTTACCGTGGTCAATCCCCAGGACGTAGGTACACTGATCGCTAACATCTTCGACACATCTATCTCACCAGCTGATAACCGCTACCTATCTGAGGACTACCACTTCTGTGACCTGGCACGTGAGAATGGTTTTAAAATCTATGCAGCACCGTGGGCCAAACTAACCCACACCGGTACTTATATTTTTAGTGGTGGACTAACAAGGAGCGACAGACAATGATAGCAATCGGACACGAAATACTTGAGAACGGCGATCTAATCAAGATTGAATACTACGACGTACACGGCAGTCATATCGTGGACGTGGTGTGGGACGAGAATGATCCCCAGGACGCAGAGCACCGTAAATTCTTCCGCGAGTGGGCAGTCAAGATGGTAAAACAACTTGGCTACGAGGTACCACAATGAACGCAGCACTATTCTCACTCTACTGGGACAACCTAGATCCGAGAGTGGCCTACTACCAAAAGAAGGTAATGGACCACTTTGGGATCCCGGCAGCCCAGCACAAGATCCATGGACTGGATCACGGTGAGTGGATGGACTGGGTAATTAACCGTCATGATGACCTGGACGTCCTGGTCTTCTTTGACATCGACTGCATTCCCCTGGACAAGGACAAGGTGCACCACTGCATCGAGAAGGCTGCCAGGGGTATCCTAATCGGTAACGAGCAGGCCTCCAACCACCTTGATCCCTCCAGGTTATTCGCAGCCCCGTCATTCCTATGCGTCAACCGCAGGGTGTGGCGTGGTGTGGGTAAGCCATCGTGCAAGGCGACCTATGATGGGGACGTGGCTCAGATGCTGACCGACAGCTGGAACTACCGCAAGATGCCGGTCGAGTTTTTGCCGGTCAAGGACTTTGAGGTTCCAAAATGGAACCTGCCAGGTAGGCCTATGTCATACGGTATTGGCACGAACTATGCCGACACGACCTACCACCTATTTGAGTGCAGGGATAATATCAACATCGACCGGTTTGTTAAGAAGGCAGAAGGGGTAATCAGTGGATCGTTATAGCAAATGGTTATTAATATTGTGTTCTTTATATCTTTTTGTGCATATAGGACTCTACCTACTACATGTAGTAGAGAAATGCGGCTGACCTACTAGGCCGGGACACAGAAGACACAGAAGACACCCTTGTTTTGAGTTTATCCAGGATATTTATTTTATTTTTTTAAAAGTTAGAGAAAAATAGAGATATACCCTGTCTTCTATGTCTTCTGTGTCCCGAAGAGGCTTAAGTTATTGATTTTATTGGCAACACCCGGGACAGGATGCAGTGCAGCAATTTGAAACGTACCCTGTCTTCTGTGTCCCGATTTCACAATGTGAAATATGACAAACCAACTTTTTGCATTAATATACATATGAAACCAGACTGCTTACCAGTACAATTTGACGCAATACCCATGGAGCTAAAGAAAACCCCACGTTGGGTTCTATGGCGCCTTGTTGAGGTGGGCGACGAGGGTAACAAGAGATGGTCCAAGATGCCGCTCCAGGGGACTGGACAACCTGCCTCCTCAACTAATCCGAAGACCTGGACAGACTTCCTGACCGTCCAGGATGCGTATCAGAATAACCCAGGCCGATTTGACGGCGTAGGGTTCGTATTTAGTGACGAGGATAATCTGATCGGTGTCGACCTGGACGACTGCTACGATGCCACATCAGGCGCGTTCAATAATGCTGCACTGCAGCATATTGCGACTCAGATTGATGGCTATATGGAGATTAGCCCCAGTGGCACCGGCGTGAAGATATTCACCCGCTCCAACATAGCGGCCTCACACGTCGATCATTCCATCGGGCTGGAGGTCTACCCTAGCTCGAGGTTTTTTACGGTCACTGGGCACCACCTGAGCGGTCTGATCCCTACTGATGAGCAGGACCTGACCAGCATCGTCCCACCCCGGACAATCAACCGGACGGGTGACGCGTTTGCGGACTACACGCCGCCGGTAGAAGACTACGACTTGCACAGAGTCGAGACAGAGATCCTGGCCGAGCTGACAGACTACGGTTACGATGACTGGCTGCGCGTCGGCATGGTATTGCACCACCAGTTTGGTGGGGACGTTGAGGCCTGCGAGGCATGGGACAGATGGTCACAGAATGGCCAGGGCTACCACGCCAACGCCTGCGAGAACAAGTGGAAGACATTCAGGGGATCGGGCGCGACACTGCGTACGCTGATCTTCAAGGTGAACCAAAAAAAGCGGGAAGAGGCCTTAGCACGCGGCGAGATTATTCTCGACCAAGGACCAATGAACCACGCCCGTACTTTTCTTGACACGCACTACACCAGCGAGGAAGGGCATCGTCTTGTGCACTACGCCGAGGATTTTTATCTGCACGCCGGGACGCACTACGAGGTGACTGAGGAGCTGACCATCCGCTCCAAGGTCTATGCCTTCCTGGACAAGTGCAAGAAGACCGGCAAGCAGGGCGCGTTGTTACCATTTAATCCGACACCGGCCGCGGTGACTGCCGCGATTGATGCGATTAAGTCGATTGTGCACCTGCCCAATCACCCCAACACAAAGCCGCCGATTTGGTTAGAGAGTTACCGTGCCAATAAGCCGGAGGCATCTAAGTTAATCAGCGTGCAGAACGGGATCTTCCATCTAGAGGACTCCATACTGCTGCCGCACTCACTGGGTTTCTTTACACAGAACAGCCTGCCATTCGCGTACGATCCGCAGGCCACGTGCCCGCGCTGGGAGATCTTCTTGGACTCAGTGTGGGGTGAGGACCGTGAGTCAATCGATACACTGCAGGAGATGTTTGGTTATATCCTGTCCGGTGACACCAAGCAGCAGAAGTTTTTTAACATCATTGGTCCGCGTCGTAGCGGTAAGGGCACCATCAACAAGGTCCTGGTGGACTTACTTGGCCAGCACAATACCGTAGCGCCGCAACTGGAGGAGCTCTGTGATACCTTTGGACTTCAACCTTGGCTGGGAAAACTTTTGGCTTCCTTTACTGATGCGAGGGCTCCTGAGCGTAATCGTAGTGCTGTGGTTTCTCAACTTCTCCGAATTGTTGGTGGTGACACTATTACAGTCAACCGAAAGAACAAAGAGGCTTGGAATGGTTACCTGCCTACTCGTCTTGTTATTTATTCTAACGAGGCGCTCCAGCTGACCGAGAACAGTAACGCGCTCACCGGACGTATGTTGGTATTGAAGATGACTAAGTCATTCTATAACAAGGAAGACACTGACCTGGCAAACAAGCTGAGCAAAGAATTGTCAGGGATCTTTAACTGGGCGATGGTAGGACTCAAGCGCAGGCTAGAGCGTGGTGGATACTTTATACAACCCGAGAGCGGCAAGGACTATCTGCAGCTGATGAGCGAGCTGGGTAACCCAGTCGGATCATTCATGGAGGATGCTTTGGAGTTTGATCTGAAGGCCAGCGTAAACAAGGACGACGTCTTCGCATGCTACAAACACTGGGCGCTCAAGAAGAGTATCCCACCGGGCACAGAGCTGGCGTTCAAGCGCCGGTTCCTGGCAGCGGCCCAGGAGCACTGCGTGACATCGGACAGTTTTAAACAGAACGGCAGCCGCAGCCACGTCTACCTTGGTGTTCGTTTAAATGACAAGGCACAGAAGTACGTGGACGGTATTGAACGATTTGATGAGGAAGTATTTTGAGACTGTTTAACTTTCGCAAAACAGCGCCGCGAACCCACTTCACTACCATCTTTGGTAGAGTGGGTAAGCGTCGGGTGTTGCGTAATAGGCAACTAACGTTGCTACAAAAGCAACGCACCAAGATGCAGATGATCCGCCGTGCTCACCAAGGCTGGCGCAACAAACAAATTGGTAGTATACAATCACTTAAAATTCGTTTACAATACGGTAGACGCAAACCCATACCACAGTTTAGGAGATGACATGATATATTTTATAATTTATCTTATCGCTGTTGTGCTCATATTAATGTTTGTACACGGCGCAAATTCATGAAGACCAAAATATATGTATGGTGGATCCGGCTACAATCACACCACATGCCCTGGACTAAGCTGTACAAGTACAGGATAAGTGAATGGCAAAGTATGCGAGACACCAATAGGAT
>Ga0208498_1000345_pt1 | contig 19008 bp, 18 predicted proteins | sample CryBogCBE12Aug09_FD_185502 | JGI IMG/M metagenome (GOLD analysis project Ga0208498, IMG submission 185502) | Freshwater microbial communities from Crystal Bog, Wisconsin, USA - CBE12Aug09 (SPAdes) (version 2) | ecosystem: Environmental > Aquatic > Freshwater > Lake | place: Crystal Bog... | reverse complement strand
ATCATCGCGGCGCAGACCCCGACTCCGGAAGCACCTGCTTCCGAAACCCAGCCTAATTGATTAGTTAATATTCGGGGGGCATACTGCCCCCTATGAAAAAACTACGCATAGACCTTCGAAATACAGCGTTCGTAGATGATGAAGACTACGAACGCTGTTCTCGTTTCAGGTGGCATATCAAACGGCAGATGCGGCATAAGAATGGCCGCGCAGTCTACCACCGCTACGTCTACACGACAGTCATCGTGCAGGGCAAGCCTCGACACTTACATCTTTCGAGACTCGTCTGCGATGTGCCGCTCCCGTACCGTGTGACGTATATCTCGGATAACCATCTGGACTGTAGGAAGGCGAATCTGAAAGTGAGTGGGATTCGTCAAGACCTTCCGCGCCCGAAAGGGATTCCCCACTGGGAAATTTTAGACCTGCTTGGAGAACCGCCAAATGAGTGATCTGATCGAGCCGCCGGCACACGAGTTTGATCCTGACGATATCCCCATGATTCGGGAGATGTTCTACGAATTTGCCGCGCAGGTAAAGATCGACTCGAAAGAAGCGGGCGTTATCAGCTTTACAAACCCGTACTTCGCGCAGCGGATGTTCTTCGACGGCGTATTCGCTGGTCTTCAAAAAGACATCCACTGGTTCGTGATTTTGAAAGCCCGGCAGTTGGGCATCACGACTGGAAGCATACTTCTCGACTTGTTCTGGATCAGCTACTTCCCTGGCTTGCAGGGCGGCCTCGTCACGGACACGGCTCCGAACAAGGAAAAGCTTCGAATACTGATTACCCGTATGTTGGAGAGCCTTCCGCGAAGCTTCGCTATCCCTATCGTCTCCCACAACAAAGACGGACTGGTTCTTTCAAATGGCAGCAGCTTAGACTACCTCGTTGCCGGAACTCGAAAGAATGGCGGCCTTGGCCGCTCGCGTGCTTACAACTTCCTGCACGCTACGGAGTGTAGTTCTTGGGGCGACCAAGAAGGTCTTGAGTCTTTGCAGAAGTCGCTTGCCGCTGAATACCCTGCACGGCTATACATGTTTGAATCCACGGCTCGCGGTTACAACATGTTCCACGAAATGTGGGAGGATGCGCGCGAAGACCCGATGGTGAAGCAGGGGATTTTCATCGGCTGGTGGGCCAAGGAATCCTACTCCTTCAACCCGTCGAAAGGGAAGAAGCAGCGGGAACTTTATGAAAAGTATTCAGCCGCGCCCCTCACTGAAGATGAACAAGAACTCATCGCGTATGTGCAGCGGAAGTATGATTTTGAGGTTACGCTTGAACAGCTTGCTTGGTATCGGCATGAGAAAGACCCTTCGGGAGAAGGGAACATTATTGATGAGACCGGCGCAAGCATCATCGAGCAAGAACTGCCCTGGCATGAAGAACAAGCCTTCATGCTTACAGGTAGTACTTTCTTTAGTTCTACTGCGCTGGCGGAAGCCGCTAAGGAATGCGCGAAGCTTCCGTACAAGGGCTACCGCTACTACATGGGCGAACAATTTCTGGCTACCACGATTGAGCCGGTTAAGAACGCGAAGCTGGCGCAGCTAAAGGTTTGGGAAGAACCTGATCCGGCGGGAACGTATGTGATCGGGGCTGATCCGGCGTATGGTTCGTCAGACGAAGCTGACCGCTACGTTGCGCAGATCTTCCGGGTCTATGCGGACGGCATGGATCAGGTGGCGGAGTTTGCTTCGCCCTCAATCAAGACGTATCAGTTCTCTTGGATCGTCGCGCACCTTGCAGGGCTTTACGGCAACGCTCGGCTGCTGCTGGAGTTGAACGGCCCTGGTGAAGCAGTCTTCACGGAGTTCCGCCATCTGCAAACGCAGCTTACGCAGGGGCTGATCGTCCCGCCAGATGATAAGAAGGGGCTGCGGAACGTCTTGCTGAACGTCCGGAACTACCTTTACTCCCGTGCTGATTCTATGGGCGGCGGCGTAGCCTACCACTGGAAAACCAACATCAACAACAAAGCCGTGATCTTTAACCAGTTCCGTGACGGCTTCGCTATGGGACAGATCCGGCTGAAGTCCCTCGAACTTCTTGAGGAGATGCGGAAAATCGTCCAAGACGGGTTGAGCATTAAAGGCGAAGGCTCCGCAAAAGACGATCGCGTTATGGCGGCTGCGCTTTCAACTCGCGCTTGGATCGACGGCGAGCGGAAGCGGATGGAGTCGAATGGTCTGACTCGGGCAGCGGAACGCGAAGCTAAGAACTGGACACAAGAAGACATGACCCGAGTCTTCACCGGGAATGTCGTAGCTGACTTCATGCGCCGGCAGCAGATGGGACGCGACCATGCTGCAAGAATGGCAAGACGCGGGAAAAGGTGGAACTGGTAATGCCGATCGAACGTACGTATGCCTGCCCGGACTGTGGTGGGCAATTCCGTTTCTTGCATATGACGAGGCAGGAGCCGCCGCCGGATAACTGCGAGCTTTGCGGCGCGGATATGACTGGGGAAGAACCGCAGCTTCCACGGGTTAATATCGGAGGGAGTGCCATCGCTAAAAGCGTGGATCAAGTTTACAAGCATCACGAGGCTTCTACGGGCCATACGGATATGAAGGATAGTCTGAGAGAAGGCGACGCGGCTGCCGTCTCTCGTATGCCGAATAACGATGTGACTCGCTTCGCGTCAGACGCAGGGCATAACTTCTGGCAAGGCAATGTCGGAGAGATGTCTACTGAACAGCTAAAGGCGGACGCGCGGCCAGGGGCTAAAATTCAGCGCGGCATATTGGAAAAGATGCAAACTCGGCATATGGGAATTATGTAATGAGGCTTCCGGAAAATAAGAGTCAACTTCTGAAGAAGGTTATTCAGCTGATTGACGATTGCAGGGTGTCAATGGGGGACCGTGCAAACCTTTGCTCGACTCTCCGGCAGTGGAAATACACCGGCAGTCCGGAAGGTGATACTGCAATCTACAACCGGCTGGAATCGCATATTGACCGGATGAGTTCGTATCTTTATTCTCCGCTTGATCTCCGGTTCCTCATGGAATTTGAGAATGAGTACCCGGAAGATATTTTGAAGATGTCGGAAGCTGGGTCGAGGTATCTGACGAAGAGCCTGGAACGGAACGACATTGATATGATGTTCGGGGACGGGCTGGATGAGGCTTTGACGAACGGCTCTTCCATCATGAAGCTGATGTGGGGTCATGACGGGCTGAAAGCCAAGATCATTCCGCAGTTCAACTTCGGGGTCTACAAAGAAGACCTGAATGACCTCGATCAGCAAGAAGCCTTGCTTGAAACTTCCTACATCACAATTCACGAACTGTGGCGCCGGATTAGCCACCTCCCTGACGCGGCCGATATATACAAACGCGCGAAAGCCCATGCCAAGTCTTCTACTGACGTATCTGAAGCCAGCTACTTCCACTCCGTCGTGCTGGCCGGCTCCGGCCCGTCCGTAGACACTACAAACGGCACGACGCCGAATAGCGTCGGCGGCACAGTCGCTATCGACGTGAACTCGGTCGGGCCAATCCTTTCGCCTGAAACCCGGATGAATCTCATCACCTTCCACGAACTCACTGTTGTGGACGATGCAACGGGAGACTACACTACAATCCAATTTGTCGAGCCTGACATCATCATCACGCCGCGCCTGAAAAAGCACAACCTTTTCCTCAAAGGCGAGCATCCGTATATTATGATTCAGCCGAACGCTGTATCGAATTACGCTTGGGGCCGTAGTGAGATGGCGCCGATGCTGAAGCTTCAAGCCTTGCTCCGTGATCGTATGGAGGACATCAAGAAGCTGATGGGCCTTCAATACGATAGGCTCCTCGCGTTCATCGGCTTCGACGGCATGAACGATGATATGTATGATGCGTTTAAGGAGGCCGGGTTTATCTCGCAGTCTTCTCCTGGTGCGAAGGTGGAAGACTTGACACCGAAGCTGCCGGATGCGGCGTTTCAAGACGTGAATGAGATTTTGCGTTTTATGGACGACGTGAGCGGGTTTCAGAATATTCTTTCCGGCCAGGGTGAGCAGGGCGTAAGAAGCGGAAGCCATGCGCAGACACTGATGAAGACTGCATCCCCGCGTATGCGTGATCGTGCAACGCTCGTTGAACGGCAGTGCGCTAATATGGGGAATAAGGCGTTTGAGCTGCTACGTACGAAGGAAGCGCGGACCCTCTGGTACGACACCGGCGAAGATGAGAAGAAAGAGTTCTTACTCACCTCCATCCCTGACGACTACCGCGTGATCGTTGACTCGCATTCTTCGTCTCCGATCTACGAGCAGGACCATCAGCAGCTTGCCCTCGTCCTGCTGAAAGCAGGGATTATTGAAGGCGACTCTGCGATGGACTTGATTCAGTCTTTGCCGATGCGGGACTTGTTGAAGTCGCGTTATAAGATCATGCAACAGAAAAAAGCTCAGATGATTAAAGAACATCCAGAACTGTTGACTAAAGGGAAGACCGGGCGTAAGTAGACAGTGCGGGTGTGATCCTGCATGAGTGTGGCTCCTCGGCTGTCAAACTTGAGGGGGGATCGGTTGGTCCCCCCTTCTTTTTTGAGGCTTATTGTAGAAGGCCCTCCCGACGGCCATAGTGCCATCACTCCGGGGCGTTTATTGCGGGTGCGGTAAAACGAGGAACCCCCGAGTCCGAGTTGACACGGCCTGTCAACGCGACACATGAAGGGATTCTTCATCATGGCTCGTCGGATGCACAAGCGCGGTAAGCGCAAGTAATGGCTGAACTGCCCCCGATGCCTGGGATGGCTCCTGCTGGTGCAGGAACTGCGCCGGGTCAGCCGCCTTTTGGTTCCTCCCCGGTCCAGATGCCAACGCCTGATCGTGGTAATCAGGCTGCGGCTATGGCCCAGTTGTCTTGGGCAGTGAAAATCCTAGAGGGGGCTCTGCCCCTTCTAGGAGCCACTTCTGAACCTGGGCAAGCGGTGATGACGGCCCTGAAGGCTTTGTCGAAACATATTTCTCCTGGGGCGTTTAGCCCCGGTGCTGAGCGCTCCGTCTTGGAAAAGATGATGATGCAGGCGAAGCAAGAGAATCCGATGCAACAAGTTCTTGGCGCTATGGGGCAAGGTGGGGCTCCGACGCCTGGAGGCGCTCCCGGTGGCGCTCCTCCTCCCTCTCCCCCACCGACAGGAGCTTAACATGGCGACTAATATCTGGCAGGACAACACGAAGACCGTTCCCAAGTCTTCGACTGAAATTCTTCGCGTCGATATGCACCACTCGGAAATCGGCGCTCGCGCTTCGCATCTCCCGAAGGGCGCCGGCAAGAACACCAACTCGATCAAGCACGTTAAGTAAATGGCTCTGATCGAAGTCGATGAGGACGAGATCCGGACGGCTTCTGCTGCGAAGGCGTTGCTGGACAAGTTCTCTACTGACCCCCGTACGCGCTCTAAGCTGCTGGGTTTGGTGAAAGATCTCAATCCGAATGCCGTCATTCCTGAGTTGGATCAGCCCGCTGAAATGCGGAAAGAACTGACCGGGGCGACTTCCGCTTTGGAAGAAAAGCTGGCGAAGCTTGAGAAAGAACTCGAAACTCGCGACAAAAGGGCCGAAGTTCACGGCTTGCTCGAACGCGAACGGAACAAGCTGCGTAAAGCAGGTTGGGACGACGAGGGTATTGAGACGATTGAAAAGACCATGCAGGAACGCGGTTTCGTGGATTACGAAGCTGCTGCCGCGCTCGTTGAGAAGTCTCAGCGGAAAGCGGAGCCTGTTGGTCTTGAAGCTTACTCCGTCGATAAGGGCTGGAATCTTACAGCCCCGGCCGAAGGAGAAGGAGACCAATCCGCTTGGTTCAAAGGTCCGGGTTCGTGGAAGCAGGCTTCCAATTCCGAAATCCGGAAGTTCTTTGACGAAAAGCGGGGCCGGTAGAGACTATGGAGTAAGTATGGTTCGCTATATTTACTCCAAAGTTTCTTTTCATTGCAACATCGGAGGCGATCCTGTGGGTCGCTTAAAAGTGATTTAACAGGAGATACGGATGCCGATTCCCAATCAGGGCATTACTCCGGGCGGCGCAATTTATAACGAATTGTCTTCGCTGACCCGCCGCGCGTTTATGCCTCGCGTTACTGTCCAGCTGTACTACGCTTCCCCCACCATGATGACGCTGCTCGGCAACGCGCAGAAGTTCGCCGGCGGTGTGAACCAGATCACCGTTCCGGTGCAGGGTTCCAGCATGGTGACGGGCGCCTGGACCAGTTACTCGGGTACGTTCAACAAGCCGCAGGTTATTCCGGGTGTGCAGAACGCACAGTTCTCGGGCAGCTACTTTGTTGTCCCGGTTCCGCTGGTGCTTGGTGAAGCCTTGCTGCAGTCCACTGAAGCGGTTGTCCCCATTCTCGACGTTCGCATGAACGACGTGTATGCTGTGACGAACCAGCAGATGGGTTCGGCGTTGTTCACCAACAACTCGGCCAACCCGTTGATGCCGTCGGGCTTTGTTGAAGCCTGCGACAACGGCACGAACGTCTCGAGTTACGGCGGCATTTCGCGCAGCGCGAACAGCTTCTGGCAGGGTCAATACTACTCGGCCGCTGGTGCGGTTCTTACTCGCGCCAACATGGCTCAGTACCTGATCCAGATCACTGACAACGCCGGCGGTGAAGCCCCGGATTTCGTCGTGATGAGCCCCTCGGACTATGCCACCCTGAACAGCACTTTCATCGGTGTTGAGCAGTACAACATGCCGCCGGGCAATGCCTACACGATGGACTCGGTTGTGCGGTCGAGCTTCCCGAACCTCGTGATCTCGGGCGTTCCGTTCTACATGGATCACTGGTGCCCGAAAGGTACGATGTACTTCATCAACTCGAAGTACACTGCGATGTACCTGTCTGAAGACGCGCCGTTCGCGTTCTCCGGCTTCTACAGCGCCATTCCCCTGATGCAGATCGCCCAGATCGGCGTGATGATCGTTGGCTACAACGTGATCTGCACCAAGCCCGGAGCTAACGCCGTTGTAACCGGCATTACTGGAGGTGCTTTCTAATGAGCATTATCTCTATTGGCGGTGCGGGTATTCCGCTTCCGTATCCTCAAAATACTGTCAGCTACATCCCGAACGGCGGCACGAACAAAATCGCGCTTCCTGCCGGTGGCACGACGCTGATTCCTTCGGGCACCTTTTGGGTTGCTCCTGGTCCTTACACCTTTATTCAGGTGCTGGACCCGGTCACTACTCTGTGGTTGACTGTTTCCACGACCAGTGGCAATGAAGGGATGTATATCAACTCGGACGGCACGAACTATCGTCTTGCCAACCTCACCGGGTGCCCTGTCGGCGCGATCGTCACCAACGTCGGCTCAGGCTACACGTCCGCTCCGACCGTGACTCCGAGCGCCGGCGGTTCGACTTGGACTGCCATCGTTGGTGGCGCCGTGTCGCAGACCGTGACTATCGGCACCGCTGGTTCCAACTACACCTATCCGCCGATCGTGCAGTTCTCTGCGCCGCCGGCTGGTGGTGTTCCGGCTACCGGCTATGCCACTCTGTCTTCGGGTGCGGTTTCGTCCATCACGGTTGTTGATCAGGGCGCGGGTTACACTTCCGCTCCGACCATCTTCCTGACGACTAATCCGCTCGATCCGAACATCAACAGTGCAACTTCTCCGATCACTGTTGCAAAGGCGACTGCCGCTTTGACCGGCTCGGGCACTGTGACCGCAGTGCTTTGCACCAATCCGGGCGTTCCGCAGACTTCGCTGATCACGCTGACCTTCACCAGCGCCAGCGGTTCCAACGCGGCGGCTACCGTTATCGGTTGCTTCACCACGACCGCAGCGGCTACCACCGGCACGGCCGGCAGCACGTACTTGAACGTGGCCTACAAAGGCACCGCTCTTGGCGGCAACAACACCTCGACAGCCGGTGCTGTGAAGAACCCGAGCATTGGTCCGGGCATCTTCCAGATTCGTGAAGCGAACTTTGGTTATGTCACCGGCTCCGGTGGTTCCATCGCCAACGCGACCTTCCCGATCATCGACGGCGGCATTTATCAGAACGTGTCTGCTACTAGCACGCTGATTGGTCCGCCGACTACGACTCCGACTACCCCTGTGACGTTCACCACCGCTTTCGGCGGCGTTGCGGACGTGAGCTTCATCACTCCGCTCTAATGTTAGGAGCCTCTGCACATGGCGTTGACCAACTACATAACGCAAGTGCAGAGGCTTCTGCATGACTCTACGGGCGATCTTTACGCCCCGCAGGATGTAATAGCGTATATAAATCAGGCCCGTACTCGGATTTGCGCCGAGGGGGCCTGTATTCGCTCTATCGTAACGCTTTCTACTCAAGCGTCTACGCAGACCTACAACCTCAGTTCCATCTCTGTCGCCGGCATCACCGGCGCAAGCTACGTCTTGCTCATCCGGAAAGCGGCTGTTACTTCCGCTACTGCTCCAACAAGACTAGACGGTCGGCCCTGGGACTGGTTCTTCAACTACTGCATCTGCTCTCCTTCGTCGGGAACACCGACGACCTGGGCACAGCTAACGCAAGGTCAAGCGGGTCAATTCTATCTCTGGCCCACCCCCACTACGGTGCAAACTCTCACCCTCGACGCAGTTATCATAGCGATAGACCTTATCGACGATTCAACTGTTGAGGCAATCCCTTACCCCTGGACTGAAGCGGTGCAATACTACGCCAGCTACTTGGCGTACATGAACGCGCAGAGAAATTCTGACGCCGACCGCATGTACCAGCTCTACACACAACGGATGCAATTCGCTCGCGATGTCAGCACGCCTTCGGCGCTCCCGAGGAATTTCCCGTTGAGCAGTCAAGTTTCTGGCGTACCGTCTTCAACGCCGGCTCCTTTCCCTGGAGGCCAGAATGGCGCTTAATAACTATCTCAAGCAGGTTCAGATCCTCATCAACGATCTGAGCGAGACAAACTACAACCGCACCGATCTAGTCTCCTACATCAATGAGGGTCGGCAGCAGATCGCCGCCGCCGGCCAGTGCGTACGTGCGATGCCGTTTGTCGGTACGGTTGTGAACCTGCTGTTAAACACGAATGGTTCTGGTGGGACTCCGGGCTACGGCTACTCGCTTACCTTTACTGGAACCTGCACCACTTCCGCTATCGGAACCTATGATGTCACTTCTTCAGGTGCGGTGTCGAACATCGTCTTGACCTCTGGCGGAACCGGCTACACCGCAGCGCCGACTCTCGGTTTTGGCGGCGCTGGTTTCTCCGGCGTTGGTGCGGTTGCGCCGACTGGTCTTGCGCAGCTTTCGACCGGCATCTTCACCATTACCAATCAGGAGGTCTATCAGTTCTCCTCGATTGATTTCTCGAACCAGCCCGGAATATCCGGCATCATCGCTGTGCGCGGTGTTTCAATTCTCTGGAACACTTTCCGTTTTACAGCTACGCGATACGGCTTCGCCAAATACCAGGCGAAAGTCCGCACTTACGTAGACACCTTCACTGACGTGCCGCGTTTCTGCGCGCAGTTTGGGCAAGGTGAGACTGGCAGCATCTACCTCTATCCTGTCCCGAATGAAGCTTATGTTGTTGAGATGGATTGCGTCTGCGACGTAACGCCGCTGGTTGATGATACGACTGTAGAAGCAATTCCTGCGCCTTGGACTGTTTCGGTGCAGTACTACGCTGCGTATAAAGCTTTTCAATCCGCGCAGAACTACGACGCGGCTGACCGCATGTATGCAGAGTTTGAAAAGTTCATGCGCCGTGCGCGGACTATGACTAATCCTGGCGTAACCACTAACTGGTACGGACGTGCGTAATGTCGGGTTTTACCTCTCCCGCCGCACCGCAGCAAGCGCCTGGAGTTCCGGGAAACTTCTCCCCGATTTCATTCGCTGGCTTTGACGGACTGAACACCCAGCCTTCGCGTCCGGCTATTGGCGACAGCCAGATGTACTGGTGCGATAACTGGATGCCGCTGGGGAAGAATAACCTGCTGTCTCTGCCGGGGGCTGGAAGTTTTATCTCTCTCCCGTCTGTCGGTAGTGGTGGGGTCATACAGTTTAAGTGGTTTAACATCGCCGTAACCTCGTACCTCGTGGTGTTCTTCGGTGACGGATCGGCGTACTTTTACAGTTACATCTCTGGATCAGCAACGCTCATTACGAGTATCGCGGCCAGCACTTTTCCGGTTGGCTCTGGCCCTGGAGTGCGCCCGGCGGTGTCGCAATGGGGCAGTCAGTACTTTCTGATTACCTGCAATGACAAGTATGGTAGCGGGAAAAGTGGGTATTGGCTGTTTGACGGGACGTTGGTTTATACCAGCGGCGGTGTGTCGCCAGTCATCTCCATCAATAACGTAGGAAGCGGTTATACCTCCGCTCCAACGATCGGGACTTTTGGAGGCTCCGGCTCCGGCGCAACCTTCACCGCGACGATTACGAACAACCAAGTTACAGGCATTACGGTAACGAACGCCGGCTCCGGCTACACCGTCAAAGACCCGTCACCGATCCTGCTAACCTTCACCGGCGGTGGCAGCACCACTACCGCTCGCGCTACCGTGACGGTTACAAACGGCGTCGTTCAGACCTCCGGCGTCACTATAGTGAACGGCGGGACTGGCTACACTTCTTCAGCCCAAGTCTCTTTTCAAGGCGGTGGCGGAAGCGGTGCAACGGGTACGGTTACGGTGGCCTCTGGCGTAGTGACCGGCCTGACTATTACCGCCGGTGGCACTGGCTACACTTCGGCCCCGCTTGTTGTAATTACTGATGCGAACAACCCCGTCGCGCAGGCAATGATTACCCTCATGCCTTTTGGTGTGCAGGGGACGGCGATTGAAACTTTTCAGAATATTGTCTGGATTGCGAATTACAATGTGCTGATTTTTAGCCAACCTGGCTCGCCGGTTGGATTTTCTTCGGTGCTGGGTGCGGGTGCAGCACCTTCGACTAATAGCTTTTTGAAGCAGCAATACACGCAGCTTATTCAGGCAAACGGTTTTCTTTACGTCTTTGGTGATAGCTCAATCCAATACATCTCCGGCGTAAACACTATTACTGTCGGGACCGTTGCGACCACCACTTTCTCAAACATCAACGTCGATCCGCAGATCGGAACGATCTATCGCGAGTCCATTCAGACTTTCTCTAAACAGATCGTCTTCCTTACGAATGTCGGTTTTTACTCCCTATACGGCAGCACCGCTTCTAAAGTATCCGACGAACTAGACGGTATTCTATTGAACGTCCAGACGCAGCAAACCTGGGCGACACCTACAGAGTTCTACTCCGCGCAAGCGTACATCTACGGCAAGCTTTGCTATATGTGCGCTGCGCCGATCTACAACTTTATCTCTCAGACCGTCGTGCAGCAGCTAATGATCTGGGACGGCAAGAAGTGGTTTACCGGCTCGCAAGAGTATGCGTTGAACACTCTTGCTTCGAATGAGATCAATGGGAACCTGACGGCTTACGCTTCCGACGGAACTCACATCTTTCCAATCCTTACGAATTACTCTGCAACCCTTACTAAGACTGTGCAGAGCAAATTCTGGGATACACCTGCAATGTTCGTAACAAAGCGAGCGTTGCGGATATTCGGCATGATGCAGCAGAATAAAGGCGGCGCTCCGAATATCACAATCAATATAGACGCGGACCAAAACAGCCGGATTTATAACACGCAGCAATTAACTGACCCCCGGACCACGGCTTCCGGACAGAAATGGTTTAAGATGGACGTTAATCAGAGCGGGTATCTTATGGGCTTGACTATTACCACTAATGAGCCTAGTATTATTTTCCAGTCATTTTTCCTAGTAACCCAGCAGTATGCGTTGGAGATATGATCGTGAAGAAACCTCGTCCGATTGATAAGCGGACTGATCCGCCGAAGCGTCCGCCATGCTTGCCGACTTAATCAACTTCGCAACTGAAGGCCCGCAAGCGTCACGGTGGACGCTCGCTAATATGGATTTGCACCGCAGAAGTGCTGACGCGGTGCAAGCACAAAAAAGTAAGACTCTACAGATCTATCCAGTCGATCCTATTTTTCCGGGCGACTGGGAGAGCTGGCTTCAAAACCACCAACAAATGCACAATGATCTAAACGCGACGCTAGGCATCAGTGGCAACGATTTTAGCCAACTTGACCTGAAAAATAAAGTCGCGGTTGACAACTGGGTTCAGCTTCACTTTGAGGAGCATCGGCAGCAAGCTGCAGCCCTCAATATACAAGGATAGGGTTATGGCTCTGCAAGCTAAACTGGCCGAAAAGCCGATGATTGGGCGTCCGGAGAAGCTGCCGATTGCGGCGCTTCCGGAGATTCCGGAATACAAAGTTCCGAGGATGAGCCAGTATTTTCAGATGCAGCTTCCTGAGTCTGACCTGCCTTTTGTTCGTAGGGTCGGAGAGTCGGATATTGGCGATCTCTGTGTTAAGAGCCTACCGCTTTTCCAGGCGCGTTTTCCAAGGCTAACCCTTGACGCTGCGATGTCTTTTGTCCGTATGCACCTGAACCGCAACGATGCGCGGGTTATGCGGACAGATAAGGCTTGGGGTCTCGCTGTCGTGCAACGGACTTTTTTCGAGCCGGAAGCTGTCGTCAAGATTATGTGGGTTGCGAAGCTGGAAACTTCGGCCGCAGACCCGATGGCGGTTTATGTTGATTTTAAGAACTGGGCGGAAAGCATCCGGGCAGTTGAACTGCATTTCGACTCTATGACCGATATGGATATCGGGCCGTTTGCGAAGCGGCTGGGTACCGATCGGAAGCATGTAGAGTTCGTGAAAATTATGAGGTAAGTGATGGGCCTTTTTGACTCCTTAGATCCGTCTAGCTGGCTGTCGTCGCTCGGCAGCGGTATCTCTGACTTGTTCAGCGGAAGCACGCCGACAAGTCTGCCATCGGATGCGGCTAGTGCAATCAGCTCCCTTCCGGGTGCGGGCGACGTTGCGACGGCAAGTGCGTTGCCCAGCTTTGACTATAGCGCGCTGTTGGGTGGTGCAACTCCAGATGGTGGCGTTGCAGGGCCTTCTCCTGCCCTTGCTAACCTTCCGAGTTTGAATACTCCGTCTCCGATCGGCCAGCCGACGGATCTTGACTCTTTAGCTGGTAGCACAGCTATGCCGGGAGCAGCGACTGTTTCTAATACACGCATTCCCTTGGAAGGCTTTAAAGGTTTAACTTCACCTCCGGGCGGCGGCGCGGGAAGCTTTCTTTCCCAGTACAGCAAGTACGCACTTCCGGCTGCGGCCGTGGGAATGGCAGCGCTGAAAAGTAATCAGCCGCTTCCAGGCGTCGCGGGTATGAAAAGTGATGTTGCGGCGCTTCGCGGTGCGGCGCCGGGTTTGATGGCTCCGCTGACTTCTGGCGCACCTCTTCCGGGCGCTGTTGGTCAAAGCTTGATGGCTTCGCGTGATGCGCAGATTGCGAGTATTCGCAGTAATTTTGCGCGTATGGGAATGTCAGGGTCTTCAATGGAAGAAGCCTCTATCGCGGCGGCTAATCAGCAATATGCTGCGCAGACTTTCTCGCAAGCGCAAAGCCTTTACTCTACCGGCCTGCAAACCCTCAATCAAGCTGATTCTGTCAATGGCCAGATCATCGCTTTGGGCTTGCAGCAAGACGCAGAGCTTACAAACGCACTTGCTTCTGTCGCTGGCGGCTTTGCCTCTGGCGCGGCTAAGTCTCTTTTCAGCTAGGAGTTTACAATGCCTGAACCCACCGCCGGCGGTACTCCTATCGTTGATACCAAGGCGATCTTGCCTCCAAAACCGAATGCAGTCCCTAGTGTGCCTAAGCCACCGACTGGCGGGATGATGGGGCAGCTAGAGGTAGACCATGCGGCTACGCAAGAGCAACTGCAAGGCTTGACGGATCAGTACGTCAAAGACCGTGACGCCATGATGCAAGACATGGGGCAGATGCCAAAGCGTACGCCTGACGATCCTATGCAGGCATTCTCCAGCGTCGGCGCTATGATTGGTGTTTTCGGTTCACTGCTTACGAAGCGGCCGCTTACGGCTGCGTTGTCTTCTATCGCGGCAGCCCAAAAAGCCCAGCACGCAGGTAATCTGGAAGAATACCAGAGTAAAGTGGCTGAATGGGAGATGCACAATAAGTACATCAATAATATTCAGAACGCGATCTCCACGAACGTGAAAAATATTATGGAGAATAATAAGACTACGTGGAATGAAAAGCTGGCGATGCTGAAGCTGGAGGTTGCAAACAACGCGGCTAACTCTCGCATGTTTATGCAGAATGAGCAGATGACTATGCGTTGGGCGCAGATGCAGATGTCGCTGGGTGAGTTCATGCAGCGGCAGCAGGCACAGCAATCTGAGCATAACTCAACTACGTTCACTTCGTTGCTGGCGAGGTATAATCCAAACGATTATCCTGATTTTATTAAAAGGTATCAGGACTTACCTCCGAATGCTACGCAGTCTGATGTTCTGGCTATTTTCACTGGCAAACCCGGAAAGCCGGCTGGCGGCAACGCTGGGGCTGCAGCGGCGGCGGACCTTGCGAATGAAGCGCGGGCTGCGTTTGCCGCTGAAAAAAACTGGGAACACGGCGGTTTAACATATACGCCGAAAGATTTCAAAGACCTTAACAATCCGTCGCTGGTTACTTCCTCGAAGTTGCAGGCTCTTGCAGGTATTTTCAAAAAAGCATCACTGGCACCAAGCACTGGTGGGACGACTCCGAGCACCGGCGGGACAGTGGCGAAGCAAGACGAAACTTTGTCTGAAGATACTATGGCTAAATTGCGGGAAGCTAATCCCGGTATGTCGGATGCAGATTTGATTGCAGGTTATAACCAGCACAAGGGCTAAGCTGATGGCTGACGAAGGTAAGTTTGTAATGCCTGAAGGGCTGAAAAAGCCCAAAGCCTTTGTCATGCCAGAAAGCCTGAAGCCTAAAAAACCTTCAGCGTTTGTTATGCCAGAAGAGCTGAAAAAGCCGACGACCGCTCTTGGCATTGCTAAGGATATTTTTCTGCCGGAGGTCGGACCTGATCCTGCCGCCGCACCTAACCCCACGACTTTCGCTGATTCTGTTACGCGGCCCTTCACCGACCTGCCGAAGGAACTGAAACGCCAGCGGGCACTTGCAACGGAAGAAATGGGGAGCGGGATAAAGCGTGCTTACTCCAACCCTACTCTACTGAATCTTGGTCTTGGCGGACTGCAAGCTATTGGCGGCGGGTTGAACTACATGACCTCCCCGATCAGCGCTACTGCGCGTTCTTTCCTGTTCAACCCTATCTCTCGTATCTCCGGCCAGCCGAAAGTTTCAGAAATTGGCGCGTTGAATACTGACATTGCAGCGCAATTTCCAGAAGCTGTCGGCAAGGGGCTGCTGAAGCTTGGGGTTAAAGGTGCTGATTTCTTAACCAAGGCTCCGGGTCCAGGACAAGCCCTTACAGCTAAGGTTGGTGAAAAAGCAAAAGCTTCGAGCGAAGGCGGCAGCGCGGGTGTCGTGGAGAATGTGCTGTCTCCGACGACACGTTCAGCTGAATCGAAGCAGACGGGTGAAATTCTTTCTGAAACTTTCGCAAAGGCTGCTAAGGCTACCTCTCAAGCGCGTGAAGTCATGGATGAGTCTATGGCTATGGTTATGCGTATGCCGGAGGCTGAACGCTTCGCTTTCATGGATACGTTTGAAAAAGGGCAGCGTTTTGCAGATCCAAAGCTGAACGATACAGCTAATGCACTGCGGGCAATCTTAAAACAGCGTGAGGCTTGGTTGACTTCCCGTGGTCTGCTCGATCAAGCCTTGCAGAATTACTTTCCGCATATTTGGAAAAATCCGCAAGCAGCTACAAACGTACTTGAGCAGTTTAATGCGCTGGGTAAAGGCGGAAGCGGCGGTCTGCAAGGTAGCAAGAACTTTTTGAAGCAGCGGACTCTGGATACGATTGCTCAAGGCCGGGCTAGAGGGTTGGAACTTGTCACCAACAATCCGCTGGAATTGGTTGGAATTAAGATTCAAGAGATTGACCGATTTATTGCCGGTCAAGCTGCTAAAGAAGAAATGATTTCTTCGGGGCTGGCAAAACGGATTAAACTCGGAGATAAGATTCCGCCCGGCTGGACAGTCCTGAACGATCCAGCATTTCGTGCGGGAAGCTATACACATATCGCACCGAATAGCGTTGCGAGGGTTTTCAATAACGCCCTCTCTCCAGGGCTGCGCGGGAATAAGCTATTTGATATTGTTCGCCATAGCGCGAACATGATGAACAGGTTGCAGCTTTCGATCCCCGGCTACCATGCGATCTTCGTAGCGCGAGACATTATGACCTCGGAATTAGCCCGCTCGGCTATGCGGCTTTCGCGGGGTGATGTACTGGGTGCGGGAAAGTCAGCCCTTGGAGCGATGGACCCGACTCGCATTGTCAGGCAGGTCAGTAAAGGAAAGAAGCTTCAAGAAGCAATGCTGCGCGGTACGAACGATCCAGCACTTGCGGATATGGTTAACGCCTGGGTGACGGGCGGTGGCCGCTCCGGCATGGATGCGTTTTACCGAGGTACAGGATCGGGCGGATTTCTGAAAGCTATTAAAGGTGGGTATTTTGGCGCCGCTGTGAAAGATGTTGCAGCGCAAAATGGACTCTCTGCGGTGTATAAAGTTCCGCTTAAAATGCTGGAAACTCTTTCAGAGCCTTTGATGGAAGACATTGTTCCCAGGGCAAAGATGGGCGTGTTTTCAGACATGGCGCAGGATTGGCTTAAAGCTAACCCTGCAGCGTCACAAGTTGAAGTGCGTGCTGCGATGCAGAAGATCATGGACTCGGTTGATAACCGCATGGGTGAAATGGTCTATGATAATTTGTTCTGGAATAAGACGCTCAAAGATTCAGCGATGGTGCTGACGCGTAGCGTAGGCTGGAACTTAGGTACGGTGCGGGAATTGGGCGGCGCTGGCGTTGATGCTGCGCGTTTTGTTAAAGGCGGAGGCTTTACTGACCGTATGGCATACGCAATCGCTATGCCGATAATGACTGGAGTGCAGGGTGCGATCCTGACTTATCTGATGACGGGTAAAGGTCCACAGGAAGCGATGGATTATTTTTTCCCTCCGACAGGCCGGACTCTTGCATCAGGTGCTAAAGAACGCATTGCGCTTCCAGGGTATGATAAAGATGTGATGGAATATAATGAGCATCCGTTAGCGACAGTGGTTGGAAAAGTCAATCCGCTGATGTCTTCGCTGCAAGACCTCTACAACAACCGCGATTACGGCGGCGGGATTATTTATACGACTCCGGAGTTGAATAGAGCCCTTGGAATGAGTGATGAAGAAGCGTTAGTAGCGACAGCTAAAGACATGGCTAAATACGCTTTTATGCAGTACTTGCCGATCGGTGCGGTTGGGGAACTGGCGAAGAAAGGTTTGGGTGCGTTGACAGGGGAAAAGTTTCCGGTCAAAAAGCAAAAAGTTGAAGGTGAAACTCCGACTTGGCTGCAAGCGCTTTTTGCCCTCGGCATCAATCCTGCGCCAGCGGCGGTTGGCGATTCAGAGCTTACAAATATGCTAAACCTGAAATACAAAGACCTTCCAGCGTATAGAAAGCGTGAACGCCGTAATACGGGCGATTAGCTGCTTGCTTCGGTTCTTAGTGTGGGCTACCGTGAATAATCAGATTGAAGGTGATTGATATGGTTGATTTTGGCAGTCCAGCATGGAATGCGATGAAGACAGGACAGACTCCGACTTGGGAGTCTGTGAAGCAAGCCTATACGTCCAATGGGCGGACGTTTCGAGACTTTGTGAATGATTACTATCCGCAGGGTCCAGGGGCTAATCAAGATTTGAATATTCCGCCGAGGCCGAATCCTGCCGCTCCGGGTGATTCACAAATAATTGATTGGCCTGCGATCAAGCAAGCTTGGCAACAGCGCCTGGGCGCGCGCAATTTGCCGGCGACGCAATCTGCGGGTGGGCCTCCGACAGTTCCGCCGGGTTCTTCGGGTGGTCCGCCGGCTGCCGCTCCGGGCGGTCCTTCTGGCAGTCCGCAAGGAGGTGGTGGACCGCTTGAGCCTTATACTATGCAGGGGCAGGCTATTCCGCCTGAAGGTGTGGCTGGTGGGCAAGTTGCGCCTCGGACTCAAACTACGATTGATGGCGTGCTTGCGGACTTGCAAGCTGGCGGAGGCGGAGGGGCTGGTGGAGTCGGAGGGGCTGGTGGCGGTGGGGGTCTAGACATTCCGCAGAGTGTGCTTAATCGGCTGCTGGGTCTTGGCGGCGGGTTTGGCGCCGGGCTTGGAACTCTTCTCCATTCTAGCCCGACAAACCAAAATGAAGTGCGCGGTCCTACTCGCGATCGGCTAAACCGTATGATTGCAGAAGGTACGCAGAATCCGGCTCAGGAACAGTTCGTATCCGGCAGCCGTCCTTCCTCTGTGAATCCTGCGGAAGAACAGTTTACTTCAGGCTCACGCCCGAAGACGCAACGCCGGCCAGTTATTCCGGCGCGGCCTGCGGTTATGACTGAACAGTATGTTCCGGAGAAAGTAGCTGTTCCGGCACCTGCTGCAGCGCCTGCACCGGCCCCTGCACCTTCGGCTCCGCCGATCGAATGGGATAAAATTTTCTCTGGCGGCGGAGCGCGCGGCTAATGGACTACATGCAGCTTTTGTCCTCCCTTGGGCGGAACGGCGATACTATGCTCGCGCATATCAATCCAAAGGAGGCAGAGCTGCTGAAAGCCCTTGGCGGGGCTGGGACTACCAATCCGGAAACCGGCCTGCCGGAGTTCTACGACGCAGCGGGTATGGGCGGGGCGCCGGGTGCTGGCGGGGATGTAGGAGGTTCCGGTTTATCCGGGGCGGCTGCGGGGGCCGGGTTGGCAACGGACGCGCATGGCGCTATATCCGAGAATGCCGGTATAGCACCTGCGCCGGGGCTTTTCGATTTTGTTTCTAATGCGCTGGACGGTCCTAATTCTTTTCACGGTTATGGTGCAACTGTAGCCGCAGGGATGGGTGTACCCAATAGTTTTGGATATAAAACTTTGGATGATTTAGGTATAACTC
>Ga0208498_1000343_pt1 | contig 19071 bp, 14 predicted proteins | sample CryBogCBE12Aug09_FD_185502 | JGI IMG/M metagenome (GOLD analysis project Ga0208498, IMG submission 185502) | Freshwater microbial communities from Crystal Bog, Wisconsin, USA - CBE12Aug09 (SPAdes) (version 2) | ecosystem: Environmental > Aquatic > Freshwater > Lake | place: Crystal Bog... | reverse complement strand
CTGTAAAATGTCCGAAGTTGTTCCACTGATGGAGGAGGTAAATGTTCCGATGGTTGTTGCTCGTAACTGGATAGACCCAGTTGATGCGGGATCGTTGGTCTCAATTCCGACATACGATCCCGTTGATGTTGAATCGGTAGGGGCAGCAACATACACGTTCAAATCGCGCGTAGTTAAAGTATTTGACGACGAAACCAGAATTCCACGTTTATTCCCTCCGCCGTTGGAATACACGTTGATAGTCGATCCCTTCAAAGAATTGAAGGAAAAGGATGATGGAGACAAAGCACCTGTTCCTGACGCAAGAACACCCGTGACGGCAGATGTTCCACCGGTTGAAGCAGTGGAATTACGGACAGTTAAGACACACGTGCGAACCTTGGATGTCTGAGCAGTTGTTCCTGGAAGTGCTATTCCTGTGAGGGTGTAATGTCCTCCAGATGTAAGATTGAGCGTCAAATCTTCTAAGCGAGTTGACTCTCCCATCGTGACTAGTGTCGTGTTCGCAATCACGTTGGTCATCTGGAGAATGCAGGTTTGGAGACTTGATCCACGAATAGAGACTCCCGTGGGAATCGTGATTCCAGCCCGTAGATTGTAAATTCCAGGAAGAACCCAAATGTGCATTCCCGAAGTTGCAACAGAGATTGCAGCATCGACTGTCTTATACGGCAGACCCCCAACAGATGCAGATGAATCGTTTCCGTTCACTCCATCTACCACTAGGGCATTTCCAAGTTGTGGAGGCTGGGCGATGTTTGGATAATACTGGTTAAGAACTGCATTATACGTATTCAATTGACTGGTATTCATGCCTAAAATGGTACTGGACATAGTAGACTGAGTTGCTTATGATCTACAGAGACGAATTTACGGCTCGATAAAGAGCACTTCACCCTGCGGAGCTTTTTCCGTGAAAATATAGGCTCCACCGAACTTCTCGATCTGTTTACGAGGCACCGCCGTATCTCGGCAGTACCTCGCAATCGCCTTATACAAGTGGAACCCATGGTACCGATCGGACATATCTCCCCCTGCTACATTGCGAAAGAGGACAGACTTTCCATCGGGTAGAGTTGTCCACTGGATGAACATGCGGTAAATAGGGTTGCTCTCGTACTCCTCACACGGTCCCTTCGGAAAACAGTCCCAGAACATAGAGGTGGCTAGACGTACAAGATCAAACGACGGATTGGGTTTGAGTTCAGGGTACTTGGGATTGTAGAATGGGGCAATATTGTACTGTCCTCCCGCTTCCTCGTCCTGATGAAACTGATCGGACATGAAAAATCTGGCCTCCTTCATTTTCGATACCTTAACTGAAAATGATGCACGATCAAAATCAATGATCTTAATCAGCTTTCCAAATGTTGGGACACGATAGATCTTTCCACCGACACCGTAGTAAAAATACTCCTTGTCTGTAGGAACGTACATGACATTCATGACATGCAGATCATTATGAACAAATCCAAATGTGCGTTGGGCATAGGTCAGAGCAAAAATCACCTGGGCAAGCCACGCACACCGTTTATGCAGTTCATGGTTCTCCTTGAACAGTTTATAGAACGTTCCCTCACACTTCTCCATGACTGTCACCTGAACAGGCGCATCCTTGAAAATCGCATGCGCAAATGCTTCCTCCTGCTCGTCTTCCGAAAACCCGTCTCCATCGCCCTCATGCTCCCCATCATAGTCTGACTCTGAATCTGACGACGCCGAATGAATGTTAAACACATAATCTGTCGAGCATCCATCTGTACTATCAGCTTCCTCCTCTTCGTCTCCTTCTTCATTTGTGTTATCAGACACCGAATTGGGAGGAGGAATGTAGGCAACTGGCTGAGGAGCTTCCGAAAGATCCTGAACTCCCAGATCGATATCATCAGACGGTTCTGCAAGTGTCAGAACGGGCTGGTCGTGTGAATCCGGCTTCTTGAGACGCAGATCAAAAAAGTGTCCAATATTCTGTGAAAACCAGGGGCGATCACACAGATCTTCGTAATCATCCGAAATATCAAGAACGTGCTTCTCGGCAATTCCAGAAAAGGCTCCGTACACAGTTGGAAAATGCTGGCACTCGGATTCTGAAAGAACAATAGAGGCTAGAGATCCGACATACGCAGCATTGTACGGAGACTGGATGCGCAGGGGTTCGCTCGTTATATCTTCCTTATTCGGAAGTCCAGTTCCAGCATACTCGCCATGCATCACGCGATAAGATGAATAAAGCATCGTCTTCTTGAGATGAACCGGCTTTTCGACACCACCGACGTACACAGACGAATCTCCGTGAATCGTCTGGATAGGTTCGCGGGTTTTCAGACCGTAATGGTATGGCATACGAACATTCTCCAGCTTGAACAGTTTCTGGATCGACGGAAAAAAAGGCTGGAGGCGGCGAAGACCCCAATGTTTCTGCGCCTGTTCCTGTAGCCCCTGTATATTCGTGTATTTGTAGACATCCAATTGAACATTGGCTGTCCGCAAATCCGGAACAGGCTTGGGCATTATACTGTCTTCCCTCCTTTTTGCTTGTTGCTGTACCGCAAGCTGCCATCCAAGATCGATCCCTCATCGGGGAACACTGAATCGAAGTGCGAACCTAAAAAGGTTTCAAAGACATACTTGAGCTTATTGGTGAGGTCGCCCAGGAAAATGAAGATGGCGAACATGAAAAAGAGTCCAGCAGTATAGGAATCCACAAAGTCCTCCAGCCCTTTGCGAATAGGGATGATGGGAGTAGAAATGTTCATGAAATAGACCAACCAGAAGGCTGTAATTCCAATGAGGGACACTTCCATCGCCAAATCAAACAGCTGGTACGAAAGACCCTTTGTTTCCCAGTCCTTCTTCTCCTCATTGTACTCGTCAAACAGGTAGTACAGGACAAACGATAAGAGAGCGCCCGCAACCGTATACATGACGGAAAAGACGGCAATGTTCCCGGTGACTCGTACAGCATCGTTCACCGTTAAATGAATCGAATGAACTGTGTAGGCATGAGTCGTTTTTGCCATTATTTTACTCGTGTGAAAATACTAATACTGGCGGATGAACTTCAATATCAAACGCTTCAATGTAGAGATGATCAAGCAGAGATGCGCCCCTGATTCTCATAAATCACCTATGATCGTGATTATCGGGAAGAAAGATACTGGAAAGTCATTCTTGGTCCGTGATCTTCTGTTTCACAATCAGGACGCGTTCCCGATTGGAACCGTGATTTCGGGAACGGAAGTCGCGAATCGTTTCTTTCAAGATATGGTTCCCTCCAAACTCATTCATGACAAGTACAAACCTGAAATTATCATGAACGTGATTCGTCGTCAACTTGCTCTTAAACAGCAGCGGGGAGCAGGTGGAGGTGGATCAAATGTAGATCCTCGCGCATTCTTGATTCTTGATGACTGTCTCTACGATTCATCGTGGATTAAAGAGGAGTCGACACGATACGTGTTCATGAACGGTCGTCACGTTGACCTGTCCACAATGATTACAATGCAGTACCCTCTCGGCATTACCCCCAATCTTCGCACGAACGTCGATTTCGTCTTCATTCTGCGCGAGAATATTCTTGGTAACCGCCGTCGTATCTACGAGAATTACGCAGGTATGTTTCCCACGTTTGAAATGTTCTGCCAGTTCATGGACCAGTGTACAGAAAATTATGAGTGCCTTGTGATCTGCAATTCATCGCCATCGAATAAATTGGAAGACCAAGTGTTCTGGTACAAGGCGAGCGACCATCCGCCATTTCATATGTGTGCGGATTCGCTCTGGGTGGACAACAAGCCCTTTATGTCAACAATGTTAGCATCCAACGAGTACAACCCCGACGCCCTCAACAATCGTAAAGGTCCGTCTGTCTGGGTCAAGAAGGGCGGTACTTAATTATTTAGTCTCGCATGGCGCCCTCCGTCGGGTGAATCGGCTTTCCGAGATCCGCCAGCTGATTCTGTTCCGCACGGCGCTTAGCGTTCTCCTCCTTCTGTGCCTTAATGGAGTTCTCGCGCTCCTCAGCAAAGAAGAGCTCGCGATTCGCCTCGTTCTCCTTGTACTTGCGCATGATCTCGTTGAGCTGGGAGTTCGCGTACTCCACATTCTCCATCAGGTGCTCAGACGGTTCCCACGGCAGCCAGCAGCCCATACGACCGATCATGAGATTGTCCTTCGGGTACTTACGCTGGAGAACCTTGCACCACAGCTGCGCCTCCTCGTACGAAGGGAAGGCACGGCGGACCTTCACACCACGAACATTGCACTGGAAGTTGTTCTCGCGGTCATACGACTCCTGAACCTCCTTCTCGTGCTTGAGGAGGAACACCTGGTACTGCTCCGGAACATCCGTGCTCTTGACAGCCTGGCGGTGAACCTTCTCGAACTCGTGGACATCCTTCATGACATCCTCAATCTTGAGCTCGTACTTCTTCGAGATGTAGGCGACGAAGTTCTCGAGCCCCTTGACCTTCCAGTCGTAGTCCATCCACTGGATGAACTTCTGGAAGAAGTAATCCTGCTTCTTGGCGATGACCTTCTCGGGCGAGAGGAAGGAGACAATGCAGTAGCGCTGGTTGGGGAGCTCGGGGTCCTCATCGAGGTAGTCGACAACACCATCCTCATCGTGTACGGGCAGCTCAACCTTCTTAGAACTCATTTATACTATTGACCCTCACTCGTTAAAATACTTTTTTCCCGCAGGTATACAAACCAAAATGATGTGGATGGCTCTCTATGCGGCGGTGCTCTTCTTTGTCCTCACCCCCGGCGTGTTCCTGTCGCTGCCCGCCGGCGGCTCCAAGACGACGGTCGCCCTCACCCACGCTGCGGTCTTCGCTGGCGTCTGGTGGCTCACCCACAAGGCGGTGTGGAAGATGGTTGCTGGAAAGTAAATATTGACTTCAATCAAATGCTAAAAAAATCAGATTGGAAGATTGGAGGATTCTCCTTCCTTCCGATTCTTTTTGGAGTTGTCATGGCAGCCATTGACGTCGTCATGATGTTCACTGCCAAGTTTGTGAAGCTAGGCACTCTATCGTACGGCGTCGGACTCACAGTAGCTACGCTTGTGTATTCTGTGCAGCCCTACCTGTTTATGATCGCCATGAATTTTGAGAACATGACCGTCACAAATCTTATCTGGAACCTCGCGTCTGATGTCCTGGTTACCCTATCTGGCATTTTGGTGTTCAAGGAATCGATTCAGGGACTGCGTTGGGTTGCCATCGGCATGAGTCTGGTGACTCTCTTCCTCTTCGCCTACACCGATAATTGAAAATTTCTCCTTCATGAAGTATAAACCAAGATGGCCACCCCCGCTGCACCCCCCGCCCCCTCTATGGGAATTGATGTTGCCGACCTAGTGAAGCGCCTGGTCAAGTACGCCCTCGAGGGTCTCGCCGTCGCCGTGGCGTGCTACCTGCTCCCGGGCAAGAAGCTCCGCGTTGACGAGATCGGCACGATCGCCCTGACGGCGCTCGCGGTCTTCGCCATCCTCGACATCTACGCCCCGTCTGTCGGCTCGTCCGCGCGCACGGGTGCCGGATTCGGTATTGGCGCTAATTTAGTAGGTTTTCCCGCCCGCCTGTAAATTTACAGGTAGCAGGAGTACCTATATAAATGTTCCGCTTGAACGGTAAGTGGTATACCGTTTCCCCCAAAGCAGGTGAACCCGAGCGCCAAACACATGCTATCATGTGGTCCTTGGCGTCTGGTACTCCTGTCCTCCAATCGTATCGTGAATGGTATGCTCGCGAACGGAAAATAACCTCTCTGTTGTATCCCAAATGAACTCGGAGTTCATGAAAACTGGACTTCTGGCTGGAGGATTTACTCTTGTTCTCTTGATCACCTTTGTGGGTCTGTACTGGATCGTCCGTGGATTTCCCCCGGCATCTCGCAGCATTCTTGAGACCGAGACTCCGTCTGATTTGAATATTCCTACCGACAAAGCCCACCTCCTCTTCTTTTATACGAACTGGTGCCCGTATTCGCAGGAAGCCCAGCCGACGATCAAGAGTCTGGAAACGATTCTTCAGGAGTACACGTACGGAGGAAAGAAAGTCGATATTCAACATGTCGACTGCGAGCGCGATCGCAAGACCTGTTCGCAGTTCAAGGTGGATTCGTACCCTTCGTACAAGCTTCAGACGACCACAAAAACGTATGAGTATCTAGGTCCCCCCACTGTCTCCGTTCTCCGTGAGTTCCTCACAAAGGCGCTCGGCTCTGAACTCCCGGTAGGCGGACCGACCGACAAGGAGTAGATGCTGAATAATCTTTGTCGATTCGTAGAGACTGAACATACTTGATTCCGATTCCACCAGCAAACAGGTATTCTGAGGATACTTGCGATGAATATCGTATGTCTCTTTGATCGTGCGACAGAACGGAACCCTCGAAAGGTAGTTTGTCGCATTGATCTCTCTGCCATTTGAGGTCATGAGAAGCAGGGTTTGAGATCGCAAGTCGACTGGAATAGCATTCATAATGTTCTGGCATAAGACTGCACCGTCCACATACAGATGCCCTTCAAACTCGTGCGGCGTGAAAATGTAGGGCAGTGAAAATGAGGAGCGCAGAGCATCCCACACACGAATAGATGGTCCAAAAATAACCGGTTTCAGATCTGTGAGATCCGAAGCAATGATTCGTAAGGGAATTGCAGCATCGCCGATTCGTAAGGTGTCGAAATTCATGTTGCGCACAGTAAATGCTTTTTTAAGGAGGTCGTAGATCTTCGATCCATCATCAAGACCCTTTGTTTGCGTGAGTCCAAGAATGGACTGTAAACGAAGAGGATGGAAAGCTTCCTGGATATTTCCCAGAAACTCGACGAATTCTTGAAATTCGGGAACAGAAAACTCAAACGCAATAAAGGTAGAAATAAGTGCACCGATAGAAATGCCGTAAACTCCTCCGGGAAACAGGTTGTGAAGAAAGGGTTCAGACTCTTGTTCGGACAGTTCCTGCAGGGCACCAATTTGTAATGCTCCGCGCATTCCTCCACCATTCAGTCCGAGGACGGAGTATTTCATTGATGGTTCTTTTCTATGAGTATGAAAATGCTTCGGGCAAAAGACCTTTGGAAGCAGGAGGAAGAACGCAAGACTGCGAAGATGCAGGCTATGCGCCCTGTTCTCTCAAATTTATCAAGTCAACTGAAAACTTATGCTATACAGAACCCTGAAGCCCCCTACTTTGCATACGATGTTCCCTCCTTTGTGTTTGGGTACCCTCTGTACGATCATAGGGAAGCTGTAGAGTACGTTCGCGACGCCCTTGTGGAACAGGGATTCCAGGTCTGGATTTCTGGATCTTTGACTCTCGTGATTTCATGGCTAAAACCCGCTGCTCCCAAAACCGTTTCGAGGGTTCCTACTGTTCCCAATTATCGCCCCTTTGTCTACGATGACGGGGCTATGGACTTTTTGCGTAAACGCTTAAACAACTAAAAACGGACGACAGAGTACTTCCACATATGTTTTCCTCAAGATCCACGATGTGTGAACATAACGAACGGAGCGTTCGTGTTGAAGAGGGACAGAGGGTCTGTACGGGATGCGGGACAATTATGGAGCAAACGATTGATGAAGGAGCTGAGTGGCGGTACTACGGCGCCGACGACCGCAATGACGATCCCTCGCGTGTTGGTCTCACAATTAGTTCCCTACTTCCCGATTCGTCGTACGGTTCAATGGCAATGAACAAGAAAGTGTCCTCTCCGCAATTCAAAAGTATTCAGCGCTTATCTGCCTGGTGCCTAGCATCGCATTCTGAACGGTCGTGGCTTGCAGCTCTAGAAACTCTGAATCAGTACTCGTATCGTAACGGGTTCACGAAAGCAATTCTACAGGAAGCATGTGCCCTCTTTCGCAATCAGGAAGATGCTCTGAAACTGCGGGGAGAAACTCGCAGGGCACTGATGGGTGCAGTCTTCTTTGTCGCCTGCCGTCGGTTCGGGGTTTCGCGCACGCACGAAGAGATTGCGGAGATAGTGTCAGTATCCACTCGTTCGTTGTCCAAAGCGATTCAGCGATTCGGAATTCTTGCGGAAGAGAATCCTCTCCAGAAGACCCAGCTGTCCTTGGCAGAGAGAATGATGAATGGGCTGTCAGTGAATGAAGAGCAGCGTGAAGATATTCTACAGACGATTCGCGATATCTTCAAGTCTCCAGACGAAGAGCTTGAACATACACCAAAAGTGATGGTTGCCGGAATTATCGCGGGTGTTCTGTGTCGCGGCATGCAGAAGACGGGGATACGGACAATGTTGAAAGATTTCTCGAAGCATTCAGGAGTGTCGGTCGTATCTATCCAAAAAGTTATGAATGGACTATAAGATAAGAAGAGACACGGATGCTGAAACGCCGCCAATTCGATCCGTCACAGGCGTCGAATGTGACACTGTGGATGGACGCATCTGATCCAACTACTTTTTCAACACAGGCGTATCCTACATCAACATCTTCGGTCATTCTTTCAGATTTCATTGGAACTCCCCCAAAAACTCCGTATACGTATGGAGCCATTGGACTTGTTCAGGGAAATGACCAGAATTTTTACGTGGCACATGCAGATGATGGAGCTATTTATAAAATTACACTTGCTGGAGTCATTACAACGTTTGTTACAGGGCTAAATGGTCCAGTAGGAATTACGAAGGATTCCTCGGGGAACTTTTACGTGTCGTGCGTCAATGCTGTCATCAAGGTAACTCCGGGAGGTACTGTATCAACCTTTGCATCCTCCACAACCTATTTTGCCGGAACTGGGGGCGGAATAACGATTGATCTCTCGGGAAATTTGTATGTCACAAACCCGAATACTCCATCAATTATGAAAGTTACATCGGGAGGAACAGTGAGTCAGATCTTAAGTGCAGGATCTTCATCGCCTATTTCAATCGCGTATGCAAGTGACGGGTTTCTGTATGTTGCCTGTGGATATGGTAGTCCAATCACACGATTATTTACGGATGGTTCGCAATATTCGACATTCGGAGCTCCAGGAGCTGGCATTGTATCCCGGGGTATTGTTCAGGGTGCTGACAAGAGTTTGTATATTACGTCTGGCGCGGGATACTCGACAGGATGGATTTCACAGTACTCAATCACCCAATTTACAGATATCAATCCTTACTGGGGACGAATCACGACTCCAAATACTGACTGCGGTGGAATTATTCAGGCATCAGACTTCAATTTCTACACGATTGCTGGAGGAAAACTCCTGCAGATCTACGGACCTTTCAATTCTCCCCTGATGCAGTGGAACGATAAGTCAGCATCCAAACACACGTTTCAAACGACGACGTTGAGTAATCTTCCAGTTCAATTCGGAGCATCCCTGTGGCTGGATGCAACGGATCCGAGCACTATTATAACGACACCTATTGTACTCAGTGTAGGCGGTGGAGGAGGTAGGGGTGGAGATGGTACTAGTCTCCCCGGGAGTTCCGGTGGAGGCGGAGGAAGTGGGTATCTTACATCGTTCATAATGAATTCTTACTCTCCCGGAACCGTACTGACAATTACTGTGGGAGCCGGTGGAACAGCTACTCTTGTAGCAGACGGAGGAGCATCGGCTGTGTTCGTCGGCAGTACACCGATAGCTATCGCTTCGGGTGGAAAAGCGGGGAATGGAGCGCGCGGTGGCATAGGATATGTGAATGGACAAAATTCAACAATAACAACTGTACCCGGGCTTGGTGGAGTAGGCGGAGGAGGATCTGGTGGAAATGGTGGGCGCAACAGAGCTCCACTTATAGGATCCCCAGGTGGCAATGGATTTGTCACATTAACGATAAATGGAATCGTAGTACAGTCATACACAACTCCCGGTACATACACATTTGCAACTCCTCTTACTTGGAAGGACAAGTCAGGATTCGGAAACAATGCGATTGCTACAGGAAGTCCCAGCCTTTCTCCATCCATCAACGGTCGTAATGCCATCTATTTTAACGGATCTTCGTGGTTTAAGGGCGCCCTGGCGAATACTGGAACACAACTCACCGCTTTTTGTGTTGCCAGAACACCTGCAAGTCAAACAACGAATACTCGTATATTAAGTTTGGGAGTCACAACAGATGTTGATTATAATAGTACCAACTACACGATTGCTATATACCAGCCCGCACTTAATGTTGGAACATACCGAACCCCCAACCAAGTGTTTGGTCAACTAACGGCAGATATACCCTATGTTACGTCTACATTATATGACGGGACAAATGGGTCTACATACTTAAATGGTAATTTAACAGGTAGTTTTGCATCAACCGGAGCATTTGGATTTACTGCATATGGACTTGGAAATTATGTGGGAGCACCTGTGTACGGAAATGAACCGTTTATCGGGTACATTGGCGAAATGATTGTGTTTAATTCTGCTCTCAACAGTTCTCAGCGCCAGCAGATGGAAGGGTACCTCGCATGGAAATGGGGCACACAAACCAGCTTGGCAGTCAATCATCAGTATCTCTCCATCCCGGCAATCGTTCCTTCGCAAACATCTACGCCTGACGGTGTTCCGAGCGCTATTCCGGGATGTGTCTTATGGTTGGATGGAAAAGATCAAAATGGCACAGGGACAGTCCAGACAACTGGATCGCTTGCAACGTGGCTGGACAAGAGCGGTCAGCAAAACAATGCTATAAGTCAATCTGGAACAGTTCCCGTATCGTCGAGTGGAGGAGCCACATTTGACGGATCTACACAGTATTTCAAGATCCCAGGACTTGCTGGAGCCCTTGTCAGTACTCCCTTCATCGTGTTTGCTGTCGAGACCTTTACTGGAAATTTCGTAGCAAAAGCCTGGTATTTTGGAGACGATGCAAATACCGCAGTGACCGATTCAACACTTACACTTGGATATCGACAGAGCGGATCTCCATTGGGTTCGGGGGCGTACACCATGTCATTTTGGAGCGATGATCTGAACGATACGAACTACAATACAAGTTCGCCGACCGGTGTAGTTCGTCTTTGGACAAACTATCTTCCAGCTGCATCCAACCGAACGATTCGCGTCAATGGAAAAGTTGATGCAACGCATACAAATTATACGCAACTGAATGCATTTGCAATTCCCACACTCGGACGTGCAAACGGTGGATTTTATTACAAGGGAACGATCTCGGAACTCATTGTGTTCAATCGCGATATAGGGCTGCAGTACATTCAACAGATCGAAACCTACCTTGCCGCGAAATGGAATATTGCTCTACCGTACACAGCGCCCCCTCTCCCATCTCCGAAAGCTGCAGTGTACATACCTCCACAGGTTCAGATGACAAGTACACAAAAGGCTGGATATGGAACCCCACTGTATATCCCTGGATGTGTCTTGTGGGTCGATGCCAGCGATCCAACCACGATATTTTCGTCGGGGACAACAGCGACAGCCTGGGCAGATAAGAGCGGAAGTGGAAGTGCAGCCTCTGCGAGCTCGGGAACTGTAACAACTGGATCCACATCAATCAATGGGCTGAACGCACTCTCTTTCTCGGCAGGTGCAGGTATGACACTCCCTATTTACTATACCCAAACAAGCCGAACAGTCATTGTTGTTGGTTCGGTAGGAGCAGCAAGCGGTGTCTTCGGAAACACCTATACCTTCTTGAACTCTGTCTATTCTGGTACATCTCCAGTTCAGTTTGGGTCGTATTATGGCGGAACACAACAGCTTAGTATAGCTTATAATGGAACATCTAGTATATACACAAATAATCCACCTAACTTTTTCAGCTCAACATTCGTTCTTTCATGCACCCAGAACGCGAACGATTTAACATCGTCGGGTATTTTTATCAACGGGGTATCTCTATCGCTATCATCCACCTCTGCACAAACTCAGGCTACATTTCCTACAGGGCTTGGGTACCAGGTTATTGGTTCGTCCACTGGAAATCCTGTCACGATTGCTGAACTTCTGGTGTTTGACGGTGGACTCTCAACACTTCAGCGTCAGCAGGTGGAAGGGTACCTTGCAAAGAAATGGAATACGTCCTATACAGTTCCAAATCAGGCAGTAAATTACGGATACTTCTCGGTTCTTCCTACGTCCCAGCAGCCTACAACGATTCCCAACTGCCAATTATGGCTCGATGCCGCCGATTCCACCGCGTTTTCATTTACAACAACTGGGACTGTCTCTTCTTGGAACGATAAGAGCGGAGCTGGAAATCATCTGAATACAGCCTATAACGGTAATCCGATTCGAACAGTCGATAATGGACAGCCAGTTGTCAGTATTGCGTCCGGTAATATCCTGCAATCTACGTCCACAGTCACCATTGGAACAACATCCACGCTGTTTATTGTTGCACGACTGACGGCTGCTCAGCCAGGAAGTGGGTCTTCTGGGTATATCATCTCTTTCCCCGGAATCAACAGCGGCGATTTCTCAGTAAGATCTGGATTGACAAATATTGTCAATGGAGACACCAACGATTTTGGACTCCAGAACTATTTTGTGAACGGAACATCCTTTGTTGGAGTTACTGGATCTATACAGTGTGTCAACAATTCGTCCTACATCATCATCACTGGAACAGCAGCAGTAAGTCGAACAGGAACATCCCAGATCGCAATCTCTACATCGTTCTTCAGTCGGTACTTTATTGGCAATATCGCCGAAGTCCTTCTGTTTTCTAAGATCACACCCTTCCAATCCCGACAGGTTGAAGGGTACCTTGGAAAGAAATGGAATATTCCCGTATCCCAACAATCATCTGCCGCGTTCTCCTGCGGCTCAGCTGTAACTCCAGTCTACGCTACTCCATCCGTCCAGTCTCCGTTCAGCGGACTACCTGGGTTGTATCTCTGGCTGGACGGAAGCGATCCTACAACCTATTCGTATACTGGAACAGGTGGATCCTTGGCGTCGTGGTCAGATAAGTCCGGAAGTGGGTTAGTGGGTACTCCCCAAAACGATAACGGACCAATAACACAGAAGGGGGAAATACTGAACGGACAACCTACAGTGTATCTAGGATCTTCGCGCTTAAAGTTCCCGTCCTTCACCTGGAACAGTTCGTTCACCCAAATTCTGGTGTTGAAAACGCCCGGTGGAACATTTTTCAATACTCTTGGATTAGCAGATAGCGGAGGAGGGTACTTATCGTATCTGACCGATTTCAATTGCAGTCAAATTTATATTCCTCAAGGAAATTACGGCGGAAGTGATGTTCTGAACCCTTTTTGCGGAGGTACAATATCCCCTGCGAATCAGTGGCACATTTTCACCATTGGGTACAATCAGGGAACATCAGCAACAAATTATAGTGTGAATGGAGTCTACCACAAAACAGGTACATTCAACACCCCACAGTCGACTGTAGCATCCACAACCTCCGAATTCCGTATAAATGGATGGACTGGTCCAGCAGACTCTATTCAATATGCAGAAGTCCTGCATTTCAATCAGTGTCTCACTCTTGCTCAAAATAATCAGATTCTTCAGTACCTCTCAACAAAATGGGGAATTCCCCTTGCAACTCCAGTTCCTCAACCTGACTCGTCGTCAATGACCATGTTCACGGTTGTACAAACGCCACAGGCTTCGTCCATAGTGAACTTTTCATTCGGAAACGGAAATTCTCCGGGAACACCAAATTCAGGAGTTGGACTTCGGGTAGTTGGGTCAACTAATCTAATGAAAATTCCGTATCTCGGACCATTGACTATAGGCAACCGATTCAATATACTGGCACCTTCGTCTACGACCCTGCTTGTCGCGTCGTACGGTGCAGTCTCCAATGCTGCAACCGGTTCGTATACCTTTAACTCCAATCTGGATATGCAGGCATCTGAGTTTGGAAATTCATTCGTGAATACACCCTATTCTTTAGGAAGCAGTAATGCAGCCTTTTATACTTCCGAACTGATTGTTGTCAATGGAGCCCTGTCTACCACTGACCGTGAACAGATTGAGGGCTATTTGTCCGCCAAATGGGGACTTGGGTCGCAGGAACTTCCTTCGTACCCGTACAAAACTCTCCCACCTGTTCCTACCCAGTGGGTGGATCTGTCTATCCCGTCCAAACTGCCTTACCTCGTCTCATGGCTGGATGCGAGCGATCCCACAACGTGTACGTACAGCGGAACGACGTTGACAGGGATCGTCGATAAGGCAGGTGGAGTGTTCACACTTTCAGGAACTGCTGGAAACATTACACAATCGACCATCGGAAACTTGGGGGGACTTCTATTTCCTGGATCTCAGTCGTTTGGAAGCACTGCATTCCCCTACTTGATCAAAAACTGGATTGCGCCATACACCGGATCGGCAATGATGGTCGTAAATCCTCTGACAACTACTGGAATCGTTCAGTTCACAAATATTGTAGGGTGGGGAGGAACGAACAATGGTTCAACACCGTACGGTCCAGTTCTCGCAGTCTCGTCAAACAGTCTTCTTGTAGGACGCGGAGGAGTTGGAAACCCTCAGCAGCCGGTGATTGTGACTCTGGGTGCCGGAACACCTATCCTCATCTATGTTGCATGGTATGGATCCAATATCTACCTCTCGGTCAATGGAAGTAATGTCGGTATAAGCCCCGGATCCACCTACGGATACACTGCATCAAACTTCTACATTGGCAACGATGCTGGTCAAGGAGCGAATATGGTCGTTGGCGAAATCATTACCTTCAACACTACACTCCAAACATCTACTCGTCAACTCCTAGAAGGTTATCTCGGATGGAAATGGAACATGCAGACCAATCTCCCGACTACGCATCCTTACCGCTCATCGGCTCCTACAACAGATACGACCGCCGAACTTCTTGCGATGAATGTCCCGGCTACGATTCCTACGCTGTCGATGTGGCTCGATGCAGGTGATTCGGGAACAGTTATTCCGTCCTCTCCAGCAATTGTGCCCGTGAGAAACACCACCCTGCTCTCCAATATCATCATGAACACGGGAAATTATACATTGGTGGTTGATATTACCTTTTTGACCGGGGTACAGCCAATAACATCCTACACCAATATTTTAAGAGTCAGTACATCCAACGCATCCACTGATGGTGGCGGTCCTGTTCGGTACCCGAGCGTATGGGTTACACCAACAGGACAAGGGTATGACAACCAGAATTGTATTCATGTAAGTTTGGGCGGAGGAGTCTACTGGATGCTTCCATCTATCCAAACCGGAACTCCCGTCAGACTGTCTATCCAACAAAGTAATGGAGTTTTTAATTTGAAAGCGTATGGTGGAGGACTCTCCTGCAACGTCACAAACTATTCATACACTAACAGTTCTCCTGGAGTCTACTCGCTCTACTGCTCGGACAATGTCGTTCTCGCAGCCAATACTGTCACATGCAAATTCGTATCCTATATCGCTGACGGAGTGGTGTATTACGGAGGAGTTCAGGACAAATCAGCAGTCTCAAATAGTCTGGGATACTCAATCTTAACCACAAATGACTTATCAAGCAATGTGATGCCAATTCTCCAATCAACAACTCCTCTCCTGCCCGGACTCTACTTCAATGGCTCCAACAATTCCATGACTAGCTGTCTTTCCAGCGGTCTGACCTCGAATATCACGGCCTTTTTGGTATCTACCCTCTGCGGAAACATGCACATTGTCACAGGTGCGGAGACCAATGGAGGAACTACATCACCGGGAGGGCAGTCGTTTGGATTTGCCGCATCAAATTTGACGAGTAATTACAGTCCATGGATCGACGGTGCTGGATCAACATGCAATATCAAGACCACTTACGCAAATGGACTCCAAGAATTTTTCGGATCGGTGTACTGCAATACAATCACAGGAGCAACCAATTTTGGATCCTCGTCAACAACCACACTTACGGCAGTCATGCCCAGTAATTATGCGTGGGTGTTTGGGTACAATACATTCACAGGTACAACATCGGTCTACAATAGCGGGTTCTATGTCCATGAATTCTTGACCTTCCGTGGAGTGTTATCGGATTACGACCAACAGAGAATTGAAGGGTACCTTGCATGGAAATGGAATTTAACCGCCAAACTTCCCTCTACACACCCGTACTTTACATCTCGTCCTTACAATGTAGCATTTACTCCCACATCGCTTCCAGGACTTCAACTGTGGCTTGATTCTGCCGATAAATCGTCCATCAGCTTAAACGGATCCACTGCCCTACAGTGGAACGATAAGTCAGGTCAAGGAAACAATGCATCTGCCACAACCCCAGCCGTATATTCAAGCGCAAGTGGAGGTCTGGTCTTCACTGGAACACAGACTTATTTCACACCGCTGACATCTCAAATGCCAAATCAGACAGTCTTTTCTGTTGTCGCTTATTCGGGAACAACCTTCATGGATATTGTGTCCGTGAATGCTCTAACGGGTGTTGGAGGGCTTCAGCAGACAATCAATAACGGCGTACTTGCTCTTCATTCGTACGGAGGATCTCTCATTCTAAACGGCGGAACAGCCACCCAAAACCTGCGATTCCTGTACGATTACACGTTCAGTGCGTCCGGTCCGTCATACGGATATAGTAATGGACTACAAGTCTCTTCAACCCTCAGCGCTTACCCGTTATCTGGAACAGGAACCGTGAATATTGGTGGATATAATGGTGGAGGAGCCGGTAATGAACCGTATGTCGGAGTCATATCTGAAATCTTGATTTACAATACGATTCTCTCAACTCTCCAACGCCAGCAAGTTGAAACGTATCTTGCCCAGAAATGGGGATTTGTGCCTTCATTGATTCCGGGACTCAAGGTCTGGTTTGATGGTGCGGATCAGTCGACGATCACAGGAACGACGACGGTTACGCAGTGGAGAGATAAGTCGGGATTAGGAAACAATGCAGCAGGAAATGGAGGCCTGTCTCTAGTTTCCGGAACGGGAATTGCGTTTAATGGAACATCGGGGTACTTCACTATCCCTGGGATTGCTAATTCGGTTGTCGGAACATCGTTTTGCGTGTTTATTGTTGAAACAGTAGCAGGTTTACCCACCACTTATCAGGCTGGTTTATTTGGCGATGATGCTATAGTAACACTAGATTCACTAAGCAAGACATCCTTGCATATATATTACTATCCATCGGGAGTTATGAGATTTGGAATGACTAGTGGTACCAACGATCCTCAGACTCCTTCTGGACCATTCTCGGTAGGTGTTAAACGTATTTGGACATTCTATTACAACGGATCTCAGCGTTCATTACGACTGAACGGTTCACAGGTTGTATCACAACCGTGGACAACAAATATAGATGTTGGAACGTTTTCGTCCCCGGTCATGGGACGTATAAATGGCACCAAAGACTACAATTACAATGGAACTATTCACGAACTGGCTCTCTACACTGGATCAACAGCTCTCGCGATACCCCAAATCCAACTGGTTGAACAGTCTTTGATCAACAAGTGGAAGGTCGGGCTTTAAACAACGTAGTACTGGCCGGATATCGATGACGCGATAATTGTGATACTGTACACACCGGAACCTCCAGATTTCAACACTCCGCTCGCATAATTCAGAACAGCATTCGAATTGTTCATATTCTGGAATGTTATCACCGTTGAAGGTTGAACTACAGTAGGAGACAGTGTAACTGACGTGCTCGCTGTACCGTTTGTGATTGTCCAGAACGCACCTGCAGAAATATTGCTCGGAAGATTCACACCAATGACTGCACCATTGTTCGTATACATAAAATTTGTTCCGACATTCTGATTGGTGAGTGTAAATGCAGCGCTATCTGACTTCACCACAAACGGACGGAGGGATGTCACTGTTCCATACGGAACCGAGACATTTCCTGACGAGACAGTTAAACTTCCATTCATCAGCGTCATATTTCCAGCAGTATCAAGATCCACTTGATCAATTGGACCGGCTCCAGCTGTTATGCGAAGACGAGTATTTGCACCAACACCTCCCACGCGAGCATTGTACCCTGCAGTTGTCGACGATATATTGACAACAAAGGAATTGCTCGTTGCAGGTGCAGCAACTCCAGGGGCTGATACATACAGAGACGACTGAGCACCTATGGGTCCCACAATGTGAGCAGCATATGTGGGGTTATTTCCATTCAATCCAATTCCGATCCATCCACTCTGATTGAACCGGACAGTTTCTCCGGCAATCTGGTTGGATAAGACAAGTATGTTGGTTGCAATAGGGTTAAATGTTGTACTTCCACTGGAAAAGCGGATGGGTCCAACATTGGAAATACCGTACCCTGCCATTCCCAACGATGCAGTTGCAAGATACTGCGACCATGCCGGAATACCTCCGCTCAAGTTTGTGAGCGTTCCGTTCGAATAGTAGTTGCAGGCATTGATCGTTCCATTGCACAGCCCGGCCGTAGTGTCCACCGTATACCGGGGAGCCGCCGTTCCAAATCCGATGTTTTTAACATTCACGATCGAATTGCCGTTCATATTCACATTGGTCGATGCCTGCCAGCTTGCCCACCCCTGCAGGTCCGAGAGAGTGAGGACAAGCAACGAATTCAGGGTCAGCTGATAATTTGTACCTGCCGATCCAACTGCGACATTTCCAGGTAACATTGTGTTGACCGATGCCTGGAAGTATCCGTTGGAAAATACATAACTTGGCTGAAATATATTTTTGAGCAAATTCGTGTCATTTGTCGAGTAGATTGTTCCGCTACTCATCGTATTGCTTTTATGATACGACAATGATTTAACTACTTTCTGCACAGTATATACAGACAGAATGACAACCCCTGGCGAGCGCTACACCCTTTTTCCGATCAAGTCCTCCGAGACCCAGCTGTACCAGATGTACAAACAATCCGTCGCCTCGTTTTGGACCCCCGAGGAAATTGATTTCAGCAAGGATGAGGCGGACTGGAATATGCTGTCTTCCGATGAGCAGACGTTCATCAAGAAGATCCTTGCATTCTTCGCCGGCGCCGACGGAATCGTGCAGGAGAACCTGGCAACTCGGTTCCAGCGCGAAGTTGAGAGCCCCGTTGCTCGTCTCTTCTACGCCTTTCAGAATGCGATGGAGGGCGTGCACTCTGAGACTTATTCCCTTCTCATCGACAAGTACGTCAAGGACAAGGAT
>Ga0208498_1000340_pt1 | contig 19132 bp, 36 predicted proteins | sample CryBogCBE12Aug09_FD_185502 | JGI IMG/M metagenome (GOLD analysis project Ga0208498, IMG submission 185502) | Freshwater microbial communities from Crystal Bog, Wisconsin, USA - CBE12Aug09 (SPAdes) (version 2) | ecosystem: Environmental > Aquatic > Freshwater > Lake | place: Crystal Bog... | reverse complement strand
AACATGACCATTTTTCTTCTTTAAGTATTTGAATAACTTCTAATTTAGTAAAATCATTGTTACATAATGCAGCATAAAGATGTTGAGCATATACGTCTGACCCGCGAACCTTTTCTAAAATCCAATCGGTAGAACGCAAATCATATTCTAAATTGGATTCACGACTCTTAGGATCATCGAATTTGTGTTCAGAATTTCGTTGTACCTGAAGATAATAATCCAACATTTCAGGGTCGGGTAAGACACCTTCCTTCATCTTACCTTCAATGTAGCAATCTCGTTGAAAAGTATTACGATGTGGACTTTTACTTACAGACATGATACTGAAGAATATTCGTCATTGGGTCCGGTATACACCTGTGTATCGCCGTCCTTGAGAATTTTAATGAATGCAACGTAATTACCGTCTTCTTCAATATCACCTTCTTCGCCGTCGATTAATACATTGTCATATTCGATGTCGCTGCATACGCACCAACCTTCAATTTCTGTGCAAAGAAATTTTAGCTTAGTAACATCAAACGGCTCAGTTAATTCGATAGTCCCTTCAAAAAACACACCTTTTTCGAATTGTTGACCATAGAATACAACAGACCCTTCTTTTTGATCGGATGCATCGATATCGAGTCCGGTTAGTACTTCGCAACCGATTTCCTCTAGATTAGCAGCATCTAAGTTACATGCCCAAACAATGTTGCCGTCTTGGTCGAATACTTCTATAACGTTTGATTCATCCATTTCGACACCGGATTCGTGTGCAATTTCGTCACAGTCGAACCAAGCACCTGGATCAAACGGATGAAGATCATCGTCCTCGATCTGATTGTCTTGCCAATCATTGGAAAACTCTGCAAGATCGATGTCGTTTTCTACGAAATAATCGTAGATCCTAGTAGGAACTTTACCTAGAACAACTTCTCCACCATTCCCGTGCATTCTGATAGTATAGGTCTTTGGAGTTTCGATATTTGACATATTATTTTCCTTCTCTGGTTGCAAGATCGAGCTTCTTTAGTTCATCAAAGGGGACTATTTGCCAATTTGTTTTAGCGCAAAGTCCGCCGTTATGATCTTTGAATAGAAATATATGGTCGGGAAACCTAGATTTGACAACTTTAAGTACTTCATCAAATGTTCCACCTTGGCCAAGAAATTTATGATTATCAAAATCATACCAATATTCGATACCGTTGATTTTTTCAACCTCTACAGTATGAATAATTTCATTGAGATATCTAACAACCTGTTCTCTCTTTTGTAGTAGTGCATTTTTATATGCTACAAAAAAATAATATGCTATTATCAGAACAATTACAATAGTAAATCCGATCATGTCCAAAGCCCATTGCGTACTTTGATAAGACGAATCATCATTTCTTCGTCTTCTGCTTCATACTTTGCTTCGAGATCATGCAGTGTATCTAGAAGCCTGCGAGATTCTTCCTTGTTTTCTTGGGGATCGGTTTCAAAAACATCAATGCCTCGCTTGCGCTTTTCGTCGCAATATGCACTCCAACCGCTTACATCGTAGGGATCCGGACGATTAGGATAGACTTCAGTCCACCAAAGATAAAGTGCTTTGATTTCTTGTGCTTCGAGGGCCTGACGAGTCGGTTTACCATAGTTAGGGCTGTCCTTGTCGACCCATTCCTCGTTGTGAGTAAGGCTGGCTGCCCAATCGAGGTGTGCAAGACCGGCTTCGCGACTACGCCATGTACGCCATCCTTGACGACGAAGCCACGAAGTCTTGTACTTCTTACTGGCTTCTTCGTCCCAAACTACCATCATCCACGCGGTTTCGACTTCGACGAAGTCAACAAGCGAATTAAAAAGGCAAGGAAGGAATCGATTACCCACATCGCGCCAAGTGCCAGGCGCAATATCACGAGGATGAGCAACAAGGCAATTACTACGGGTAATAAAGCGATTATTAATATAATATCGAACACTGCGAATTTTCTCCGGAATATACATGACAACATCTTGAATATGATCAAGACCTTCTTCGGCAAGCCACCAACGGATAGGGTGTGCTGCCCGGGCTTTGGTTTTCCAGTCTTTCCACTCGTCACCAGTGCCCCATTTCAACTTAGGAGTTCCACGAAGCCAGTCAGCAAATTTTGAGCAGGTCCAATAGTTTTTCATCGCTTGAATTCCTTTACGTCCTTGATAGCTTTCTTGAGTGCTTCAGCATAGTTAAGTGCCTGCTGTTCACGTAAAATTAGTGCAACTTCGTATTCAATTACACCCTTGGTTAACAACTTCCAGATCATTTTCCAACGTGATAATTGCCAAAAAGGAGTTTGTGATTTAGTGTAGATAGTCACATTGACACCGAAATCTTCATCGGCTTCTACATCCAATGCATGTGCATGATCGGGATCAGTGCATTCACATTCAATAGAATATGTCTTTGCCTTGCCCCAATCTCGCTGGAGCAAAATACCTTCTGCCGGTGTCTGCGCTTTCATAACAACTCCTTAATGTACAGTTCTGTTAGTGTTGCCTTTAAACTTCTCTAGAATTTCTGCAGCTTCTTCATCGTCGTAGATATAATCGCCTTCTTCTACTTCGCTGATCCGTGCCTGAAATTCATCACTTTGAACAAGATCCTTGATCATATTAACAAATGCATCAAGTTCCTCTTGTGTTCCATCAAAATCATCAAAGCAGCCGGGCTCAAATCGAATTTTAATTTCATCGGTCATAATTAACGTCCTGCGCTATAAGTTGTAATGTTCGGTCCATCACTTGCAAATTCTAGGCCCGAACTCTTACCTAGATATTTACGGCCATTCCACAATAAATGTAGCTTAATCGCCTTGTTCAATACAACAGTTAGTTTAAGATGTTCCTTGAATTCTAATACAACTGCTGATGTGGTTCTGCCGTTTTCTAAACAAGTAACATCACAATTTTCATCAACTTTACGATATTCTCTTGCCATTAGAAACTCCCACTACGCATCAAGTATAACATATGATTGTACATTCTAAAAGTATTTTCTGCATCAGTTTGAGCATCATGTGCATGACCTTGGAATTTTAGGCCATACCTTTTCATTGTAGTGCTAAGTCCGCCGCTATAAATTTTATCATCGCGTAATATCATGCGAGTTACGGCCACAGTTTTAGCATCAATCCATCGACGACCGAAACACCAATCATCGTATACTGAGGGATCAAGTTGCGCACGAAGTTCCTCACTGTCGCTGCCACCCCATGTTACTGGATTGATAAAATCTGAGTTTTTATGAAACTCTTTTAATTGCAGATAAGCTTCTTCTAGGGTGCTGCCTGCGTCGACTTGTGCCTGCGAAATATTGCACAAATTGATGATTTCGGGATTAAGAGTTTCATTTGGATTTACATAAATCCGTAGTCTATGGGAAATTACACCCGAACTGGTATCACCGATAACGGCACCAATTTGGATGATCTTGCCGCTAGGCTGATTCATTTCGAGGTCAAGGCAAGTTAGTTTCATTTGATTATTATACTAACTTCTTTGTATGAAGTCAACTAAATCTTAGGTAATATTCTGAAAGTTTTTTGAGTTCAAACGTTGCTACTACTTTGAACTCTATAGTCCATGTTTCTGGACGACGATAGGAATCATAATAAGGTTCTTCGGCAGCATTTTTTAAGATCCATTGACCACGTTCAGAATTTGCCCATTCGGCTAACCGTTCGATTGATTCACTATGCCGTCTATGTTGGCTGTCGTCTATTTCAAAATGGTGAACGACGAGTCGTTTGTATTCAACAACTGCGTCGTCCACCATTTTGTATTGGTAGAATTTATAGTCTTCTGGCTTTCTAATCAGCATTATGCTGGCTTTTTGGCCTTACTATGATAATACCGTTTCTTTTTAGGTTTAGAAACAGTAGGCATTGGAGGCTTCAACTGATCGATTGGTAATACGCCATTTGTTTTTGGTTTAGGAGACGGTTTTGTTTCGTTCCATTCTTCAAAACCCTGCGGAATAGGCAAACCTACCTTTTTTAAGTATCGATTTGCGCCATCTAACCCTTCTCGACGAAATAATGCAATAGGACCTTGAGAATCTGGACTAATTTGGCCAAAATCTCTTACTTCGTAGACGGGATCGATACCCGTCTGTACTTCGATTACATACAGTTCATAATCTGGATTATATTTTTCGTTCAAATGTTCGAGGTCAATGATCTCAACTACTCGACCTTTAGTGAGCTTACGCTCTCCCATGTGAATCCAAACTGTATCTTTGATATTGTATTCTGTTTTCATATCAAATTTTAAGTATCAGTCGATACTTTCCCTTCTAATAGGTCTTTGACAAACCGTAATGCTTTTCGGTTAGTATCAAAAACGTATTCGCTATCTTCATCCGTTGTACGCAACGAAACGATAACACCGTTTTTAACCTTGCGAAGTTCGATTGCTTCAAAGTCCATATTTGTACTTTCTTACTGTGGTACTGATAGATTATAATTGAAGTGGAAAATACCGATGTGGGCAATTTCCTTGCTCAATTCGTGATCGCACCAAACAGGAATGCCATTTTCTCTAGCCTTCTGACAGAAGTAGATATCTTCGCCAATTTCAAGATTCATTTCAGGAACAAAATCCTGTAGATAGTGTGGCTGTGGAATCTTTTCATAAACTGAACGATGTACCATTACGCAACCATGTGGCAATACGTCTACTTCCTGCATTGCAGGACTATTGTCGTCAGTGACGAGCTCAGTGAATGCACCGGGCGAACCCATCATTCCGGTAAATCCTGGATTAGGAAAACGTCGACGACGATAGTTACAACCAACTAGCGGCACACCACGCTTTAGAAGCTTGAGAGGAGCATCGATTGGAAACTTCATGTCGCTATCGATCCACCAAGCAAAATCAAAGTCGCTCTTCATGAAAATGTCAGTTAGATTACGACGAGCAATCGTGATAACACTTCCGATGTTAAATGCACAGTTAATCCTAACGCCATTAGCGACAAGATTTGCACACGCCATTGCAAGATGCTGAGCAAACTCAGCATTAACCATTTCCATTGCTGGAACAAGAATCATAACACTCGGTGGAGTCTGTTGCTTGCCCACAGGCTGCGGTGTCTGCGGCACCGGAATTGGCGGAGTTGCTGCCTTCTTAGCAGCAGGAATTTGCAGTTTACCTTTATTTTTCATTTTCGTCCTTAAGTAGTTTATTTTGACAATTTGACAACAGGGTAATTGCTGTACTATCTAATTTATCGTCAAAAATCTCATTTAATGCAAGATCTGGCTCTACAGGCCGGTTTTCCTGCATTTGTATTACTTCAATATTAGATTTGAGTAAAAAATTTATGCCCGAGACATCGCGGTATACAGTTTTGTAAAAGACTCTTGATATACCGGTTTGGAGAATTAATTTAGCGCATTCGATACATGGGCTTAAGGTGATGTATAAGTCACCGTCTTTACCTGATTCTGTTGATTTTGCTAATTTAGCAATTGCATTGCTTTCTGCGTGTAACACTTCGGGTTTGGTTACTAAATTATAAGGTCTACCATTTTCATCTTCATAATTCCATACATCATTGTCAATAGACCATTCGTTGGCATATACTCTATCCTCGCAGCAGTTATCCCAGCCACTGGGCATACCATTCCAGCCCATAGAGATAATTCTACCGTCTTTGACAATGATAGATCCGACTTTGCGCCTTTGCGCATGGCTTTCTTCAGCTACGCGGCTGGCAATGTCGATATAAAGTTGATGATATTTGTTATGTTTATTCATTTGCTATTTTCGTATTATAGCATCTTTAAATCAAATTACAAGAGTTTAAATTTCACGTATTTGACAATTTCTTCTGCAACATCAATGCCACAATATTGCTCGAATCCAGAGAACCCCGGCGCGGAATTAGCTTCACATACTTTAAAACTATCTTTGTCAAACAGCAGATCGATTCCGGCAATACTAAGTCCACATACTTTTGCTGTTTCTCGAGCAATGAAGTCTATCTCATTAGTTACTTCAAACGGCTCTCCTCGCCCGCCACCTGTGATATTAGCTCGAAATTCGCCTTCTGCACCGATCCGCCTCATTGCACCGATGACTTTACCTCCGATTACTAATACTCGAAGATCTTCCCCTGGTCTAGTGTTCACATATTCTTGGACGATTAACGTTTTCTGACTTTTTAAGCTATCGATTAGTTCCATTAACTTTTTAAAATCTTTGCGTTTTTCACAGAGATACACTCCGTCGCCGTAACTTCCGGTAACTACCTTAACTACGCACGGCCAACCGATTTCTTGATGAACAATTTCATGTGAAATAGGAAACCTGACCAACATAGTATTTGGAATAGGTATCTTGCCCTTTGCTAATAATTGACTAGTTCTTAGTTTATCTTTGGATATATTGATGCTTTCTGAGCTGTTAATACAGGTCACGCCAGCTTCTTCAAATTGACGTATTAAAGCATCTGCAAATTTTGTAGTTCCTGATCCTGTTCTAGTTAAAACAATTTCCGGCAAATCAATAATTTCGCCATTATATTTTACACCGTTTTTGATATCGCCGCCGACGACAATATCAAATTTGTCAGGATGTGCGAGTCTAACAACGATGTTATGCTCTTTAAATTTTTCGATTAGTCTAGAATTTTCGTATGAGGATTCAGATAATTTAGATAATATCAGTACGGTCATGTTTAAAACCTGAAATTGTTAGTGGTGCGGCCGGGAGGGCTTGAACCTCCAAAGGCTGTGTCTAAGACGTCGCCTAATCCTCGTCCAGTAGGTCGAGAGCTTTGCCATATTTGCTCACGGCCGCATTACTAATTATGTATTATACATTATAATATGACCACGAGCAATATACATTTTAAGCGTATGTAACCGAAGATACATGTAGGGAATGTTCTGAAACGAGCATTCCTTGATCATTATAAACTTTGGCAGAATGGAAAGATAGGCGACTTAAGAACTCAATTGCGAGTTCATAAGTTTCAAATACTTCGATTCTAACTTCTAGTCGACCAGCGTTCCAGTGGTGACTTCTTACTGTGTGTTTCATTGTTGCATCTCCTTATTGAAGTATTTAACCCAAATCTTCTTGGTTTTGTTGGTATAATTGGTTAATTTCTTCTGGTGAGCCCAAACATTTAATCTAGGACTCTTGAATGTATATTCTATTTTTTCAGCAATATCGTCGCTGAACGCAGGCTTTGCGTTAAACATATGAAAGGACCATGGAATTTCTTCACATCCCACAATAGGTACGCCTTGACTAATCAAGTCCGCTGATACAATATTGAATGTTTCTGAGAAATTGCATTGTAGTCCGATATCCATTGTTGCGCAAAGTTCCAAAAATTGCTCTCTAGGAGTCCATTCATGACTAATAAGCTGGTGTCCGTGCTCGTTAAGATGCTGGAAAAATCCCTGCAAGTTATGTAATGCAGGACTTCCCTGCATTTCGATGCGACCTGAGTTAATATGAAATCTTAGCTGAAGTTGATGCTTATTGGCAAATTTAACTGCGGCAACCGCTTGTTCCATGTGATTTTTTAATGGTCTCACTGCACCGAAACAACAAATATCGATCCAATACTTCTTACCTTTGTATTTTCCTGTAGGCAAGAATTTCTTAGTTTTGTATTCTTGTGGATAAAAGTTTGGCATATATACAACACGGTCTTCAATTTCGGCATCGTCGTATCCCATTACGGTGGCCAAATAAGTACGAATTTCATTTAGCATTCGTGGAGCGTTAATACCGATTGAAATCTGTGGAAATTTGATGTAATCACCTAACCAATCCATGGCCATTCCTTCACCAGCCATGAAAGGCATTTCACTATGAAGTCGAATAATCCATTTTACATTTGGATGCAATTTAGTCAATACAGTGAATTTACTTGGTACTACCCAAAGTGCTTCGACAATTACATGAGTTGGTCTATGTTTTGTAACTAATCTATCGATGCAATTATTGTCGATTGCAACTTCGAGAATCGATTCGACACCTACATCGTTAAGCATGTCTACTACGAAACTGGCAGAATTGTACAAACCTGTGGATAATCCCACATGGCTATGTTTTTCACTGTTATAATCCTCTCGACGTTTGAGGATAAAAAGTACTTTAGGTATCATGATCGGCTCCGAATTAACTATGTATATAATTTTCTACTATTTAGTACGTAGTTAATATTTTTTCTGCTATTTTGACGCCTAAATGTTACTTTTTTGACTATCACCGGGCATCACTCGGTAGTTGTCTTCTACACTATCTGGGGTACTAACTTCGATTATCACTCCTTCTTCAAGGCAAGTTAGTCGGTGTGGTAACAGTGGAGGATTGTGCCATGTGTTACCTTCGGACAAAATTTCAGTATGCACTCTAGCATTTGAAGTATCAATGTACTCTACTTCAAATTTTCCACTCAAAATGTACCAACTTTCGTCCTTTTCGCTGTGAAAATGCATGGAAAATCGAGCATTTTTGTTAAATTTCATCAATTTTCCGCAATACTTGTCATTGGTAGCCCAAATATTTTCGTAGCCCCATCCTTTTTCGACAAATCCGGTCAATCTAGTCATTGTATTTCCTCTAATTTTGGTGCATACACACCTGTATGCTGCACAGAAACTGCGCCAGCTTTGATAGCAAACTTAATTGCTTCTTTAATATCTTTGGTTTTTAGGTATTGATAAGCTAGAGCAGCGGTAAATGTGTCACCTGCACCGCAAACGTCTACAACTTCTGTTGTAGGCGCAGGATATGTTACGTTATCGTGTTCTGCGCCCTGTTCTCCGCGCGTTACAATAAGGTCTGTGCATACACTAGTAGCTGCTGCGCGCTCGTGTGCATTTACTTTAACGTAGCAACCTTCAAAATATTCTAGATCTGGCTTTTTGGTATCTACAAATATAGGTCCATCAAAATGATCACGTAGATCTCTAATCAATGTGTAACTAACGTAGCCTTTTTCGTAATCACTGACTACAATTGCATCATAATCTTGAGTTAAATCGATATCATCAAATAACAATGGTTTGCTGGCTACATCTTCATCCATTCGGAGTAAATGCTGTCTAGATCTAGAATCAATTACTCGAGTTTTTGTGCTAGAGATGCCGTGCATACAAGTTACTGTGCATCCTAAGTTTAGTAGATTGTTTTTGACATTTGATACCATGCCTGGTCGATTCTCAACGTGTGTAAACCGGAAAATCGGAACAGGAGCTTCTGGACTTATACGGTCTACTACACCGTATTGATACACATCAGTACAATTATCACCGATTAGTAATATCTTGAATTTTTTTGGTTGTCGAGAATTCTTCGAGTCTTTCATAAAAATCTATTTCTTTACAATATTCTGCGCCGATTATTGGCTTATCTTTATAATCGCTGCCTTTGACCATTACGTCAGGATTCCAATTTCTAATACGGAATGCAAGTTCTTCGTCGCTGTCGAAGGTATTTACAGCATCGACATACCGTAGAGCCATTAACATGGCTATGCGTTCTTGTACATTGTTAATCGGACGACTTGGTCCCTTGAGTTCGCTAACTCGTCTATCAGTATCTATTAAGACCAGCACATATGCATTGGGATAACTTTTTGCATGTCGAAGCAACTCAATGTGCCCGACATGCAAAATATCAAATGTACCGTTTACAACAACTCTAGTCATTGCTTTGAACAATTCCCCTAAGAATATCTAGAGTTTCTAAAAGATCACCTTTGTGCAAGATTCCCTTACCGTCAACATTTTCCCATTCGATGATATTGCTGGGCTTGTCGTCGATTAGAATATCACCGGTCTTACAGTGATCCTTTTTGTTCTTAGCAAAAGGACCAAAATGAACCGGAATATCCGGGTAATACTTTTGGCCCCATAGCACCTTGTCGTAGAATGCCCAATGAACATCATTACCCTTGGGCACAGCAGTCAAGAATAGCAGTTCATAATTGCGTGTGTCTCTAAGGTAACGACAATATTCAACAAGAGCATCGGCTTCTTTGGTCTTTTCAAGAAGTCCATAGATGCGAGGATCACGGATAATACTAGACCAAACTTCGTCGGGCCAGCGACCATCTGGAGCAGGCTGTCCGAGGACCTTGCTTGCATAGCCGTCAAAGTCGGCAACTACGCCGTCCATATCAAGAAAAATAGTAGTCATAGTGTTAGTTACCCTTCGACAGTTTCAAACGAATTAATCACGGTGATGTCGCGGAATCCTTCCTCATGAGAAGGAAACTGAAACGACGCCAGCATAGACTGAATTGCATTCTCAGGAATGGTCTTACCAGGACGCGAATTCAGTCGACGATTCCACTCAGTCTTGTCTTCGGGATGATCGAACACAACAACATCGAACACATAGCCCTTGTTCTTCAAATAGTTGATGAACTTAGCACGGCTCTTGCGGCTCATGTTAGTACGATCGATGACGATATCATGACCGAACAACACAGCACGATCGATGTGGCGCCACATCACAGTTTCAGCGAATCCAATAAGATCCTTGAAAGCTTCATTGTAGGTCATACCATATTCACGGGCAGTTTCCTCGATGACACGATCTGTGGAAGCAATGTAAGTATCTTCCTTCAAAGGCTGATTGCTGATCCAAGTGCTCTTACCAGCAGCAGGAACACCGACGAGAATGGTACAGGTCTTAGTCATCTTACTTCCTTTACGTTGTTTATAAGATATATTATACTAGGTTTCTGTCGAGAATACAACTGATTTATCGATCGGATTCTTCTATCGCTTTCTTAAGAATCCTTAATGCATTGTCTCTGCGCTTCATAGCAAACTCGTATGTAGGTCCCCAACCAAAATCTTCTTCGTCAGGACCGCACTCGAGTAGTGAATCGTAGACACGCTGTAGGTCTTCTTCGGTCATTGTCAAACTTCTTTTTTGGTGCTAATCACAAAAACTGCCTTATTCTTGACAGGATCAACATAGTGATCAATTCCAATGATTTCGGACCCATCCTGCATTGTGAATTCCTTGCTCCAAGCCCATAGAATTTCGTCTAGCGATACAACAGAAGTATGTTGCTTATATTCAGTAGTCATCTTCGTCCCAACCCCAGCCTCCTCGGCTGCCGTAGTTTTCTTCGTAATACTTACGATCTTCCTCTTCACGCTGTTCACGTTCTATGGCCGCATCACGAGCCATCATATTCTCGTAGACTTCATTAGCGCCCCTGCCCCAATAGTCGCACTCTAGACCACAATCAGGGCAGTATTCACGAGATACAGATTCAATAAAGTTGTGACTACCGCAGTTAGGACACTTGCGATCAGTGATCTTCTTGCCAGTATCAACCCAACCGTTGCGTTCATTGTAATAGTTAGTCATCGAGCCTGTCCAAATAATCTTGCCATTCTACTTCTGCTGAACCACCGGCGTGGTATCCGGCCTCCCAGGCTTTACGGGCAATGTCAATCCAAAATCGATATGCGCTGGAAAGACTACTCCAGTCGGCAGGATGACACTTATCTTGAGTTGCGATCCATTTATCAAAAGTCATCTCAGATTGCCTTTAAACAGTGTTCAGTAATTGCAACAGCATCCCACGGAGTTGTTGAGTGTTTCGTATCCAACAATACGATATAGTGAGCACCGTAGGCATCCTCTGCGAACATGCCTACGATTTTGCCCGTAATGGAGTCCAGTTCCACATCTGAAGTAGAATGGAACTGGACTTTATCGCCGTTTGAAAAATTCATCGATCACCTGTAAAGTTAGAGTTAGGATATATTTTGTATAAATAAGTATAGCATAAAACATCATGCAGTCAAGAAAAAAGTCCTTCGCGGTACTGGAATACCCAAGGACACTAACAGTTGTAAAGGAACTATCAGCATGTCTATTTATTACGTCTACGCATACCTTCGCAAGAAAGATCTTACTCCTTATTACATTGGCAAGGGTAAAAGTAATCGAGCTTTTCAAAAGCATCATGTTCCAGTTCCGAAAGAAAAATACCGTATTGTATTTCTTGAATGTAATTTAACTGAGTTAGGTGCTCTGGCCCTTGAACGTCGGTACATTCGATGGTACGGTCGAAAAAACAATGGCACGGGTATACTTAGAAACCTCACTGACGGCGGCGAAGGCTCTTCCGGATATATTCCATCGGATATTGAACGTAAAAAAGCAAGTATGCGGATGTCTGGTCAAAATAATCCTCAATATCGTTCTGCTAGATTCGGTGAACTAAATCCATTTTTTAATCAAAAGCACACTACTCAAACTAGAGAAAAAATGAAAAGTAATAAGCCAAAGAGAATTGCTGCACTAGTTGAAACAAATACATTAAAATATGGAGTATCAAATGTGCGACAACTTGAATGGGTAAAAGATAAGGGTAAGAAAACTAATTTAGAAAAATATGGTGTAGAAAATTATTCTCAAACAGACAATGGGCGTAAGGCAATATCTGAATTTAGAAAGCAGAATGCCTTACGACCAATATATCTAGAAGTTAAAGAATTATATAAGTCTCAGGGATTAAAAATTCCTAGAGGAACATACATTCTTTCTGATGATAAATTACATGCTATCAAAAATGTATTGTCGAATAAAAGTTAAACGATCTTGTTCGTCTAACTCAATAAACATTTCTAAATTAGATTGTAAGTATTCACAGATTGGATAAAATTCCTCATCTACTAAATTTTTAAAAGTATTATCCTTAAGAATCATAATTAGTTTTTCAGGAGATTTTCTTGCCAAGAATTTCTTAAACAAATAGTAAGGACTTTTAATTTTAGAACTCAATCCGTTATCGGTGTAAAATACAAACCCTTCTGTTTTATTTCTCTTCACTACCTTGAGCAAATCACCTACCGTAGTACGAACTCCCATAACAGGCAAGCAGCCGAACTGGATACCAAACACTGCAAGAGCGTGTGAATCCAACTTCACCGGGCTGTCCCATTCCTTCAAACGGTAGCCGATCAAGTACATGCCTTCCTCTTCAGGAATGATGTGCGGATCGTTGCGATGCACACATTCGAACATAAAAGTCAGGCGCGGATTTGCACGGCAAATTTCACGATACACATTGACATCGATCAGTTCACGTGCCATTGCACAGAAGTCACTGTCTAGGCTACCAGTAGTTGACACAAGGATATCTCCGTCATGCCAAGTAACGGCACACATGAAACCGTTGATCTTGCGATACGCATCGACAACAGTATCGTCACTGAGCTTAGGCGCCTTCTTCTCGACACCGTAGTTGTAGACCTTGGTAAACGGACGAGAAATCACATTGAAATCCTTGTCGATTACAGTGCCGCGGCATTCCTCGAGGAAGCGATTCCACAGGTCGTCGTAGAATACACGCTTAGTGTACTTGAGAACAAACAGACCAGGATATACTTCGCTTTCGCGCATCTTAACCAACTTGGGATTCTTTTCAACCCAATTCTTAAGTTCGATCTTGTTCATTGTCTCTGTCCTTGTGTGTTGTTTACTTGCACATTATACATGCAAACACAACGAATGTCAAGGGTAATGCGGAGCACCTAGTTCATCTAATCTAGTCATCCTTGCTTGTTCGTCTGCAATAATCTTCTTGGTAATAGCAAGTCGAAAGGGATTAGGATCATCGAGAATTACAAGTGCGACTTCAGTGTCACTATATGGATACAATCGAATACGTTCATCATTCATAAGATGTTTGAACATCTGTGGTGCTACAAATGAATTAGAATGTTTTTTAATAGCGCATTTGCTAAAGTCCCAATTGAGTTTAGCTTTGACCCTCTTATTTAGGATTATTTTGTTCATATCAATTGTTCCTTGGAAAAATAATGTGACGAGGTTTGTCTTTTTTCACAGCGTAGTCGTGCGTATACCATGTTCCGCCGTGACTTTGATGGGTGTCTTGATAGGGAATAACAAGCAATACATCGCATTCATCAACAATATTACGATTGCGAGCAAAGTAAGACTTGGGTTCACGTAACTCATCCGACTTATGATAAGCACGTAGTTCATCCTTAACGGGAGGGTGACAAACTACTTTGAACCCAAGCTTCTTTGCAATCTTAGCTGCTTCGACATCAACTCCAACACAGTCGCCGTGATGGAATTCACCGTTCTCTCCATTAACCATACAGTCAATTAAGAAATCGGACAGCAATTGCTCGAACTCTTTCTTTTGACGCTTGTTCATTCCTGAACGTGTTCCGGTGACACCAATCTTCATTAGTGGTGCCCCTTGATGTCGCCCTTGGCAGCATCAGCACAGATGTCGTCCAGCAGCGTAACAACGTTGCCAGTAGCATCCATGCCCACATCACGAGCGCGATATGCTTCTAAGCCGCTAACACCACCGTGAACGTGACCGAACAGGTGGATAGCACCGTGATGCATACGATCCCATTCTGCAATAGGATAGTGGAACATGATCACAGGCTTCTTGTCGTACCGCACGGTGTCCAGGTAAGTGTGAACTTCCTTGAAGCAACGGCGGAAAACAGGATCGTTTAACAGCTTCTTATCGTGATTACCCTTGATTAGGATCTTATCACCATTCAGCTGATTCAGGATCGCAACAGCCTTGTTAGCGGGCAGGAACGCAAAGTCGCCTAGAATGTAGACAGTGTCCTCTGGAGCAACCTTGGCATTCCACTTGCGAATCATGCTCTGATTCATATCTTCAACGTCCTTGAACTTACGAGTCTCAGGACAGAACTTCATAATGTTTGCATGACCAAAGTGCAGGTCAGCGGTTACCCAATCTTTCATATTGACCTCCTTAGTCTTTATACAGCTATTATACTGCATCTAAGAAATTTAGTCAAGAAAAAACCCTGACAAATTAATGCCAGGGCTTTTAATTTAAATTTCCGGAGTATGCTTTTTGCGATGCTTGAACATAAACCTGCCAAACAACACTGAAGTTAGCACAACTCCTGCGATAAAGCTGAAAACATTAGCTTCGAGCGCGCTAGTAACTGCTGTGCAAAGCATATCAGTTGCCCTTGATCATCTTGCGGATCTTAACAACGATCCAGATAAGTGCAGCAATCGTAACAATCAGAATCAAAAGATTGAGGAATCCGTAAAAAATCATTCCAAAGAAGCCAGGTCCGCTTGACTGAGGTGCAGCCTGCATCTGCTGTGGATCACCCTGAGGAGCGGCTTGTGCCATCTGCTGCGGCTGACCGTTGTTAACATAAACCGGAGCCTGTTGCTGAGGCTGCTGATTGCGGTCCATTAACCACATCCAAAAGAAAGGACTACTGGTAAATCCGCCGCCAAAACCGCCGCCGCCGTAGTAGTTATGTTGAACTACTGGAGCAGCATGGTAGCCGTTATATCCGCCGTTGTAAGCAGGACGCGAAACTACCTGTGTCTGTGCAGGCTTGTAGTTATAGCTAGAACCTGAATTAAACCGAGGAGCAGGAGCCGGTGCAGCAGGCTTATAAGTGCTTTGATAGCTGCTCGCCGGCTTGTAACTGCTGCCAGAGCTGAAACTGCTGCTACGATAGCTGCTACCTGAGCTAAAGCTAGACCGACTAGAACTGAATCCGCCGCCCCCGCCAAACTTGCCGGCAAATGCAGGCTGTGCAATCATAAGCGCAGCCATGGCGCCAATAACAAACTTCTTAAACATACAACTACTCCTTATTCAGCTGGGAGGATGGTGAGAATCTTGTCCAAGATATCCTTCTTGGATTCGAAACCCTTGGATTCGTCGAGCTCATTGAAATAATCGACGAGCTTGTTGAGGGTAGATTCCTTGCCCTCGAGGTACTCAATGTAATTCTGAGCTTCGTCGACAACCTTACCTACTGCATAAGGCTGGGTCGAGCGAATGTTATTAAAATCTTCAAACAAACCTTCGTAATTCATCTTATTTTCCTTTTACCAAGAACTATCGGAGCCGCCGCTACTAAAGTCGCAGGAGCCACTGTCGTAGCTAGAACCACTGTCGCAGCTAGAACCACTATCGTAGGAACTAGACGAATCGAATGCGCTGCTGATTATTTCAGCTGCGATAATAGTGTCGACGATATCCGGACCGGAGTCATAATTTTTGTTGGACTCTACGGGCCTGCGAATTTCTTCGCGAAGCTCTAGATGACGCTTAACTGCGCTTCCGCCCTTGGGAGGAGCCGGTGGCATAGATGGTGCTGCTGCCATTGCTATAAAATTCTTATTACGCTTAAAAAAAGAAAACATTATAAACGTCCTTTTGCTGTTTACCTGTACAGTATAGTAGACTTTAGTAGGTATGTCAAGCACAAAAAAAGGTCCTGACAAATTAATGCCAGGACCTTTATTGTTACTTAGATATCGTAGCGCGGAACCATTACAGTCTTACGCATGATACCTTCTGGAGTGAAGTCAGTCATATCAGCTGCAAGCAGTGCCTTAACAATGCTTGGGCTGAAACCACTGACCAGCGCAGCACCTGACTTATCTGCCTTTACAGGCACGTTGTCGCTGGCGTTGATGTTCCAGAACACAACCTGTGGCACAGTGTAACCTGCATCAGCATACTTGCGTTCAATCATCTGCATTGCAGAGTCATCGTGTCGAGCGCACTGGTCAAACTGCATGTCCGAAAGGATAAGCAGCATTTCAGGCATTTCGTGCTGCGGCACCTTGTTAGCGACCGCAACCGACAGGATCTTTTCAAATGCTCGATTCAAGTTGGTGTTCATTTCCCACTTGCTCTTAACCATCTGGTTGATCTTATCGATGATGTTGCCCTTGAGGGTGATCAGGTCCGGAGAACCGCTGAAAGTAAGGAACGTATCCTTGAACTTACCGCTGTTCTTGTCTGCAAGGTACAGACCTAGCGAAACTGCAACTTCAAGGCAGGTAGTTTCACTCTTAGAGTTGTTTCCACCTGCTCGGCAAGTCATAGAACCCGAAACGTCAACAAGTGGAAGAATGTTTGCATCGCCGACAAAGTCAGGAAGCGCATCCCACTGTGCTACAATGTGATCAAGTTCAGTCTTCGACTTAGAAGTAGTACCGTACGCACTTACTACGCCCTTAAGGACATCGTAAGGGTAAACTGCGCCAGCGTTAACCTTAACAGTTGGATCCTTCTTGATCAACTTTTCCACATACTCGGCAAACTTTGGAGTGTGACGAGTAAATGCCTTCTTGTAGCGCGAAGCTGCAAGCGAAGGAACATGGCTAAAGTTGATGTTGTCCCAATCCTTGGCACACATCTGAGTTTCGACAACCTTGGTCAAGTTGACCAGAGTCTTACGATACTGCTTCGGGCTCATACCAAGTGCAGAACGGAGCTCTGCAGCTACGGCGCCCTTACGAGGCATCCACTTGGCGCAAAGACCGTTGCCAGCAGCAAGTGCTTCGGCGATCAATGCGTATGCCTCGACCTTAAGATCGGTAGTAGTAAAGACGAGCAAGTCGTCCCAACGACCGATTTCCGGTACCTTGGCAAGCAGTGCCTTCGCGGCATCCGTGTCAGTTTTTTCAAGATGTACAAGGATGTCACGGAACAGCTTACGTTCACCGGCCCCGCCGCGAGCGTCACGCGCCCACTGTGCGATACGAAGTGTAACTTCGCGATTTTCTACGAATGCAGCAGTGAAGGCAGGAACAATGTTCTTACCACGGCTTGCACCGATGTTGTAGAAAAGATCCACAGTCTTGTTAGCGGTGGACTTACGAGCCTTCATGCCATTGGCAGTACGGGCTTCCTGGTTAGCTACTGCTTCTACAAATGTACTCATTTTACTTTCCTTTCAGGTTAATCTGTGTTTTGCGTTTTGGAATGCAATTTTTGTTTGCGGAACTTAACCTATTAAACAATGTGCTTAATATGTGTGTATTATAGTAGGTTTTGCCTACTGTGTCAACAGTTATTTTGTTTATTTTTGGCTAAAATTAAACGATCTACACCAATTGCCCAACCACAACCTTGTGGATACGTTCCACCACCTGCAATTTGTTTTTGGGCACCTAGTATTTCACATCTAGCTTCAAACCCGGTACGAGTATAGTACGATAGACCACGAACAACGTCGTTGTCAAACTCGTAATCTACCCCTACTCGATTGAGGCATGTTTGTAGCATGGCCTCTGCTTCGTCGTTATAGGTCTCGGGATTAGGACCAAGTATTTCTACGCCAAATTGCGTAAACTCTCGGTATCTTCCTTCCTGAGGACGTTCATAACGATAGCATCGTGCAACATAGAATAGTCTAATGGGCTTGGGAAGCGATTTCTTCCAATTGCTTTCATACATGCTCTGTATGATTGCAGTAGCCTCGGGAATCAAAGTAACCTCGCGGTTGCCTTTGTCCTGAAAATTCCATAGTTGCGATTGTATTTCAGATCCGGATCTATCAATCCAAGTCTGTGTTTCCCAGATAGAGGGAAGTATTACTTCATCAAAGTTAGCTTCGATGAAGACAGTCCCGGAGTGTAGAAATGGTGTCTACATAGGTCTTGGCGTCTTCACCAATGAGCAATCGTGTACCCTTAATCATTGTATTTCTCCGAGTTTGTGTTTAATGCGTGTATTATAGTAGGGTTTACCTACTGTGTCAACAGGATGTTGTGACATAAAAGACCGGGAGTCGAACCCACTGTCACTGTCCCCATCTGGACTGGCCCGCTAAGTTTGGCAGCGAAATTCGATTGCCGTAATCATCCTAAAACATTGATCTCTGGTGGGAGTGACGATTCTTCACCCACTCTACCGACAAAAGGGATATTCACCCTTCGTATGTGCCTCGGCGTGCTATTTGTTGATCGTTTAACTACACTACAGAGAAATTTTATAACAGGATGCCTTTGGGTTTTTTGATTACAAGTCAAATCCTAATGGTTGCTGCAAGCATCCTTAAACTTTATTCGTCGTCTTCCGAATTTACATTCAATAGTGTAGGAATGATCACAGAATCGAACCAATTTTGGAGCCATTCGACTACTTCATCTTCGGACATTGTTGACTTCAGCATAGCAAGTAATGCGTTTGCCTCGTCGTCGAGCCAAACCATTTGTTCATCAATTACAATCTTCATGTTGACTCCGTATTTTGAGTTTTTTCCCTAATTGTGATCTTATAATTTGTGTTGCTCACCCCTTCTGAGATCGGCTTAACTTCAACTAAATC
>Ga0208498_1000335_pt1 | contig 19266 bp, 20 predicted proteins | sample CryBogCBE12Aug09_FD_185502 | JGI IMG/M metagenome (GOLD analysis project Ga0208498, IMG submission 185502) | Freshwater microbial communities from Crystal Bog, Wisconsin, USA - CBE12Aug09 (SPAdes) (version 2) | ecosystem: Environmental > Aquatic > Freshwater > Lake | place: Crystal Bog... | reverse complement strand
AGTCATTGAGCTCATACAGAAAATCATTTTCAAGTTCGGTCCGTTGAGGGTTGCAGGCCATTTTGGTTGTCGTAATTTTTTCAAAGGTAAAGCCTCTGGGATCCTCACTCAGAATGGCGGTAAAGCGATTGCATCCAGTGAAGCCGCTCACGCGTTCGCCGTTGGTATCAAATACCAATTGAATAGGGTTGCTGTTATCGCCCATCGGAATTTGTCGACCCCGGACTTCACCATTGGCATTGGGCGTCAAATTCCAGCGGATGAGATCCCACTTGGTATTGCGTAACTCGCTGCTGGGTGGGCTCATTTTTGCACCACAGGGTGGAATGACCCCAGAACAGGCGGTTAAGAAAGTGAATCCGATGCCATAAACAACACTTCGAAGCCCTCTAGCGGGAGCCTTGAGGATGTTTGGAATGGGTTTTTGGATCGACATAAATAGGTAAGTTATTGTTTTTAAAGTATTTTTTATTATGACAGTACGTCTATTCTAATGACTAAAGTGCTTAAATAGGTGGAACAAATGGGTCTTTTCGTCTAGAATATGAGGTTTTCCGCTATGCATTGCACGTGTTTTCAGCATTTGCCGTCTTAGTTGGAGCCTGCAGTTTTGAGAGAAATTGCTTTGGCTTGTAATCAACCCGTTTTCATTTTAGATTTTAAGGAATAAATATGGTCGTCATTCGACTGGCACGCGGCGGTTCTAAGAAGCGCCCTTTTTACAGCATCGTTGCTACTGATAAACGCAACCGTCGTGACTCGAACTTTATCGAGCGCATTGGTTATTTCAATCCAAAAGCTGCGGAAGCTGAGCAAGCTATGCGCGTTGCTCAAGATCGTTTGAGCTATTGGACTGGTGTTGGAGCGCAGATTTCTCCAACTGTGAAGCGTTTGATCAAAGATCATCCTGCAGTCTAAAAACTGTTTCGCTAAGAGCTTAGTCAACTTGATTGAGCTCTTAGTAGCAGGACTATTTAGGGGTGATAGGGTGACTTGCAAATGAGTACACCTTCCCTAGAAGATTTAATCGAGCTGGGCTCTATTCAAGATGCTCAAGGTTTGCGGGGCCAACTTAAGGTTCGTCCGCATTCATCTGATCCCGTAGCGTTACTTTCTAGCAAAACTGTTTGGCTTTCCCTGTTGCCACGAGTGGCGGCGGCTCAGGCTAGCGTTAAACCTTCCTTAGAGTTGTATGAGCTCAAGCAGGCGAAGATGCACAGCGGCACTGTGCTTATTAATCTTAATGGTGTGACTGATCGTGATCAAGCCTTAGCTTTAAAAGGTGCACGCATTCTCGTAGCACGTGACGCATTTCCAAAAGCAGAAACAGATAGTTATTACTGGGTCGATTTGATTGGGTGTGATGTTATCAATTTACAAGGCGACAATTTGGGTCAGGTTTTAGATGTGACTGAAAATGGTGCGCATGGTGTGATTGCTTTGGGCAGTCTTACTGACAGTAAAACGAGGCAGTTAATTCCCTTTGTCAAAGACGTAGTGCAAAGCGTAGACTTATCTAAGAAACTCATTACCCTTGATTGGCAAGCAGATTGGTAAAGCACGATGCGCTTTGATGTTCTCACTATCTTTCCAGAAATGTTCTCCGCATTAACGCAATGGGGGGTTACTGGTCGCGCGTGTGAACAGGATTTAGCGCAAGTAAAGTTGTGGAATCCCAGGGACTATTCAAGTGATCCCCGCAAGACGGTCGATGATCGTGCTTATGGCGGTGGCCCTGGTATGGTGATGATGGTCAAACCATTGGAAGACACGATTAATGCCATCAAGGCCGACCATCGGGCTCAACACATCTCGAGCGGCCCCGTTTGTTTGCTGGCACCCCAAGGGGAGCGGTTTTCTCAAAAAATGGCCTCAGATCTCCTCGGAAGAAGCAATTTGACCTTGATTTGTGGCAGATATGAGGCAATTGACCAACGTTTTGTCGACCGAAATGTAGACCTTCAGATCTCCCTGGGGGATTTCGTCGTTTCTGGGGGTGAAATCCCCGCTATGGCCATCATGGATGCCCTGATTAGGCTTATTCCAGGAGCTTTGGGGGATGATGACTCAGCCCTCCAGGATAGCTTTATGAACGGTCTTTTGGACTATCCCCACTACACCCGGCCAGAGATCTATGAAAATTTATCGGTGCCAGACGTGCTTTTAGGCGGACATCACGCTAAAATAGCGGATTGGCGTCGGCACAAGTCTCTTGAGCTGACGTTCAGGATCCGGCCAGATCTCATTGAATTGGCCAGAACCAATGGGTTACTAAGTCGAGAAGATGAGCGGTTCCTTCAAGATTTAGTGAAATGATTTAACTACATCCTCTATCAGGTCCGTTGCTGAAAGTCTCGGGATTGAACTCTGACAAGATGTTTAAGGATTCAAAATGAACTTAATTGAAAAAATTGAGCAAGAAGAAATTGCTCGCCTCACTGCCAACAAAACGCTTCCAAGTTTTGCTCCTGGCGATACGATCGTAGTTAGCGTTAACGTCGTAGAAGGTACTCGTAAACGTACTCAGGCTTTTGAAGGTGTTGTGATTGCTAAACGCAATCGTGGCTTGAACTCCAATTTCATCGTGCGTAAGATCTCTTCTGGTGAAGGTGTTGAGCGTACATTCCAAACTTACTCTCCATTGATCGCCAGCATAGAAGTGAAGCGTCGTGGCGATGTACGTCGCGCTAAGCTCTACTACTTGCGTGATCGTTCAGGTAAGTCTGCACGTATTAAAGAAAAGCTTCAAGCTCGTGTTAAAGAAGTGGCTGCCCCAGCTGCTGAATAATCTGAGCCCTTGGCTTGATATCAAAAAGGCGACTTCGGTCGCCTTTTTATTGCCCTAAAATCGACCTATGTCTAAAGCTTCCTCTCCTGATCAGATACCGCTGAATGTTGCAGCGCCTCCGGGGTTTGATGCGGAGGCAATCCCAATTCATTTACGGTGTAGCGAAGACCCCAAGGTATCTCATCAAATCTTACAGCCAGAGCAACTGCGGCAACGTATTCAAAATCCTCCGCAATGGCAACCTGAGATTACCGATGAGAACCGTCACGTGATTGCGGCCGATATTATTGCCAAGCGCCAAGCTGCAGGAAAAATTACTCAAGCCGCAGTGCTTATCCCCCTTTTGCTAAAAGAGGGTGGTTTATCAGTATTGCTCACTCAGAGAACGCAGCATCTTCATGATCACGCTGGGCAAATTAGTTTTCCGGGTGGCCGCATGGATCCACAGGACATTACTCCAGAAAATACTGCCTTGCGCGAGAGTCAGGAAGAGATTGGTCTAAACCCCGCTAATGTTGAAATCATCGGGCATCTACCCCAATATCTGACAGTGTCTGGATACAGCGTTACTCCTGTTATAGGCTTAGTGCAGGCTCAGACAGAATATCTCCATGACGAGTTTGAAGTGGCGGATGTCTTTGAGGTGCCCTTAAGCTTTTTGATGGACCCAGCTAATCATCAAGTCCGTATCTGGCAGAGTGAGCAGGGGATGCGCCGTTTTTATGCAATGCCTTATGAGAATCGGTTCATCTGGGGCGCTACTGCCGGTATGTTGCGTAACCTGTATCATTTATTAAAAGTATGACTTTCTTCTCAATTCTCATCGCCCTGATTGCTGAGCAATATCGCCCAGTCAACGCTAATCATTGGATTCGGCGGATGAGCGATCGTTGGTTGGATTGGATCGCCAAAGAGTTCGGTGGCAAGAATCAAGAAGGCGCAAGTCCAGTTGGTGCAAGAATTGCTTGTGCGATTGCTTTTATTCTTCCGACCTTTATCGTATTTTGTATTTACATTGCTTGTATGCTCAAGTACACGATTCTCGGTTTCATCTGGAACGTCATCATTGCTTATCTCTTTTTTGGCTTCCGCCAATTTAGCCATTCGTTTACTAAAGTTCATGAAGCCATTGAGATTCATGATTTACCTGCCGCTCGCGCTGCTTTAGCGGAGTGGTATGGGCCAGATTTGGATGTGAGTAACCTGAATGAAACCGAAGTCATCTCTTTAGCTCTCGAGCGAGCTATTGTGGGCGCGCATCGGCATGTCTTTGGAGTGCTGTTTTGGTTCCTGATGCCGCTTGGCCCCGCTGGAATTGTGATGTATCGCTTGGCAGATACAGCTATTACACGTTGGTCTGCTAAAGGTGACTTCAACCTTAGCGAGGCGGCTCGTTATTTCTTCTATGTGATTGATTGGATTCCATCACGGATTACAGCGATGGGTTTTGCCATCGTAGGTAATTTTGAAGATGCTGCGTATGCGTGGCGCCACCTTACTCATAAATGGGCTGACTCTATCAATGCAGTGATTTTGTCTGCTGGTAGTGGTGCGCTTGGAGTGCGCTTAGGTGAGCCCTTAGCTGAGCCGGATAGCGATCAAGCTCTGCTCATGGCAGAAGCGGGTGAACCTCAGATTTATGAAATTGGTATCGAACCTACTGAGAGGACTATGCGTTCAGCAGTAGGCTTAGTGTGGCGCTTAGTTATCGTTTGGTTGGCTTTGTTGTTAATGCTGACCACCGCTCTTTGGCTTGGGTAATTCCCTGTAGCTGCGTATCTGCAGTTCTCGAATCCGAGTGCAATTGTCTAAATAGCGCCAATCTTTCCGGCGCGATTTCATTCCTCTCAACTGCCTCCCGAATCACACAGCCTGGCTCGGATTGATGGGCGCAGTTATGAAAGTGACATTTTCCTAATAAGGGTTGAAATTCTCGAAAGGCATGTTGCAGTTCACTGACAGACATGTGGGCAAGACCAAATTCTTGAAAGCCTGGGGAGTCGATTAAAGCCCCCAACTTTCCTGAAGAGTTTCTTCCCCAAGACTCAGGGAGTTCAAAGTAGCGACAGGCTGTTGTCGTATGTTTGCCAGTATCCAGCCTGACTGAATATTCTTGGGTAATCGCTGCAGCATTCGGTACCCAAGCATTGAGTAAGCTCGATTTACCCATGCCGGATTGGCCCACGAAAACAGAAACTTTGCCTTGAAGTGCAGGACGAAGAGCCTCAATCGAGGCGCTATCAAACTTAGCAGACACTTCACTAACGGGATATCCCATGCGGGCATAAGGCTCGATCAGCTTGCGAGCATGCGCTAAGTTCTCGGGCAGATCAGACTTGTTGAGCAGAATATGCAAATCAATTTGATTGGCCTCAGCAGCAACTACAGCCCGACCTAAAAGGTCTGGCGAGAAAGCGGGTTGGGTAGCCAGGACCACCAGAATTTGGTCTACATTGGAAGCAATCAATTTGCTCTTAAATGCATCGGATCGATAGAGTAAGTTGCGGCGTGGCTCAATTTCGACCAGACGGGCTTGGTCTGCTGAGGTGCTTTCTAGTAACATCCGATCGCCTACTGCACCAATATGTTGTTTGGCAGGAGTGCTCACTTGAATTAAAGGCCCATCGGGTGACTCATTGCTGGATGAGTCTCGTACCAAACGCTGCGCTAAGTAATGTCGACCATAGGAGGCCGTCAGTAGCGCGCGAAATTGCTCCATCAGTTTGCTGAACTCTTTTGCAGATTCGCGATCCGTAAAGGAGCGGGTGGATGAGAGCTATAGAAAGCGGTATAGATTGGATCAGGTGTCAGCGTAGAGGCATTGTCTTGATATAACTTTACTAGTGCTGCAATAAGATCACTCGCAGAAGATTTACTAGCGGCAAAGTTATCGGCCTCGTATTCATGTTTGCGAGAGGCAAGGCTGCCTAGTGGTGTGAAGAAGAAGGTAAACACAGGTGAGACCAGCATAAAAAGTGCCAGAGCTAAACCTCCGTTATAACCATCCAGACTTGGCATTACCCCAAGATCCTCGTAGAACCAGACCTGTGTACTAATCCAGCCCAGTAAGGCAAAGACACCAAAACTCAAGGCAAAAGAAAATAAAAGCCGTTTACGTATGTGATTGCACTTAAAGTGACCGAGCTCGTGAGCGAGTACGGCCTCAACTTCATTGGGATTGAGTTTCTCAATCAAGGTGTCAAAGAAAACAATCCGCTTAGCCTTCCCCATGCCAGCAAAGAAAGCATTGCCATGTGCACTCCGCTTGCTGCCATCCATTACAAAAAGACCTTGGCTAGCAAAGTCACAACGCTGCAGTAGTGCTTCAATTTGCGTCTTGAGCGCACCATCTTCTAGAGCTTCGAATTTATTGAATAGCGGCGCAATAACACTCGGAAAAATCCATTGCATTAATAAACTGAACACAGTGAGGACAGCCCAAGCCCAGAGCCACCAGAGGCTGCCTGCTTGAGCCATCAAGCTTAAGATGATCCACAGCAAGGGAATGCCAATCACTCCCCCTAAGAGGGCGCCTTTAATCAAATCGATAAAAAAGAGTTTCTTTGACATCCGATTAAAGTCAAAACGTTCTTCCAGGTGAAACTGCTTATACCAAGAGAAGGGCAGATCAATCACGCTGGAGATCAGCACAATCGAAACTAACAAAGCGATCTGCTGAATAATTCCCTGACCCAGACTACCAATCAGAGTGAGATTGAGGATTTGAAGTCCACCTAATAAGGTAAAACCAATCAGCACAATCGCACTGACGCTATTCTCTAAAATACCCAAGCGTAATTTAGCAATCGTGTAGTCAGCCGCTTTTTGGTGCTCTGCTAATGAAACTTTCTGGGCAAATTCTGCAGGGACTTGAGCGCGGTGTTTTGCAACATAGCGAATTTGGCGTTGAGATAGCCAGTAACGGAGGCCGAAACTGGTGGCGAAGGCGATTAAAAAAACAATTGTGAATGTCATGAGATGATTATAGATATGAGTGAACAAAACCCGTCCCAAGCCCCTAAAAATGCCCCAAGCAGTGCCCCTGCTAGTGAGAACCTCATTTGGGTTGATATGGAGATGTCAGGCTTAAATCCAGAAACCGAGCGTATTCTAGAAATTGCCATCATTGTTACCGATGCTCACCTGAATACTATTGCGACTGCACCGGTCTGGGTAGTTCACCAGGAGGATACAGTTTTAGATGCAATGGATGCTTGGAATAAAGGTACCCATGGTCGATCGGGTTTGATTGATAAGGTTAAATCTTCCTCTCTGGATGAGGCGACAGTTGAGGCTCAATGTATTGCCTTTCTGAAACAACACATCAAACCAGGTATTGCGCCCATGTGCGGAAATACGGTTGGTCAAGATCGGCGCTTTATGGCTCGGTATATGCCTAAATTAGAGGCCTACTTTCATTACCGAAATATTGATGTCTCAACACTCAAGGAACTCTGTAAACGGTGGCATCCCGAACTACTCAAGGGCTTTACCAAGCAGCAGGCACATACAGCCTTGGCTGATATTGAGGAATCTATCGAAGAGTTAAAGTATTACCGCGAAAAGTTTATCGTGCCGCTGCCCCAATAGAAAGGTAATTATTTCTTGATGGCGCTTTTAGGTCTAAATGCCTTGACGACACTTTCTTGGGTCTCAATATAAGGGCCACCAATCAAATCAATGCAGTACGGCACAGCAGCAAAGATACCGGGAACGATCGATTTACCTTCGGCATCTTTTAAGCCCTCCAAAGTTTCTTGAATCGACTTGGGCTGTCCAGGTAAATTAATAATTAAAGCAGTGTGGCCCTCAATCTCTCGCAGGACGGCAGTTTGACGGGACAGAATTGCGGTGGGCACAAAACGCAAACTGATTTGTCTCATCTGCTCCCCAAATCCAGGCATTTCTCGGGTACCCGCAGCTAAGGTGGCTTCAGGAGTGACATCGCGGCGCGATGGACCTGTGCCACCAGTTGTCAGAACTAAATTACAACCTTCCTGATCAACCAATTCAGTAATATTCTTAGTAATAATTTGGACTTCATCCGCAATCAGACGCTCAGAGAAAGTGCAGGGATTGAGAATGGTTTTTTCTAGCCAAGCCTTGAGGGCTGGTATGCCTTCATCAGCGTAAACACCTTGACTGGCGCGGTCAGAGATCGAGATTAGGCCAATTTTGATCGAATCTGGGGCGGCTTCTGTATGCTTCATGTTTCTATTCTAGCTATTATTGAGACATGTTTACTTATTCATCCAATCAGTTTCAAGAAATCATTGAGTTTATGCTGGCAGAAGCTGGGCGAAGGGGCGCTTCTGATGCAATTGCGGAAGTCTCTGAAGGTCAAGGTCTAGCAGTGACTGTCCGCAAGGGGGAAGTGGAAACCATTGAGCAAAGTCTTGATAAACAAGTTGGGGTTACCGTTTTTCTGGGGCATCGCCGAGGTAACGCCAGTACCAGTGATTTTTCACAAGCATCTTTACGTGCAACCGTAGAGGCTGCGTACCATATCGCTCAACATACCGCAGAGGATGATTGTGCCGGTCCAGCCGAGCCCGAGCTCTTAGAGAAAAAACCAAAAGACTTAGACTTATTTCATCCATGGACAATTGATGCAATCGAGGCTGTCGAGATTGCGCGTGCTGCGGAAGCTGCTGCCTTTGCAGTCAGCAAACAAATTCGTAATAGTGATGGCGCCTCTGTATCAGCCCATCATGGGCATTTCATGATGGGGACTACGAATGGTTTTATGGGAGGCTATCCTTTCTCACGTCACTACATCTCATGCGCACCGATTGCGAATGGCTTGACTAAAAAATCAGGCATGCAGCGTGACGACTGGTACTCCAGCTCTCGAGTGCCTAAGGAGTTAGCAGAGCCGGCTGCGATTGGAAAATATGCAGCACAACGTGCACTCTCTCGCCTGAACGCGAAATCGATCAGTACCCGTCGTTGCCCAGTGATCTTTGAGGCCCCGCTGGCTGCTGGCCTGATGGGTGGCTTGGTCCAAGCAGTTTCAGGGGGTGCTTTATATCGTAAGTCGAGCTTCTTATTGGATAGTTTGGGTAAAGCAGTACTGCCTAAGCATGTCAGTCTGATAGAAGAGCCGCATCATCATGCGATGATGGGTAGCGCACCCTTTGATGAAGAAGGTGTTAAAACACATGCGCGTACCGTGGTAGACCAAGGAATTTTGCAAGGCTACTTTCTGTCGACCTATTCAGCACGTAAGTTGGGTATGAAAACTACTGGCAATGCAGGGGGCTCACATCACCTTATATTTCAAAGTAAAAAAACTCGTCAGGGCGGATTACCCGCGCTACTAAAAGAAATGGGCACCGGTTTATTGGTAACTGAATTGATGGGGCAGGGCGTGAACTATGTTACTGGCGACTACTCCCGGGGTGCTTTTGGTTATTGGGTGGAGAATGGTGAAATTCAGTACCCGGTTGAAGAAGTGACAATTGCTGGCAATCTGCGCGATATGCTAATGGATATTGCGATGATTGGTAGCGATACTTTGGTGCGGGGTAGTAAAGAAACCGGATCGATCTTGATTGGCTCAATGACCGTCGGTGGTAAGTAAGAGCTATTTACGTTCTAGAGTGACAAAGTCAAAGTGAATATCGCCTTCGATATTCGGTAGGCGTTCTACCTCATGCCAATCGGCTGGATCTGGAATCTCAAAGAAGGTATCCCCACCCTGTATATCGAGTTTAATTTCGGTAAGGTAGAGTCGATCTGCCAAAGGGAAGGCTTGTGTAAAGAGCTGCTCTCCGCCAATCACAAATACTCGGGGGAATTCTGCAAGACTTGCAAGTGCTTCCTCTAGGGAGTGAACGACTTCACCGCCATTAAGTTGCAGATCATGATTGCGTGTGACGACAATATTGCGACGACCTGGAAGTGGGCGACCAATGGATTCCCAAGTCTTGCGACCCATGATGACAGGATGACCCATGGTAACGCGCTTGAAGAATTGCAGATCTGCTGAAATTTTCCAGGGCATTTGATTGTCTCGTCCAATCACATGATTCTGTGAGCGGGCAACAATCATTGAAATTGTAGGTTGCGCCATGATCAGACTGCTACCGGTGCTTTGATATGAGGATGAGACTCATAGCCGACAATCTCAAAATCTTCGAACTCATAATCAAATAAAGAATCAGGCTTGCGCAAAATATTCAGCTTGGGTAGAGGGAAGAAGTCTCTCGATAATTGGAGTTCAACTTGCTCAAGATGATTGCTATACAAGTGGCAGTCACCGCCAGTCCAAATAAAGTCCCCTGCTTCAAGATTGCATTGCTGGGCAACCATGTGCGTTAGCAAAGCATAGCTCGCAATATTGAAAGGAACCCCTAAAAAGATATCAGCACTACGTTGGTAGAGCTGGCATGAAAGCTTGCCATCTGCAACATAAAACTGAAAGAAGGCATGGCATGGCGCGAGTGCCATCTTTGGGATATCTGCTACGTTCCAAGCAGAAACGATAATGCGTCGGGAATCAGGATTCTTTTTGATGGTCTCGAGTACTTCAGAGATCTGATCGATGTGTTGTCCATTTGGTGCTGGCCAGGAACGCCATTGATAGCCGTATATCGGACCAAGATCACCATCCGGTGCAGCCCACTCATTCCAAATGGAAACACCGCGCTCTTTTAGCCAATTGTTATCTGTACTCCCCTTAAGAAACCAGAGTAATTCATAGATGATAGATTTGAGATGGAGTTTTTTGGTTGTCACCATTGGAAAACCATCGGCCAAATTAAAGCGCATCTGGTGCCCAAAAACTGAGAGTGTGCCAGTGCCTGTTCTGTCAGATTTGGGTGTTCCCTTAGCGAGAACTTCTTTCATCAGGTCGTGATATTGGCGCATGATTGGTAAAGTGTAATGTAAAAGGGCGTTACTCTGTATTCCCCACCCCAAGCACTTTGTGGAGCTTAGTTGAGGTGGTGGTGTATTGGAGCTGAATCGTTTTCTCTGGGCTCAGATAGGCTGCTGCTGCAAAGGCCGCTAAGGCTGCTTCATGAAAGCCCGACAGAATGAGTTTCTTCTTCCCGGGATAGAGGTTGATATCACCAACCGCGAATATTCCCGGCGTACTGGTTTGGAACTTTTCGGTGTCAACCGTAATTTGCTTGCGATCAATATCTAGGCCCCAGTCGGCGATGGGACCTAATTTAGGAGACAGACCAAAGAATGCCAATATCACATCACAAGGAACAGAGCTTTTGGCACCATCAATACCAGTGATGAGTAGCTCACTCAGTTTGTCATCATGGACTTCGAACCCAGCTAGCTGCCCGATCTTGAGATTAATCTTCCCAGTGTCACAAAGCTCGCGCATCTTGGAGACGGATTTTGGTGCCGCCTTAAAGTCATCACGCCGATGAATCAGAGTTAACTGATTAACCTTGTCGGCGAAATATAGAGCCCAATCGAGTGCGGAATCACCCCCGCCACAGATCACCATATTTTTACCAAGGAATTGTTCGGGATCTTTGACTCGATAAAACACTTGTGTGCCATCAAATCTATCAATGCCATCGAGTGGAACTAGTCGCGGCTGAAATGCACCGACACCAGCAGCAATAAAAACGGTTTTGCTAATGAAGTGCTGATCAGCGCTGGTATGAATATCAAAGCGACCATCAGGTCTTTGAGCAACCATGCTGACCTCTTGCCCCAAATGAAATTGGGCGCCAAAAGGTTCGATCTGTTTTAGAAGATTGTCGGTTAGTTCTTTACCGGTGCAAACTGGTAGAGCGGGGATATCGTAAATCGGTTTATCAGGGTAGAGCTCCATGCATTGGCCACCAATAATGGGCAGCGCATCAATCACATGGGCTTTAATTTCTAGAAGACCAAGTTCAAATACTTGGAAGAGCCCCACCGGACCGGCGCCAATGATGACTGCATCGGTTTCAATGGAAGAGGACAAGTGAGCGCTCTAAGAGGTGAGTAAGTAAAACTTACTTAACGAGCTCAGCCAATTTGCTTTTAACGTCTTTCCACTCATCAGCATCTGGTAGGGCACCTTTGGATTTTGTAATAGACGTCCAAGAGGATGCGAGATCAGCATTGATTTTAATAAATTGTTGCTGGTCTCCAGGGACATCGTCCTCTGCATAGATTGCATTGACCGGACATTCTGGTACGCATACGGCGCAATCAATACACTCATCAGGATCGATCACTAAAAAATTGGGGCCTTCGCGGAAGCAGTCCACAGGGCAAACGTCCACACAGTCGGTGTATTTGCAGCGGATACAAGATTCAGTAACAACGTAAGTCATGATAATTGGTCAGTTTTCGATTCGGTAGCCCACGGCAAGTCATGGGAATAATAGCAATTTTAGCCGAATTCACTTTTTTTCTAGGTAAACCCGCTAATTCACTTGAGGTAAAGTCTCTTTTAAGGAGATTTAAATGACTACACAAAATATGGCTAAAAAACCTAAAATTTTCATCGCTAGAGCGATATTTGCCGATGCACTCCCCCAATTAGAGGAGTCTTTTGAGGTGACCTCAAATCAGTCGGATGAGGTATTGACCCCACAAGAATTGCAAAAAGCCCTTGTAGGTATGGATGGCGCACTGGTATCGGGCGGCGACCGAATCGACGCTTCGATTTTATCCGCCGCAAAAGACCTCAAAATTGTGTCCAATATTGCAGTGGGTTACAACAACTTGGATATTCCGGCAATGACTGCGGCGGGCGTGATGGGTACCAATACCCCTGATGTCTTAACGGACACAACCGCTGACTTTGGATTCGCTTTGATGATGGCAGCTGCACGTCGAGTGACTGAATCAGAGCATTGGCTCAGAGCGGGTAAATGGGAAAAGTGGGCCTTGTTCAACAATCCATTGGGCGTAGATATTCACCACAGCACATTGGGCATTATTGGTATGGGACGCATTGGACAAGCTATCGCCAAACGCGGCTTGGGTTTTGGTATGAAAGTGATCTACTGCAATCGCAAGCGATTACCTGAACAGCTTGAGAAAGAGTGTGGTGCGACCCATGTATCAAAAGAGGAGTTACTGAAAACAGCCGACCATGTCATTTTGGTCTTGCCTTACAGTGCCGAGAGTCATCATACGATTGGCGAGAAAGAACTGTCGTTGATGAAACCCACTGCAACCTTAACGAATATTGCGCGGGGCGGCATTGTGAATGATCTCGCACTAGCGCAAGCCCTCAAGGCTGGCAAGATCTTTGGTGCTGGCTTAGATGTGTTTGAGGGAGAACCAAAGGTGATCCCAGAGTTATTGGCATGCAGTAATGTCGTGCTCGCACCGCACGTGGGTAGTTCAACTGAGCAGACCCGTAGGGCCATGATGAATTTAGCAATCAAAAATCTGCGCGCAGGACTTGCAGGTCAAAGACCGCCAAACTTAATTAATACAGACTTAATGCCAAGCTAGGGCTTGGGAAACAATCGAAACGGAGTGATGCTAATTACTCTGTTTCGATTTCGTCTGATAGTTCGCGCAATGCTAATTCGATGCCACCAAATTTGCTAGCGACCCAGTTGTAGACTTTGCATGCAATCCATAGCAATGCAAAACCGAGTAGTGCATTCAGAATTAATGCAGAGATCACCGTAAATCCGGGAATTGCACCATCTCGAATAAATGCGACAAACAGAGCTAAGAGAACAATCGGTACCGAGAAGCAGAGGTATACCAAAACCAGGGTTTTGGCAGTGTGCATCGGATCGAGGAAGACAACTTCTTTTTTTGTGAATTTCATAATGCTGCAATCTTAAAGCAGTCCTTCGAAAAGTGCTACATCTACCCAGTCACCAGCAGTAATATTTTCTTGATCATGAGTAAGAATGACGAAGCAGTTTGCCTCACTCATTGAGCGCAAGATGCCAGCACCCTGACTGCCAGTCAGTCTCACACTGGGCCTACCCTCGGGATCTCGGCTCAGAATAGCCCTTTGAAATTCAGTACGGCCAGCCTTTTTTCGAATCGCGTTAGCAGCAATCGCTTGAGTAAGTGGCGGTGCAGTGTCCTTGGCGCCGTTCAACTGCAAAAGTGCGGATCGAACAAATTGGTAGAAGGTAACCATCACTGCTACGGGGTTGCCTGGTAAGCCAAAGAAGAGGGTCTTGTGGGCTGGCAACTTTCCGGAAACCGGCTTTAAAGTACCAAATGCCATTGGTCTACCAGGGCGCATCGCAATTTTCCAGAAGCCTACATCTCCAAGCTCTTGTAGTACTTGTTTGGTGAAGTCCGCCTCACCAACGGATACTCCGCCACTGGAGATCAGTACATCAGCCTTAACCGCTGCAGCAGCAAAGGCTGCCTTTAATGAATCTGGATCATCCCGCACAATACCGCAATCGATCACATCTAAATCTAAGCGTTTGAGCATGCCAGTCAAGCTATAGCGATTGCTATCGTAGATACCACCTTCCTTGAGTGTTTCTCCCAAAGGGGTGAGTTCATCACCCGATGACAGGATAGCCACTCGTAATTTACGTTTGACCTTTAATGAAGCAATTCCCAATGAAGCTGCTAAGCCAAGGTCAGCAGGCCGCAAAATTCTGCCAGCGACGATTGCTGGCTTGTTCTTTTCTAAATCCTCCCCTTTAAGACGGCGGTTATCGCCAGACTTTAAGAGAGATGGATCGAAGGCTATCTCATGATCACTTACGCTTACTAACTCTTGGGGGATGACAGTGTCACATGCACTGGGCATCAGAGCTCCGGTCATGATTTGGATGCATTCCCCTTTTGCTATTGCACCTATATAAGGTTTGCCCGCATAAGCAATGCCAACTATCTTTAGCTGAGTTTTTTTACTTTCACCCTTCAAACAAACGCCATCAAAAGCGTAGCCATCCATCGCAGAATTGTCGGCAGATGGAACATCTATCGGCGAGAGAAGATCTTCTGATAACACCCGATTGAGCGCATCGTTGAGCGCTACGACTTCAGAATCGAGTGGAGTTTCTGCAAGCAACTCATTCACTAAGCCATTGATCGCTTCACGCGCTTGATCTACGCTTAAGGATGAGCTTAAGAGAATAGGGTTATTAGGTGAATACTTCATGATGACGCTTTCTCTAGCGTAAGGAGTTCTTCAGGAGTATTGACATTTGCAAACGCAGATTCTGAATCAAAAACTACTGTGCTGCTATTAAGTTCTTTAAACCAGCGATCAATTTTCAAATCACCCAGGCTAATAAACTCCTCCAGCGACTTTAATAGTGAGATATGCATCAGGCAGAAGACTGGTTGAGCCCAAGTTTTACCAGCATTGTCTTTGCTGGATGCATAGACGAGATCAAAAGAGCCCTCAGCGAGTTTTGTTGAGAGTAGTTGAACCAAGTTTGTTGGTAGTAATGGCGAATCACAGGGGGCAGTTACTAAATATTTAGTAGGACAGGCTTTTAGGCCAGCTGCAAAGCCTGCTAGGGGCCCTGAGAAGCTCGAATCAGCATCACTGACTATTGGATAACCATAAGTCGCATACTGCTCAAGATTACGATTGGCATTAATCATGATTGAGCCTACTTGAGGCTTGAGCCGATTAATGGCAGATTCAATTAGAGGGCGATGATGAAAGGGAATGAGACCCTTATCAATACCACCCATTCTTTGGGCCCGACCGCCAGCAAGAATGAGTCCGGTGATTTCTATTTGAGAGATCATTAGCCGCCAATGTAAGACATTTCAACTTTGGGCCCAGTTGAAGGTGTTGATTCAAGTAGGGATCCACGGACCTCAGAATAGTGATCATCCCGTTTTGACCAAACGTTCATGATGGCATTGGCAATCTCTAAATCATTTTTACCTGAGCGCAACATGGATTTGAAATCAAAACCTTCGTTAGCAAACAGACAGAGATACAGTTGTCCATCTGTTGAAATACGTGCGCGGGAACAATCACCACAAAAAGCTTGGGTCACACTGGAGATCACGCCAATCTCGCCAGAACCATCAAGGTAGCGCCAGCGTTTAGCAACTTCACCAGAATAATTAGGAGAGATAGGCTCCAGGGGAAAAACCGCATGAATTGCTGAGATCACTTCTTGAGAGGGGACTACCTCTGCCATGTTCCAACCATTGGAGCTGCCAACATCCATATATTCAATAAAGCGCAGAACAACACCAGTACCTTTGAAGCGTTTGGCCATAGTAATGATCTCATGTTCATTACTACCCTTCTTTACCACCATATTCACTTTGATGGAATCAAACCCATTCTCTTGTGCAGCGGCAATTCCATCGAGCACGTCTTCAACCGGAAAATCGACATCGTTCATTTTCTTGAAGACCGCATCGTCTAGTCCATCGAGGCTTACGGTTATCCGTTTCAGGCCTGCAGCTTTTAGTAGAGCCGCTTTCTTGCGCAAGATACTGCCATTGGTGGTGAGGGTGAGATCGAGCGAGGACCCATCTGGAGCCTCAATTTTGGCTAACATGCCAATTAGGATCTCGATATTTTTCCGTAGCAAGGGCTCACCACCCGTTAAGCGAATTTTTTCTACACCGAGTGAAGCAAAGATCGTAGCCAGTCGTGTGATTTCTTCAAAGCTGAGAAGTTCATCATGGGCTAAATAGGGATAGTCTTGATTAAAGACTTCCTTTGGCATGCAATAAGTACACCGAAAGTTACAGCGGTCTGTAACAGAAATTCGCAGATCTCTTAAGAGCCGACCTCGAGTATCTTGATTCGATGAGTTCGGAGATTGAAGTTGAGTAGGAATGGAGGGACTTAAACCCTTTCCTTCATCAATTCGAATGGGGATGACTTTTTCAACCATCATTCAATTATGGCTGTGAAACGCGGTTTCTGCCAAACCGCTAAATACCCTAGTGGGGTATCTCGCGGCCTGGAGAATTCGTTTTAAACCGTTTTTTCTTGACCGCCGGTTTCAACTAGAACCATTGGGCCATCGGGAAGTGTTGCTGGAGCCTTGGGAGCGCGGCCCAAATTCACAGAAATGTGCTCTGCTTGAATCTGAGACTGTACTTCTGTGTGCTTACTAGAGTCAGTAGCCACCCAAACCATGCCAGCTGATTGCACGACATTTTGTAGAGGGCTTTCCTCTAGTGCCTTGAAAGCCACCTTAGGAAGTTCGGCTGCAGGCTTAGCAATCACTTCGATTGCAGGAGTGGGTGAAGCTTTTGGACTGCTATGGCTTCTCTGTGAGCGCTCTGGAGCAGCGGGCGCTGGCTTGTGATTACCAAAGCTTTGTGCCAAATTTTGGGTAGGCATTGAAGCAGAGGATCCAGCCATTCCAACAGGAGGGCCCGAGAAAGCAGGTGCTGGAACCAGAGTTGTAGAAGCAGTGCTCGCGGCGACATCATTACCTTGTGTATTTTCTGCATCACTACGTTCACCACGCTCGCGCTGACCTCGTCCACGACCGCGACGATTGCGACCGCGACCGCGACGCTCTTCGCCATCCGCATTTTGAGTGACATCAGCTTGAGGTGTAGCCTCGCCAGTGGTTGCTGGAGTTGCAGCATTCGCATTGTTTTGTTGACGCTCAGGCTTAGGACCATTTTGATTGCGATTATTACGATTGCGCCCTTGACCCTGACCTTCTGGGCGAGTTTTTTGCTCGCCTGAAGCAGCATCCGCAGCTGGTCGTTCAGTGCGTTCACCATTGCGATCGTTGCGATCACCGCGGCGACCACGATTGCGATTATTGCCACTGTTGCCATTGGCATTGCGTTGATTAGGATTGCGACCACGATTGCGGTTTTCTTCTGGCTTGACTTCTGGCTCAGTGGATGAGAATAGCTTTTTTATAAAGCCAAACAAACCACCAGAACTTTCAGCCTTCTTAGGAGCTTCACGTTGTGGACGTGGCTGACTTACTGGAGCAGGCTGGTTCGGTGTTATACCTTTCACCGCAGCTTCAGGGCGCGCCTTCACATCGGCATCCTTACGGCTCACGATGGTATCGGCTTCTAATTCGCGGGCAGCTTCTTCAGCCATCACATAGCTGGCTTTTTGATCATCTAAGCGAGGATCATCGTGACGCAAACGCTCAAGCTTGTAGTGCGGAGTCTCTAAATGCTTATTAGGCACCATTAAGACATTGACCTTAAAGCGACTCTCGATCTTGATCACTTCAGCGCGTTTTTCATTGAGTAGGAAGGCAGCCACTTCGACTGGTACCTGCGTATGAATTGCAGCTGTGTTTTCTTTCATTGCTTCTTCTTGAATAATGCGCAAGACTTGGAGTGCTGAAGACTCGGTATCCCGAATATGGCCTGTGCCGTTACAACGCGGGCAGGTAACATGACTACCTTCAGAAAGAGCAGGGCGTAAACGCTGGCGTGACATTTCCATCAAGCCAAACTTAGAGATCTTGCCCATCTGAACCCGGGCGCGATCATGACGCAAAGCATCGCGTAGACGATTCTCAACATCCTTCTGTGCTTTGCTCGAGTCCATATCAATGAAGTCGATCACAATCAAACCGCCTAAGTCACGTAAGCGTGCTTGACGAGCGATTTCATCGGCGGCTTCTAAATTGGTACGCGCCGCAGTTTCTTCAATATCAGATCCACGAGTAGCGCGCGCCGAGTTCACGTCGACGGATACCAAAGCTTCAGTATGGTCGATCACGATGGCGCCGCCAGATGGCAAAGGTACGGTACGTGAGTACGCAGTTTCAATTTGATGCTCAATTTGGAAACGCGAGAAGAGGGGAACATCATCTTGATAACGCTTAACCCGTGGCAGATTGTCTGGCATCACTACCGACATAAATGCTTGCGCTTGTTCGAAGATATCATCCGTATCGATCAGGATTTCGCCAATATCAGGCTGGAAATAATCACGGATTGCACGAATCACCAAGCTGGACTCTAAATAGATCAGCAGCGGAGCTGAGTTGCCTTGAGCAGCCTCATCAATGGCTTTCCATAACTGCATGAGGTAACTTAAGTCCCATTGCAATTCGGTAGCGTCACGGCCAATACCAGCAGTACGAGCAATGATGCTCATTCCATCGGGAATATCCAATTGCGACATAGCATCACGCAGCTCTTGACGGTCTTCACCCTCAATACGACGAGATACACCACCTCCGCGAGGATTGTTGGGCATCAACACCAAGTAACGACCTGCCAGAGAGATGAAAGAGGTTAGGGCGGCACCTTTTTGGCCTCGCTCCTCTTTTTCTACCTGAACAATGATTTCTTGGCCTTCGCGCAAAGCATCTTTAATAGAGGCGTTGCGAACGTCGATACCTTCTTTGAAATAGGTACGGGCTACTTCCTTGAATGGCAGGAAGCCATGCCGTTCTTCCCCATAATTTACGAAGCAGGCTTCGAGGGAAGGTTCAATGCGGGTGATAACCCCTTTATAAATGTTGCCTTTACGTTGTTCACGACCGGCGGCTTCAATATCAATATCTATGAGTTTTTGACCATCGACGATGGCAACTCGCAACTCTTCTTGTTGAGTTGCATTAAATAACATGCGTTTCATAACACTC
>Ga0208498_1000332_pt1 | contig 19363 bp, 30 predicted proteins | sample CryBogCBE12Aug09_FD_185502 | JGI IMG/M metagenome (GOLD analysis project Ga0208498, IMG submission 185502) | Freshwater microbial communities from Crystal Bog, Wisconsin, USA - CBE12Aug09 (SPAdes) (version 2) | ecosystem: Environmental > Aquatic > Freshwater > Lake | place: Crystal Bog... | reverse complement strand
AACGACTAAAGAAAAACATTGTAGACAATACAGTTGGCTTGTCTGCTGTTACACAAATCAAAGTGCGTAATTTTGAATACCGCACAGAAGATGAAGTGACAGATTTACCAAAACATAGTGCTATTAATATTAAAGGCGTTCAGCTTGGGCCAATAGCACAAGAACTTATACAAGTTTTACCAGATTGCGTAAAAACAGAATCTACTGGCGTTATGTCTGTAGATTCATCTAATGTGATATGGCATTTAGTCAACGCAATTAAAGAGCTAAACGCAGAAGTTCAATCCCTTAAAGCAAAAGTAGGAGCATAAACATGGCACAAGTAAATTCATGGACATGGACAATTCAATCAATGCAACAATGGCCTAGCGGTACAAACGCTGGCTATGTTGTCAACGTCAATTGGACTCTAACAGGCACAGACGGCACACAAACCGCAAGTATTGGTGGAAACACTCAATACCCCGTATCTGATGCTCAGGCAGGCTTTGTACCTTATGCTCAACTCACTCAAGCCACAGTCATTGGTTGGGTGCAAGCATCTTTGGGAGAGCAAGGTATTGCTAACTTTGAAGCCAACGTGCAAGGCCAGATTAATAGCATGGCTAATCCTCCAGTTTCTCCAATAACACAACCATTGCCTTGGGTGGCCTAATGGATTGGAAAATCTTAGAGGTTGAGCATAAGGATGGGCAAATCACATCGGCCAAATACTATGTTTCCAACGGCAAAGTAGACACCGAGGGGAATTGGTATTTCACCGAAAAGGGTGATATTCCTTATGATCAAGTGACCGAACAAAACGTGATTGATTGGATCAAATCGGCATCTATGCTTGATGGAAAGAACATAATAGAATCACGGCTAGAGGAACAATCCAACCAACCCGTGAAAGCCGTTCCTCCTTGGCTTCCACAAACCTTTACACCCAAGCTATGAAACTAGAACTTTCAATCCCACAAGTAAACACGATTTTTGTTGCATTGCAACGTAATCAAGAATTAATTGCACAGACGATGGAAGAAATCCAACGCCAAGGCAATGAACAGCAACCCAAACCCGCCGATGATGGCCACGTTGTAGTGCCCGCATAAGAGGAGAAGCCATGACCGCGCCAATAGACATTATCAGCTCTGCTCTAAAAGACATTGGCGCTTTGGCTGCTGGGGAAACTCCTACGCCTGAAGCTGCTCAAGATGCGTTCGTAATGATGCAACGCATGATTGACCAATGGTCTAACGAGCAGATGATGGTGTTCTATAAGACAGAAATCATTTACACACTCACTCCAGGTCAAACCCAGTACACAATTGGCCCTGGCGGTGAGATCGGTGCAACCTTTACAGGATCAATCACCAACAACATTCTCACAGTCACAGCCATCACCCAGGGCGCTATTAGCCTAGGAATGACCCTATCAGGCACAGGTGTCACAGCTGGGACTAAGATCACAGGATTCTTAACAGGCGCTGGCGGTAACGTTAACGAGTTGGGCACATATCAGCTCAACCTATCGCAAAACGTGGCCTCAACAACCATCAACGCCTTTTATCAGCGCCCACTCAGCATCAATTCGGCATTTGTACGCATCAACACCTCACAAAGTGGCGTTCCCATCCTAAACGGCGGTCTAGACTATCCCGTGGCCATTCTGAACGTAGAAGACTATGAAATGATCGGTCTTAAAACGTTAAACGGACCTTGGCCAAAAGCACTCTACTATCAACCAACCGAGACACTAGGAAACATCTTTGTCTGGCCAAACCCAGCACAGGGTGAGATGCACATTTTTGCCGACACATTATTCAGCAAGTACACCACAATCAACGACACAATGCTACTGCCAGAAGGCTTTGAGAGCTGTCTAGAATGGTGTTTAGCCGAGCGTTTAATGCCCCAGTATGGCAAAGCATCAGCCACGCAAATATCAATGATTAACGCCTTTGCAGCGCAGGGCAAAAGCACGATCAAGCGCACAAACATGAAGCCAGTTCAGTCTGCTAGATATTCTGATGCTTTGTTGATGAGCAGGGCCAAGGATGCTGGTTGGATCATGGTTGGCGGCTTCAACAGGTAAGGACAAAAAATGCCTGATTTCGGTTTTGTCGGAGCAAGTTACACAGCGCCTAGCATTTACCAAGATGCCAGCGAATGTATTAATTTTGTTCCTGAGTTAGACCCAACGCTACCCCAAGGTTCTAGGGGTGTTGTGGCGCTTTACCCAACGCCAGGCTTAACCACGCAAGTCGTACTACCTGCTGGTGCAGAAGTTAGGGGTATGCGAACACTCTCAGGCGCAAGTCAAATGATTGCAGTCTGTGGCGCATACGTTTACCTTTTATCAAGCACATTGACCCCTACTATTGTTGGCATCTTAAACAGCTCTACAGGGCGTGTAGGCATCTCTGACAATGGTTTGTACTGCTACATAGTTGATGGGACTTATCGCTACTCATGGCGCATTACGACCCCTACAACGGCTATATTTACAGGGGTTATTTCTGGCACTACTTTGACTGTTTCTAATATCCAAAGTGGCACGATTTCTATTGGTCAGGTTTTGTTTGGTGTGGGGGTTTCACAAGAAACAATCATTACAGGCGGTTCAGGAACATCTTGGACTGTCAACATTTCTCAAACAGTCAGTTCAACCTTAATGAACAGTTCTAATACCCAGAGTTTTACTGGGGTGATTACGACTGGATCAACCAATGCAAATCTAGCTACTACAGCTACTTTGTACTTGGGGCAGACCATTCAGGGTGTTGGCGTTCCTTTTGATACGATCATTACGGCCATCGTAACGCCCTCTGGTGGTAATAATAATTACACTTTGTCCAGCAATACTGCGGTCGGTTCTGAGACCATGTATGCGCTTAACTTTACAGTTTTGCCCTCAACTGACGGGGCATTTAGTGGCGCTAATTCGGTTGATATTATTGACAATTATTTTGTCTACAACAGGCCGTCAAGTCAACAGTTTGGTTCTTCAGATGCTCTAAGCCCAATATCTCAGCAATTATCGTTTGGTTCTAAGGATGGATCACCCGATAATCTAGTGGCTTTGATTGTTGACCATCGTGAAGTTTATTTGATGGGTGAAGCCAGTTCAGAGGTTTGGGTCGATGCGGGATTGTTTCCGTTTCCGTTCCAAAGGATACCTGGCACATCTACACAACAGGGTATTGTGGCCCAGTTCAGCGTTTCTAGGCTAGGTGACAGTTTTGCTTACCTTTCTAGAAACAATCGAGGTCAAGGTCAGGTCATGCAAATGGTCGGCTATATACCTCAAAGAATCTCTACCCACGCTGTGGAGAACACACTAGCAAACCAGTACATTTCGGATGCGATAGCGTGGACATATCAGCTAGAAGGGCATGAAGTCTATGTATTATCGTTTCCTACTCTTAACATCACTTGGTGTTATGACGTTACCACTAAGCTATGGCACAAGTGGCTTTATTGCACCAACCAGAACGAATACCAGAGACACAGAGGAAACTGTTGCGCCGTATTCCAAGGTATGGTTCTTGTGGGTGATTACGCCAACGGAAAGATATATGAGTTGGACAAACTCAACTACACCGATGACGGCCAGAACATCAGACGCTTAAGGCGTGCGCCTCACCTTGTGGCTGATTTCCAACGTCAGTATTTTGAGGAATTGCAGATACAGTTTCAGCCTGGCGTGGGGTTTACTGGCCTATCCAAAAACCAAAACATCTTCTTACAAGCCCCCTATTACATAACCCCAACTGGAGTTTTGATTATTCCGGCCAATCAATCCGTGGTTTTGGGTAATCAGACAGCCATTAGCCAGTCTACTGAAACTACGCTACCACAGGCAATGTTGAGGTGGTCAGATGATGGTGGGAGTACCTGGAGTAATGAACATTGGACTACAATAGGACAAACGGGTAAATATCAAAATCGCGCCATTTGGAGGCGTTTGGGACAGGCTAGGGACAGAGTGTTTGAGGTCGTTGTGACCGATCCTGTCAATGCGGTAATTGTTTCTGCAAATCTAAAGGGTAGTGGAGGTGAGAATTGAGTATTCCAACAAATACAACACAGATTCAACCTTATCCACAAGCGGAATTTTTGGATAAAACGACTAATCGGCCTACCAGGGCATGGCAACAGTTCTTTTTGAATTTGTTGAACTTCTCCTCGGCTACCACGGCAACGACTGGATCGGCAACGTTACCAGCCAACCCTGTGGGGTTTATCAACATAACTGTGAATGGGGCGCATTACAAAGTGCCATATTACAATGTATGAGGGGAAGTAATGGATTTAACAACAGTCAATAATGCGGTTTCAGACGCACTAGCGGGGCTACCTGCGGGCACTAGCGACTTCATTAATGCCAACATTGGCACTCCTCAAGGTCAACAGGCTATTTTGCAAGCAGCTGCGTCTATTGGGATTACAGACCCAGCACAAATCGCAAGCATTGTCAGTTCAGCGACTGGCCAAAATATCACGCCCCAACAAGTGCAAGCCGTTGCTCAACCTGCTGCACCCAGAAGAATAACAACACAACCACAGGCTGCACCAGCTCCAAGCGGTACATCACTTTCTAACATTGCTACACCTCAGTTTGTTTCTTCACCCGCATCAGGCGCGGTAGGAACTAGTTACGGCCAAGCAGCGCCCAATCAGATCAGCACAGCACAACAAGCCAATCCTGAACTTTCATCGGCTTTGTTAAACGGCACGGCAGCGGTTAATTACGATGCTGACACAGGCACTTATAACCTGATCAACACCCAAACTGGATCACCCATAACGGGAAATTATCAGGTCCAAGTCGGCACTAATGGCGTTGGTATCAATATTCCTAGTGGGAATGGAATGATTCAAGTTGCTGTCCAACCTAACGGAAACGGCACAATTCCTCCCGTCACAGCATCAAACGTATTAAATGTCGGTACAAACGCAGGAGCAGGTGGATTTGCGGGCGGTATTAATACTTTGGCCAACGCAGCTGCGCCTGGCATTGCTATGGTTGCTGGGGCTAATTTACTTGGTGCTTTGGGCGCACCAGCAGGTACAGACTTACTAGGTCAATCCGTAGGAGCTGGAGCTGTTGGTAGTGGGACATTAGATACTGCAATTCCATCTTTAGCGGCAGGTGGTGGTACTTTAGCCAATTTAGCACCTAGCGCACCATCAGCCTTGGCAGCGGGCACAACCGCAGCAGGAACAGATTTATTAGGCCAATCAGTTGGCGCTGGTGCGATTGGTTCTGGATTAGCAGATACGGCAGTTGCACCATTAGCAGCGGGCACGGCAGCAGGAACTTTGGCAAGCACCGCAGCACCTGCAGCAGCAGGCACGGCAGCAGGCACGGCAGCGGGCACGGCAGCAGGAACAGGTGCTGGTACTGCCGCAGGAACTGCCGCAGGTGCTGCAACAGGCGCTGCTGCCACAAATGCTCTAGGATTAACTCCAGTTCAAACTGCTTTGGCTGGAAGCGCATTGGCTTCCACACTTGGGTCAATGAACACGAGTAATGCAATTGCCAACGCTGCTAACACACAAGCAGGAGCTGCAACAAACGCACAAAATGTCTTAGGTAATTTTTATAGTCAATATGCGGCTGCACAACAGCCATTCCAAAACCTTGGAACACCCGCAGCACAGGATATTACTAATAATCTACCTTATTTCCAGAATCAGTTTAACAATCAAGACTTAAACGCTCAGTTAGCACCAAATTACGCATTTCAATTACAACAAGGATTAGGACAGGCTCAAAACGCTGCTAATGTTGGTGGTGGTTTGTTGTCAGGTAATACTTTACAAGGTTTGAATACTTACGCACAAAATTACGCCCAAGGCGCATACCAAAATGCGTTTACTAATTACCAAAATCAGCGCAATAACATCTATAACAATCTATCAGGTGTAGCTGGAATTGGTCAAAACGCATTAGGACAAATTGGTCAAGTTGGGGCTGGATTGGCTAACACTTATGGAAACATTACAACTGGTTTGGCTGCTTCTCAGGCTGGAGCACAAACAGCACAAGCAGTTAATCAAAGTAATTTATTAAGCAATTTGGCCAATACTGCCGTTGTTGGTTCATTAATCAAACCCGCATAAGGATAGATCATGCCCGTATTTACAGATTATCCAACGTTTAAAGGCACTAGCCTAAACGATTTGCTTGGTTCGGTATCGAATGTCCAGCAGTTCCAACAACAGCAACAGTTAATGCCCTTGCAATTGCAAAAGGCACAACTAGAGTTAGAACGTCAACAAGCCACTCAAAAACCTGAAATAGAGCGTATACAGTCTTTGTCTAGGCAACAACTAGGCACAGAAAAACCTGCCATTACACGAGAAGAACAGGCAGCTGAACAAGCAAAAATAGCAACAGAAAAAAATCTTTATGATTTAAATGAAAAACAAACTGGTCACATGGATGACGAGTTGGGCGCATTAATTACTGACAAAAGAATTCAAGGCATTAAACGCGGTGATGTTGATAGCGTTGATTCAGCAAAAGAAGCTCTATTAGAAGCGCGTTCTAGGCTTGAGCAACGTGGTATTAAACCACAAGCAGTTGAAGCTCATCTAAGACCATTATTTGATTTAATGGACAAAAAACCAGAAGTATTAGGTCAAGCATTGAGTAATATTGTTCAACGTGGACAAAACGCACAACAATTTGCTCAAATCAATCAAACACCTACTCAAGTTAGTACAGGTGCTTCTAATATTTTATTGCCACAATCACCATTTCAACCCAATAGACCAGCGCAAGTTTTTGGACAACTACCTGGTCCAACAACCGAATACGTTGCAGAACCAAATAATCCTTTTGGATTGCCTGTTGGAACTAAATATTTATTACCTAGCGGTGGTCAACAATCTGGTACACAAGGCGCGCCTAAGCCAATGGTTACTGGTTTAGCATCATCGGTTAGTGCGCCTAATGAACAATCGGTGTCAAATGCAACTGATGATTGGAAAAACACTTATAACGATTCTTTGCAAAGCCAACAACGCAAAGGAATATTCCAAAATATCAAAAAATTATCAAGCGAAGCATTTACTGGCGTTGGTGGTCAAAGAAAAGAATTAGCTGCTGGTATATTCAATTCAATTGGAATTCCTTTTGAAGAAGCTGCAAAGACTGCAACCGATGAGTTGGCTAAAAATAGCGCTTTATTACAAATGGCTGGTGGAAATACTGATTTGGCTCGCCAAATAGCGGAAATTGCATCACCTAATAAAAAGATGAATGAACAGGCTATTAAGAATGTTGCCGATCAAATGATTGGTGTTGAAAACATGAAAAATGCTAGATTCAAATTTTTAGCGCCGTATAAAAATGATCCATTAACGTATGATAAAAAACGAACGGAAATTTTGCCGTATATGGATTCAAGGCTTTATCAGGATATGTCACCACAAGATGTTGCGGCATATAAAAGATCACTAACACCCGCAGAAAGAGCAGAAATTAGTGAAAAAATTGCAGGTGCAAGACGATTGGGGTTGATAAAATAATGCCAACACTAGCAGAACAATGGGATGCGGATGTTAGCCCTGATTTGCGTGGGTTAAATCCTGATTTGGCTGATCGCTTACAACAAGCGAAAGATGCTTATAAACAAAAGTATGGCAAAGATTTGCCCATTACAAGTGGCTTTCGCACAACGGCTCAACAAGCCGAATTAGCAAGCAAGCCAAATAAATATCCAGTTGCACGACCAGGCACAAGCCTACATGAATCTGGTGATGCTGTTGATATTAGCAAAGATGTACCTGATGATTTTCTAAAGCAATTTGGTTTGCATCGACCATTAGGTGCTAAAGACCCAGTTCATGTCACGATTGCCCCGCAAAAAACGGCTTCATTTGCCGATTTATGGGAACAAACACCCGAAACAGCAGAAGTCAAAACAACACCACAACCACAGCAAGGTAGTCAAATTGTTGGCGGTGCTTTGCAACAAGCATTTGATCTCAAAAAGAAAATGCAGGGTTTGGCTGCAAGTGGTGCTGATGTAATAGCTGGTGCGCCTGGGATGCTTGCAAGCACAGTAGGTTACGCCATTCCACGCGCATTAAGCGGTGTTTCACATTTAATTCATCAAGTAACAGGTGGACCTGAAAACTTATTAACACCAGAAGAAACACAAGCAGCTGCCAATCGTGTTGCAGCACCTTTAAGTCAACCAGTAGGAAAATTAACAGGTTTAGCAGAAACACCAGAATACAAACAGGCGTTGCCATCGCAAGTGATGGATTACATTGGATCGCATATTAATGAAGGTGCGGAGGCAATAGCAAAGCGTACAGGCGTTCCAGTTCAAGATGTGCAAGCTGCAATCAACGGCTTAATGATGGTTGCACCAATGGGCGTTAAAGGCGTTGCCAAAGCTACAAAGCCGTGGATGCAAGAATTAGAAATACAACGTCAAGGCAAAACTCAACCAACGCCAGCTCCAGCGCCAGGTATGATAAATGCTGGAGCAGCTGCTACAGAATTGCCAACAACAATACAAGCAGAATTAGCTGGTGCGCCAGAACATATTAAAGAATCTTACGCAAATATTCCTGCAAATCAATTAACACCTGCTGATTTGCAATATATTCAAACTCATAAATTGTTTGCTAAATTTAAAGACACTCCGACAGAAGGACAAGCATTACAAGATGCTAGGATAATGTCTGAAGAATACAATAACAGAAACAAAGAAGAAAACAAACCATTACAAGAAAAATTTGCCCAACGTGATGCAAAAGTTATTGCTGCATTAGAAGATACAAAACAAAGAATAACACCTGATGTACATGAAGTAACGCCACAAGCTGCAGCAAATTTGGCTTTGGAAAAATTAGTAACCAAAGACGAAGAACACGTTAAGTCTATAAGAAAAGATTACAAAGAATTAGCTGACGCAAATGGTGGAGAATTACCGCTAGATGTACAAGGCATTTTGAATAATGCAGATGAAGCATTAAGAAAATCAAAGATAGTTACGCCTAAAACATCTTTTTTACCTAAATCGGTTGAGAACATATTAGATGATTTACGACCTGAAACAAAAGATGGTGTCGTTAAAGAAGCGCAACCTATTACATTTGATGACTACCAAAATTATCTTAAAATATTAGGTAATGAATATCGAAAAGCAGTTGCAGAAAATGATTTAAATGCAGCATTTGGTATAAAAGTAGTAAGGGATGCTTTTGAAAATACCGAAATGATTGGTAAAACTGCTGAGATAAACGCATTAGCAAAAAAAGCAAAAGCAAACGCTAAATCAAGGTTTGATAAATTAGACCCAAGAAGTGATAAGTTTATTCCTGCCTATCAAGCTGCGGTTGAAGGTGATATAAGAACAAAAGCTGAAAAAATTGCTAATACACAGCATCCTGCAGCAAATCAATTTATTGAAAAATTTTATGGTAACAAAACTCCAGAAGTTTATTTAAACAGATTGTTAAATGAAATTGGTCGTGATACACCAGAACATCAAGGTTTGAATGCGGCTTTATTAGAAAGCCTTAAAAGTAGAGCTGGCATTAAAGGTACTCAAGGAAAACCAAGCCAAGCAGCAATTAATAGTTTTATAAATGATCCTGTAAAAGGCTATGCAACTAATTTAAAAACAATGCTTGGACCTGAAAATTTAAAAGAATTACAAGATTTTGCAGATTATGCGCGAATGACAGATCATGCGGCAATAGCAGGAAATTATGCTAATTTAAGCGGAAGTGGTATGGTTGTTAATGCTGGTCCAATTGGCCAAGCATTTGAAAAAGGAAGTTCTTTAGCAGGAAGTGCTTTAGAACACGCTATAAATTATCAAACAGGATTGCCTGCTGGAACACTAGCCAAAACTTTTTTTAAGGGTAAAGCGGAACAAAAAGCAGCAGCTGCGTTAAAGGCCGAACAAGAAACAAAACTTAGGCAAACGTTGAATCCTAAACCTCCATCTAAACTTTCAGACTTAGGAAAATAACATGAGCGTTAACCTTTCACCCGTAGGAAATGGCTTCCAGTTCCTATCCTCCACGACTCCTAACGTGCCTTTGGCTGGTGGATTCATTTATACCTACCAGGCTGGGTCTAGCACTCCGCTTAATACCTACACAGACAACACGGGTAACACAGCGAACACCAATCCTATTATCTTGGGGACTGACGGCAGACCGCCCAATGAGATTTGGTTAACCAGCGGTTATTCTTATAAATTTGTTCTTACAGATGCCAATAACACAACAATTCAAACTTTAGACAATCTGTATGGAATTATTGGAACAAGTCCTAGCGTTAGCGCTGTACCTAGTGGCGGCATTATTATGTGGTCTGGCTCTATTGGCTCTATACCTACTGGTTATGTGCTCTGTAACGGCTCTAATGGCACTCCTGATCTGCGGGACAGGTTTGTTGTTGGCGCTGGCAATTCCTATTCTGTCGGTAACAATGGCGGGTTTGCTAGTAGCGGAGTTGTGACCAGCTCTGGCACTAATAATCCTTTGTATTACGCACTAGCATTTATCCAAAAAACATGAGCAATACTGAACAAGACTTGGCCGTTCATGTTGCGGTCTGTGACGAGCGTTACAGGCGAATAGAGCAGTCTTTAGTAGATGGCGAACGGCGCATGACCAAGATTGAATACTTGATTTATGGAGTAATGCTATTGGTCTTACTTGGCCCAGGCGTTGCTGGGGCGTTCTTTCACAAGTTTTTTGGGTTGTAAAAAATTGACCCCTTTACTCTTGTCGCTCTGGCAACTTCGGCGTTTAAATTGGTCAAAGAGTCCTGCGAGATGTACAAGGAGGGGCGGCAATTCGTTGTCGATACAAAAAAAGAGATTGATGGGGTCATTAAGGATGTCAAGTCAATCCAAACAGATGCAAAGGGGATATTTGGTTTTTTCAGGAAATTATTTCGTAGCGAAAAAGCCGAGGAAATCAAGGTTGGGACAAATCCTGTTAAGCCTAAACAAAAAAAGAGGGTTGAATTTGATGAAAACCAAATCTACGCGCAAGTTGCAGACGCTTTGACCAAGTTCTTTCATGCTTACAACGGCTTAAAAAATTACGCCAAAGAACAAGAGGAAATTGCGTTGACGGCATCAGGCGAGGAAGGACAGGACATTGCGATTAAATTGGTGATTGCACAATTACAAATGGAAAAGTTGAATGAGGAAATGCGCGAGTACATGGTGTACCACGTTCCCGAGGAAATGAAGGATTTGTACAGCCGTGTAAACAAGATGGTTGGCCACATTGCTAATCAACAGGCTTTGGCTAGGAAAGCTGAACTAGACAAAAAGAGAAAGATAGCATGGCAAAAACGTCAACGGGCAGAGGAAATTCAGGACAAAATTCTAGCGGTGGTAATTACGGGTCTGATGATCGGATGGTGCTGGATAATGCTGATGATCGTTCGTTCTTCGTCATTGTTGTCGTGGCATTGATGGCGGTTATTTTGTTGTTTATTCCAATCCTTTCTTGGATGTATATTGACATAAAAATAATGGAAATCAGGGTTAACAAGGCTTTAGCAAAGATTGAAGGCAAATGAAGTGGTTACTTTTAACTCTTTTGTTGGTGTCTTGTGAAGAATGTTGACTTTTGTAGTTAAAAATAGTAAAATGATGTTTTTAAAGGAGCATCAAATGACTGAACTTACAAGAGAACGTTTGTGTGAATTGCTTGATATAAATACAGAAACAGGTATTTTTACTTGGAAACACACAATGGGGGGCAAGGCAAAAAAGGGACAAATGGCGGGAGCAGTTGATGGAAATGGTTATATAAAAATTGGTATTGACCAAATTGACTATTTTGCTCACAGATTGATGTGGTTTTATGTTTATGGAGCATTCCCAATTTTAAATATTGACCATATTGATAGAGACAAATCCAACAACAAACCAACAAATTTGAGGATTGCAACACCTAAACAAAACGGGGAAAATAAGTCTTTAAAAAGCAATAATGCTTCTGGTCATCGTGGTGTATTTTTGCGCAAATATTTAAAATCAAAACCTTGGTCTGTAAATATAACAAATAATAGAAAAACAATTCATATTGGTTACTATTCTACAGTTGAGGAAGCAATAGAGGCAAGAAGACAAGCGGAAGATAAATATTTTACTCATCATACAAAATGAAAAAATTTATAGTTCTACTGTTGCCAATATTTTTATGGGGTTGTTTTGAAGACAGATATCGCTACCATTGCCAAGACCCTAAGAATTGGGAGCAAGAGGATTGCAAGCCTCCCCTTTGTGTTGCATCGCAAAATTGCCCAGAATTTTTCAACAAACCAAAAAATGGCACACAAAACCCCTGAACAAGTAGACATTGAAATCAAAGCGTTTATCCTAAAGACGTTTTGTTTTATTCTTGTCCTCGTAACAGTGCTGTTTTCATACAGTATTGTTTTTATTGAACAGCCTTTGTTTACTGAAGCTCCTGCTGACAAGGCTATCCTAGCCATTCTTTCTATGGCTATGGCACAGATATTCACAGTAGTGAGTTTGGTCCTTACAGGCAAGTCTAGTGTGCCTCCTAGCCCTCCTCCAATGCCTTTTAACCCTTGCATGGGTCAACCTATGGGTCAACCTTATGGTTTACCTTATAGTCAACCTATGAGTTTTAATAATTCAACATCTGGTTTTAGCATTGACCCAAATCAGGCATGGACACCTCCTCCTCCTCCATCAAGTCCTCCTGTGCTAGAGTCAGATGAGGAAAGAGAAAGAATGTCACAAGCAAGGGCAAGTCATGTTATTTAATCCTTGGTTCATCATTGGTGCTATTTGCACTGTTTTAGGAGTTTATTTCTATGGACATCATTCAGGCTATCAAGAACGAGTGGCAGAAGATCAAGCAGAAATTGCAAGACTTAATGAAGAAGCTAGAGCAAAAGAAGTAGATTTAAATAAGAAAATTACACAAACGACTATTGCACTTTTGAAGGCTAAAAATGACGTTAAAACCAAGCAATCTACTATTAATGCTCGTATTGACTCTGGTGAGTTGCACCTCCCCTCCAATTGTGCCATACAAGCCAGTACAGATGCCTCCACTGCCAGAGGAGATTCAGCCAATGACAGCCAATCTGACAGACAGGTTATTAAAGATATTGTCTCCATCGCAACAGAAGGAGACACAGCAATCACTCAGCTCAATGCCTGTATCGACACCTACAACAAAGTAAGGGAGATGGTCAATGTTAAGCCCTGAAAAGCTCCATGCTCTAGGAATAGGTATTGAGTGGTCAGAGCCATTGACTACTACGTTTACAGCATTTGGAATCAGTGACACTAAACAACAATCAGCCTTTATAGGACAATGTGCCCATGAATCCAATCACTTTAAGGCGTTACAGGAGAATCTTAATTATCGCCCTGAAACGCTTTCTAAGCTGTTTGGTAGACATTTTAAAGATGCCGAGGAAATACAGAAATACGCGCACCATCCAGAAATGATTGCCAACAGGATTTATCAAAAGCGGATGGGCAACCGAGACGAGTCAAGCGGTGACGGCTGGAGGTTTCACGGGCGTGGTCTGATCCAGTTGACTGGGCACGATAATTATTGGCATTGTGGCCAGATAGTCCAGAAGGACTTGGTTAAAGAACCTGACTTGGTGGCCACACCAATGTACGCTGCACTATCAGCTGGTTGGTTTTGGTCAACACATGGGTGCAATGCGTTTGCTGAAAAAGAAGATTGGGTCGGTTTGACCAAGCGGATCAACGGGGGCACAATTGGGCTAGATGATCGAATTTCATTAACTAAACACGCCTTGAGCGTATTGGGGTAAATATGCCAGTAAATTTTAAAATCACTCGCGGTGAATCAAAAAAAGACAATGATTCGCACTATGTTGTCAAAAAAGAATGGCAAAAAGAACGTGAACACGTTATGCGGATTGAGAAAGAGTTAAAAAAGCATGAAAAGACCGATATGTCTCACGCTCACCCAACTCACTCGCATGACGCTGGACTGAAGCAACCCAGCGCACCTTTGCCCAATATGCGAAAAGGTTAACGATTCAAATACAGATCAGTCAACGGCACGCCCTTTGGCCATTGGTTGGTGATTTGTAGATAGTGAACAGTCTGAATGTGCGCCAAGTACCAGGCGTGCATTCTTTCCGCTTTGGTCATCAAGTGGCCGGAGTCTATTTCTGTGTGGCACGGCTGGCAAAGCGCAGCAATGTAGTTATCTGACGCTTTAATCCCTCTACCCTTACCGCCATGCCAATTAGAGTGAGCGGCCTGAGCGAGATGGAAACCACACCTCTGACAATTCATGGCTGCCACGGCTTTTAGTAAAGTCTTGGATCGTATGTACTGTGTCTTTGGAAATGACCTCACGGGTGCTGAATCTGTGGTCTTTGGGGCATGAGTATCGTCTTCTCTTGGAGTCGTCTTCATTGGTTCTTGTCTCAAGTATTTTGCCTAGTTGACCGCAGAGTGGGCATTTCATTCGTGTGACCTTATTCCTAATCTTTCTGACGCTTCCCTGGTGCGCCAAATGTCAATTGAAAGTCTAGACGCTTCCAGTTGGTACTTTAACTGCTCCTCAATCATCACGGATGCTTTTAATTCGTCAATTAACCCTAAGTATTCAGGATCACACAAGGCTTCACGTTCCTGTGCTGCAATTTGGCTGAATTCACCAGCGACATGGCGCATACAGATGGCCTTGGCACTTTTTAACTTCAATTCGCAGGCAATGCGGTTGGACTTGGCGTTGGCGTAAGCCGTGGAATTATCGTAAATAAACTGTGCGTGACGTTCAGGAGTCATTGGTCATTTCCTCTATCACCGCCCAAGTAGCGATCAAAATCATTAATAACGCAATTGATCCTAGAAAAAGCATAAGAATAATCAACAAAGTATTCATTCTGTTTCCCTAAAAAGCACCTCAACATGGGGATCACCATATTTCTTGGTTACAAACAAATTGACAATCTGGCAATCATTCTCAAATATGACCTTGTCGCACCCATCAAGCACCGCTTTGACCACATTGTCGATATCGGGCTTTTTGGTATGCCTTTCAGACCCATTTAAACAGGCTTCCTTGCGTTTTTTTGAGTAAGACAATGGCACGGCAAAGGAAAGGTAAATAAACGCATCTAAAGCCGTTTTAAGCGGTTCTGAAGATCCCATTGACTTCTTTGCTGCTTGGCGAACAGTATCCTCATAAGCAACAGTCTTTGCATCGGTATAAGTGCTGACAAAAGCCCCACGTCTGGCAAACCTTGGTCGGCCTTTACCACGGGGCTGGCCATCAACTTTGAATGTCACATGAAACATTGAGTTCCTTTATTCTTTGGGCTACTGCTTTGCCTAAACCATTGAACATTGGGTGCTTTTCCATTTCCCTGACCTGGTGTCTAACGTAATCAATCCATCCAGGCTTTAGAGCAAGTTGAGCATAGTGTTCAACAAAATCAACCATTGTTCTTTATCATTTTGAACTTGGCCTTTACTTCGTCTGGCATGGCCACGGCGTTTTTAGCATCATTCTCTAGTTTTACAAGCGTTGGATCACGCCCAGGCTTGCTAGGAACTGTCTGGTGAATAATGTCCACTTTAGGGGCAATCCACTCAGCTTTGAATGTTGTCCAACCTCTAGCACAACAAGTCTTGATTGCGTCATCTAGCGTGATGTTGGCTTTTTCGGCCTCAATTTGAATTGATGCGATCAAAGTGTCGGTTAGTGTTTTGTTTTTGGCTTTCAAGACTTTTTCAAAATCCATATATATATGTTTCTTGGTTATTGGTTCTTGGTTCATGGTTAGTTGCACATCTGTTGTACATCTGTTCAACACCTGTTCAACACCTGTTGATCGTTTGTTCAACGCACGTTTAACGGCTGATGCTTTACCAGCTTTAGATTTGTCGTTAATTAAACTTTGATATTCAGATATTTCTATTTCACAACGCCTTTGATACCAATATTCACCTTTCAATTTGAAAAACATATTGAGTATTCCAATAACAATATCTTCATTATCCCTAGCATTTATTTTCATGCTAAGAATATAAATATCGTTTGGTAAAGGGTTTTCTGTATCGTAATAAAGCCAAAGAAGTTTTAAATAAATTCCTACTTCTTCATTGGTAAGAAACGCGGTATCTTTAATAAAATCACCAATATGATGCTGATAATAGTGCATAAAAACCCCAAAAAAAAGGGCTACACCTGCTATCTCGCCTTTCGGCGTTGGCGGACTGGCGCAGTACCAGCAGATAGCATGTGTAACCCTACTACGAATAACGCCGCCAAGCGTCCAAATAAAGTATAACTCAAATTTACAAAAACCAATCTGGCTTTAATAGCTTTAATTGCCAAATCCTTGCTTGGGGAATTACTTTCCAATTGGTAACGGCCTGTCTCTGGATGCCCAATAGGCGCGCCAAAGATGCTTTATTACCAGCGAGTTCAATTGCTTTTTCTTTTGTCATGTTGTAATTGTACATCAATATTTACTTATTTACCACATTAGGGAATGTACCTATAAAAAAGACTTGCTGAAAGTAAATCTTGATGTACACTACATTCATGCCCTAGCAAAACGCATAAGGGTCTTTTAAAGGAAGCCAAATGAAATTATCTTTTTTTGATGTTTACAGAGATAGAGAATATTTAGGTCAATGTGTTGCATTAGATTTTAATGAAGCCATTGATTTATTTCGTAATGAATCTGGACGTTATCACGTTAGACATCGTGGTGTTTGGTTATTGTCTTCAGCTAATAATGAATAAAGAACAGGCCAACTTGATATTAGACCAAGTTAGAGTTGGCGTTCCCTATCCTAACCACATCATTAATCAAGCATTGACAATAACAGGAGACTTAAATGGAAAAATATCACAGAACAACGAACGAAGCATTCCACAATACTATGGAATATGGGGCTTGCATAGAGAAGCCAACCCCCAAGATGTTCACAAAGGTTGAAATATGCGTGTACTTAATCGCAGCGATCGTGATTTTATTAGATATGTTTATTTGGAGACCCTGATGGATGCTTCCAAAATCATTAGACAGTCTGAAGAAGCCACTCAAGCCTACATCAATGACCCAGTTAACAAGTTAAATTTTCAGCTGGGTTACTTAAAAAGCCAAATTGAGGATTTGTGTGAAATGATCCAAATCCAACGTGACGAAATCCAAAAGTTAGAAACAGAATTACAAGGTGAACCAGAATGAAACAAATCGCAACTGCTCTAGTCAAAGCTCAAAAGGCGTTTAATCCCGCTTTAAAGCAGTCTATTAACCCTCATTTCAAAAGCCGATACGTTGACCTTGCTGGGTGCGTTGAAGCGGTTATAGACGCTTTAAACAACAACGGCATCTATTTACTTCAAAAGACATTTGAATGTGCTGATGGCGTGATTGTGGAGACTATCTTTGTCCACGAGTCTGGCGAGATGCTTGAATGCGGAATGCTCCACTTCCCAGCGGTCAAGGCTGATCCACAGGGTTATGCGTCAGCTCTCACATACGCTAGGCGTTACAGTTTGATGGCAGCGTGCGGTATTGCCCCAGAAGACGATGATGGCAACCAAGCTAGTCGCAAGGTAGAGACAAAGATTGTGAGCCACGTTAACGTCAAAGAGTTGGACAAACTGATTGAAAAGATGCGCCAGGCTGAAAACCAAGAACAACTGGTTGCTAGTTACAGGATTGCATTTCAGGCTTGCCAGAGTGACAAAACCCATCAAGACCGCGTGATTGCGATTAAAAACGAGATGAAAGAAAGGGTAGCAGCATGACAGACTATGAATCAGAAAGAGATTACTGGCGCGAACAAGATGCAATCGAAAACTCGTATAGAAACGAATTGCTAAAGCACCCGCATTGTTTAGACCCTGATCACCCTGGTTGTTCAAAGTGCGAGGAATCCGATGATTGATGAACGAATCCAAATGATGTTGTACAACGAAGACCAGTTTAGTGATGAATTCTTTGGCTGGTTTCCGAACAACGAACACATTTACGATGCCTTTCAACATGAAACCATGAAAATCATTCGCAAAGGCTATAAACACTATTCAGGGCGCACAATCTTAGAGGTGTTGCGTCACCACTCAGCACTCAGCGAAGATGGAATTTGGAAGTTAAACAACAACCATACTCCTTACCTTTGCCGATTGTTTGCCCTGATGAATCCTAGATATGCGGATATTTTTGAGTACAGAACAGTTAAAAAACCCAAATTAAGATTGGAAAAATAATGGAACAAAGAACAGACGAATGGTTTGAATCCCGCTTAGGTAAAGCCACGGCCAGCAGAATTGCGGACATTATTGCCAAGACCAAGACAGGACCAAGTGCGAGCCGTGAGAATTACGCGGTCCAGCTGGTGCTAGAAAGAATTACTCAAAGTAAGGGCGAGTCTTATACCAATGCTGCAATGCAATGGGGCACAGATACAGAGCCAATGGCTAGGCAACAATACGAGCTTAAGCGCGGTGTTTTTGTGGATGAGGTAGGGTTCATTGATCACCCCACAATTGCGATGTCTGGGGCTTCTCCAGACGGCTTGGTGGGGGCTGATGGACTGGTGGAGATTAAATGCCCAAATAGCGCAACCCACATGGAAACGCTAGTGAGCAGAAAAATACCACAGAAATACATACCCCAAATGATGTGGCAGATGGCTTGTACTGGTAGGAATTGGTGTGATTTTGTGAGTTTTGACCCAAGATTTCCAGAAAACTTACAGATTTTTGTTGAGCGAGTTGAGTATGACCCTACTTACGCGCGAATGTTGGAGTTGGAAGTCACACAGTTTTTAGATGAAGTAGAGAAGAAAGTTGAAATTTTAAGGAAACTAAAATGAGCAAAGTATTAAAAGAAATCAAAGTAATTACAGGCACTTACACCAATAAAGAGGGTCAGCAAAAGAACCGCTATTCCCGCATTGGATCGGTAATTGATACTAAAAGCGGTCCAATGATCAAGATTGACAATATTCCACTAAAAGAAGGCGGTTGGGATGGCTGGGCTTACATGAATGATCCAATTGACCAGGCAGCAGCGCCTATGAAGTCATCAAGAGGCCAATTTGAAGACGATTCAATACCTTTTTAACATGGAAAAAACACCAGAAGACGAGGAATTTGAGCGTATGCTTGCAAAGATTGATTTGCAGCATACCCCATCTAAAGACAGTCAATTGGTTTCATTGCGCCGATGGGAAATTGACGAAATGATCCGATTAGCGGTTTTGGCAGAACGTGAGGCATGTGCTGAAATTTGTGATGGTTTTTACTTATCATGGATAGACATACAAGGTAGATATGAATTCATGGGTGAGGGAGCAAGCGAATGTGCTGGTGCAAT
>Ga0208498_1000317_pt1 | contig 20185 bp, 20 predicted proteins | sample CryBogCBE12Aug09_FD_185502 | JGI IMG/M metagenome (GOLD analysis project Ga0208498, IMG submission 185502) | Freshwater microbial communities from Crystal Bog, Wisconsin, USA - CBE12Aug09 (SPAdes) (version 2) | ecosystem: Environmental > Aquatic > Freshwater > Lake | place: Crystal Bog... | reverse complement strand
AGGACAATGCTTGGGTTTGTAACTTCCATAAATTTGCGCAATTCAAAAACAAATGAAACACTGCAAGTAGTATTTTGTATGTACAATAGTTGTTAAAAAATGTTTTTTTCTTTCAGAACCTTTATCCCGATATACTTCCTGCTGAGCAAGCTGAAGCGCAACCAGAGGAATTTCCACAGAATGACGGATCGGACAACGAGCTGCCAGGGCCCAATGTTATAAAACTTTTTTGTCCGTAAATTACGGATTTTCGTAATAAGCTAGAGTGTTTGTCATTGGTAAGCTTTTTCCAGTCTAGTCTAACAAACACTCTAGCTTAGTACGAAAATCCGTAAATCACGGACAAAAAAAGTTTTATAACATTGGCCCCAGGTGACAGATCTCCTGTGAGAAATCTCTCATCTTCTCCCATCTTACCGCCAAGAAAGCGTCAAAGAATCGCCATTGACAGTGACAGCGATGGTGAAGAAATTGCCCCTAAGATCCATAGGTAATTGCTTCAATCAAGATTAACAATAAGGACAAGATAGTAATTGAAGCGACGTACAATATATAATGATCACGTTTATAACAAATTCACGGCTATAACGAACAAATTTTTTTAAAAATTTTTGGGTCCCAAATGTTAAGTTTAGTACATAAAGTTAAGTTCGGTTATAACGAATCACGGCTAATGAGTTCGACTGTATTAATTAAAGCTTACTCAACTCTCACATTTCATATTTTAATTTTATTTTTAGAATCTCGAAGTCAGAGTCCTCGGTTGCCTCAGATCTTTCCGGCTCGCAATTCAACAGCAATACTGTTGGAAACCTGGTGTCTAATGACGACGCTAATGACTCACAATTGGATGAACGAGACCAGCTGTTGAACAGGATCAAACAGCTTGAGCAGTTAAACTTGGAGAAGGACCAAATGAATTGGAACCTGACTGAAGAGAACAAAATGCTCAAAAGCATTATTGCTGATCTTCAAAGAAAGGCCTCTACTTCACAACCGCTTTTGCCAGTTCCGTCCACCTCACAACAAGCAGATGCAGATCGCCACCTTCCGTCCACCTCACAACAAACGGATGAAGATTGCCACGATCTACTCACCCCTGTGCCAGCTACAGTTGACGAGGATGACGACCATGACGAGGATGACGAGGATGACGAGGATGACGAGGTCGTTGGAGCCAATTTGGGCAACAACGAAGAGCCTCTGCAGATATCTCGTTTTGAACACATGGACGATGACATGTGTTCGGACTATTTATCGCGCCAAATCTTGAAGTACCGGGGACTTGAAAAGGGTCTGTCCAAGGGAGAAGTTGTCGGAGCAGGATCTTACGGAGTAGTTTACAAGGCAACTTATAAAGAACAAAGTGTTGTTGTGAAGCAGTTGTCATCTGAATTGCTGCTCAAGGACCAGTGCCTCGAAGTTGAACTTGCCACAAAACTCTGCCATGAAAATTTGATCGGAGCACAGTTTTTTTACATCAATTTTGATGCTCTCAACGAAAACCAGTGTCAGATCAACATGGTGATGCCTTTCATGGACAAGTGTGACTTGCGGAAGGTTATCGAAGAGAGAAAACGGCAAATTAGCGAAGACCAGTGCAACAAAATTTGCTTTGAGGTTTCCAAGGCCCTGGTTTACTTGCACTCCAAGAAGATTGTGCACCGAGACCTCAAACCAGAAAACATTCTCATTTCGTCAAAAAATAAAATAAAAGTAGGTGACTACGGGTTGTGCGCTGATGCTTCAGTGAAAATTAGAACTATTCATAGACTTGGCACACTACCGTACATGGCACCTGAAGTCTGTGATAAAGGACAGGACCACGATTTGAAGGTAGACATTTGGGCACTGGCAGTGATATTCTGTGAGTTGTTGTCAAAACTTGACAATGCTCCCTACTGCTTCAGTGACGATCTATCTTCAAGTGAGCAGAGGAAAATAATTATTCGGTTCAATTATCCCAGAGGCCGACTAAGTTTTCCAAAAGATGTGCCTCCAAAACAACAATACACTTTGTCAGATCAAGCACACAACATTGTCAAAGATTGCCTGCTTAAAAACTCGCTAAAAAGACTCGAGGCCAGTGCTTTGTGTCAACGTTTTAGTGAGCTTCCTCACGAGCTTCTCTTTCAATGACACTTGTGATTTTATTTGTTGTGATTTATCCATCATTTTATCAATTTTGCATTTCATTATCTCGACTATTCGTCAACACCGGCGCCATAACACTCAGCATAATGACAAAAAGCATGATATAAGAAAAGACTGTTTCCAGGTTAAGTCCAATTTATTAACTGACTTCTGATGTACAACACACATGAGCATTTTGATTCTTAATTAAAACTAAATGAAATTATTTACAATAGATAATTAAAGATAATTAAATTATTTACAGAAGAAATGTTTTCACGCTTCGTGTCTTAATTTCAATTCATCATTGATGTCACTTTGAATATTGTTCCAATAATGATAACATTTAGCATAATGACATTCAGCATATCATTTAAAGAAACACAACACTCAGCGTAACGACATAACATAATGGGACTCAATACAGAATGTTTTTGTGCTGACTGTCGCAAATAATCCTATCATGCTGAGTCTTGTTATGCTGAATGTCGTTAAGTTGAGTGTCATGGCGCCCATTCGTTTAAATGATCATTTCACGAGGCAGGTTCAAGTATTGGTGAAATGGATTTATAGGTACATTCTAACTGATGAAGGCAGGGAATGTTTGTTCAACATTAAAACACTCCAGCTTACGAAGATTCTGTAAATTTACTCAACATTTAAGATGGCACTGACCATTATAGATTTTTCAATAAAATGACGAGACAAAGAAATAAAGTAGTAACCGTTTTGGAAAAAGTTTTTCTGTGGCCATTTCTAAAGTCGTTTGGTTTGTCTAACTGGGAAAAAATAATTGAGTATGTGGGAATATGCTCACGGTGGGTAAAAGTGAGTTAACTGAGATTGGGGATAGATAAATAGATAGATAGATAGATAGATAGATAGATAGATAGATAGATAGATAGATAGATAGATAGATAGATAGACAGATAGACAGCTTTTTTGAGATAGGTTGCGTGATGAAAAATCTCAAGTAATGCAGTAATATCACTCAACCTATCTATTTTACCAAATCACTTGAGATAACACTATACCAAAGAAGCTTTTTTGAGATAGGTTGCGTGATGAAATAGACCACAATCATTTGGCAACAATGCACCCTTTCTTTTTAGTAATCAATAAAACTTTGCTCTGCCTGCTGTGCCCCTTCTATAGGCCAGTAAATATGTCACTGCAAGTAGATTTAAAATTTTTTGGATTTAGAAATAAAATTAAAGTGCTCATGAGAAATTAGTAAAAAATAATGCTCTAAAAAAATATTTGAAAGAAATTGTTTATTTGAGTTGGCAAAGAAAACAGAGGCAAAGAGCAATACAATCAAGAAAAGGAAAAAAAGACTTGTAAATCGTGAAATATTAGCCTACAATGTTTCTATTTCTCACCTCAGAGAAGAAATTAAACAACTGAAGCATCACAGAGAGGTTATCAAGCATCGTATAAACAATTGTGACTCTGAATGTTTTACAAAATATCACTGCAAAAGACGACAGAGAAAATGTGCTTGGAGTGTAACTGACCAAAGCCAAACAAAATGAGTGACGCTCATTCTTCAATTTCAAAAGGATCTATTGTTGTGAAAATACTCATAGACAAAAAAGAATATGACTCCCTTTTGCGCGCAAAAGCATTTCAAGATAAATATGAGAACAGACTGAAAGAAGATTACAAACTTAAACCGGATGCAGAAGAACCCAAAGACAAAGAGGAAGAGAGGAGAGAACTTTCTGTTGACCAGGTTGGCGAAGGAAGTGAAACAAAAGATCTTAGAACACTCATCACCGAAATTGTCAAAGAAACACTGTCAAAGTCGAATCTAATTTCAGCTCAACCCCAACAGAGCGGAAGCGGAACTGTTGACAACGAAGATTTGGCACAAGAATTGCCGCCTCCTGCAGACAATCCAAATCATCAAGCTCCCAGTGCCGTAGAGGAAACATTAAAGTCTAGTCAAAATTCAATTGGTTTTCAAGAACTGCTGCTTAGCAAAATTCCCTCTAAATTTAGAGAAAAGGCTGAAAAACTTTTGAAGGCACTTGAAGCGGTTCCCAATTCAATTACCTGGAATTCCGACGGAGTTGTTTTTATTAACCAAGATAGTTTGCCAAATTCCAATGTTTACGTTTTGCTTCCGGAATTGTTTAAAAAAGCACCAAACAAAAAACTACCCGGGTTTTTTGAGTTCACCTCAGAAATAGCTACTCTGGGGTTGGGCCATCTAATTGAGAAACAAATTGTGAGGGGCCTTCACAGGTCTGCCGCAATTGAAAATCAGAAAGAATTGTACCAGGGTATACAAAACGAACACTGGTGGTACATTGGATAATGCTAAATAGCGACATAGAGCATTATTTTCAACAAATGCCATGTCTCGAAAAACATTTTATGGGAGTCTACAGCATTGACAATTTTCCCAAGAAAATTAAATTGCGATCTTTTTTTGTTTCCAATCTGAGCAAAAGCTCTGAACCAGGTACTCATTGGATTTCGATTGTCAGGTCTGAGCCAAAAACGATTGAAATTTTTGACAGCTTGGGAACAAAAATAGATTATTTGAGGCCTTACCTAAAGTTTAGCAACAACCCAAACATACTTTACAACAATGCTGCTTTTCAAACAAGCACTTCAAGCACCTGCGGTCTTTTTGCAGTAATGTTTTTGATTGAAAGATCTTTTAACTTTGATTTAAAATATAATGCTCTATTGGCAGAAATTTTTGACACAAGCCCTGAAATAAATGAACAAATTGTTGTGGATTTCTTTAAAACACATTTCCCTTCTTAATCCAAATATTGTTGGATTGTTACAGAAAGGATCATGTCAGCTTTTGTTCCAACTAAGGTTGAAGTCAATCTGCAAAGCCAAGAACTCACAATGGAGCCTGAGGTCAACAGAATGGTTCATCCTTTCCGAATGATCATCTCTGGACCAACAATGTCTGGAAAATCTCATTTCATGTTCTTGGTTCTCAAACACAGAGAGACCATTTGCACGTCAAAGTTTCACCGGATCTTGTTTTGCATACCGCCCGAATCTGCCCATGAAAAAATGCCTTTTTTCAAAAAGATGCAAAAAGAGTTTGAGCACTTGGAGCTCATTCTTGGTCTGCCAAAAGAGGAGAATATTCTGGATAACGCACTGCCCAAATTAATTATCATAGGTAACAACCAATTTAAAAACCATAAATTGACCATTGAATCTGGACTAAGATAATGAAATAAATAATAAAAAGAATAAAATAAGATAGTAAAATCAAGATAATAAAAAATTCTGTCTAATGGAGTGCCAAACTTTCAGATGACCTAATGGGAGATGTCATGAAAAATCCGTTCATCACCGAAATGTTTATCCAACACAGCCACCACAGTTCAGCTAGCATCATCTTCAGCTCTCAAAACTACTTCATAAATGGTCCCCTCACCATCAAACAGAATTGCAATTACAAGGTTTTCTTTCAAGATCCCTCAGATGACCGAGTACTCAGGACCGTCAGCTCCCAATTGAAGTAATTAAAAACAAGACCGGTTTTAGACTGGTCTGATTTGCTTAAATTTGCACAGTGTGCTAAAAGCTGAGAAAGTATGGGAAAGTATGAGAAAGTGTGCCAAAAGCTGAAAAGTATGCCGAAAGTATGAGAAAATGTGCTAATTGCTATTTTTGCAGTACAAATGCTATTTTTATGCAGTGCAAATGATATATTTTTGGTGTGCTGGAAAATTTTTTTTTGAGCGCACAGTACAGTTGCCGTCTTATGTTAAAATTTTGAAGCGCAGTACAAAAGTCTGTTGTATTTTCTAGGGGTGTGTGTGTGTGTAAAAGGCTTTCTATGGACAGCCTGCTGCTGTCAAAAAATAACTGTGAAACAAACTGCCTTATATCCATTGCCAAATAAAGAGTGCTTGTCTAATAATCAAATAAATTTCATTTCAGAGTCAAGTGTCCCAACTTCTTGAATGACTGCTTCCGAGCTTTGGCCGATTACTACAGAGGAGATCGGTTTCTCTACATTCTAATTGACGGTCACACAATGTCTCCCATGACGGAATTAAGATTTCGGTCCAAAATATTTCCCGACGAGGATGGCAAAATCCGACCGATCTGTTTTTTCCCAAACCCCAAAGGAGCAAAAACAAAATGATTGAAATTTATTTATTTTCTCATTCAGCTTTGTATCCGTACGGATACGTTTTAAAATCACAGTCATTTGTCTTCACATAACGCTTCATAAATAAATCATTTTTGAATTCAAAAGTTCTCAAAGCAGATTGTTTGTGACAAAAAGGTTTTACAGCAATTTTCCGTATTTGGGGAATAAACATGCTTTGGTATTCATCCTGAAAATGCTGCTCAATATAATTTTCAAAAGTCTTGTAGTCAATTGGCTCACACAGGTGTGCACTTTTTAAACTCAGGCCTTTTACTTTTGTTACAGTGTGAAGAGTATCTTTTTCATCTTTGTAAAGAATGGAATAGTTTCGACAACCCAAAGCATGGTAACTCATAATTTGACATTCTTTTGGAATCACATATTTATAATCACCAATGCAGTCGCTGAAAACTAAGGGATCTTGAACATCATCTGGGACGGAATAAAACAAGCAATCGGTGTCAACGGCATAAACCTGAATTCCCTTTGCTTGGAGGAGTTTTAAATGGTCATGAATAATTATTCGAGCATGGGCAGTAATTTCTGCTCCAATAAAAACATTTCCCTTCAAATTAGGATCTGTTGAGTTATTTTCATACTCAACTACCACTGCTGTTTCACTTAAATTGTACATTTCCAAAATTTCAAATTTTGATGCCAACTCTTCTAATCTGTGCTGAGAATAGACAATTTCAGTTTTTGTAAAATTAGAATTTTGCGAAAATTTTCCAAATAAACTATTTGTTGTGTCTTTGTAAAACAGCTTCTGTCTCGGATTATTGCTTACATTTTCAGTAGTCAAGGCAAAATTTGAGGGAAGATTCATCTTGGAATTGTGCCTCTCACAGTAGTCAATCTTTTCTTTCTCAGTTTGCATGTCATCAAGGCCCCCAGAATTTTTAAGCCTGCAGCTGCTCAAGCACTGAACAAAATTTCTCAACAAAAATTTTGTTTCTGGAAAATACTGAACTTCAAAAATATCTATAATCATGTAATTTTCACGCAAGGCCTTATTCATGTCTGGAATTGTCCACACAGAAGTGAAGCTCTTTGATTTCCAAGTTTGGTGATTACATTTTTTTCTGCTATCTTTAGCACACATTCTGCACACAGCTAGAAAGTTAAATTTGTCAGAGACTCGGTACTGAAGGTAGGGACATGACTCATTTTGGGGTGCCATAACTGTACAATGAATACATCCACTTTCTAATGGGAGGTTCTTAAAGTAGAGCTGATTGCCTCGGACTTGAACATCAGAGAGTTCACTCCCAATAATAGTGTGACACTTTCCAACTGGAAAAGGTTTAGTCATTGCAATGTGTGCATAAAGACCGTTTACATCTGCAATTTTAAATGTTTCATTTGGATTTTCACTTTTGAGCCACCTCAGCTTGTAAATATCTAACAGTCCGGAACGCATGGCCACTCTGGGAATGAGTCTAGTCAGAGGCCTATTTAATTTTTTCTCTTCCGTTTTTTTAAATTCAAGCCATTTTTTACTGCTTTTCTTAAATTTTTTCCAATTGCATTCGTAAACATATTCCAAGTCCTTCACCTCTTCCTTGCAGTCCTCTAAAAGAAATTTTTCAAAGGTGGTCTTTTCCTTTTCAACTGTTGCGGCAGACTTTTTGTAAATGCTGTATGCAGTTTCAAATTTTAAATCTTTTCTCAAAGGATTGCAGCAATCTGGGGGCAAATGACAGTGCACTTCGCAACCATTGTATTGCGTTACAGTTTTAGTTACTGGACTATATAAATCAACTTCATAATTCCCAAATTTTTTTTGACCCTCTAGCGAACTGAACGCATGCTGATAATGTCTTTCAGGATGCAATTTTTCTCGAAAACATACCAATTCATGCTCACCTCTTGACACTGTTTTCATATTGAAAGTGTTCTCATGCATAACTGCGTACACGGATTCCTCATTTAGGTAAAAGTTTGAAAACATTTTGTAGGAAAAAGAAGCAAGTGTTGTCACCTCGCTGGTGAACGGATGCAGAATTAAATCAGTTTGACGTTCCAAGTCTTGAATAAGTTTGACTTGGAAATCAATTGAATCTCGTAAAAAAAGTAAGCAAGCTTTAGCCAAAATCTGAGTCTTTTGACTACTTGTTTTAATTAACTGAGCCCTAAAATTCCAAATTCGATTTTGATTTTGATTTTGAAAACATTCCTTTTGAATTGTTTTTTCTTCGTCATCCAAGAGATCTTCAAAATCTGACAAAGGAGGAATTGGCCCTTCGTAGTTGTAGTTTTTTGGATCATTCCACCTGAAAAATCAGTGAAATATAAGTTTCAATTGACAATGCATCGGAAAAAAATAAATTTTGTCACTAAACCTATCAGATTAATACTCACTTTGCAGGGAAGAAATGGAGCTCTTCTTCCAAGCTGAATTGCTTGTTTAGATCCTCGTAATTTCCTTTGAAATAATTTGAAGCATTCAGGAAGACCAATTGCTGACACTTTGTCTTCAAGAGTATGTAGTTGTTGCCCTTTTTAATAACTGCAGGACACCAATCAAGTTTTGACAGGCAGTCCATCGCTGATGCCATATTTTCATTTTCTGGATTTAAGCTGATTAAAGTTGAACCTTTAGTTTCCGGACTCATCAAGAACAGAGTGAAATAGTCCAAAACAGTTTTGTTTTCTTTTTCTTCAATTTTTTTGAGTTGACCATTGGTGGCTTCAGTTTTTTTGCGTGCAGTTTTAACTTTGCTTGTGCCCCAATTGATATTTTTATCGTGCAAGTCATAATTAAAATAAATCTGATCACTTCCTCTTTTGGTGTTTATTTTGAGGTTGTCATCTGCCAAGAGTAATTCTTCAAAGCATCCAATTTTGGTTTCTCTCCAAACAGTGCACAAATTCGGAGTTGCAGTGGCACCGATGCTGTCTGCCTGGTGGCGACAACACTTGATTGATAAAAATTCCTTCTGAGCGGAAGCTTCTTTCCATGTTAAATTGTTGCTCTGAAGATATAATTTTCTTAAACTGTGACACTGGGTGCAAACAAAACTTGAAGAATTTGTAAACTCAAAACTGAAAAATATTAGGTTCGGCCACCTTTCTGTTAGTTTTTCTTTTTCGAGTTTGCACTGGTGGGCTACTGAGCTTTTTTCAAATACTTCTTGACATATTCGACATTTTTTCTCATTTTTTGCCAGGCATTTGTGCTGTTTTTTCACATTTTCTGATGAATTTCCCTTCACAAATTTGTTGCAAGTATCACAGAACCACCCAATTCTTCCTCTTTTTGATTTTACTCCACAAATAACTTTGTGACTGTCAAAACATCTCTGGGTTGGAAATTTGTAATTGCAGATATTGCAAACAATGAAATTTGGCAAATGGAGATCCAACTTTGAGAAGCAGTATTGGAATGGGAGATTTTTTTGAATTATAGTATTCTCCTTGGCATAATAGCAATTGCAAAGAAAACAACTTTTTTCTTTGAAGGAGCAGACATGTCGATAGAACGGAGTAAATGTTTTTCTGCAAATTAAACACAATTGATTGTTTTTGTTGACGTATTTCTTCAAGTTAATGATGGGCACAACATGTCCTGGCTCAGAGAGATAGAGAAAAATCTGGGGCAAGGTGTCATCCCATACAGAGGAGGGAAATGACTCTACATTGGCTTCAGGCTCTTGAGTGCTTCGAATCACATGAATTTGAGAAGAAAAGTGATGACACAGTTTCGGTAATGTTTCAATAATATTGTAAGGTCCATTGACAGGCAAGTCTAATTGGGAAATCAACTTCTCAATTTCTTGTTTTAATAATTTGCCTGCATCTTTTTTATTTTTTTGCGTACTTCTTTTTGTCCAGAGGTGCGTTAACTTTTCAAAAATGCTACCTTCTTTTGAACTTTGAAAAGCCTCGTTTGCAAAGTGACAAATAAGAGTTGACCACAAAAGGCACTTGTTCTCAAAAGCTGCTTCATCTCCCAGAAATCCAGGCTTAATTTCAATTACTCCTGCAATATTTAAGGGTGCTTCACTTCGTTTGCAACCTAAAGATCGTTTTATTCCACTTCCAGATCTTCTCTTTGGCCACTTTGTGTGATTGTAACTAAAGATTTTGAAATAAACTCTGAAGCCTTGATCAAGCCTAAGTTCCTCGTTTGATGCCAAGAATCTATTCAGCATGACCATTACAAATTTTAGAATTGAATCTGTGTCAGACAGTTGCAAAGTAAATCCGGAGCTTCTCAATGCATTAACCATGCCTGGTTGCTTCATGGTCAAATAAATTATATTTTTCTCTTCTGCTTTGTAGTTGTGTCTCAATTCATTGACCATGGATTCCATCGCTCTCTCCAAAATGTCTCTGACATCTCTTAGCAGTGGAGGTTTTTTAGTGTTTTTTAATTTAACTCTAAGAACATAAAGATGATCTTCAATTCTGAAAACTTTTTGTCTCTGGTGATCCTGCTTTTGAATGTAAATGGCAAAATTCTCATTTTCAAACACTTTAGTTTCTTCTTCATAAAAATTTGGCACTGGAACTGGTGAAACTGGTGCTGGGTGGAGAACAGGAGGCTGTAGTCCAGAGGGTCCGGCAACAGGAGAAGGAGAACGGTCTGGCTGAAGTCCAGAAGGTCCGGCAACAGGAGAAGGGGAACGAAGCGGCGGCTGAGCAGGTGATCGAGCAACTGGAGGAGAGGGGGAACGATCTGGCTGCTGAAGGGGAGATCTGGCAAGAAGGGAGGGTGACTCAACATCACTGTCTGTCGAATAATTGAACAATCTCCCATTAGAATCACTTGAAAACTGACTCAGGCCTGACAGCCTGCCGTCAGAGTCACTTGAGAACTCACTCAAGTCTGACAATCTGTCACTAATTTCATTTCTAGGCTTTGTCAATTTTCTCCTCTTTGATTTGGGTGGCATTTTGAACAATTTCTCTGTTAGGCAACACTAAAGTCAGCTGAGGCTTGCAGAATCTGGGGAAAAAGAAAGCTCTCCAGTGTGCTGTTGTTGCACATCTCTTTTTTTGTTTGAGTCTAGAAATGTTTCTTTCAATATCATCATCATGTTGACGGACAGTGAAATTGCAGACAGATACCGTGACGTTGGATTTCCGGGTGCTTTTTCTGGCGCAAGAAATTTTCAAATGTTCCTGAAGACTGATTTGAACGAAGACATAAGTTTAAAACGAATTTACAATGTTCTGAAAAGCCAACCTTTTTATGTCATTTCTCAGAAGGCAGTCCGTCGTTTTCCCAGAAGACCGTACTGGGTTCCCGGATTTGGCATTTTAATGCAGAGCGACATTGCCTTCATGTTTGAAAAAAATGGCTTCAAATACTTTTTGGTGTTGATCGACGTCTTCAGTCGTCACATGTACGTCGAAGCTTTAAAGGACAAGACTGCAGCAACTGTGAAGAAAGCGTTCCAAAAAATATTTTCGTCCATAACCAACCCCATAACTAAAATTGAGACAGATGAAGGTGGCGAGTTTGTAGGGCTCAAACCTTTTTTCAAGAAGGAAAAAATTCTCTTCAACATCAAAACTGGCACAAACAAGGCCAACTTTGCTGAACATGCCATTTACCTCATAAAGAAACGACTGTACATGATCATGATGTCAAAAATCTCTACAGATTGGCCAACATTTTTGCCCTCGGTTGTTGACGCTCTAAACCAAAAGCCTCTCAAAACTCTGGGCGGTTTTTCGCCCTCTGAAATCAACAGCGAACTAGACGATGCAAAAGTTCACAATGCTCAAAAGAGAAATCATGTCCAACCCTTTGAGGAGACTGACTGGAGAGAACAAGCAAAGAGTCAGCAAGATTACACAAAGTCTAATAATCCATTACAGGTTGGGCAACACGTTTATGTGGACAAAAAAGTTGAAGTTTTTGACAAGTCATTTTTTGCTCAGGTGAGTGACCAATAATAATACATATACATAAGAGGGCGATTCAGTCAATTTGGTCTTATGCCTAAGCATAAGCATAAGAGGGTGATTTGGTCTTATACATATATATGCTTTCAGTGTAAGAACATGTCTGCTTTTGGAATCCAAAAGCCCTTCTCTCTCTATTTGAGCATCTCAATTTCTAATTCAGAGTGTCTGAATACTTCATAGGCTATGTAGTAGACTTTCTGAAAGAGCTTTCAGTTTCCCACAGCTACTTTCTCTGTGCATGCAAGCATCTCACATCTAGATTTGAGCATCTCAATTCCTAATTCAGAGTGTCTGAATACTTCATAGGCTATGCAGTTGACTCTCTGAAAGAGCTTTCAGTTTCCCACAGCTACTTCCTCTGTGCATGCAAGCATCTCACATCCAGATTTGAATGTCTCGAGTCAAAATTCGGAATGTTTGGATACTTCATAGGCTATGAAGTAGACTTTCAAAAACTGCTTTCAGTTCTCAAACAGAAAAAACACTCTCTCGGGAGTTTCTCTTTCACTTTTGGAGAGTTGGATAGCTTAGAAAGCTTTGTAGCAAGCAAGCAAGCCTGAAACACAATTCTCTCTCTTTTCTTCAGAAGACAGGGAAACTTGGTAGGGCAGGCAAGTCTGCTGACAAGGATATTTGGAGGACAAAAAAAATCAATATCTCTCTACACTTTTTTCAGAGAGGAGAAATCTTCAAGATTAAATCAATTGATGCATTTGTGAAGCCAGAGCTGTACAAATTGGAGGATCTACTTGGAACCGAAATCAAAGGCAATTTTTATGCTAAACAACTTCGACTCGCACCAAACGGAGACGACCCAGACTTTGTATTTGAAGTGGAAGCAATTTTGAAGAAAAGAAAAGTCAGAGGTGTTGAGCAAATCCTCGTCAAATATCTGTATTATCCAGGTAAGAACATAACGTTTGAGACACTGTTATCTAAATCTGATTATGTTACCTTTTTTCATCCTCCGTTTGTTCTGTTTCAGATAAATTCAATCAGTGGATTCCAAAGAGCCAGCTCGTTGTTGACAATTCCACCGATGACTAAGAATGTCCATTGCTCACTGTACAATTATTCAAAATCCAACAAAAACAATATTAGTTGAAGGCAATCTTAAAGATGGTGCCATATCTGTGAACATCTGCAAAGACTACATCAACGTGTACACTGGAACTTGGAATGTTGCTGTGAAAGATTTATCATTTATCAGCATCAGAGAAGCTAAGCATTTTTTCAACATCACAACAAATCTTGTATGCGGACAGTTCAAAAATAAAGATAACAGGCTTGAAGAACTTGAGGTGCCGATTCAAAGGTTTTACTTGGAACTCCAACCAAACAAGCAAAAATTCATTAAGTGCGACTTGATTTGGTTCACAGTGAATCGTCCCAGTGAACAAATTTATCTGAACTTTAAATTGTGGCCCACGCCAGAGCCTGCTACCGCCATTTCGAGCATTGATGTGAAAGTTTATTTGACACTGCTGTTCAACAGGATGCAATGAAACAAAATTCATGGAAACTGTGGTGGATAAGGTTTACTTCCGGCAAGTATTGATAAGAGACAAAGATTTTCTGTACCAACTCTACAAAGGAAACAAACTTCAAAATCGAAACAAAATTTCAGGTGCTTCAAACCTTCATTTAAACACTCTTTGCCAAATTTTGCACCTGATAGTGAACAATGTTATTAAAGTGGACCATGAAAGTGGCGAAAAAATAAAAAGTGCTAAAAGACTGCCATTCTTGAAACACAACTTCAAATCTCATCACAAATTTACCGAGATCTATGACAGTCCGCAAGAAAACAAGGTAAAAATTTTGCGACAATTATCTTCTGTGTACTGTTTTCTCTTGGAACCCCTGTTTGAAAGGTAAAAGAAGCATGGATTATAAGTTGATGCAACAAATGAGGGGAAACAATTTCTTTCTCGCAAATCCGAGGTTTACTAAATTTCCGTTGGGATCATCTATTACTCCTGGACTCTTTGCGTCCTCCTTGTACCAAATGTACACGCCAACTCATCATGCCAGCCCAATAAACGAAGCAGAAAAGCAGGTGAAGACAGAAGTTGATACTCCAGGAGCTCCAGCAGAGGTGCAAGAAGGTTTTGGGGCTGTGGATCCGAATGCAACCAGGAAAAGAAAGATGGATGAAACCGTTTACGAAAAAATGATGCACCCCACTTTCAAAATTTCAAAAATGAAAGTAGAGAAAACAAAAAGTGAAAAATTCACGGGCGAAGGAGACCCAAAAATGAAAAAAGCAGAAAAGCAGCAAAAGAAATACTTCAAATTCTAACAGCCAGCAGTTCAGGATGGGGGACTCAAAGGAAAGGGAGGTGAACACTCAACCGTCTGTGAATTTCACAGACAACTTTTTCAATGCCCTTCCTGTGGATGCGAGGTTTAACAAAGTTGAACTGCGTGAATTTGTTCCTACCAGCGGAGGTTCAGACAATGCCTCTTCAATACGATTTCACTTGGAAAAACGGGAGGCACCACAGTGCTATCTAATTTCCAAAACACTGATACAGCTTGACTTTACTGTGACAAAAGAAGACAAAACCTCGCTTCCCACAACTACTTCAATTGTTGCAGGAGTAAATAACACACTGCACTCTCTCTTTTCCGAAGTCTCCACTTCAATAAACGGACAAAATATTTCTGGGTCCAAAATGTTGTACCCCTACAAAGCATACCTAGGCACATTGCTGACTTTTGACAGCGAAGTAAAAAATTCAACATTGCAGATGCAAGGGTGGGCCAACGACAAGGCAAGAACCATGGGCCCAGAGGCTACTAATTCGGGTTTTATCATGAGATCGCAATTCCTAAGAGTAGACGATGTCTTAACCAATGACTTCAGAGCAGAGGGATGTACTTTTATCGGAAAATTGTACCACGAACTTCACACTTGCGACAAACCCTTGCCGCCTCACACCGCCGTCGATTTTTATCTCACAAGGGAAAGCAGTGAATTCTCTCTCATGTCAAAGAGCACAGACACTGAAAAATACAAGGCAATTGTAAAAAATGTCAAACTGTTTGTTCCCGTTGCCTGGCTTACAGAGCAAATGTACAAAGAAATTGAAATCAGATTCCCAAAGCAAACCATGAAGTACCACTTCAGGAGGTTGTCCGTTATAACCTACGGCATTGAAGTCAATAAAAGAGAAACTCTGTCGGACTCCCTTTTTTCTGAATCCGAAAATCCCACAAGAATTTTTTTTGCTCTAGTTGATACCAAAGCATACCAAGGAGATATCAACAAGAATCCATTCGAGTTTGGCAGAAAGTGGTTTTACGAAGCAACTGCTGTGCAAACTGTGCAAAGGAACGTGCCATCAGAGCAAATTGTCAGTGACCTTGTAGATAAAAAACTCGACAGTAAATTTGAGGTTCTGTATCAAAGGTTAGGCCTACAACAACAAAGTTCAGAACCGCCCACCAGAAGGTCATCTGTTCAGCTTGACAGACAGTCATCAATCTACCAAAAGCTGTCCCACTTCTTTGGCAGATCACCTCAAAATGAAGAGAATCCAGAATTAAATGATGAAGAAGCAGAGGCCCTGATGAGTTTGTTGAGAGGAAAACAAAGAGCACAACCACCAGGATTGGGCCAATCCACCTCAACATCGGCGGATCCTCCTTTGCCTGCAGATACGGATGTAGAACAAGCCACAAGCAAAAAATTTTGGCTGACTAAATGCCAGCTTGAAATAGACGGATGTCCATCAGGCAAAATATGCATTCATAGATTCATGAGAAATATTTTTTTTCAGCAATTTAAGTTAAAACATATTAATTGTTGTTTATTTGTTTCAGATCAACTGATTTCAGTGCAGACAGCAGACCAGGCCAAACAAGACTTTTTCAGGCTCATGAATACCAATCAAATGGTGAACTCTTTGTTCACAAATGCTATTTCATACGAGTCCTTCATGAATGGTTATCACATCATAGCCTATGACTTAACAACAGCCCAGGATGGTGGCTCTGAGGCTTTTGCAAATCCATCTGTCAGAGTTGGTAAGACATATCACAATTCAAAGCTTTTGATAAGAATAACCATAGTTTGGGACTCTTATATAGCCGACGATTTAATCTTATATAACGTCCGCTGTCAGAGTTGGTAAGACATATTTTGCTATGCATAAAATACTAAGATGTCTATTCGGGCAAATCGCCCACTTATGTGCCCACTTATGTGCATTTTTTAGGTTGGAGGAAGTACTAAATAAATATTCAATGCATGTTATTTCAGGAAACCTGAGGGTTCGGCTAAATTTTTCAGAGCCCACAAAAGTGGATTTGACACTTCTGGCCATAGCAGAGTTCAATTCTGTCATCGAGTTGAACAGTAAGGGCCTTGTGATGACAAGTTACACATCAAAATGAGGTAAATATTAAAAGAACTAAATGCATTGAAAAACGATCTATAAAAATAACCACCATTTGATTTTGTTTTGTTTGAAATCAAAGTAAAGGAGGGAGAAATGTTGAGTGTGTAATATGAGAGATAGGAGCTGATATTTTCGCAACTGGACTTGTCTTTTTTTAACCTGACTTCAAATTTAAGTCGACTTAAATTTCAAGTCTTCTTAAATTTTACTAGTCATCTTTTACAATGAAATTTTTGCAACTTGGCTTCATTTTTCAAAGTTGTGACAGGTTAGCTAAATTCTGATTGGATAGTGAAAACCAAAGCAAATTTTTTTTAGATATTCAAAAAAAGAGTTTAAAGAGTAAAATAGGAACACAAAACAGTGTTAAATTGATGCCAAAGATTGAAGAATGATGTTCTTGAGTCAAAATCTTCATATTGTTGCAACCAATCTTCTTGACCTGTCTTCTTTTAGTGGACTTGTCTTCAAAAGTGAGACAAGATAGTTGGTGACCAGTTGCGAAAATTTCGAAAAAAAATCCAAGTCGACTTCAAATAACTTAACTTGTCTTCCAAAAAAAGACAAGTCCAGTTGCGAAAATATCAGCCTATCTCTCATATTAAAGCAGTCAAAACATTTATGCAACCCTTGAGCACCATGAAGAAAGGAATTAAGAGAGTCTAAAGCACATTAGTCATATCAATTCATTTAAACAAAGCAGTTGAGTTTTTCTTTCAATATGTGTCGATTTTTTGAAATTATTTTTGCTGCAATCTCTCTAGTTGCAATTGGAAATTGCTCTCAAAAATATTATCAGGATGTGTGCTCTCTAAGCATTGAATTCAAGGACGTGTGTATTGACTATGTCTATAATGACATTTGTGTTCCATGGAACACCACAAACTGTCAAATTCGCCAAATTTCATTTGGAGAACAGTGTCTTTTTTACAATTGTTCAGTAAGTTTTGATTAAAGTGTGTCAGCAAAATTAATCTTGTCTAGCATGCATATTTTGTCTGTTAAGCTTAGCAAAAATTCAAAACCGAATCATCAGTACAATAACAGTTTCTGTTGTGAGCAACTAAAAAATGTCTCAATTATTAAACCGCATTTTTATTGCAATTATTGTTTTTGGAGCTTTGGTAAATTTTTAATTGGAAGTACTTATCAGGAGAGCCACAATGAAAAATATTTAATTTGATTGTACTTTTTTGTTTGCTTCTAGGCTTATTTGGCACTCACAACGACTACCACCACTAAGCCAACAAAAGCACCAACTACCAGCTTCGAAACAACATCAACAACAAGTACCACCTACAAAACAACAACAACTACCACCACCAAACCACCATCAACAACAACTACCACGTTCCAAACAACATCAACAACAACTACCACCACCAAACCGACAGCAGTACCAACTACCACTTCCCAAACATCAACAACTACCACCACCAAACCGACTAGAACAGCAACTACCACCTCAAAACCAACAGCTAATATGGATCCCTATTGTTGCAATTATGATTGCACCATCTCCATAGAACCAAGTGAGGAGTGTTTCGACTTTGTCAAAGGTCCAAATGACATAAACTGTCACTTGTTCTGTGAATTAGGTAACTGCACACGAGTACCCAATTTCAATCCAATGTGCGTGATCTACACGTGCTGGCCAATTTCATCAACCAGCACAACATCAACCACAACTACATCAGCCACAACCACAACTACATCAACCACAACCACAACTACACCAGCCACAACCACCACTACGCAAACTCCGCCATCTCCAACGCCAACACCTCTTCCGGGCTATGTCTCCATTGGAGTTGCATTGACGCCGTTCATATTGGTTATCATTTTGACTATGGCAATTTGGTTCTGGATGAAGACAAGAGAAAGACAACTGAATCAGGTATCCAATTTGATCAGAATAGTTCAAATCGCTTGTTTTTTTTTGTTGCCGTTCTCCTTCAGATAACTGTAATGTTAAGCTCAATTTTATTAGAATAATTCTTCAAACGGACTTTATTTTCTGCAACGAATTAAAATAGTGTTAACATTTTTTTCAAGCGGGAAAATGTTGAACAACAGCACCAACAATCACCATTTGTTCTGACTGATTCGCCAGCCCGTTCAGAGTCAGAAGACGTTTTTGACATTGAGGAAACTGAAAACTTTCTGGGCCCAATGTTATAAAACTTTTTTTGTCCGTAATTTACGAATTTTTGTAATAAGCTAGAGTGTTTGTCCTTGGCAAACTTTTCAAGCCTAGTCTAACAAACACTCTAGCTTAGTACAAACATTCGTAATTTACGGCCGTAAAAAGTTTTATAACATTGGTCCCTGGCGGAGCAGGAAAATTTGAGAAAAGAACAAGAAGAAAACCAAAAAAAGTTGAAAAGTATGACAGCAGCATTGGTTTTGGACCCTGGGGTAAGCGAGGCTCAAGTTGACGAAGAAATTAGTCGCCTGAGGGACGAATTCAATGAATCCTACAAGGAGCTCTCAAAAACCCTTTCAAAATCAGTGCCAGACTCTTTGTTGTTTTCTGGACAGTCAAGTCCAGTTAACGAATAAAAAGTGACTTTGAATAAGTTTACTAATGTCAAACTTAAAAGCAGTTGACGTTACTTTCTGTAACATTATAAACTTAAAAAACTATGTGCTCACTGCTTATCCGCTTTATTTAATATTAGGTGTACCGCTAAAAACAATAAGTGGAATAATGTACACGCCAAAAAGTTACTTAAAAATTCAAGGCCACAATTTTGAGCAGTGGTGTCAGACACTGAGTGTAGCCTTGAAAAAAGTAAACTCAGATATTATTGAGGAATTCAGTGAGTGCATTGTCAAAGAGAGAGACTTTGAATATTTGTGTATTGTAGATTTTAAGGAAAAACATATTAACATTGTGCTGAAGCAACCAGCTACTGAGGATCTGTGCTTTTTGTTCGACATTCAAGAACTCAAATTATTTTTACTTGCTTTTGCCGATTTGCTAATTCATGTATACTGCTTGCCTGATAATTTTATGATCATTTTTCATCATGTCTTATGTCATTTTTTATCTTACAAAGAGTGGAACTCAAGTAAGGGTGAGGAAACCATTAAGAACCTAAAATATTCTGATGTAAATAAAATATGTAAATCTACTTGTTCAAAGTATGGTATTGAGGGAAGCTTATTTAATTTTACTGACACTTTGTTTCGACATAAAATTAATTTGTGTATCATGTATTTGATTAAAAAAAATTTCTCATCAATGTAGAATCAATGTAAATAAATTTACTACCTATTTAGCTTTACTTTACCCAGACTCTATTGAAGCTTTAAATTAATATGTGCATTAAAATCCATTTATAATTATGTCACTCTATTTGCTTAACTACTAATAAATGTTTCTTTCTAACAAAATGTCCTTTTAATTGTAACCAATCTTATTTAGTGGACGCCCTTATTTAGTAGAAAAGACCAAATCGCCCTTTTGGTCTCTTTTGATAACAATAACCGTAGTTTGGGATTCTTATAAACTTATAAACTTATGTGTGTGTGTGTGTGTGTGTGTGTGTGTGTGTGTGTGTGTGTGTGTGTGTGTGTG
>Ga0208498_1000310_pt1 | contig 20349 bp, 29 predicted proteins | sample CryBogCBE12Aug09_FD_185502 | JGI IMG/M metagenome (GOLD analysis project Ga0208498, IMG submission 185502) | Freshwater microbial communities from Crystal Bog, Wisconsin, USA - CBE12Aug09 (SPAdes) (version 2) | ecosystem: Environmental > Aquatic > Freshwater > Lake | place: Crystal Bog... | reverse complement strand
CAATTATTGTTTTCTGGTAAATCGCCAATGACTGGAAGTTATGTAGAAATTATATATCATGCTAACAGCATTTTTAATGGAGCATATTTTAGATCATGGGGTGAATTCCAGGGATTGTTTGATTTTGAAATAAATCGCGCTCCTCCACTAGGAATAAAATCCCCAGGAAGTATTTGACTATATCCAGCCCTTAATTATGGGGGCTGGGTAAATATACTAAATTGCAGTAGACCTTATGCCTACTGCTCTTACACCCTCAAGGAGCTAACATGGCAGGCGTATTAAACTTTTCTAATTACATTGGTGGAGCAGATAATGTTCAAATAGAACAGATATTTCCATCAAATCAAAAGACCTTTGTCTACGACTTTGGCACAGATATTACAGGTTGGAGTTTCCTATTAGAGCAACAGACTATTGTTGTTGACTCTGTGGCATTTGACCGCACATCAGGTGCACCAAACTTTTCTAATTCAAATGTTATAGGTTACTTTAATAAAACAGTAATCTCAACTTCAACTTATGTTTCAGTGGTTAATGCCACATCAGGCACAGTGGCCATCACATTCCCTAGTGCTATGTATACAGGTGCTATACTGCCAGATGCTCGCACACATATTCCTATTTCAGTAGTAGGTGTTACTTGGACAGATGCAGGCACTCCTACTAACACAGATACTCATCGTTGGGCATTTATTCAGTGCTGGGAGCCAGGAGTAACAGCAGGGGATCCAGTTCTTGCAGGTGGCTATACAGCAATAACTGTAGGAGCCTAATCATATGGGCTACGCATTCACAGTTACCACTTCAGGTAACAATATAACCATAAACCCTAGACAGGGCAACAATATCACTATCGCCCAAACGGGCACACAGGTCAGCATTAATACTAATGCTACCCTAATTCAAACCACTACACTGGCCAATAGCTATAAAGGTGATTGGACTTCAGGCACTAGTTATCTTCGTGGGGACACAGTAAAATATATAGGCAATGTCTATCTAGCACAACAATCAGTTACCAGCACCACGAATCCAATCCTAGATACTACTAATTGGACATTATTCAGTTCAAGCGAAACAACTTCTACATTTAATACCTTAACTGCGTTGACCAGCATTGTTGCGGCACCTGCGGCCGTATTAAGTTTCCAACATCCAGTTGGTGCAGATGCTAGTCCTGTGCTATTAAGCACAGCCACAACAGCTATCAGTTTTCCAACAGGCATTGAAACAACCACTGTGCATGCCACTTCAGCAATACAGGCCGCTAGTGCGGGCTTTACTGGACAAGTTAGTGCTGGTAGTGTTTCTTTAACTAACGGTTCAAAAACCATTTTAGTCAATCCTAATCTTGGTATTGAAATGAATGCTGGAGAAATTTTATTAACCAGCAACACAGGTGGAACAATAGAATTAACCAGTGATCAAAACATATTCAACAATCCAAGAAACACAATTAATGCCAGCAACTATTTAGATATCGATGTTGGCAATAATATTGGATTCAATGTTGGTGGAGCAGTTATTTTTAATGCTCAATATCTTTACACTCCAGAAGTTCGTGCCGCAGGAGTTGTTGCACATGATGGCGTGTGGATTGGATCTAATGAAAGCTCTGCTGTTAAAGTTATTGATTCAGCAGGCAACTGGGTGGGACCAGCTATTACAGATACTCCCCCAGAAGAAATCAATGGTATTACTGGAACTAGTCAACAACAACTAGACTCAGTTGATACTACCAAATATGACACAGTAAAATACTTTTTAAAATTAAAAGATGGCACTAATATTCATACAACTGAAATAGTCATGTTCTATGATGGAACTGATATTACTATCAGTGAATATGGTATTACTACCAATCACGGACTTTTAGGCACATTTACAGCTGATGTAAATGGATCTAACATGAGACTGTTATTCACACCAAACAATGTAAGTTCATTGAATGTTAGAATAACAAAAACACTAATGGCTGTATAAGCCAACAACACGGAGCAATAAATGAGCACAAACGAAAAATACTTCAGAGTTGGCCTTGGTATCCAATTTCCAGACGATACCTATGTAACAACAGCCAACGGATTACAAGGACCAACAGGTCCACAAGGAGCACAGGGTAATGTGGGAAGCACAGGCGCGACTGGCCCAACAGGACCAACTGGCGCAAAAGGTGATACTGGAAATACAGGAGCAACTGGACCTACAGGAGCGCAGGGCGCAACTGGCGATATGGGTCCTACTGGTCCTACTGGAGCCCAAGGAGCACAGGGTGACATGGGACCTACGGGACCACAAGGCACACAAGGTATTCAGGGTGTAATGGGTGACACTGGCCCAACTGGCCCAACTGGCGCTAAAGGTGACAAAGGGGATATGGGCGACACTGGCCCAACTGGCCCACAAGGCAATATGGGCGATACTGGTCCAACTGGCCCTCAAGGTAATATGGGTGATACTGGTCCAACTGGTCCTCAAGGGGATATGGGTCCTACAGGTCCTCAAGGGGATATGGGTCCAACTGGTAACCCAGGTAATGATGGAACATCCGTAACTATTATTGGCACAGTTCCAACAGTAGTTGATCAATCAACCCTAAACACAGCATATCCAAGTGCCAGCAATGGTAATGGTGTTATCGCAGAAGATACAGGGCACTTATGGGTTCTTGGTGGTGGCACATGGGCTGATGTAGGTCAAATCAAAGGTGACCAAGGTAACACAGGTCCAACTGGCCCACAAGGGGATATGGGTCCTACAGGTCCTCAAGGAGATGTTGGTCCTACAGGTCCTCAAGGAGATATGGGTCCAACTGGCCCTACAGGTCCACAAGGAGCCACTGGTCCAACAGGTTCAACAGGTGCTACTGGTCCTACAGGTGCCAAGGGCGATAAAGGTGATACTGGAGACATGGGTCCAACTGGTCCTCAGGGCACACAAGGTGCTATGGGTTACACTGGTCCTACTGGTCCAGCAGGCACTAACGGAACAAACGGATCTACAGGTCCTACAGGTCCTACAGGTTCATTCCCAAGCCCAATGAACTCAACAACAGATGCTAATTTTGACATCGTATTGACTTCAGGTGGTTTACCATATACAAGTGATTATGGTATCTATGGTAATCCAAACAATGGTAAACTAACAGCCCGTGGCTTCCTAGCCGCAGAAAGTGAAAGCACTGATGGTGGTTATGGTTTCACTGCTGATGGTTCTCAAGACACTGGTATGTATTCCAATGGTGACGGTAACTTATCATTCTATAATAATGGTATATGGACTATTGATTCTTCATCAGAAGGTTGGATATTCAAACAACAGGTTCAAGCACCTAAGGTTCATATCCCAGAAGGTAGTGCTGATGTAACTCGTGATATCATTGATGGCGACTCTGTTAAGATCAGCACATTCTATAAACAAGGTATCACTGGTAGTGGTGTTGTTAGCCTATCACAAATTGCGGCAGGCACATACACAACTGTTAAGTATCTAGTGCAGGCAATTGATACAGCAAGTGGTAGCACACGCATCCACTCACAAGAAATTACTGCGGTTTATGCCAATGGTAATTTATATGAAACTGAATATGGCATTGTCCAATCAGATAGTTCATTAGGTGATTTCAACAATGTGGTTTCAAGTGGTAATATTGTTCTACAATATACACCAACTTCAGGCATCACAAGTGTTGATATTGTTATCTATCTAACAAGCATCGCGGCTTAACGCACAATGGGGGTGAAAAGCCCCCTCTAAATTTAGTCCTTAAGTGGAATATGGAAACTTAAATGAGTTCACAAGAAAAATACTTCAAAATTAAAAACGGCCTACAGTTTGATGATGGCACTTATGTCACAACTGCTAATGGTCTACAGGGGCCAACAGGACCACAAGGCAATCAGGGCCTAACAGGACCAACGGGCAGTCAAGGACCCACAGGCGCAACAGGTGCTACGGGCAGTCAAGGACCCACAGGCGCAACAGGTGCTACGGGCAGTCAAGGACCCACAGGCGCAACAGGTGCCACAGGTCCTACTGGAGCGACGGGCAATGTAGGGCCAACAGGTCCAACTGGAGCCGCAGGCACTAACGGAACTAATGGAACAAATGGTAGCCAGGGACCAACAGGTCCAACTGGCGCACAAGGTAGCACAGGTAATGTGGGACCCACTGGGCCTACTGGTAGCCAGGGTAGTCAAGGCGTAGCTGGGCCTACAGGACCAACTGGTAGCACTGGATCACAAGGATCTACAGGGCCAACAGGACCTACAGGGGCAAATGGAACTACTGGGGCTATTGGGCCAACGGGTCCCACAGGTGCTCAGGGAACTGCTGGAACAAATGGTAGCACAGGACCCACTGGGCCAACGGGGCCAACTGGCGCACAAGGCACAACTGGTAATACAGGTAGTCAGGGACCTACGGGACCAACTGGGCCTACTGGTGCCGCGGGCACTAATGGTAGTAACGGAACAAATGGTTTAGGATTTAGTGGCTTAACATCTAGTGACAGCAAACAGCCTAGCACCACAGTTGGCACTACTTATAATTTCAATGTCAACCAAGCACAAGGAACCAATGCTTTTACAGTTGGTGAATATGTATTCATTACATCAACTGGTTTTGGTGATCAATTATGGGGTAACATTACTGCTTATTCTGGCACAGTCCTAACAGTCAATGTGATAACCAGCACAGGTGGTATCACTGCTCGTTCAGATTGGTTGATTAGTTTATCAGGAACACGCGGAGCGGCTGGACCTACTGGACCTGGCGGAAATACTGGTTCTACAGGTAGCACTGGTCCAACTGGGCCAACGGGTCCTACTGGGGCACAAGGCTCTACTGGAACCACAGGCAGTCAAGGGCCAACTGGGCCTACGGGGCCAACAGGTAGCACTGGAACTACAGGTAGCACAGGACCAACTGGGCCTACGGGGCCAACAGGTAGCACTGGAACTACAGGTAGCACTGGACCAACTGGGCCAACAGGACCTGCTATTGATACTCCATACGCTTTAACCTATGCGTCCACACTAACTCCTGACTTTACTAACGGCACAGTTCAAACAACTACGCTAACAGGTAATGTGACAATCAGTGCGTTTAATAATCCAGTATCAGGGCAAGCAATTACTCTAATCCTTACACAAGACGGAACAGGTAGCAGAACATTAACTTCAACTATGAAATTTGCCAATGGTTATAAAACATTATCAACCGCGGCAGGTTCAATTGATATCTTAACTATCAGTTATATTGGAACTACCTATTACGCCGCGCTAACCAAAGGATACGCATAATGAAAGGCCTTAACAGACAAATTGTTAGGGCGGCTTCTACTGCATCCAGTTCAGTAGATCTATATCCCAATCATACCACATTCCTTGCTCACTTTGATGGTGCTCAAGCAGATACCAGTGGTGTTGGCTTTCAAGATTACAGTTGGAATCGTTGGACACCAAGTCAAGCAGTAAGTGAAACTCAAAATGCGGCCTTAACAGCAACTACCTATTTCCAAGGTGGCACCAGTTTAGACATGAGTTACACCACAAACTATAATGTGGCAACTAGATATAGTGCTGTCAACTGGGCAGTTCCAACAGGCACGACCGCAACTATTGCAGGCACAGTTTGCGATATGAGTAGAGATTGGACTATTGAAGGTTGGATCTATTGGGTCAGTTTACCTGCCTCAGGTTCACAGGCTTATTTTGTTTCTACAGATAGTCCAAATAACTTTACCTATAGTGCCACAGTTAATGGCGTTCGTCCTGGATGTCGTGACAATGGAGAACTTTTCTATTACATGGACAATGGAACAGACTATGGTGGTCCAGCACAAGGAACAGCAGGTTCTGTTAAATTTACCACAGGACAATGGCAACACTTTGCCATTGTTCATCAAAATAACTTTTTAGGTGTATTCCTTAATGGTGTTGCGGCTACAGGCAGTTGGATTGCCAACCCAGGTGCTAGAACACATTCACAAGGTTTTGGTTATGTTAGAGTAGGTGTTGATTGTCAAAAGTCAGGCAGTCCTTATTATATTGATGAAGTGCGTATTACTTCTGGTGTCGCTCGCTATTCAACAGCAACAAACTTTACAGTTGATGCATCAAGTCGTTTTCCATTACCTAAAGATCCTTATAGAGCCAATGTAACCACACATCTTCGTTGCGAAAATGCTGTGCTAGATGTTAGCCAAAGACAAGTTGCTTGGTCAGTTAATGGAACTATGGCTTACAATACAGGTGGTAGCCAAGCATTTAATAGTTATTGTATGAGTCCTCGTCAGGGCTCAAGTCAATCAACTTATGCTTATGTAACTACAAGTGGAGATACAGGACTCTTTAGCCCAGGCACGGGTGATTTTACTATTGAATGTTGGGCTTATAGAACAACAACTAATAATGGACAAGGTATAATATTTGACAATCGCCCTTATCTAACATCATCAACCACTCCTTCAACAGGTGCCGCAGGACTTCAATTTTGGTTTGATGGAACTAATTTGGCACACTATGCAGATGGCGGATCTGTACCAAAGGATACCTTGGTTGGTTACGGTGCGCATGGTATGAGTTCTACTACATGGTATCATATTGCACTTTCAAGAAATAGCGGCACCTGTAAAATGTATATTAATGGTGTTCAAAAGGCTTCTTACTCAGATACTAACAATTATGGATTTAATACTACATCTGGTGCTTATGCAGGAACACAAGGTGTGGCCAATACCTATGCTCGCATAGGTGAAGGTAATAATGCCTCAAACAATAATAACGGTGCAAACTTTGATGAGGTGCGTATAACTGTTGGTGTTGGAAGATACCCTGCGGCATTTACCCCACCAACAGCACCTTTCCCAGGAGAATAATATGAACATTAGAATAGATATATTTCAAGGACCTATCCAATTAGGTTCCATAGATGCAGAATGGACAGATGCACAAACATCAGACTATTTTATCAGTTTGGCACAAGCTGAATATCCGGACCTACAGAGAATTGAAATCCACTGCGACTTATAATCATGACTATAGAAACTATTGAACAAGAAAGTGAAAGCCTACCTACTCATGTGAGTCTATGTGCTCAACGCTATCACGCATTGGAAACTCGCTTGGATGCAGTTGAACATCGCTTGGATGAACTTGCGGCCTCAGTTAAAGAATATATCAGAACAACTAGGGTAACAATCATCCAAGCAGTATCAACCATCATAGTCGCAGGCATTGGAGCCACTGGCACTATTGTTGCCGTAATCCTTAACCACCCATTAAAGTAAAAGATAATTATGGGTATGGACCCAAAATATTATCTAAAGGCAATCACACCTATTTGTGAATACATTGAAAATGGCAGTAGTTTGTTTACTAACCTACAGGGCAAAGTCAAAGATGGCGAAATCAGAAGCGAACTCCCAGAAAAAGGACACACAGTGGTGCTGGCTTTTAAGCAAGCAGAGACCACCTGCGACTGGTGCTACGAACGAGTTGAACAACCTAACCTTAAAACCTATTCCCGCGATTTTGAATCCAAAGTTTGGCAAGGCAAATGCAAAACCTGCAAACAAAAAAAGGTAATAATTAAATGACAGATTTGAAGATATGTGTTTATGCTATATGTAATGGTGAAGTAGATTTTGTTCCCCGCTTTATGGAAGGGGCTAAAGCGGCAGACCTCGTCCTAGTCTGCGATACTGGTAGCACTGATGGTGCTGGTGATAAGTTAAGAGAGTTGGGTGCAACAGTCTATGACATCTCAGTCAAGCCTTGGCGCTTTGATGATGCCCGCAATATTGCACTAGGGCTAATCCCCACAGATATAGATGTCTGCATGAGCTTGGACATTGATGAAGTGCTTCAGCCAGGTTGGCGTGAAGAAATTGAGCGTGTTTGGAAGAAGGGCGAAACCAATAGACTCAAATACAAATTTGATTGGGGTGCTGGCATAGCATTCTATTATGACAAATGCCATGCCCGTCATGGATTCCGTTGGCGTAATATGTGCCACGAAGCAGTTTATCCAGACCCACGCACCGTTGAAGTTTGGGCAACAACAGATGAACTTCTAGTGATCCATATGCCAGATAACACAAAAAGCCGCGGACAATATATGCCCTTGCTAGAAGCGGATGTAAAAGAAAATCCTTGGAATGCTCGCAATGCCTTTTACTATGCCAGGGAGTTAGGATTTCACAAGCGTTGGCAGGAATCAATAGCCGCAGTAGATCGTTATTTGGCCTTGCCAGATGCAACATGGGTCAATGAAAGGTGTTATGCGTTGCGAGTGAAGGGTAGAGCATACGATGCTTTAGGAGATGGCGAAAACGCCTTAAAAGCCTTCAGATTGGCGTCAATTGAGGCTCCTTTTACACGAGAACCATGGGTAGATCTGGCAGAATCCTGCTATAAGAAAAGTCTCTGGGATGAGTGTTATATCAGTGCCGTTCGTGCCCTAGCTATCAAAGACAGAGAAAGTGTTTACACAGTGGATCCAGAATGCTGGGGATGGAAGCCCTATGACCTAGCCGCACTGGCCGCTTGGAATATGGGCATGACTGAAAAGGCTGTGGAGTTTGGCACTATGGCTAAAAATATGGATCCCTCTAATGAGCGTCTAAGTGTAAATTTACTCTATTATTTGGGTGTCAAAACCGTCAGCTAATAAATACAATGCGATAAGAGAGTTCTAAATTATCTTCGTTGGTTGTTTAGTCCATCTTTCCCTAGATTGGTTTTATCACCTCTCTTATTGCACCTACACTCCTATGTAGGTGGACACAAAAAAGGCGTTGTCATATAATCCCTATAAGATGCGGGTCTTATAGGGATTTTCTTTTGGCGTAAAATTCTTTTGCTTTTACCCAGTTTCTGCCATATAATTTACATATTGCATAAATATTATTGATAAAACAATTTAGGCGCATGACAGAATTCTCTTTAACTAACTCTGAGCTTACACATTATACAAACTTGTGGTGCCGTTCTGTTGGCATTAAAAGTAGAGATCTAACTAAGCATCCACAAATTGACGATGTTATTATTCTAGTCAAGTTCCACCAAGAGTTTTGGTTTGATCTAGATAAAACACAGCGTGGAGTTTGGGCGGCATTATGGAGCTGGGTATATCACAAGCAATTTTCACTCAAGGCAAAACATCTAAACAAATTGGCAAATATTACGGCAAGTGTAATAGGCAGAAGATCTAAAGCAGAAAAAACTAGGCAACACATCAAGGCACTTCGCGAAAGCATCACACAACAAAGGAGCGTTCATATGACGGCTAATCCGCTCCTCGCCACAGGATTTCTTATTCAGTCCTGATTAGAGCGGTGCCCAAGACGCCTAGCAATAGGTAGCAGTTATATATAGACAAACTACTGCTTGAAAGTCTGAATAAGTCCCATTCCTGGAAACAGGCGACTTCAGAAAGAATTTTACTGAGAGTTTGGGAGACGGTTAGTGGTTAGGACAATATTTTTTTTGTTTCCTAATTACATTAGCCGTCCCATGAACTCTTTCAGTAGATCTCTTTTTCAAGTTGTAAAATAAAAAACAGCTATCAATTAGAAATATAACTGAGTGAAGCGAAGTTATATTTTTAGTTGTTAGCAGGTCTTGTTAAAGACCTCTTATAATTAAACCACCTATAGGAAATATGTATGAATGAACTATTAAATGATTATCCTTTTTTAAAGGAATTAATTTATATCTTTGGAAAGATAAAGATTTTGAAATGGAACTTAAAAGTTTTTATGCGGCTCGTGCCAATAGGGCAAGTTTAATATGAAATACTATCCACCACCTACACCTGAACAAAAACAAAAAATGGATGAGGAAACTCGCCAAATAAACGAACGCTATATGCTAGTCCAAGGTCTAATAAAACGAATAGATAATAACACACTTACAGAGCAAGACAAGTTGGATGTTATCAAATACAGTGATGATATCTTAAAATGGAGGCAGTATGATACGCGAATGAACTCCATCAAGCAGTTTGAACAGGCCTGTGCTGATAGGTCAGCCGCTAGACTTAAGGACCCTAATTGGGATCGTCAACGAGGAAACTTAAAAAATGGGAGTTAGACAACATCCACTATTTGGCAGATGGTGCTTTTTACGCAATGTCTGCAATAACGAAAACAATGCACTATATCAATACTATGGAGGTCGTGGCATTGACTACGACCCTCGCTGGGAAGATTTCCAAACCTTTTGCGAAGACATAGAAAGCACCATAGGCCTGCCCAAACCTGGCATGCACCTTGAACGCAAGAACAACGACAAGGGCTATTGGCTTAAGAATATGTGTTGGGCTACACCAAAAGAAAATAGCCGTAATCGCCGCACTAATCATTTGGTCAAATATAAAGGGCGAACTCAAACACTAGTAGAATGGTCAGAAGAATTGGGCATACCATTCCGCACTCTAGCACGACATCTCAATGAGTATGGTTGGTCAGTGCATAAGACATTCACTCATAAAGGTTGATTTTGTTCATTAGAATAAATAAAATGTATATATGAAAAAGACAAGAAAACCCACTCCAAGACTGCAAACACTATATCCAGGCGACCTTCTTTCACAAGAGCGTCATCATGCCTACAATGTGGCTCGCAGTCAGGCCAAATTCCGTATGGAACCCTTTGAATTAACCAGAGAAGAATATTTTAATCTTTGGAATCCTTCAGCATGGCACATGCGTGGTCGTGGAGCCAATGATCTAGTTCTAGTTCGTGAAGATGTTACAGGGCCATGGGCCGTATGGAACTGTAAAATTATAACCCGTGTGCAGAATATCTGTCGCAACAATGCTCGTAAAATAGGCCGTCCAAGATCTAAGTCAAAGTTGATAGGAGAAACAAATGGCTAAAAAGATTGGTTATATCAAAACCAAAAAGATGGAACCCCGCCCTGGAGTCAAGTATGCCACTGAATACTATATCCAAACATTAAAACAAAGAAAAGAATTATACAGCTATGTCAAATCCAGTATCAATGAACTGGGCATGCTAATTGATGAATGCCCAGAACTGGGTATGGAGTTTGGGGAACCGCAAAAAGGATTCCCCAAAACATCAGGTGGCAATCGTACTGGTTATGAAATACTAGAAGACATGGCCAATGAGCTCAAGGGCAAAAAGCGAGATGGCACACCCAAAGACATAGCCCGTGCTCCATTAGATCGTTGGAATAAACTATTACCCCAATATCAAATAGAAATGACTGAAATGGCGGGAGATAAAGGCAATATGTTTGATGATTTATTCAAGTAAAATAAATATAACTTATGCTAGATCCAGACTTTGACCCACTTGCACAGCTGGTCAGCTTGCAAACACAAATTAATCAATTGACTGCCAATAATCAGCAGTTGGTTACAGCACTTAATCATCAGGCCAATGCTCTTAAATTGATCAGTGCTCAGGTAGTAACAATTAACACCACATTACTTCAGTTGGATAATCAACAGAAAATTATCAATGGATTTATAGGTGAACAGATAAAACAAGGACAATAACATGGCAGATGCCTCAGACAAATTAGTAGACCACCTTAAGGAACTGTTCGCAGACAGCGTTCACCTTTATATCAAAGTAGAAGGGTTTTGCCTAGCAGTAGAAGGTTGGGAAATGTTGATGTATCACAAGACTTGGAAGAAAATGAGTCGCAAGATCAACAAGCAGACACACCTAATTGGACACACCATCCGTGAACTACAGGAAATACCTCCTGCCAGCCTAGATCGCATTGTGGAGCTGTCAGAACTAAAAGACATTGATGAAGCTCCAGATTTTGTCAAAATGAACAAGATCCTGTTTAATGACATGAAGACCATCAAGGATCGTGCTGTCAAAGCTCATGACCGTGCTCATGAAACCAAAGAATATGGTATTGCTGGTATTGTAGCAGGCTATATCAAATATCTTGATCATTGGATGTGGCATGAACTGGCCAGCACCATATGTGTAGAGCCAGACTACAACAAAGATGCAGATGGCAACGACGCAGAGTTTGAACCAGAAAAACTTTAACTAAAAGGGATTTGTAGATATGGCAGGATTTGATATGACACGCCTAAGTGTGGGCGTGACCAACAGATTTTATGTAATTGACAGAGCCATGTGGGCGCTAAGTCCCTACATTAGTTTTGAAGAAGGTGAAAAGATTGCCTTGGAACTAGAACGCATGGCCACCAGCAAAACAGAAGGCAACTTCACAGACGCAGATGCTTTCAATTGGCTAGCACAGCAGTTGGGCGGTGAACGCTATCAAGCAGTTCAAATGATGTGGACTCTGGACAATCAACACAATATCCAAAAACTCTATAATCCAGAACAACTGCGTGATGCTTACCTGCACAATATCACGCACACAGAAGGCACACCAGACGAAGTGGCCAAAAACCCCAACAGCTACACCGCAATCAAAATACTTAAAAGTGAGTATCAATAATGAAGGTAATTAATCTTGATAACCCTAATGCCCCATCTAAGTTATTTGAAGACTTTGTGCGCCTGCTACACAATGGATATTCAGAAAGTCAACTTCGCTTGGCCTGTTTACGCTTTGGACAACTTAAACAGTTTGGATTTATTATCCCTCGCAAGTTCCTGGTTAACATAACCTGCCCATATGAACTGGCAGAACTAGATTGGACCAATTGGCAGGATCAAGACAAAGAAATTTATTCAGCACATGACGCTGTAATGATCAAGTCTAAAAGCCTACAATGACCTATGAAGAAGAAAAGTATCAATTAGACCTAGAACTCAACGCTTGGCAACAACAGGTCCGTGCCCGCGGTGATCAATATATCATAATATTTGAAGGCAGAGACTGTGCTGGTAAAACAGGACACATCCGTAGAATCACTGAAAATCTCCCTCCTAGAGCAGTCAAAGTCATAGCCCTAGACAAGCCCACAGAAGAAGAACGCAGTCAATGGTATTGGCAACGCTATATCAACCAATTTCCACGCAAAGGTGAAATACAGTTTTGGGATAGAAGCTATTATAACCGTGCCCTAGTAGAACCTGTTATGGGCTACTGCACCCGAGATCAAATGAACAGTTTCCTATCAGAAGCACCCCGCCTAGAAAAGATGTGGACACAAGCAGGCATTAAGATCATCAAGTTTTGGTTTTCAATTACACAAGAAGAACAAGCTCTTAGACTCAGTGATCGTGCAACCAATCCACTCAAACAGGGCAAACTAAGCACAGTAGATCTACAGGCACAGACACTTTGGGATGCTTACACACAGGCCAAAACTCGCATGTTCAAGCAAACAGATACTGCCTATGCACCTTGGATACAAATAGATTCAAATGACAAGAAATCAGCTCGCCTAGAAGCCATTCGCTATATTTTGAGCAAATAAGATCTTGCTATAATCCATACGATCCCGTATAATCAATATACGGGCTCAGCCACCGTGTAGATGACTTTTGGCTAAATTTTCTGTTGATTTTAATTTCTAGTTCGCTTATACTATTATTACTGCGAGGGAAAGCAGTATTAACTTAAAAAGGAAATAGAAATGTTAAAGAAAGTAAAAGTTGGTCCAGTAACTTACCAAATCAAACCAATTGTTGATGAGGAACAAAAAAAGAAATTACATGGATCTATATCGCCAGCTTGGCGTCAAACAATTTGGATCAATCCAGATCTCAAAGGAGAAGACGCTGTAGATACAATGTTTCATGAGATATTACATAGTGTAGATGAACTAATGAGATTAAAACTACATCATGACAAAATATATTATATAGCAGAAGCATTAGCCAAAGTATTAAAAGAAAACAAAGATTTAAGGATTTGGATAGATGAACAACTAACATAAGAATAAGGGGGAAACCCCTTATTCTGGACAGATTTCCTATTAAGAGTTATTGCCCTCTTTCCCTCGTGGTGCTATACTAATAATAAGAAAGCAGGACCCCTTTATAGCATGAGCTGTAAGGGGGTTTCTTTTATCTAAATAAAGGGTGAGCCCGTTAACGGCGCTGAGCAGGATGCCGTGGGTGCCAATTTTCGCCGTTTCTTCCACACAAGCCAAATGCTGGGCTCACCCTTTTTTGGTAAAATTTCCCTTTGTGTTTTTCCAAACTAGATGCTATACTATTAACATAGTAAGAAATAGTTCTTGCTTAACACACAGAAAGAGGTAGCGAAATGATTTATGAAGCCAGAAGAACTCGCACTTTACAAGGACGCAGAATGAAATACACCGTAGATGTAGTTAATGAAGATTTACTAGATGAACTTTGGATCAACTGGCCAGAAGAAGACGAACAAGCATTACCAGAAAGAGTGCGTAAATGGTTAAAACGCCGTTATGCTCGTTTACATATCCGTAGTGTCTATGATTGGACCATACGCAAAGGCAACACCGTAATATACAGTGGATATGGTTTGGATTGGAGGCCGCAGAATGAATACGCAAGACAAGATTGATCGCTTAAAATATATTCGCCACACTCTTATTGGAGATTTGGTAAATTATCTAGATGATTTTGATATAGATGCTGAAGGTCTAACTATTGATGATATTGAACAGGCTGTTGCCAATGAACTAGCAGAGTTGGAGGCCGCAGAATGACTCTACTCTCTAAAGAACAGATCCTGGGCATGCCTTACTCTGCTTGCCAAAAGCAATTAAAACAGATAGCCAAAACCTACAACCTAAACGAACCCTTGATTGGCAATCCCAAGTTTGAGGCTATTTGGATGCAGTTAGAAGATATCTGCAACAACCTACTTTGGCTAGAAGATCGCATAGCACAATATGAAAGTGCTCGTTTTACCACACTGAAAATAGAGGAACCCGCAAAATGAAATATAATGTATTTGTATTCAATCCAAATAATGGATATGAAACATATCAACGAGAAACTGATTATACACTTAATTTAGGTAAAGAATTAAATGATTGGTATGATTTGAATCCTGTTGAATATGTTAAAGAAATGAAACAATATTTTTATCCTGCCGCAGTCTTATATATTAAAGAGGCCAAATAACAAGCCTAATAGTTCATCCTAGTTAAATATAGGATGGAACTTGAAACTAATTCAAAAAATCAAACAGCTCAAGAAGAAAAACCTAAATGGGGTGGAGCTCGCCCAGGTGCTGGTCGCCCTAAAGGCCTATTAACTAGAATATCAGCAGGGGATATCCTAGAAGAAATTGAACAAGTAGTAGGATTACCTTTTGCCACTCAACTCGCTCTATGTTATCAACAGGCTCTATATGGCGATGATGAACGCCTAAAGTTAGAATACAATAGACTTATACTATCCAAAGTAGTGGCGGACAAGGTGGACATAACTTCAAATGGTGAAAGCATAGCCCCACAATTGAACTTTGCACCTAAAGAAATTCCTGACTATATTGAAATAGATGTCAAACCAGCATAATATAGACCTTTATGGCGCACAATCAGAAGTGTGGCAGGCCATGCTGAGCGATCGCAATGTCTGTGCCGTCCTGCCAGTAGGTAGTGGTAAGAGTTTTCTAGCAAGTTTGCTCCTGCCAATAGCCGCGACAACACCTGCCATGCACAAAGGGCGTGATATCCTTTATGTTGCCCCAACAGCACCCATGATATCACGAATTATCTGGAAAGACCTAAAACAGCGTTGCATCACCATGTGGGGCTTAGAAGATGAAAAACAAATCAACAACTCCAGCAAAACAATTACTTTTCCCAATGGAATCAGAATCTTCTGTTTATCCTCAGAAACAGGACTCAAGGGTATCAATGCTGGCGTCATTGTGGCAGACGAAGCCGCAGAATTTACTGATGAAGCACTCCAAGAACTGTCTAATCGTATCAGACCAAACCCTGGAGAAACAGAAGCCCAAGGACGCCTAATCCTAATATCAACCCCTGAAGGCAAGAACGCTTTCTATGATTGGGCACAACACGCACAAACTCACCCTGAACGCTGGATATATCTACACAAGACATGGAATCAAATGCGAGTCCAACCTAAGAAGTGGATTGAAGAACAGCGTTATCTATTATCACCACTCAAGTTTGCCAAAGACCTAGAGTGCGATTGGGGAAGTGTGCAAGATCAATTTTATTATGCGTGGAAGAGAACTATGGCTGTGCCAGAGCAACTCCACGATAGAGGCAAAGAGTTATATAGTTTTCATGACTTTAACAAAAGGGTTATGTGTGCTGTGGTTGCACAGGTAGTTGGGGATATCCGTAGTCAAAAAGGGCGGATTGAAATACTCAAATCCTATGCCATACCAGATTGCGGCACGGAGGGCATAGCCCAGAGGATAAGAGCAGATTTCCCCCACCGTCCAATTTGGAGCATCATGGATAGATCAGGTAGCCAACTTAATCGTGACACTACTTCAGCATTTGGCACGACTGATCAAACTATTCTAGAGAAGTTTGGTTTTCGCATCATGAATACGGCCAAGAGCAATCCCCTAATCTCAGACACAGACAACTCATCAAATGCTTTTATCGCACAAGGTCGTTTGATTATCAATGATCAAGAGACCAAGCTATTAGATGCTCTAGAAACTTACCACTATGAGGATGGAACTCGTAAACAACTGGTCAAATACTCAGACGCCAAGTATGCACACATAGACGGCCTTGGTGACTGCATTCGTTATGGCATACATCACTTGTTCCCAATGACACATGAACAACCTATTTTACCAGAATACCTCGACGGAGATCATATGGCCAGCATTGAGCCAGGACAAGACTACATGCGAGATCCTATGGCCAGATCAAGAGTTGACGGAATGCCAGCCCTTGATGTGCTCATCAAACAGAGATTCTTTGATGGAGAACAAGAAGAATCTTGGATGTAAATAGCCTGTTTTAACCAGAATATGCTAGGGCTACATAAATAGAACTGTTATAACAAAAGGATATCCGCATATATGTCAATGACCGTGCGTCAACTTCTAGCACCTAGTGCTTTAATGAATAAAATCAAGCCTCAGATGGTTACATACCGTGCGGCTTATGAAGGCGGTCCCAACTTTAAGAATTCAGTCCTAGTCAAGCGCCCATCTGAGGATGCGGCTCTATTCCGTGACAAACTGCTTAATGTGGCCGCACTACCTATTTGCAAAGCCATCGTAGATGAAATCGTTGATACTGTTTACGAAACTGAGCCACAGCGCCATCCAGCATTCCTAAACAAGGTTTCTATCCCCGTTGCAGAGCCTGCATGGTGGGCGGCATTTGAAGAAGATGCTGATCTTAATGGCAACTCATTTACTGCCTGCATGGAAACTATTGCTTGCATGGCTGGCATTGAAGGTTGGGCATGGGTGTTTGTAGACCTACCAGAAACGGCCAGCAAAAACAACCGTCCTTATCTTTCTTACTGTTCAGCAGAACATGTGATTGATTGGAAGATAGCCACAGAGTATGGTAAGGACTTTATAGAATACCTCAAAGTGATTGAATATGAAGACATGGATCATTCAATCATCAAGGTTTGGTATGCTGGTGATGCTGTCAATCCAACCTACTGTGAACGCTATTGGGTCACAGACAAAGAACTAAATGATCAAGATCAATTGATCAACCCTATTGAATCCTATACACTACCCCTGGGTATGCCTATTCCTGCTGTTCAGGTTATTGGCCGCCCTGATCAACGCCGTTCAGACCTTGGAGTGAGCGATCTAACAGAAGCCGCAGATGTCCAGCGTGAAATGTTAAAATTAGAAGCAGAAGCCTATGACTCAATTCGTTTCTCTAAGCCCATGATTCGTGCGGCCGCTGGCATACGCATTCCAGCAGGTGGCGGTGGTATCATCCGTGGTGACAAAGATCAAGTTGAAGTGTTCCAAATCCCCACCCAGGATATTCAAGCTATTCGTGAACAACAAGATAGCCTCATTGTGCGTCTTGATGGTTTCCTAGGTCGTGGAAGCATTCGTTTCCAGGCCACACAACAGGTGCAGTCAGGTATAAGCATTGTTGAAGAACGCCGTGCTCTACATCGTAAAGCATCAGCTCGTGCTCGTCAAATGCAGGCCGCTGAGATGGTCATTGCAGATCTAGTCTGCTTGTGGATGGGCCTATACTGGGCAGGTGACATTGACTATGCCACAGACTACGAAGACAAAGATACACAATTCCGTATGGCCTTGCTACAGACTGCACAGGCCCTATCAGCTACCAATCCAGTAGTGCAGGAAATTATTGATCGTGAAGTGATCAAGATGATTGCTCCACCAGATGAAGCCGCTGATTATCTAGCCAAGATTGGTGTTGCCAATACATCACAACCTGTATTTGCTTCCACCGATGAGAAGAAATTTGTTGTTGATAAGATATCAGAACTTGAAGGTAACATATACGGTGGTGAGATCCAAGACAAGGGTGTTACCACAAATGATCCTATTGCACGCCAGCTTGTAATGTTGGGTGTGGGTCGTTAACATAACTAATTCATCGCTTGGACTATGTGCGTTATCATAGTCGCTGGGCTAGACGCCCTTAAACTCTAAAAAGGAAAATTTAACAAATGGATGTTAAAGCAAACGGTGGCACCGCTAGCCAACAAACGAGTGCTCCAGCAGATGCAGGCGCTCAACAAACAGTTCAATCTACAGAAGGCCCTAATTTAGGCGCTATTCGCAAGAGTGGACAAAATGAAGTTCTTCAGGCACTCAGCAAGGTTGCTGGCGTTGATTTCTCTAAGACAAAAGACGCTGTCAAGTTTGTAGAAAGCCTAGCTAAGAAATCTTCTGACGGTGATTCCGCAAAATCAAAAGGTTCCAACAAGTCATCAGGCGGTGGCGAAATTGCTGAACTACGCAATATGATTCAAGGTTTACAGTCACAACTGCAGGCCAAAGATGAAACTGTGCGTAGAACAAATTTACAGGCTAGTATCAAGGAAACTGCTGTTAAAGCAGGCTTTGATCCTAACATGTTAGATATCGCTACAGGTCTATTTGAAAGCCAAATAGAATTTGATGATAATGGAAACTTTTATATTAAGGGTGCTCAAGGTGGCCCTAGACTGGATAAAAATGGTAACCCATTAGGTCTAGAAGCTCTAGCACAAGACATATTGAGAAGCAGACCTAAACTTGCTGTTGATGACGCAAGGACTGGCACTGGTTCCAGATTTGGACAAGGCGTTGGCCGAAGCGACAGTGAAATACCTGATGCTAGCCAAGACTTAGAAGGATGGAAAAAGTGGAAAGAAAGCCAAGGGATTGGTGGACGCAGTCTAAAAGGTATGCAGGTCTCAATAAACAAGCCAATCGTATAAAGACGATAATATAACTAAGGAGACTTAAATGTCATATTTTATTGGCGGATCATCTGGTGAAAGTTCCGCGTTTGAAAAAACAATCCAAAACTCAGCAATCCAAGTATTGCACGAATCACAAGGCCTAGTCAACATGACCAATGTTGTTATGCCTAACCAAGGTAATACCTACAAGGTGCCAAAAATGGCTCCAATCAGCTACGGTGATTTCACTGATAGCGGCACAAACAACTATACTGGTTCTAATGAGCAAACTGCTTCAATTACAGCTAAAGAAGTTGTTGCTACTCCAGCAGTTGCTCAAACTGCATTCAGCAAATTCTTAGGCTGGACAACAGCGTTTGATCTTGCTAACAACCTAGGCGCTGAATTAGGTGCAAGTTTCGCTGAAAAAGTTGATCAGCGTGTTACTTCAGCTTTCGTTGGCGACCCATCAGCAGTTACTTCTACTGATGTTTCTAACGCAGGTTTCAAAGCTACTCAAGGCGCAACCTACTACACAGTTGATTCTGCTCCTAAGACAGACGGTTTCACTCGTGTATCAGCAATGAGCCAACAAGGTCTATCACTAATTGAATCTACTTCAACACAGGCTCTAGCAGTTGACACAGTTAACGCAACTTCAGTAACAGGCATGATCCGTAATGTGATCAAGGCATGGCGTGAGGCGCGTAACCCAGGTCGTCCAACAGTTGTTCTAAGCCCAGCTGAAGAACAAGCACTATTGAGCGAACTAACTGGTGGTGCAGTTTACAATCCAGCCGTAACTGGTGGAACATCAATCAACGCTGGTTTAACAGCATTGGGTGATGAGCTATTGGCTACTGGTATGTTGCGTAACCTATACGGTTGCACAGTGATCTTCACAACATTCTTGCAACATGATATCACACGCACAACCAAGCGTGGCTCTGCACAGTGCCACATTGGTGCCGCATTTGGCCCTCAAGCACTTACAACTGTTATGGTTAAAGGTCTTGACATCTCTATGGGTGATAAAGACGGTGGCTTACAAACTTGGATCACTGGCCTAGGCTATTTTGGTTCAGGC